>Ga0209835_1000757_pt1 | contig 19824 bp, 16 predicted proteins | sample LakKivwa52mmetaG_FD_184138 | JGI IMG/M metagenome (GOLD analysis project Ga0209835, IMG submission 184138) | Anoxic lake water microbial communities from Lake Kivu, Rwanda to study Microbial Dark Matter (Phase II) - Lake Kivu water 52m metaG... | ecosystem: Environmental > Aquatic > Freshwater >...
AGGCTTACAGGTAATTTGTGGTGGCCGATGGCGTACGCACAAGGAATAAAGCCTTTCGATCATCCCGGCCCTTGTGCTGCATCTTTGCAGGAAGTTTGCGCATATAAAATAGAACAAATTCACCGTGCTTTCCAGAGATGGTTCACGCCAAGATAGGCCTTCGCGCTCCATTTTCCCGGCGGTTCCATCACCAGCTTGATGTGGTAAATGGATCGAACGAAAAAGCTGCGGTAGAGAGGAAAGTGACGGTATGCGACTCGTTGCAGCGGCGCCGGACACGTCGCTAATTCCGTCTCCCTGTAGCCGGGATATTGAATGAGCGCGTCCCGCTTGGCTGCCCGGCAAAGTCCTTCGCCTGTCAGAAAATCCAGGAACGGACGCCATCGCGGTTCCCGTGCCGGGCTCTTGCGCTCCGGGAACTGGCATTCAATCCCGATTTTGCCGGATATCTCCTCGCCCAGGTCCATATGAAGGCTCAGACGGTCGAAAAGAGGCTCAAGCCTATGCAGCATCGGATCGAGGCCGCCGAAATCGCCGGACCAGCCGATATCGCGGAGAAGGGTTCTCAGGCTTTCAGGGCCCTCCGTCAGGATGCACATCCGAAGCGTGTTGGAATCCGACCGCGCGATCATGATCCCCACCTGGAAAAGGGCGGTCAGACGGGGAAGCCTTTCGAGGCAGCGCATCCAGTTACGCGTGCAGGCATCCGGAGGACGCCGCCCCTTCAGTTGCGCAAAGACCGTCGCAATTTGTTCCAGCGCATCTTCCGGGTTCCAGGCATGCGTTTTTGACGCTGACCGGCAAGGCCTGAAAAAAATGCTGGGCGCCCTGACATTCTGTGCGGCGTGGGCGGAGGCCACTTCGAATTCCATCCACACATCGTCCATCCCGTCAAAAATCGGCGAGGGCGGACTGTCCCACAATGTCCCGAAGCGCCGCACCTGGCTCCACTGAGGGATGGCGAGCAGGGATGGATCGAAATCATGTTGCGGCATTCGCCCCGACAGGATGGCAGGGCCGGAATTGTCCTTTCGCAGGGAAAAAAGAAAGTCGGCCTCGGCCCCGTCAACCCCCAGCGGACACTCGAAGCCGAAAGTGGAAAAGGCCAGGCAGCCCGGTACGAGCGAGGCCAGCATTTCGATGTTCGAGAAAGAGCTTTCGGATACCAGTTGCCGCGGCACATCCGGTTTCAGCATGTTGATATAGTCCGAAAAAGGAGCCCGGATACACGCGCTGCCGGTATCTATTGGTTTCATATGCTTCTCTGAAATCATACACCTCGGTTTTGACCGGCTTCATGCGTCCGGCCACGTTTTCCGCCGCCATGATCCTGCTTTATCTCTCCACATCACCGGCTACCGCGTCCACCCCGCCTAAAGCGGCCTCCGGCTGCGGCGCGGGGTGGTCGGGGCGGCGGCGGCCGTCATGCCACAACGCCCAGGCGGGCGCGGGGGATAGGCGCGCGCCGACCGCAATTAACCATACAACTATATACCCCATGACCCCCCACCACCGTCCCCATATACGCGAGGACACGATACATGCGCGCCCCCGACGGCGTCCAGCTCCCGATCCGACAAGTCACCCTTGCCCACCGCCGGCAGCACCAGGTGGCGCACCTCCGCGGTGTCCGCGACCACCTTCAGGGTGATGCCCGCCGGGATCTCGACGCCCTCGGCTTTCAGCGTTCCTGCCGGGTCGGCGATGAGTTGCTGCTTGAAGGCCTCGTCCTGCAAGGCCTTGGCGATGACCTTGCCCATTGGATTCTGTTTCTCGTTCATTTCCTGTTCTCCTTTTCTCCTTGATTTAACTGCATCCGGGTCACGGGTGCAGGTCGCGGTTCATCTTCTCGGCCTGCTCGCGCGCGTAGGCTCGCTCCTCGTCGGAGAGTCTGCACCAGCCGGCGATCAGGTCCTCCTGCAGCGTGCGCACCTCTTGGCAGAAGAGCGGGTCGGGGCGGCGCATGTCGCCGGTGCGGCCGCGGTTTTCGTAGAAGCAGCCGCCGCCGCAGAAGTAGCGCGCCCAGCAGGACCGGCACTCCGGCAGGTTCTCCACCACGGCGCGGTGGTAGTCGTTGAGCCCCTCGGACCGGTAGTCCTCCAGGTCGCCCATGCGGAACTCCTCGAGGCCCACGAAGCGGTGGCAGGGATAAAACCCGCCGTCCACCGAGACCCCCCGCATCCCCCGCCCGATGCCGCAGCCTGCGTGGCGCTTCTCGCCGGTCGCCAGGCCGGAGAGCAGGGCGAGCCCCGCCGGGGGGTGCTCCGGGTCGAGGCTGCGGCCGGCGATGGCCGCGAAGACCTCCCTCACCTCCTGCCGCCGGTATTCCAGCATGCGGGCAGCGGCCGCCTCGCGCGCCGCCGGATCGTCGTCCGCCCTGGCGCCGTCCAGCAAGACCGGTGAGGCGAGCGTCAGACTGCAGTGCGCGAAGCCCGCCGCCTCCAGGCCGCGGCGCACGGCAAAGGGGTCGGTGTCGCCGCAAAGCGTGGCCCGCGCCATCAGCTTCGGAAAGGCGGCCCGCAGCCGTTGCGCCCCGGCCACCACCGCGGCGTGCGAGCCCTGGCCGTCCTGGAACGGCCGCTGGCGGTCATGGATTTCCGCCGGGCCGTCGCAGCTCACCAGCGCCTCGATCTTCTCCTGCTTGAAATAGGCCACGGTCTCCTCGTCGAGCAGGGTGGCGTTGGTGGTGATGCCGAAGCGCACCTCCTTGCCGTGCCGCGCCGCCTGCTCCTTGGCGTAGTCCACCGTCTCCTTAAGCGCCGGCAGGTTGAGCAGCGGCTCCCCGCCGAAGAAGCCCACATGGACCTGCTTTGTGCCCCCCGAGTTGGCCATCAGCCAGTCCACCGCCTTGCGGGCCGTTTCGGCGCGCATCAACCCGCTGCCGCCGAAGGCGCCCGCCTGGCCGTAGCAGTAGGTGCAGGCGAGGTTGCAGCGCTGGGCCAGGAAGATGGCAATGTTCGCCACGGCCCCGGGCGTGGGCCGGCCCTCCTTGGCCGACGCGTCCCTCGCCGCTGTGGCATCGGGCGGGATTCCCGGTGGGGCTTGCGGCTCTTGCGACGCCTCTTCGGCCACCAGGTCCGCCCCCCGCAGGGCCTGCATCAGCCCGTCGGGAATGAGCGTGCCCGGGCTGGGCGCCCAGCGCGAGAGCACCCGCGCCAGGGCGGGGGAAACAGGCGCGGCCGCCATCTCGGCCACCCGCAGCAGGAAGAACTCGCCGTCCCGCTCGACGATATGGTATTCCTTGAGGGCGACGTTGCCGTGCAGCACGCGCCCGTCCAGCATGATTTCATAAGGTCCGAACATGGTCTCAACTCCTTTTGATATAATGATTGCAATGGCGCCGATCCCCGTCAACCCGCCGCTCGCCATCGCCGCACTCTGGCACGACGGCGGCCACCGCTGCGTGCGCTGGGCGCCCGCCTCCCGGCAACGGGTCACCGCCGCGCTGCCGGCGCTGCGCGACCGGCTCGCCCCCGTCCTCAGCCGCCGCTGCACCCACGTGCGCGGCCTCGGCGGCCTTAAGGCGGCGGTGCGCGAGGCGCGGTCGCTCGCCGCCCGGCGGCCCTTCGTGGCCCGCTTCGACATCCGCTCGTACTACGAGAGCATCGACCACGGCCTGCTGCTCGGCCAGTTGCGCGAGGCCGGCGTGACGGGCCCGCTCTCCGGCCTGCTCGGGCAGTACCTGGCCCTCCCCGACCGCCGCGGCTCCGGGCGCGGCCTGGTGGCCGGCGCCGCCCTCTCGCCGCTGCTAGCGGCGCTCTACCTCACGCCCCTGGACCGCGCCATGGAGCGCCTGGCGGCCCGGGGCCTCGGCTACCTGCGCTTCATGGACGACTTCGTCCTCTTCGCGCCCACCCGCCACATCCTGCGGGCGGCGATCCGGGCCATGCACGCCGTCCTTGCGACGCTGCGCCTCGACGTGCATCCCGGCAAACGCTTTATCGGCAAAACGGAAAGGGGGTTCGACTTCCTGGGATACCGCATCCGGCCGGCGGGCAAGCTCAGGCCCGCCGCGCAGTCCGTCCAGCGCCTCTGCGAACGTGCCCGCCGGCTTCACGAGCGAGGGGCAGGCGAAAGCCGGATCCGGCGGTACGTGCAGCGCTGGTACGCCTGGCTGCACGGCGGGCTAGGCGGGCGCGTGGCCGCCAAGGGCGGCGTCACCGGGATCTGGGTCATCGTCCTCAAGCGTCTCCACATCACCGGCTACCGCGTCCACCCCGCCTGAAGCGGCCTCCGGCTGCGGGATCGGGGCGGCGGCATGCCCACAACGCACCAGATGGGCGCGGGGGTAAAGCGTGGCCCGACCTTATCTCTTTCTTATACGGTATACTTTTCCTTTCGGGAGAGGTTTTGTTTATATGTATTTACTTACAAGTTATTACTAAAAAAATGATATGTGAGCTAAAATTTACGTTGAAATTCGCGGCACTTGCTAGAATTCATAAATCCAATTAAATAGCGATCAATTTCAATATAACCAAACCTAATCGGCATATATAACACCACTTGAATACCTGCACATCCAACCTCCTGCAGCTACCTGACTGAGATCTGCCTCTGATAACTCCCCTCTGCCCAGAGGTCGTCAGGGGAAAGTAGAGAGTGAATTTCTCCTTTTTAATCAGGATGTCTCCGGGAAGCCTCCCGACCCAGGGGATTTTATCGCCGGCCATCAGAAGCAGGCCCATCAAAACAATAAAGACGCCCAAAAGGATAAGTAATTTGCCCAACGCGCCCAATCCGAACATATTGCCTTCAATCCTAATTTCAAATGTCAAATTTCAAAGTTCAAAGGAATGTCAAACCCTGAATGATTAAATGTCAGAATTTCAACTCTTCTTCGCCAGAATGATTGAAGAAAAAATAAGCGCCAGCTCATGAGCCTCTTGCCAGAGTCTTTGGCACTCCGCTGCCTTGTGAGGATTTGCCTTTCGAATCATCCTTAGCCAGTGCTTTGTTTCTTTTGCTTCTTTCTTGCAAATTGCGATCTTATGCCTAAAATCTTTCTTCGATTCCGCTCCGTCTGCTTCCATGTAATTCGCGCCGACACTCGTACCGGCGTCTACCAACTGACCAATGAGCGGCCGATTGATTTCATTCCTCTCAAGAGTTTTCACAAACTCAATAATCATTTCTCCAAACCTGCCAGTCCTCTCCTCTAAATCAAAAACCCTTTCGTTTGAATTTTTTATTTCATTTGAACTTTGAACTTTATTTGACATTTGAACTTTGTCATTTGACATTTTGTTTTCTTTTAAAACCCTTTCTTTTTCGCTGTAAATACAACCGCAGTATTGCTGGCGATAGAGTCCCATCGCCTTGGAAACTTCCACGCCCCTCTTCCACCCTTGTCTAAAATCTTCATAATAGAAGGGAACTCCAATCTCCTTTGCCACACGCTTCCCCGTTTCTTTAATTAGAGCATGATTTTGATGGCCGCTTTCAAGAAGGGTGGTTGAAAAAGCATCGAAACCCTTATGCTTTGCCTCCTGTGCCGCTGCCTCGAGCCGGAGAGAGTAGCAATATTGACATCTTTCTTTGACGCGATGAGATACATTTCTCAAAAATTCCTCCAGTAGATACTCATCCCGATAAATGACTTTTAATCCTCCCTTATCCGAATATTGCTTCAGGGTGTCCAGCCTTTTCTGATATTCCTGATAAGGATGAATGTTGGGATTAAAGAAATAGCCAACGACTTCATTCCCTTCTTCTCTAATTTTTTCAATGGGAGAAATAGCGCAGTTGGCACAACAGATGTGAAGAAGAATCTTCATCTAAACGATCTCAAGTTCAAATGTCAAAATCCAAATACCAAGGGAATGTCAAATCCCAAAACTGAACTCTTTGACATTGAGACTTTGGATTTAATTTGGCATTGATTCACCTTCGGTTCATCACTTCGTGCGAAGTTTGTCATTTGAAATTTAGGATTCAAAACTTAACTGGCCGCTAAGGCCTTCTTTTCAGGCTCTTTCCTTCTCGGAATCCCCAATTCTTTCTCGACCTGCAAGATCCTCTCCGTGGTCTTGATGACTGTGTCCGGATTGAGGGAGATGCTGTCGATTCCGCACCGGACTAAAAACTCGGCGAACTCCGGATAATCGCTCGGGGCCTGCCCGCAGATGCCGATCTTTTTGCCGTTATTCTTCGCTCTTTCGATCATCCACTGAACCATCTTCTTGACCGCAGGATTTCTCTCATCAAAGATGCGGGCGATCTTCTCCGAATCGCGATCCAGTCCCAGAATCAGCTGGGTGAGATCGTTCGACCCGATCGAAAATCCGTCAAAAACCTCACTGAATTCATCCGCCAGGATCACATTGCTGGGGATTTCACACATCATATAGATTTCGAGGTCGTTGCGCCCCTGTATCAAACCGTATTTCCTCATCTCCGCAATGACCAGTCTCCCCTCTTCCACGGTCCGGCAGAACGGGATCATCAACTTCACATTGGTCAGCCCCATCTCATCCCGGACCTTCTTCATCGCCAGACATTCGAGGCCAAACCCCTCCTGATAATCCTCATCGTAGTAGCGTGAGGCCCCCCGATAACCGATCATGGGATTGTCCTCCACAGGCTCGAACCGGCTCCCTCCGATGAGATTGGCGTACTCGTTTGTCTTGAAATCGCTCATCCGGACGATCACATCCCTGGGATAGAAGGCCGAAGCGATCTTGGCCACCCCCTGCGCCAACCGGTCGACGAAAAAAGCCTTCTTATCCTCGTAACCCACGGTCAACTGCTCGATCTCCTTTCTAATATGATCATCGTTCAATGAATCGAACTGAACCAAGGCCATGGGATGGATCCTGATGACATTGTTGATGATGAATTCCACCCTTGCCAGACCCACTCCGTCATTGGGGATGAATGAGAGATGGAAGGCATTATCCGGATCTCCTACATTCATCATAATCTTGGTGTGGGGCTTCTCCAGATGTTCCATGTCGAAGCGTTTCACTTCATAGCCGAGGATTCCCTCAAAGACCAAGCCGGTTTCCCCTTCGGAACAGCAGACCGTAGCACTCCGGTAATCTCCAAGAATCTCACTCCCGTTTTCAGTTCCCACGACACAGGGTATGCCCAATTCCCTGCTGATGATGGCCGCATGGCAGGTCCGGCCTCCCCTGTCCGTGACAATCCCCGCGGCGATCTTCATAACGGGCTCCCAGTCCGGATCGGTCATCTGCGTCACCAGCACCTCGCCCTTTTTAAACTGATCGATCTCCTTTGAACTGGAGAGGACATGGACGGGCCCTGCGCCGATCTTCTCTCCGACGCTTCTCCCCTGAGCCAGGATCCTCCCCTTCTCTTTCAATACATAGCTCTCCAGGACATTCATGTTGCGCTGCGATTTGACCGTCTCAGGCCTCGCCTGAAGGATAAAGAGCTGTTGCGTGATACCGTCCTTTGCCCATTCGATATCCATGGGCGTATAGCGACCCGCCCTCTTTGAGTAATGTTCTTCGATGATCACACCCCATTGGGCAAGCTGGATGATCTCTTTTTCTTCGAGGATGAATTTCGATTTCTCCTGCAACGAGACTGGGATATTCTTTGTCGAACCCTCTCCTTCCATGGCATAAACCATCTTGATCTCCTTGGTTCCGAGGGTCTTCTGAATAATAGGTTTGTAATTCTGGGAGAGGCAGGGTTTGAAGACATAGAACTCATCGGGATTGATCACTCCCTGAACAATATTCTCTCCCAGTCCATAGGAACCGGTGATATAGACCACATGGGGAAACCCCGATTCCGTATCCATTGTAAACATCACTCCTGAGCAGGCCTTGTCGGATCGCACCATCTTCTGTATCCCGACCGAGAGGGCAACCTGAAAATGGTCGAATCCCCTTTGGGCCCTGTATGAGATGGCCCGGTTGGTAAAGAGGGAGGCAAAACACCTTTTGCAGGCCTGAATGAGGGCATATTCCCCGCGAATATTAAGATACGTTTCCTGCTGGCCTGCAAAACTTGCAGTGGGTAAATCCTCGGCTGTGGCGCTGCTTCGGACTGCCACATCCGTATCCTCTCCATACTCTTTGCATAACTTCCGGTAGGCCTTGATGATTTCTTCGACAACCCCTCTTGGAAACTCGAGGCTATAGAGGAGTCTCCGGACCCGGCTCCCCCTCTCGGAAAGGTTCTCCATATCATCCACATCGAGGTCAGCAAGAATGTCCCGGATGTTCTCCCTCACGCCCGGTTTCTTCATAATATATTGCCATTCCTGCACCGTTCCCTCGTCAAGAAAGTCGTGGTAGGCGTTGACCGTCACCGCAAACCCATTGGGAATGCTTACCCCAAGTCCGGTCAGCTCCCGTCTCATCTCTCCCAGCGAGGCATTCTTTCCGCCCACGAGGGGAAGGTCCTTCATTCCGATCTCGTCAAACCAGAGAACATAGGGTTTATTTCCCATATTTGGCTCCTTCAAGTTCGTATTAAATACAAATCTATCTAAACCCCCTTCCCTTGTCAAGGTAGTTGACCTGATGAGAAATGTACCGTCTCTTTTAAGGGAAGCCGTAAAATCCTTTAGAAAAATTTAATGACACCCGGATAGGCGGGACATTCCTGTCCCGCCTATGTTTGAGGCAGGGTTAGAAAACCCTGCCTATCGACTTCTTTCTCTGTCAAGACGGATAGAATCCAAGCCTTGTATGGGTAAGAGGAAAGGAGAGATTGATTTTTTAGTTAAATAAAATTAATATGAATGACGATAAGCTAAAAAGTAAATGGGAGGTGCAAAAGGTTAAGGTTAACCTGCCTGCCGGTAGGCAGGGATGCCCGTTTCGTCATTCGGTAACGTTATTGGTCTTAAGAACTTGACGTAACCCTTTAACGCTAAACGATACACCTGCCTGCCGGTAGGCAGGGGCCCCCTCTCATAACCCAAAAACCCGGACTATTTGCATCGTTCGAGGATGACGAAACCGCCATGAAGCATTACTAATAAAAAGGAGAGCAAAAAATGAAATATATCTATCTCTTTGAAGAGGCTGATGGCGTTAATAAGAAGCTTTTCGGAGGAAAAGGGGCCGGGCTGGCTGAAATGACCCGGATGGGCCTTTCGGTTCCGCCCGGATTCATCGTCACCACCGAAGCATGTATCCAGTATTACGGAGCCAAAAAGAAGCTTCCGAAAGGCCTCATGGAAGAGGCTCAGAAAAATCTGAAAAAGGTTGAAGAAAAAGCGGGGAAAGCCTTTGGGAGTTCTCAGAACCCCCTTTTCTTCTCCGTCCGGTCGGGCGCTGCCCTCTCCATGCCCGGAATGATGGACACCATTCTCAACCTCGGGTTAAACGACGACACCATCGAAGGACTCATCCAGATCACCGCCGATGGAAGATTTGCCTACGATGCCTATCGCAGGTTCGTTCAACTCTTCGGAAAAATTGCCCTGGGAGTGGACGAAAAGGAATTCGATCATATCCTGAATAAAACAAAAGAGAAGGCCAAGGCGGTCTATGATACGGATCTCGATGCAGACCATCTCAAAGACATCTGCAAACAATATTTGACACTGATCAGGAAAGAGACGGGTTCTCACTTTCCCGAAGACCCGATGGTTCAATTGAGGTTGGCCATTGAGGCGGTTTTCCGCTCCTGGATGGGAAAGCGCGCTATTGATTACCGGAGGGAATTCAATGTCACCCCGGAAATGGCGAACGGGACAGCGGTCAATATCTGCGCCATGGTCTTCGGAAACATGGGGTTCGACTCTGCTACGGGCGTGGCCTTCACAAGAGATCCCGGAACGGGCGAAAACATCCTCTATGGCGAGTATCTCGTCAATGCGCAGGGTGAGGATGTGGTGGCTGGCATCCGGACGCCCAAGCCCATCCACGAGATGAAGAAGGAGATGCCCAGGATTTACCGGGAGCTGGAGCGGGTGAGAAAGACCCTCGAGGAACATTTCCGTGAGGTTCAGGATTTCGAATTTACGGTGGAGAAGGGAACGCTCTACATCCTTCAGACCCGTAACGGAAAGATGAATGCCCAGGCCATCGTCCGGACCTCTAAAGAAATGGTGGCTGAAAAGATGATCAACAGACAGAAGGCGGTTCTGAGATTGAAACCCTTTGATCTTGAGCAACTCCTCCACAAACGGATCGATCCCAATTTTAAGGGGAAGCCGATTCTCGCCGGACTTCCTGCCTCTCCGGGAGCCTCTTCCGGCAAAGCCATCTTCGATGCGGATGAAGCCGAAAGAGTGGGAAAACTTGGCCATAAGGTCATCCTTGTCCGTGAGGAGACGAAACCTGAGGATATTCATGGCTTCTTCGCCTCTCAGGGAATCCTGACCAGCCGGGGCGGGAAAACCTCCCATGCCGCGGTCGTCGCCAGAGGAATGGGAAAACCCTGCGTTTCAGGATGTGAGTCGCTCCACATCGACCCTAAAACAAGAGAGGCCATGGTGGGAAATATCCGCATTAAAGAAGGGGATTTTATCACGATCGACGGCTCCAGAGGCGAGGTCTATCAGGGAGAAGTGCCCACTGTTGATCCGGAGGTCAGTAAAGAACTTCTCACGATTCTGAGCTGGGCGGATGAGATCAGGACGATGGGGGTCCGGGCCAATGCCGATACGCCAGAATCAGCCGCAATGGCGAGGCAAATGGGCGCCGAGGGAATCGGTCTCTGCCGGACGGAGAGGATGTTCAATGCGGTTGACCGGCTTCCCATTGTCCGGGAGATGATTCTCGCGAGTTCAAAGGAGAAAAGAGCGGAGGCCATTTCCAGACTTCTCCCCTCACAGAAGAGCGATTTTAAAGAAATCCTGAGGGCCATGAAGGGGTTCCCGGTGACGATTCGGCTCCTCGACCCGCCCCTTCACGAATTTCTTCCCTCTGCGGAAGAGTTAGGCTCAGAGTTAAGGAATCTGAAAAACCTTGAGGCAGCCCTCGACTCGATGGAGAATATCTCCGAAGTAATGAAGTACCTCGACACCACTTCCAGGGAATCTCTAAAACTTCTTGAGCATGTAGCAACGGATATCGTCGAGATTAAGGAGAAGAGGCTTGATAAGAAACTGATCCGCAAACAGCAGGAGACTCTCAAAAAGGTTAAAGAGATGATGGAAGTCAACCCCATGCTCGGCCACCGGGGCGTGCGATTGGGCATCACCTATCCTGAAATCTATAAGATGCAGATTCAGGCCATCATGGAAGCCGCCGCCGAATTGACCAAAGAGGGAGTCGATATCCAGCCCGAGGTCATGGTCCCTCAGGTCTGCACAGCCCAGGAGTTGAAATGGGTCTATGAGTTGGTAAAAAAGGTTCAGCGGGAAGTTGAAAAAGAGTACAGGGTCAAGATCAAATTCAAATTCGGAACGATGATCGAGGTGGTCAGGGCCTGCATGAGGGCGGGAAGGCTCGCGGAGGGAGCAGACTTCTTCTCCTTTGGCACGAACGACCTCACCCAGGCGACCTTCTCCTTTTCAAGAGAGGATGCGGAGAACAAATTCCTTCCCCTCTACAACCAGCGAAAGATCCTTCAGGACAACCCCTTCGAGGTGCTGGATGTCAAAGGGGTGGGAAGGTTGATGATGATCACTGTCGAATGGGGAAGAAGGACGAAGCCTGACCTGAAGATCGGGATCTGCGGAGAACATGGCGGCCATCCCGAGTCGGTTGAATTTTGTCACAACATCGGACTTTCCTATGTAAGCTGTTCCGTGCCGCGGCTTCCGATTGCGCGCCTCGCCGCCGCCCACGCCAAACTAAAAGAAAAAGAGCAGAAACCTTCACAAAAATTCGACCCAGACTCCCCCAGCCTCTTCTTTTAAATGGATTTCACCGTTTGGCATCCGGTGTAGTCCTTCTTCGCGTAAGTGCTTCGCATCATGACCATTATGACGCAGCCATTCCACAACCCTGATACTTACACCCATGTCAGCGAGAAATCGCATCATTGATCCTCACAGGCTGTAAACCTGCTCTTGTGTCAGCCAGGCTGCATATTCAATTGCCTGTTTGATATCCTCCCTCTCGAGGTCCGGATACCCCTCCAGGATTTCCTCGAAGCTGGCCCCATGTGCAATCTGCCCCACAATGACGGAAACGGATATCCGCATCCCCCGAATACATGCACGGCCTCCCATGATCTGAGGATCAAAGGTAATTCGGTCAAACATTTCTGTCACCTCCTGACCTTCCAAATAAATTCTACCCTAATTAATTCCGCGAATCAAAGACCCCTTCCAAAAAACTATTCCATTATTCGGTTCGTTACGCCACACCATTCCAGAGTTGATACGAATGTTTTCATAGGGAATGCTATCGTCGTAATAAGCGACGTTTCCAATCGTGCCACGTGTCGTCATAACTAAATCATGACGCATCAATTTACCTTTACGAAGCCGCTGATCCTTTTCCTCAGTAATAAATTGACAGTTTGAAAAATCAAAACCGTCCGGACGCACATTGCCAGTGTTCAAGAACAGGCAATATCCGTTGTCCTGAAAATCGTCGTGTTGGGGATATTCTTTTCCTCTGTCTCCATCAATGATTTCAAACGCAGCGGAGGAAAAAGGTCGTCTTAGCCAGCGACACTTCATATTTCTATCTTCAATAACTGCCGACCTTGTCATTCCGCATCCTCCAGCAACTTAGCGATCTCCTCCGGCCCTGGCAGCTGGCCTTTGAGTTCTTTGGGCAGGCGCTTGACGATACGGTAGGTCGCCACACCGATTGGTTTGGTTGCATTATAAAGAGCATACTCAACGATGGTTCGTTTTTTCTCTTTGCAGAGGATGATTCCGATAGATGGATTCTCGCCTTTCTCCCTCACCTGGCGGTCGAGTGCAGTCAGATAAAACTGCATCTTGCCGACGAACTCAGGCTGGAATTCGCCCACCTTCAGTTCAATGGCGACCAGGCAACGCAGCCGACGATGGAAGAGCAAAAGGTCGATGAAAAAATCCCGACCTTCCACCTCCAACCGGTATTGACTGCCGACAAAAGCGAAAACGCCACCCATGGCCCGAAGGAATTGCTCGATTCGGCCTACCAGCGCTCGCTCCAATTCACGTTCAGCATGCTCCTCACCGAGTTCGAGAAAATCAAAAGTGTATTCGTCCTTAATGGCAAGCTTTGCCTGTGCACGTAGCGCGGGAGTTAGGGCTTTGTCGAAGTTGGTCTGACCAATCAGGGTCTTCTCATAGCTCTGGTTTTCAATCTGGTGGATAAGCACATCCTTGGTCCAGCCGAACTTTTTCGTCATGCGGATATAGAACTCACGCTCCAACGGATCTGCACATCGTTCAAGGATGATCAGGTTATTGCTCCAGGCAATTTCTCGCACCAGTGGTGCGAGTTTTTCAGATGAGGCATAGGTCTCGTAGAAACCTTTCATTCGCCATAGGTTAGAGGCCGAAAAGCCTCCAACACCTGGGAACTCCACTTGAAGATCGGCCGCCAATTGCTGCACCACGGATTTTCCCCATGAACCGTCGACCTGGCGTCCAACGATCATCCGCCCGATATCCCAGTAGAGGTCTACCAACTCCCTATTGACTGATCGCAGCGCAGCATATTGTGCGCTGCGGACGCGTTCTTTGATTTCAGACAACAGGGCGACATATTCTGTGGACAAGGGCTTGCTCATATCCCTAACTCCTCGAAGTTCTCCTGGATCTTTGCTACCAGAACTGCTGCTTCCTTGTTGAGGTCGGCTAATTCGGTGTGGATGTCGCGAATCGTCTGCTCAAAATCGAAATCCACATCCTCCTCTGGCGGAGCCACACCGACAAACCGGCCCGGCGTAAGGCTCCAGTCGGCTGCTTCGATCTCTTTTCGGTCCACAAGTTTGACCAACCCCGGCACGGCCTGCAATTCGGCTTTTGGGAACCGATCCTGCAACCACGCTACCTGCCGATGGAAATACGCAGCGCCCTTGAGTTGCTCTACAGCAGCCTTACGCTCTTCGTCAAGCTGCTTGACAAGACGGCGAATCATGCGGACATCGAATGCCGTTCCCCCTTCACCCCGCCCCTCTCCCTCCTGGGGGAGAGGGAGACCAATTACGAGGTCTCCAATGCGGGCAACGAGTTTGTAGAGGAGGTCCACCTGCTTGATCAGACCGCGAATCGCTTCAGCGATAGGATCGAAGGCCTTTCGTGCCGCGTGTTGTGCCACATTCTCACCGGGCAATACTTTGGCGTACTTCTCACTGAAGATCCGAAGGCTGTAGAGGAGCTTTTCCCGGTCGGTCTCATAAAGGGCAACCGTTTCACGTAGTTCGATTGTTGCATCTGTGAGCGACTGTTTCTTCTCAGAGTCGAGTTCGGCGTGTTTTGTCACTGCATCGGCGAGACGGTCAAAGCGCCCGCGGAGATCTGCAAGCGTTGTCTCAAAGGTGGCGAGAGTCGCCGGGACGGCATTACTCTCTGCGCAGATATGCCCGATGTACTCTTTGACCAGTGAAAGGAAGCGCTTTTGTTCTCCGCGATAAAGCCAGACAATGGCCGCAATATTCTTCATCTGCTCGGGTGAAAAATCATAAATTTTCCGGGTTACTTTCCGGTAGATATTCCGGGCATCGATCATGAGCACCTTGTCCTTACGTTCGGCAGGTTTGGCCCGGTCGAAGTGCCATAACTCGCAGGGAACGGTACGGGTGTAAAAGAAGTTGGAGCGGATTGATATCATTACATCCACATCACCTGACTCGATGATCTTTTGACGTACCTCCTTCTCACCGTGTCCGGCGCTCGATGCTTGCGAGGACATAACGAACCCTGCCCGGCCCTTCTCGTTCAAATAGCTCCAGAAATAGGAGATCCAGAGATAGTTACCATTCGAGACTTTCTTGGCTTTGTTCACGCCTGGAAGTCCAAAAGGCAATCTCGGGTCGCCCTTGATTCGTTCGGCATCGACGAGGTCTACGTTGAACGGCGGATTGGCCATGACGAAGTCGCACTTGCCGACAAGGGTGTGCTCATCCTGGTAATAGGTGATGGCCTCAGCGATCTTTCCTTCAAGTCCGTGTACTGCAAGGTTCATCTTGGCGATGCGGATGGTATCGCGGTTCTTTTCCTGGCCATAGAAGACGACCTTTTTCATCGTGTCGCCTCCCTCATGTTCAATGAAGTGGCTGGACTGGACGAACATGCCGCCCGATCCGGTTGCCGGATCGAGAACAATCCCGTGGTCAGGCTCAATAACGTTGACAATGGTCTGCACAAGCGAGGACGGCGTAAAGAATTCGCCGTTGTCGTGGGCCTTCTGGACGGAGAATTTGGCGAGGAAGTATTCATAGATTCGTCCAAAAACATCGCCAGTGGCCTGCCGAATCTGCTCGCTGTTGAAGAGACGCATCAGGTCTTCGAGCACCTTCGTCTCGAAAATGCCATAGTCCTTAGGCAACACCCCCATCAACGGTTCGAATCCGGCTTCGATCGCTGTCATTGCCTCGGTGACAAGCTTGGGCAGATCGGTGCCGCTGGTGGCTGCCTGTTGCATGATCGAGTCGTAGCGAGCATTCTCCGGAAGCCATAGTGCACGGCGACTGAGATAGTCGGCGGGCTGAACCTTCCGCTTGGGCATCTTGCCGGTTGCTTGATCTTTCTGAATCTGCGTCGCCGCCGCTTCGAAGCGATTGGCCGCGTGACGGAGGAAGATCACACCCAGAACGGGCATGAAGTAGTCGTTGGACGTAAGCTTAGAGTTGGCCCGAAGATTATCCGCAGCCTCCCAGAGGTCGGATTCGAGCTTTTCAATATCTTTAAAGGTCTCGTTGGCCATTCGGTGTCCATCACCCCTGTGAAGTTGACCTCTTTATACCAAAAATTTGATTTTATAGCAATTTTCTGGAATTTTTCTATTTTTCCCCTGGGATCTCTTGAATGTTTCCGATTTTCAAACAGAAGGGAATAAAAATAGGGTGGGAGATGATAGTTATGCTTCAACTGGCAAGACTTTTCTGTCCTTCAACCTCACATAACCATGATGGGTGATTCTCAGGTGGGGGATGGCAGCGGTGCTGAGCGTGTCTATGGTGAGGGTGGGCTTCTCCCATTTCACTCCGTTCTTACTTAAGGATTCTTCCAGATGTTTTGTTTCATCTCTTATGGTCTCCATCGGTTTCAGCGACATCAGCCCGCAGAGCGGGCCTGGAAACTCTGCCACGATCTCATCACCGATCGCATAAACGCCTCCGCCTCCATTTTCTCTGAGCCTTTCGATGACTGTCTTCATCGATGGATGATCGCATCCCACGACAATCATATCCGGGGTATCCCAGCTCATCGTCGTCCCGTAGGCTCCTCTCTCGAGGCCAAACCCTTTAAGAAAACCCATAAACGCCTTTCCGCTTCCCAGGCGGTCCAGGGCAAGGATCATGATGACATCTTCTAATTCTTTGGGATATTGAAGATCAATCATCCTCTCCTTTGTCACAAGCCGGCTCACCAGTTCCATGGCTCTAACCTTTCCATGGGTTGGGAGCGGAGGAAAAGTGAAATTCTCTATTTTTACCGTATGGAACATGGGCTCGGGAAAAAATACTTTTTTAGGTTCAACCAGGGATTGGCCGTCCCTGAAGATGATCTTTCCATCGCACATCACCAGTTGAGGCAAAAATTCGCTGGGTGAAGGGATGATCAAAAGGTCCGCTATCTTCCCCGGCGAAAGGGAGCCGATGAGGTGGTCAAGCCGGAAGTGCTCCGCCGCATTGATCGTTACCATCTGATAAACCAATTCCGGCGGGATGCCAAGTTTCAATGCACTTCTTATGGATGCATCAAGATATCCTTCCTCCAGGAATCCTTCAGGGTCAACGCCATCCGTGGAAAGGATAAGTCTTCTGAAATCGATCTTCTTCTTAAAAATTCCAGCCACTCCGGGCAGTTCTTTTCTGATCGAGCCTTCCCTGATCATCACCCAGTAGCCCAGCCTCAGCCTTTCAAGCACTTCCTCTTCGGTGATGGGTTCATGGCAGGACGAAACGCCAAAATCGGCATACGCCTGAAGCTTTTTCCCGGAGGCGCCTGCGGTGTGGCCTTCGATCAATTTCCCCATCTTAAGGGCAACGGCAACAAGCTCCCTAATCCTGTCTCCCTGTTTCCCTTCAAGGAAAATGTTGCCCCAGTAAATCTCCCCTACTCCAAGGCACTTTGGATTCTTTAATAATGACACAAACTCTTCAAGGCTTGGAGCCATGACCTCTTCGGCGGGCGTAAGTCCACAAACGGGTGGAAGGGTGTGATAAAACCTGATTGGCTGTCCCTCAAAACCCAAAACAGGATACTCAATGCCCCCCTTCCCCGCAATGTATGCGGTCTCCATCACTTCAGTGATGAGGGTGGTCACTCCGGTCGGGATGAGATGCCTTATAAACTCTTCGATCCCATACCGGTTGCTAACCGTATGGGTGTGACCTTCAATCAATCCTGGCAGAATCACCATTCCGCCGGCATCGATCACCTGTGTCTGATGATCTCTCAAAAAATCATTATCAGTTCCTGCATAAGCGATTGAACCATTCTTGATCCAGATCGATTGCCCCTGTATAAACTCACCGGTGAGGGAATTGAAGAGGTTGGCGTTTGCGATGACGATATCGGGTGGGATTTCTCCTATCGCCACCTTGCTCAGAATGAATCTTTTTTCCATCTCATCCATGTGAACCCTTTCCGGTTATTCCGCCCTCCTCCATCTCACTCTTGCCCGGCAGAGCTCCCGGCCATCCTCTTTTCTGATCATCTTATGCAGGAAGGTCGGGATGGAATCTTTCTGTCGTTCGGATTGAACGGAAAGCTCATCGCCGCAGTTTGACTCCGCGAGGAAATTGATTTCGAAATTCGTGATGTGGTGGGTCTGGTTGATCTCAAACGGATAGCTATCCAGAATCCATTCGATATATCTCGCATTATTCACATGCTGGTGCATATCCAGATCGCCATAATGGACGCTGAAAAACATTTCCTCACCTGGAACGCCTGGAGCAGGAAGCTTATCCAGTTTTGTCTCCGCTCCGTGCTGGTCCGGAATGGGATTCAGATCTTTGAGGAAGGATTCAATCCGCTGGGGTTTCCGGCTTTTTAAATTCAGCACCACCCAGGCGCTTTTTGCCCCGCCGATCACCCTGCCATCCTCCTTAATGATAGAAAAATCCCGAAACGCGAACAGGCGGCTGCTCTCCAATAACCAGGTCTTGACCCGAATTTTATCTCCCCATCCGGGATACTCGTTCATTTCAATGGCCAAACGGGATAAGACCCAGAAATGATCATTTCGAGCCAGATCGGAATAACCTATTCCGATGCGATGGGCGTGGTTCCAGGCCGTCTCCTGCAAATATTTCCAGAGGGAAGGAAGAAAAACCCTGTTTTTAGCATCCACCTCATAAAAACTGACAAGATAAGTGTCCTCCCAGGTCTTTGGTTTGGATAAACTCTGTGTCATCTCCATTTCCTTTGCGATACAACGTAAAACAGAGGCTGTAAGTTGTCAATCTTTCGGTTTCTCCAAAAAGCACTTGGGCTTGAAACCCTCTGTTGGTTATGATACGGTCAAGTTCAAATTGGGGAGAATGAACCATTTCGTCTAAAGGAGGAATCATGAAGGTTATTGCATTGAATGGGAGCGCGAGGGGGAAGAAAGGGGTAACAGGGAGATTGCTGGATTCGCTTTTGAAAGGGCTCTCGGAGGGAGGAGCTACCGTGAGAGAGTTCCAAATCAAGGAAATGAATATCTCAACCTGTCGGGCGTGCCTGACGTGTATGCATAAAACACCCGGTCAATGTGCTCAGCGGGATGATATGGACCAGATCTATCCGTCCCTGAGAGAATCGGATCTCTTTGTGATGGGTACGCCCGTATACACAGACAATATGAGCGCCCAGATGAAAACCGTAACAGACCGCTGTATCTGCGGTATGGATCCATTTTTACGGCTCGACCCTGCAAACCGGGTGAGGCACTCCTTTAGTTGGGCGATGCCTTCAAAATTCCTCCTCGTCTCAACGTCGGGATTCCCGGAGATGGAAAGCTTCCAGCCTCTGATCATGACGTTCAGGGCCCAGGCATCCAACTTTGGTTGTGAATCCATCGGAGAAATCTGTATCCCCGGCTCCATTGCCCTGCAGATGGCGCCGCAACTTCTCGAGCCTCGCCTTGATCTGATTCAGCGGGCGGGCAAAATGCTTGCCCTCCAAGGGAAAATAGAGTCCACCCTTCTGGAAGAGATGAACAGGCCAATTCTGACCGTGGAGAAATACCTCGAAATCTCCGCAAAATACGAAGCCTGGGCTAAAAAGAGCCGGGAACAGGCCACGTAGTTCAAGCCTGCCGTAGCCGTCGCAAAGAGCGCCCATGTAATACATGATACCTCTTGACTTAAGGGCATACTGTCAGGCCTTGAATCTTGACAAATTCGTAAAAGAGACTTTTTAGGTACGATCCAGAATCAATACTCTCAATTCACATTTCAAGGCCTGACACCATGGGCCAAAAATAAACAATATTGCCTTTGTCCGACTCCAGAACCACAGAACCAGAATGTCAGAACGTTGTGACGCTCTTCCATATTAACCCATGAAGTAGTCTTTTAGAAAACGAAGGAGCGTCTGGATACCCAAACGATGTTTTTTGATATGATGCCAGATATCCAGGATCGCTTTTTTCGATCGGGTATAATAGAGGAGGTGTGCCTTGAGCAGAAGCCATTCCATTCGGATGAATGAGAGATGATCGTGTTTAAAGACTAAGTGCTGCATATCGAAAAAAGACCAGGGGGCCCTCCATTTAAAGATTCGGCCCTTCACCTGCTCATAGATGGCTGTGCCCGGGTAGGGGGTGAGAATGGAGAACTGGG
>Ga0209835_1000759_pt1 | contig 19789 bp, 18 predicted proteins | sample LakKivwa52mmetaG_FD_184138 | JGI IMG/M metagenome (GOLD analysis project Ga0209835, IMG submission 184138) | Anoxic lake water microbial communities from Lake Kivu, Rwanda to study Microbial Dark Matter (Phase II) - Lake Kivu water 52m metaG... | ecosystem: Environmental > Aquatic > Freshwater >...
AGCACGTCCTTTTTGACAGATTCCTGCTCGTCTTTGGTAAGCGGCAGGGCGCTGGTGACTTCGGCGGATGAACCGGCGACCGAAGCGCCTTCCATCACAATGACCTTGCCAGACTTGACCCCGGCGAAGAATTCGTCAATCAGGACATGCTGGCGCTTTTCATCGAGGGCTTCACCCACCAGTTTCTGGGTGCTGGCGATGGCAAGCGCAGCCACCTGGCCACGCAGGTCGCCGAGGATGCGATTGCGTTCTTCCTCGACTTCAGCCAGGGCTTTTTCGGCGGCCTTTTTGGCTTCGGCATCGGCGGCGGCTTTCACGTCTCGGGCAGCGGACTCGGCGCGTTCGGTGGCATCGCGGACGATTTGGCTGGCTTTGGCCTGGGCATCCGCGGTGATTTTTTGGGCTTCTTTTTCGGCATTGGCGCGGGCTTCAGCGGCGATGCGGGCATCCTCGAGACCCTGCGCAATGGTCTGGCGGCGCTTTTCTAGCAAGCCAGAGATAGGACCAACAATCCACTTGGCGACCACCGTGTAGACAATAATCAGGTTTACTACCTGAACAAGAAAAAAGGGTAGGTTTAGACCCAATGCTTCCAAGGTATCCTCCCGATTTCTAGAAAACGAACAGGATGAGCAGTGCGACAACCAGACAGTAGATAGCGATGGCCTCGGCAAACGCAATGCCGAGAATCATGTTGGTCTGGATGGTGCCGGTAGCATCGGGATTGCGTCCCATCGCCTGCACAGCACCGCCAACGACGATACCAACCCCGGCACCTGCGCCAATCGCGCCAATCATCGCCAGGCCTGCGCCAATTAATTTTGCGGCTGCAACTTCCATTGTGTGTATCCTCCGTGACTTGTTTTCGGGCGGGACAGACCGCCACTGTGAAATGGTGTTTACCCGGGCAGTGACTCGCCCGAAATTTACGCGTGCGCTTCTTCGTGGTGTTCGCCGCCATGGCCCTGGGTGGCCTGCGACATGAAGACCATCGTCAACATACCGAACACGATGGCCTGGATGAGACCAACAAAGAATTCAAGCAGGTAGAACAGGGCTTGGGCAAAGACAGGCACCAGCGAGCCGATGACGAATAACAGCACCGCGCCCGCGAACATGTTGCCAAAAAGACGGAAGGCAAAAGACAGGATTTTCGAGAATTCGGAAACCAGTTCGAGCAGGCCGACGCCGAAGTCGATGAAGCCAAAAATCGGCTTACTGAACAGGCCGCCTACATTCCAGAACTTCCACATGTAGGAAATGCCCTGGGAACGGAATCCAATCACCTGAATCATCACAACGGCAACAACTGCAAGCGCAAAGGTGAAGTTCAGGTCGGTGGAAACGGGGCGCATGAAGGGAATGACGGCGTAACTTTTGCCTTCGCCCTTGCCTTCCGCTCCAGAGTCCCAGATGGTAGTGAGGGGGCCAAAGTGCTCGAGGGCGTAGCCATTCTTGTATTCATGAATGATGCCGATGGTTTCATTGCCCGGCACCAGTCCCGACCAGTTGGCGGCCAGTACCAGCAGGGTAATGGTGGCAAACCAGGGGAAGATTTGCTTCGTCCACTTCCCGGCGGTGCCTTCGGTGATGCCGTGGAGCATTTCCATCAGCGCTTCCACTGCGCCGGAGATGCCAGTCAGCACCATTTTTCCGCTTTTTACCCCGCGCGAGACGCCAATCGCCAGTAAAACGACGATGATGTCTGCCACAATCAGGCCAAAGGTGGTATTGGTGAAGTAGAACGGCCCAATGAAGGGAATGGTGAAGAGTGGAACTTCACTGTATTTTTCGCCGGGAAGATAAACATGCGGCATAATGGGCTTGATTCCCAGGCCGATTCCGAAGAAACCGGTAAACAGGAACAATCCCAGGATGATGGCCGCAAGCACAACCCAACGTCCCCAGACTCGTTTCTTGGGTTTTTCACTCACGATTCGCTTCCTCCTCAAAAGTTTTGGCTGGATGATTTGTTGTTTTTAACCGGCTGGTGGCTGACTTCACAATGCGGTAAAGAACAATTACCGAAATGGGGCCACTGCCTGCAATGAACAGAATAGCAAAGAAGGGTTTTGTATCGAATTGCCGGTCAAGCCACAGTCCCGCAAACAAGGCTCCAACTAAAATGACCGGGGTAACGCAACCAACCTGGCCGACAACCGCTGCCAGGGTCATATTAAATCGATTGTCGGCATCTTTTCGGTTGTCGGGAGGGCTGCTTGCTATCATCGGTTGCGGATTATATCATAAGGATTTTTATCAGCAAAGTGAGTAAAATTTGTCAGGATTGACCCCCTCCCGACCTCCCCCTAAAATCCAAAGAGCGGATTTTCGGGGGAGGAGAAAGAACTAATTATTGGGAGGAGGAGAAAGGTGGGATTAGAAGAACAGGCTGAGGGCGGCGTCGGTGGAGAGGCCGAACCAGGGGGCAAAGATGGTGCCGGTGAGGATGATGCCGATGGTCAGCACCACAATGGCAATCGCATAAGGCCGCGTCACCGGGATGGGGTGCGCTTCCTCGTTCTCACCCTCCATGCGGTAGAGATAGACGTACTTCATCACCGTCAGGTAGTAGTAGACGCCCACCACCGAATTGATGATGCCGACGATGACCAGCCAGTACCACCCGGCTTCGACAGCAGCGGCGAAGACCAGCACCTTGCCGATAAACCCGCCGAAGGGCGGCATCCCGGACAGGGAGAGGAAAGCCACCAGCATGGCGAGTGCCAGGTAGGGCGCGCGGCGGCTCATGCCGTCATAGGCGCGGATTTCGTCCGAGCCGGTCACGCGCCCAAAGGCGGCGATGATGCCGAAGGCGGCGAGATTGGTCAGGACGTAGGCAATCAGGTAGTATACGACCGCTTTGATGCCCAGTTCATTCCCGGCCACCACGCCAACCAGGGCATACCCGGCGTGCGCGATGGAGGAGTAGGCCAGCAGGCGCTTGAGGTTTTTCTGCGCCAGGGCGACCAGATTGCCGATGGTCATCGAAAGCGTGGCCAGCACGGCCAGGATTAATTGCCAGTTGGCATCGACCTGCGGGAAGGCGGTGATGAACAGGCGAATGAGGACGGCCAGCCCGGCGGCTTTGGAGGCCGTTGAGAGGATACCGGCGACCGGCGTGGGCGCGCCTTCATAGGTATCGGGCGCCCAGAAATGGAAGGGGGCCAGCGAAATCTTGAAACCGAGTCCGACCACCAGCAGGAACAGGACGCCAACCGAGATGGGATTCAGGCTGGTGAAGTAACTGCGCATGTTCTCCAACTGGGTCGTGCCGGAGAAACCGTAGACCAGCGAGAGGCCGTAGAGGAAAATCCCGGAGGTCAATGCGCCAAAGAGCAGGTACTTAAAGCCCGCTTCGGTTGATTTCTTGTCGTCGAGCATGAACCCGGCCAGGACATACATCGGGATGGAGGTGGTTTCGATGGCAAGGAACAACATCACCAGGTCGGCGGAAGAAACCATCAGGCACATGCCGATGGTGGCAGCCAGCAGCAGGAGATAGGCTTCGGCGCGTTTGCCGAGTTGCTCCACATCCATGAAAAACAGGGCGGTGATGGCCGAGGCGAAGATGATGAACATCTTGAAGACGAAGGCCAGCCAGTCGAAGCGCACCATGCCTCCCCAGGCCAGGACAGGCTCGGAGGGACGGTCGAGCAGCAGGCTCAGGATCAAGACTGCGGTGAGTCCGCCCGCGGTGAGCCAGCCCAGGTTGATGCGGCGGCTTTCATCCTTCCAAAACGGGTCGAGAATCAGCACCAGAATCCCGATGACCAGGATGAAAATTTCGGGCAAGATTGCCAGCAAGTTGAGGCTCATTTATGCACCTCCCAGGAGGCGAAGGATATTTTCCACGCCTGTTGAGACCATTGGGGCCATCAGGCCGGGGAAAAGGCCGAGCAGCACCATACAGGCGCACAAGGTCACGATGGCGACTTTGTCGAGCGGGGTGATGGGCGTGATGTGGTGCTCGAACTGCTTGGGCATCTCGCCAAAGAAGGCGCGCCGGACGACCAGCAAAACGTAGGCCGCGGTGATGACGATGGAGAGTGAAGCGAGTATCGCCGCCAGGCCGCTGACCTGCCAGACGCCCATGAAGATGGGGAACTCGGCCACGAAGCCTGAGAAACCGGGCATGCCCATCGAAACCAGGCTGCCGATGATAAACCCGATACCCACCCAGGGCAGGGGTTTGATCATGCCGCCCAGTTCAGGGATTTGGCGGGTGTGGGCGCGGTCATAGACCATGCCGACAGCGGCAAAGAAGAGAGCCGTCATGACGCCGTGCGAGAACATTTGCAGGCCTGCGCCGAGGATGCCCTCGCGGGTCAGGGTGGCAAAACCGAGCGCCACCAGCCCCATGTGCGAGACCGAGGAGAAACCGATGACGTACTTCATGTCCTGCTGGATCATGGCGATGAACGCGCCGTAGACGACATTGACCATCGCCAGGCCAAAGATGAGCCAGGCCCATTGCTTCGCGCCTTCGGGCAGGAGCATGATGCCGACGCGCAGGGCCGCAAACGCGCCGAGTTTCATCAGCACGCCCGCGTGGAACATCGAGACGGCAGTCGGCGCGGCGACGTGACCATCAGGCGACCAGTTGTGGAAGGGGAAGATGCCGCCCAAGATGGCGAAACCCATGAAGGTCGGCAGGAACCAAATGTACTGGAAGGCTTGCGAGAACCCGGCTTTTTCGAGCGCGAGCATGTCGAAGGTGATGACGCCGGTATTCTGGTAGTTGACGAAAACCATCGCCAGCGCGCCGACCAGGGAGAAAACCGAGCCGAGGAACAGGTAGAGGGTCAGTTTCATGGCCGCATATTCGCGAGTCACCTTCCAACCCCAGATGGCAATCAGCAGGTACATCGGGAAGACGGCGATTTCGTAGAAGAAGAACAGCATGAACAAGTCAAGCGAGACGAAGACGCCGAACACGCCGCCCGCCAGCAGGAACAGGAAGGCGAAGAATTCGCGCGGTCGGTCGTCGATGCCCCACGAAATCAGGACGCCGGTGAACATGACGATGCCGGTCAGCAGGACGAGCGGGGCGCTCATGCCGTCCACCCCAAAGTTAAGGGAGATGCCCAAGACAGGAAGCCATTCATATTTTTCGACGAACTGGTATTCCAGCGAGGGGTGCATGTAGACCTGGTAGTAGACCCAGCCCGACAGGACCAGGTCGAAGACTGCCGCCGACAGCGCCGTGACACGGATTTCGTTCTTGGCCTCCGGCTTCATCAACAACATGATGACGGCGGCAACGAACGGGGCGAAAACGATAATGCTCAAGACGGGAAATTGCATTTTGTCACCTCGCTCTACGAGAACAACAGGAGCATGGCTTTGTTGATGACATCCAGCATCCACATCGGCCAGATACCGAGGATGAGGATGAGGATCATGAGCGGGGCCATGACCAGGATCTCGCGGGTGTTGATTTCGGTCAGTTTGTGTTCGCCGTGCGCCCAGTGTTCGTTGAGCGGCCCGTGCAGGACCTTGCGGACGCCCTTGAGAATATACGCGCCGGTGAACAGCAGGCCAAGCATGGCAATCGCGGTGTAGACGGCCATATAGTTCCATTCGCCACCAGCATAACCGACCCCAAACGCGCCCCGCACAACCAGGAACTCGGAGACGAAACCGTTCAGGCCGGGCAAGCCGAGCGAGGCCATGCTGGTGAAAATCAGGATGCCGCCGTAGACCGGCACGAGCGGGAACAGGCCGCCAAACTCATTGAGATTGCGGGTGTGCGTCCGTTCGTAAATCACGCCGACCAGGAAGAACATGCCAGCCGCCGAAAGACCGTGATTGAACATTTGCAGTACCGCGCCGTTCAGGGCGATAGTCGCATCCTGGGTGCCAATCGCTTTGGCCGCCGCGGCGATGCCAAGCAGGACAAAGCCCATGTGGTTGACCGAGGAATAGGCCACCAGTCGTTTGAAATCGGTCTGCCCGAAGGAGGCAAACGCCCCAAAGACAATCGCCATCGTCGCCAGGAAAGCCAGCCAACCAGCATAATACTGTGATTCGACCGGGTAGAAGGGCAGCACCAGCCGCAGGAAGCCATACGCGCCCAGTTTAAGCAGGACACCGGCCAGGATCATCGAACCGGCGGTGGGGGCTTCGGTATGCGCATCGGGCAACCAGGTGTGGAAGGGCCAGACCGGCACTTTCAGGGCAAAGGCAATCGTGAAGGCCCAGAAAGATATCGCTTTGACGGTGGACACGTTCATGCCAAGCAGGGTGCCTTCGTTGAAGCCGCTCCATTTTTCGGTCAGCGTCATCAGGTCATAGGTCTGGAACAAGACACCGAGCATCTGGATGGCAAGCAGCAGGCCGAGCGAGCCAGCCATGGTGTAGACCATGAACTTGAGCGAGGCATAGTTGCGGGCCGAGACCTTCATGCCGCCCCACAGTTCACGCTCGCCTTTGGGGCTGCCCCACTGGTTGATGAGGAAGTACATCGGGACCAGGCCAATTTCCCAGAAGACGAAGAAAATTAGCAGGTCGAGCGCCAGGAAGACGCCCAACATGCCCGTTTCCAGGAACAGGAACAGCATCATGTAGGCCTTGACCTTCTCGGTGATGTTGAAGGAGGCCAGAATGGCGAGCGGGGTCAGCAAGGTGGTCAGTAAGACCATCGTAAGCGACAACCCATCCACGCCAACGTGGAAGGTGGAGTTAATCGCCTCGAACCAGGTGTACTGCTCCTGGAACTGGAAACCAGCCTGCGAGGCGTTGAACTGCGTCCACAGCCAGACCGAGAGACCAAAAGGCACCAGGCTGGCGAGGAAAGCCGTCCAGCGAACGGCCTTCGGCTGGTCGGCGGGCAGGAACCAGATGACCAGCGCCGCCGCGACAGGGAAGAACAAAATCGTTGTGAGCAGGTGAGTGCTGATGAAATCCATTGTCCACTCCCCTTTAGAAGGCGAACAGATAAAGCGCCGCGCCGATGGCAACAAAGACGGCAACTGCGCCTATCAGGTAGGTCTGGATGCGCCCGGTTTGCGTCTTGCTCAACGCGCGCCCGGCGGGCTGGAAGGTCCAGTAAGCACCCAGTTTGTCACCGATGAGTTCATTAATCACCGGCTTGTCGAAGTAGTTGCGGAAGACGTGCCCAATGAATAAGGCAGCGCGGGCAAAGAAGTGCAGGATGCCATCGATCACGCCCTGATCCATGCCCTTGGTAAAGACTTCCGAAATCCAGGTCATCGGTTTGATGACGAAGTACGAATAGAACTCGTCGAAATACCACTTGTTTTTCAAGAAAGGATACAGGAAACCAAGCGGCTTTTCGAGCGGGTCGGCGTCGCCAGCCTTGACATCTTTATAGACCAGCCAGCCGAGCGTCAAGCCGCCGAGGGCAACCACCAGCGAAATCGTCAGCGGGATCCAACTGAACTCAACCGGCTTGGGATGCTTGATGAGCGTGCCGCCAACGAAATCGTGGAACCAGTTCGGAATCAGGCCGCCCAGCCCCGGGAAATGTTCCGGGATGCCGACCCAGCCGAATCCGACCGCGAAGACCGAGAGCACAACCAGCGGCGTGGTCATTGTCCAGGGCGTCTCGTGGGCATGTTCCGCTTCTTTGGTGCGCGGCTGGCCCAGGAAGGTCAGCGTAATCTGACGCATGGTGTAAAAAGCAGTCATCAGCGCGGCGATGGAGAGGGTGGCGAGAATTGTCCAGTGTTCGTGGGCAAAGGCATCCGCCAGGATTTCATCCTTCGACCAGAAACCAGCCGTCACCAGCGGGAAGCCGGAGAGGGCCAGACCGCCAATCAGGAAGGTCCAGAAGGTGATGGGCATTTTATTCTTCAGCCCGCCCATATTCCACATATCCTGCGGGTCGACTTTGTGGTTACCGGTGTGCAGGACGCCATGTTCCATGCCGTGAATAACCGAGCCAGAGCCGAGGAAGAGCAGCGCCTTGAAGAAAGCGTGCGTGACGAGGTGGAAAGCCGCCGCGATGTAGGCGCCCATGCCGAGCGCGGCAATCATGAAGCCGAGCTGCGAGATGGTCGAGTAGGCCAGTACCCGTTTGATGTCGTTCTGCGCCAGGGCGATGGTCGCCGCGAAAATAGCAGTGAACGCGCCGATGAAGGCGATGACGCTCATCGCAGTCGTCAGGCCGTGACCAGTCCAGTCGGCAGTCACCAGCGGGAAGATGCGGATGACCATGTAGACGCCCGCCGAAACCATCGTCGCCGCATGAATCATGGCGCTGACGGGGGTCGGGCCTTCCATCGCGTCGGGCAGCCAGACGTGCAGCGGCCACTGCGCCGATTTGCCGATGGTGCCGATGAACAGGAGCAGGCCAATCAGCCCGGCGGCGGAGAGGCCAAGCACCGGCGTCATGGTCGTCGCCAGGCTGTGCAGGACTTCCTCGTTGTAGAAGATGGCCCGGTAGTTGAGCGTGCCGGTGGCCGAGTAGAGCAGGGCCAGGCCGAGCAGCATGAAGACATCGCCAACGCGAGTGGTCATAAAGGCCTTGACCGCCGCGTTGCGCGCCGAAGGTTTGCCGTACCAGAAGCCAATCAGCAAGTACGAGCAAAGTCCCATGATTTCCCAGCCAACGAACAGGGTCAGCAGGTTATCCGAGACGACCAGGACGTACATGCCAAAGGCGAACAGCGCCAGGAAGGCAAAGAAGCGGCTGTACATCGGCTCGACCGAGAGGACGGTATGTTTGTGGCCGTGTTCGTCGGTCACAGTCGCGCCGTGTGGCGGCAGGCCGGGGCGGTCATGGTCGCCTTTCGGCTGGCCGAAATTTTGGTAGCCGACGCTGTACAGGAAAATCATGAAGATTGTCCAGGCTACGAAGAACAGCGTCACTGCGCCAAGCGGGTCGATTTGCACGCCGATTTTCAGGAAATCCGTGCCGGTTGGCAGCCAGTTGATGGAAGATTTGAAAATCTTCTCGCCAAAATGGTCAACGCCAATGGCCTGGAAGAAGATGACCATGCTGCCCAACCACGAAAGCGCCGCCGCGCCAACGCCAATTGTGTGGCTGAGGGCCTTGCTCTTGTTGGTGAACAGCACGATCAGGAAAAATGCCAGCAGGGGTGGCAGGGGGATGAGCCAGATGAGAGTTTCAGGGGCCATAATGTGTCTCCTACCACTTCATCAAGTCGAGTTCGTCAGCGACGACCGTCTTGCGGCTGCGATAAATAGAAATGACCAGTGAGAGGCCAACAGCCACTTCAGCGGCAGCCACCGCAAAGACGATAATCGCAAACACCTGACCGGCCATCAGGGCGGGATCTCCGTACCGCCAGAAGGCCACCAGGTTGATATTGGCAGCGTTCAGCATCAATTCGATGCCGAGCAGGATGGCGATGGCGTTCTTGCGCGCCAGCACGCCATACAAGCCGATAGCGAACAGCACCGCCGAGAGATAGAGATACCAGGAAAGCGGAATCATGCGCGGTCTCCTACTTCTTGTTCCAGGCGAGGTAGACAGAACCAATCAGCGCCGCCAGGAGCAGTACCGAAGCCACCTCGAACGGCAGGACGAACAGGCTCGGCGATGTCAGCGCTTCACCCAGCATTTGGAGGGTATCGCCCGTCAGGGGCGCGGGCGTCCGTTCGAGCGAGAACACAAATCCACGCACGATGTAGGCGATTCCAACCAGGGCCAGCGCGCTCACCCCGAGGGCCACCGGCCAGTTGGCGTTCGTCTGTGGGCTTTGGCTGAGTAAGTCGCGGCGAGTCAGCATGACAGCGAAGATGAACATAATCGCAATCGCGCCAATGTAGACCACCACCTGCACCACCGCCAGGAACCCGGCTTCGAGCAGGACATACAACATCGCCACCCCAAACAGGGTTGCGATGAGCCACAGCGCCGCGTGAATCAGGTTGCGGACGGTTACAACCAGCACCGCCGAAACCAGGATGAGCGCCGCGCTCAGGAAAAACATGACTTGAGTAGCATCAGGCATAGCGTTGCTCCCGATTTAATGTTGCGCCACAGGCTCGGGCGTTTTCACAGCATCGCGCTGTTGGCGGGCATTATTGCGCAGGATTTCCAACGTAACCCAGCCCACCAGGATATTCGACAGGAACATCGCCGGGACATAAATCCAAAGCGCCTGTTCCTTGAGCAGCGAGTGGACGACCGCCATCACCATCAACAACGCGAAGGACAACGGTGTCAGGAACTTCCAGTTGAAAGCCAGCATGTGGTCGATGCGGATACGCGGAACGGTGTACTTAATCCACATGATAATCCAGTAGCCAATCAGGGCTTTGCCCAGCACCGAAATGGCGCCAAAGAACGGCGTATCCAGCCAGGGAAGCACTTTCTCCAGCCCGAACCAGCCCCAGCCGCCAAAGAACAGGATGCCCATCAGGCCGCCGACCGTGTACGAGTGGAGCAGTTCACCGGCATAGAACCAGCCGAACTTCATCCCCGAATATTCGATGTGGAAGCCGGAGACGATTTCCGATTCACCTTCGTTCAGGTCGAAGGGCGAACGCCCCAGTTCCGCAATCGCGCTGATTAAGAAAATCAGGAAGGCCAACGGCGCAACCAGGAAAAACGGCACGCTGTTAATTTGCGCTTCGCTGATGGCTTTCAGGCTCATTGAGCCAGTGATCACGACCGGGATGAGCAAAGTCACCACCAGCGGGATTTCGAACGAAATCATCGTCGCCACGCTGCGGAAAGCGCCCAACAAGGCATACTTGTTGTTCGACGACCAACCCGCCATAATCACGGAAAGCGTGCCAAACGCGCCCGCCGCAATCAGGTATAGCACGCCGACATTCAAATCGGTGCCATACACACGGGCCGCGAGCGGGAAAATCGCCCACAGGATGATGACCGACATGGCCGAAATGACCGGGGCCATATTGAAGACCACCTTGTCCGCGCCAGCCGGGGTGATGTCTTCCTTGATAATCAGTTTGACAATATCCGGGAAGGGTTGGAACAGGCCAAACGGGCCAACCCGGTTGGGGCCAAGCCGCCCCTGGAAGCGGGCCACCACTTTGCGCTCGACCCACACCAGCATAATGTCGAGCACCAGGGCAAAGACGACCAGCACCACAATCCCGATCAGACTCACCAGCAGGCTTACCCAAAATTCAGGCATTCCCCAGCCGGCGAACAAGCCTCGCAGCCAGGCGTCTGCAACCCCAATCGGGTCTGTCCAAAAATTCCAAAAACTCATGGGACTCTCCTTAGTAGACAGATAAAAGGCTGACAGGAAATATCCAATCAGCCTTCTGATTTCTGTTTATGCGGCTACACCCACTCCAGCATTCCTTTGCGCCAGAGATAGACCAGTCCGGCAAGCAGGATGAGGATAAAGATAATCCCCTCTACCACCACAAAGAACGGCAGGATGTTCAAAGACAGCGCCCAGGGGAACAGGAACACCGTTTCGACATCGAAAATCAGGAAGGCCAGGGCGAAGACATAATACTGCGCCTTGAACTGCACCCAACTGTCACCGACGGTTTCCATACCGCATTCGTAGGTGCTTTGTTTAATTGGATTGGGCTTTTTGGGAGCAATCACCGCTGCAATAATCAGCGGCGCGACCGGAACGACAATCCCGATGACCAAAAACAAGCCGATATATATCCAGGGATTCTGCATAGATACTCCTTCGCGCTTGGGGCTTTTGTCACAAAGACTTTGTCATTGTATCATAGCCATTTTGGAAGAAATACTTACCCTTGTAATTAATCGAGGTGATATTTGTCACATATTTGATTATCTTATCTACATCGTGAAAACAATCACGAACGGTAATGATTGAATAGAAACGTTCAGCGAGAATGGGAGGAGACGAGGGGAGCGCGGCGTTTCTTCAGCCGCAAAATCATCCACTTAATCGCATCTTCAATAAAAGGGAAACCCAACACCACACCGACCACCGTCCCAAACATACCCAGCCAGCGCGCCGGACCAGCTTTCAGTCCGAACAGTGTCACCGCGTCGATTTCAATCAACTGCGCCGAGATCGCCTGCCGCAAACCCGGACTCCCGTCTTTTGGGATAAAGCGCAGGTAGAACCAGACCGTGCCTTTATAGTTGCCAACTTCCTGCGGGCGGATACTCCAGAAAAAGACCACCTTCTGGCCCGGTAGCATGGTCTCGCTGACGGTTTCGGCGGGCTGCACCTGCATCCCGGCCATATCCAGCCGGGCTTCGGCCATCAGGTTGTGCGTGTCGTAAACATTGGGAATTTCGATGATTTCGCCCTGAATGACATTGCCGCCAACCTGGGCGGTAGGAGTCAAGTTACCCAGTTCATCCACCTCCAGCGTCAAGATAACCCGGTCGGCATCGCCGGCGCGGAGAGTGGCGGGGTATTCGAGCAAGAGCATCCGCCGTTCGGGGATGGCCGGCTGCCGGGGGGCATCCACCGCCTGGGTGGGGCTGGCTGCCTGGGTCGGAACCGGCGCGGGAACGCCAGCGCCGACACCACAGGCCAGTTGGGCAGCCATCAGCGCCAGGAAAAGTATGAGAAAGGGGAAATAGCGGCAGGGAAGGATATTCATCAGCCAGGAAGCAGCCACGGAGATAGAAGGAAGGTGACAGCGGGGTAATCGCCAGGAAAATTCAAAAATCGGGAGATTTTTAAGTCCAGGGTGTACTTACCGCTCCACTTCCTCCACTTCCGCATACCAGCGGAGGCGCGTGCCAACACGGTCGCGGGCCAGCCACAAGATGTTCTTTTTCATCAGTATTAACGCTTTGCGGATTTCTTCGATGCGCATCAGGACAATTTCTCGTTCGGAGGTGGTCAGGTTGATGTCATCGGAATTGACCAGTTCTTCGACCCGTTTCAGGTTAATGGAAGTGGTCTTGAACAGTCCCCAGTCGCGCAGGCACAGGCGGCAGATGCGCTCGACGTTGATCTTGTCGTCGCCGCGCCCGATTTCATTATCCAGCAGTAGCGCGACCAAATCGAGCGCGTCTTTGCGGTTGAGTTCGATGATTTGGGTCTTGGAAAGGAACAACTCGGCCAGCGGCACGGTGACGGGATGGACTTGCAGGCGGTCTTTGAGCGGCAATTTGTGGCACATCTCGAAATCGCCCACAAAGACATCGATGCGGCGGCCTGTGCCTTCCTGGACAAATATCTGGCGTTTGTCGCCGTTGAACAGGTTGAAACCGCGGTCGGGTTGGTAGCCCATACGCCGGAAAAAGTCGTCCAGTTTGCGGCGCGCGTGCTTGTGGACAACGAAGTCGATGTCGGCGTATTCGCGCTGGAAGGTCTGCTGGCGCAGGGGGCTGTGATGATGCACGGCTAACCCGCCAATGGCGCGCAGGTGAATCTGGTCGTGGCGGGCGGCTTCGACCAGGCGGTTCATTTCAAGGGCGATTTCGGTGTGGGTTGGTTCCATAAAACTCCTGCTGGATAGATACCGTCCCGAAGGTTCCTGAAAGATGTGTCATCTAACCACAGCCTTCGGGACGTTTTTCGATTATTCCGACGGGATTTCGGCGTGGACTTTGTCGAGGTCGAGGCCTTTGCGTTTACGGTAGGCTTTGAATCCGAAATAGATGGCGGCGGCGATGCCGTAGAGAACTCCCATGAAGACCAGTGATGTGCCGTTTTTGTAGCCATCCGGGTTGATGCTGTAGCCAATGCCGTACATGGCGTTGGGATCGAATAGCCATTGGTAGAGCAGGAAAACCAGGAAGCCGCCAAAGATGACGCCCGCCACGCTGATGAGCGGCAGGCCAAAGATTTTGTATTTGGCAATCGGCGAGGCGTTATACATGTCGGGTTTGCGATAGGGCAGCAGGATGGCGGCGATGGTGGTGCCGAGGTAGGTAACGGCGATGACCAGGGTGGCGGCCAGGGTGAGCGATTTGAAGCCCAGAATGTCATACGCGAACAGGGCCGAGACGATGATGGAGGGGATGACCATTAAGAGCAGGGCGATGACCGGCGTGCCGGTGCGCTCGTCTACTTCGGCGACTTTTTCGGGCAGCAGGCGGTCGAAGGCGGCGGCAAAGACAACGCGAGTGGAAGATAGGAAGACGGTGCCGCTCCAGCCGAACCACCACAGGCTCATCAGCACAATAACTAGCAGTTGCAGGGCGCGGCTTTCAGTCAGGAAGGCGGCCAACAGGGCCGGGTAAGGCCAGACCGGCAAGGGCGGTTGGGATTCCGCCAAGCCCCAGGCATAATTCCACCATGCGCCGTTGGCTTGCATGTAAAAATCCCAGCCGATGGTGCGGGCAATTGCCAGCAGGGTGAGTATACCCAGGATGGTAGTGACGACCAGGGCCGAGGCCATGCCGGCGAAATTGCGCTTGAAGTCGGTTGCGCCGCGCACTTCGCCGTAGAGAGTCGCTCCCCAGTTGGGGTACAAATTGAAGAAAACGACGTAAGGCAGGGTGAGCAGCAAGACTCCGAAGGAGCCGCCGGTTAACCCTAGCACAGAACCGGCTTCTTCTCCGGCGGCGGCTGTGGCGTTGTAAATGCCCGCGTCGGTGCCAAACAGGGCCGCGGAATTGCTTTCCAAACCAGCCTGGAAGGCTTCGGGCGAACCGCCCAGAAGCAGACCGACCACAATAAGCAGGCCGAGAATGCCGCCGAAGAAACAGACTTTCTGGATGCGGGCATAGCGCTTCATGCCGAGCATGATGTAAAAAGTGACAATTGCCAGGGTGAGCAGGGTAGCGATGAACAGACCATGATTGGTCTGGCTGAACCACAGGGCGGCGTCGCGCGCGCCCAGCAGGGCCAGCACCGGGGTAAGAAAGATATGGCGCAGCATATCGCCATAGAGCGGCACCCACAGCCATAAAATGAACCACCAGCCGGTAACAGCCAGAATGAAGCCAATGCCGCCGCCCAAAATGCGGCTTTGCCAGACATAATCGCCGCCTGAACGGGGCATGACGGCAATCAGCCCGGCATACACAACCACTTGGAATAGAATGAAAAACGCGCTCAAGAGCATCGCGCCAATCAACCCGCCTTCAAAGTAGTACATCTGGCTAAAAATATACAGCCCCAACGTCACCAGGTTGATGGAAAAGAAGGCGTACACAAATGCGTCGAAAACAGACCACGAACGCACGAGACCGGTTGCCTTACGAATGAAAAGGTCTGACATGATTCAATCTCCTTTGGAGGTTCAGTAATCAGTCATCAGTAATCAGTGGTCAGTAAAAACTGATGACTGAACACTGATTACTGACCACCGTTCTACCCTTGCGTCAACACATAACTCTCAATCTTGTTCTTGACCAACTTAACCAGCGCGCCTTGCAAAACGCCCTGCTCATAGAGCGAGCCGGGGTTGATGCACAAGGTCTTGCCGATGCGGCTGTGACCGCGGCCTTCGTGGATGTGTCCGTGCAGGCCCAGGAGTGGCTGGTGCTTCTCGATGGCGGAGCGCAGGGCAGTCGAGCCGACTGGTTTGAGCGCATTGCCGGCATACTTCGGGCGCAGGTTTTCATCCAGTTCGGGGGCTTCGTCGAGATTCGATTTGTGCGGCGGGACGTGGATATTAAAGACTGCCAGCTGTGGATTCTTTAACCCCGCAATCATGGCTTCGTACCGCCGCGCCAGGTCAGGCTCGTCTTCCTCTCGGTAGGTATTCCAGGGCGTGCGGTTGCTCCAGCCGGAGGAAATCATCTCGAAATGAGAATCCAGCGGAATGACTTTTCCCTCCGCCAGGGTGAGAACCGGCGATTGGCGAATCATCTCATCAATCTCGAACTGGTCATCGTTGCCGGGCGAGACATACACACGGATACCTGTCCCGGCCAATTTGCGGGCGGCAATCTCCATCCATTGCTCGAATACGCGCAGCACCTCCCGGATGAAAATCCCGTGAACTTTATCAGGGTCTTGGGAAAGTTCTGCCAGCTCGTCAGGCGTAGTGCGGTACGGATAGTAGCCACGACTACGGACGCGCTTGACCATTTCCTGGTATTCTGCTTCGCCTTCGAGCTGGAATTCCTGCTGCAACAGCGTGACTTGATACTTACCCCCACCCAAATCGAGGAACGGCACAACCGCCTTGCCGGTCATGTCGCCGCCCAGGATGAGCACTCCTGCCCCGTAAAATTTCCCCGCATTTAAGAACTTATTCCAACAAATATCCGAGCCATGAATATCGGTCGCAAAAAAGAGAGTGGTCAACCTGGGTGTTTCCTTTCGATTCACAAAATTAAAGCAAAACGGTCTGCCACACGGATTGGGCAGGCCATTTCAAGCAACTGGTTTGTCCAGGCCAGTTCGCGCTGTAACAAGAGCGAACCACCAGGCGTGGGCAGCTGCATCTCGGTCGGCTGGATGTACTGGCGGCGGACAATCCGCTCGCCCGGCCAAAAAGCCCAGGCGAGCAGGAACAACGAACCAGCCAGGACGACCAGCGCCAGGGTGTAGCGCAACGGTTTGGACATGCGGCTATTATAACGGGTGTTAATCACTTGTTAATGTTATTGGCTATTTCTTTTCAAAGTTATGCAGAGAATTTCTGCTTTAACATTCCTCTTATTGACGCACATATACCCACATGTTATGATTAAATTTGACCTTTTAGCACTCACTCACTCCGAGTGCTAAATTTTTGACGGTGACTGATGCCTGACCTGAGCGAACGCCAAAAAACCATCCTGATGCTGGTGGTGCGTGATTACATCGACACCGCCCAGCCGGTCGGTTCACAACGCCTGGTCGAGCGCTATCATCTTGACCTGAGCTCAGCCACCATCCGCAACGAAATGGTGGCGCTGACCGAAATGGGCTACCTGCGCCAACCACACACCTCTGCTGGGCGCGTCCCCACCGAGGATGGCTACCGCTACTTCGTGGGTCACATGATGCACCCCGAACTGCCTGAAAACGTCCAGAACACCATCAGCCACCAGTTTCACCAGGCGCGCCCCGAAATCGAACAATGGATGACCCTGGCCGCTTCGGTTCTCGCCCACCAATCGCAGGCTGTGTCGCTCATCACCGCGCCGCACGCCGAAAAATCGCGTTTCAAGCACGTCGAACTGATCTCCACCCAGGGACGGCAAGTGCTGATGGTGCTGGTGATGGTCGGCGGCGAGGTCAATCAGCAAATCCTGACCCTGGCCGAGCCGGTCACGCAGGAACGGCTGTCCAATACAGCCGCGCGGTTGAACCAGGTTTTCGAGGGACGCACCGTCGATGAGATTACCGCCCAACCTGCGCGTGCCGATACCCTGGAAAATGACATTGCGACCCTGATTGCGCAGGATATGCGCCGCAGCCGGGAACGCGTGGCCGGGGAACTGTATTACGACGGCCTGACCAATGTGCTGGCCGAGCCAGAATTCAACGCCTCCGACGAAGCCCGCCGCGCCCTGCGCCTGTTCGATGAACGCAACCTGCTCCATGAACTGTTATCCCGCACCGTCTTGAGCAGCGGCGTGGGCGGAGTGCAGGTTATCATCGGCGGCGAGGGCACCTGGGAAGAACTGCGTCAATGCTCGATGGTGCTGGCGCGTTACGGCGTCCCTGGCGTTGTGACCGGCACGCTGGGCGTGCTCGGCCCGATGCGCATGTCATACAACCGTACCATCCCAACCGTGCGTTATGTCGCCGGTTTGTTGAGCGATTTAGTGAACGATACTTTTGCAGGAGAACCGACCGATGACCAAACGTAAACACGAACAAACCCCCGAATCCGAATCTGCGTCCGCCGCTTCGGCGGAGGAGATGGATGCCCTCAAAACCCAACTGGCCGAAATGCAGGCCAAAGCCCAGGAATATCTCGACGCCCTGCAACGCGAACGCGCCGATTTTGTCAATTATCGCCGCCGGGCAGAGCAAGAACGGGATCAGATGGGGCAATGGACCACCGGGGAAACCATCAAAAGACTGTTACCCGTCCTGGACGACCTGGAGCTGGCGCTCGCCAACCGCCCTGCGGATGAACCGTGGGCCAATGGGGTTGAACTTGTCTATCGAAAATTCCAATCCATCCTGGAAAAAGAAGGCATCGCGCGCATGGAGGCCGTAGGAAAGCCCTTCGACCCCAACCTGCACGAAGCCATCATGCAGGAACCGAGCGAAACGCATGAATCCGGTGCAGTCGCCGCTGTCTTACGGCAGGGCTATATGCACGGGGAGCGGGTGCTGCGCCCGGCGCTCGTCAAAGTCGCCCAGTAATCGCATCCACCGCGCGTTTCAAACATACCAGGAGCGCAGATGTCAAAAATCATCGGCATTGACCTCGGTACAACCAACTCGGTTTGCGCAATTATGATTGGGAACGAACCGGTCGTCATCCCATCAGCAGATGGCGAGCGGCTGGTTCCGTCAGTCGTCGCCATCAACAAAAGCGGCGAGCGGCTGGTGGGGCGCGTAGCCCGCAACCAGGCGGTCGTCAACCCGCAAGGCACAGTTTCTTCGGTCAAGCGCTTCATGGGGCGCAAACTCGACGACCCGCTGGTGCAGCGAACCCTTTCGCGCATTCCGTATAGAGTCACAGCAGCGGAAAATGGCGACGCGCGGGTAGTGATGGCCGAAAAAGAATATGCCCCGCCCGAAATCTCGGCCATGATTTTGACCAAAATCAGGGCCGACGCCGAAGCCTATCTGCGCCAGCCGATCAACCAGGCCGTCATCACCGTCCCGGCCTACTTCAACGACGCCCAGCGCAACGCCACCAAAGACGCCGGGAAAATCGCCGGGCTGGAGGTAGTGCGCATCGTTAACGAACCGACCGCTTCCTCGCTGGCATACGGTCTTGACAAAAAGAAAAACGAACTAATTATTGTTTACGATCTGGGCGGCGGCACATTCGATGTCTCCATCCTGGAGGTCGGCGACGGCGTATTCGAGGTACGAGCCACTAGCGGCGACACCTTCCTGGGCGGGGACGATTTCGACCAACGCATCATGGATTTCCTCATCCAGGAATTCATCCAGGAAAACGCCATCGACCTGCGCCGCGATAAGCAGGCTGTCCAGCGGCTGAAAGAATCCGCCGAGCGGGCCAAAATCGAACTCACCGCGGCCCCGCGCGCCGAAATCAACCTGCCCTACATCACGGCGGATACCGGCGGCCCCAAACACTTGGCCGTTTCGCTGACGCGCGCCAAATTGGAGCAATTAACCGCTGACTTGGTGGAACGAACCCTCGAACCGGTGCGCCAGGCACTTAAAGATGCCGGCCTGACCCCCCAACAGATTCACGAGGTGGTACTGGTCGGCGGCATGACCCGTATGCCCGCCGTCCGCGAGGCGGTGCGCAGTTTCTTTGGCAGGGAGCCGCACATCGGAGTCAATCCCGATGAAGTTGTGGCCGTTGGAGCGGCCATCCAGGCGGCAGTGCTGGGCGGCGAGATGAAAGACATCCTCCTGCTCGATGTCACACCCCTGACACTTTCGATTGAAACCCTGGGCGACGTGGCAACACCCATCATCCCGCGCAACACCGCCATCCCCACCCGCCGGACGCAGATCTTCTCGACCGCCACCGACAACCAGGCCTCGGTTGAGATTCACATCCTGCAAGGCGAGCGCCCGATGGTTGCTGATAACAAGTCACTGGGCAGGTTCATCCTGGATGGCATCCCCCTGGCCCCGCGCGGCGTGCCGCAAATCGAAGTGACCTTCGACCTCGACGCCAACGGCATCCTGAAAGTCTCCGCCTTCGATAAATCAACCGGACGCTCGCACAACATCACCATCACAGCCTCCTCCGGCCTGAGCGCGGAGGAAATTGAGCAAATGCGCAGGGACGCCGAAATGCACGCCGAAGAAGACCTCCGCAACCGGGAAGTGCTCGAACTGCGCAACCGCGCCGATTCTGCACTGTACCGCGC
>Ga0209835_1000760_pt1 | contig 19768 bp, 15 predicted proteins | sample LakKivwa52mmetaG_FD_184138 | JGI IMG/M metagenome (GOLD analysis project Ga0209835, IMG submission 184138) | Anoxic lake water microbial communities from Lake Kivu, Rwanda to study Microbial Dark Matter (Phase II) - Lake Kivu water 52m metaG... | ecosystem: Environmental > Aquatic > Freshwater >...
GCCTCATTTAAAATTTTCAGCTTTTCATCCAAACTGAATTTTCTGTTAATTCTACTCATGATTTCAAATTTACTGTTCTAAATTGTTTATTCAATTTTTGTCCAGTTATTTGGGGGGCTAAGACAATTCTGATGATGATTATTTCAAAGTTTATCCCAATCCTGCAACAAATTTTATTTATTTTAAATCAGGACATCCTGGAATAAAAAATATCTATATTATGGATATTTTAGGTAGGATAGTCAATGAAACCAATTTTTCAGGAACAGAAACCAAAAGAATTGATTTAAATAATTTGCAAAATGGTTTATACATTCTAAAAATTTTCAGTGAACAAAATGTATATGATAAAAAGCTAATACGTAGTGAGAAAATTCTTGTCAGATAATATTAGCTTGTTTTTTTATTCCTGCGAATCAAATAAAAGATTGATTTGCAGGAATTTTATTAAAAAAAAGTATCTGATTTTCATAATTAGTACCTTTTTAATTAATTATATTCCAATTGATTTAATAGCCCAGCAATACAATATCTGGTATTTTGGAGAAGGCAGGTTCATGGACTTCAATGATAATGAAGTTAAAATTTATAAATCTCCCAAATTTGATATTAATACCTTGGGTGGTGGATCAAACTTTGCAATTTATTGCGATAGTTTAGGTAAGTTACAATCTTTTACTACTTTCTGGGGTATCATTAATAAAGATTTTGAAATAATTGAAAATAGTGATAAGTTATTGCTTTATATAAACTCGCTTTATAAACACCGTTCAATAATACTTCCATCAAAACAAAATGGCATATTTTATTACTTTTCAAATGCCAATCATGATGGTTTTAATTATGCTAAATTTGACATGAATGCCAATGGTGGTAAAGGTAAAGTAATTCAAAATACAACTTTGGTTGATTCTGGGCGATTTTCATATTTTTGCCCTATCAGGGATTCAATATCATCTAATTACTGGTTTGTTAGCCTGAATATTTTAGACTCAATGTTCTATTCCTGGTATTACGATGGTAATACTGTAGTGCTTAAAAATAAATCTAATTATCCTTCTCCATATCGATCATTAAATGACAACTATGAAGCATTTCGGGGAGTTATTACTATCTCCAATAATGGCAGATTTATTTTTGAAGCAGTTCCTACTCGGGATTCAATATTTTTAAAAATATATAAATTTACCAGGAGTGATGGAAAGATATCTCTAGTTAGAAAAATCTTTATTTCAAAAATAATAGATTTGAATGGAAAAGCAATGCGCCCTTTTAGTCTTTCTATTTCACCCAATGATTCATTGGTTTATTGTGGAATAGTGTATCAAACTAAAGATACAAATTATAAAAATAGTATTTACCAAATTAACTATTTAATTGATACTCCTGAAATCTTCTATATTCCTGTTAAATTTGATCCAAGAGATATGCAATTGGCTCCTGATGGGAAAATATATATACTTTCAGAAGGTGACAGAACATATATGAATGGTTATATATCGGTTATCAGCAATCCAAATTTAATAAACGAAAGATGTAATTTTAATGAAAATAAATACTTTTTAGATACGAACTCCTTTGGTTGCTATTTTCCAATATCATTTTATCAAAATATGAAAATATCGTTTGAGAATAGAAATGAATGTTATCGAAAGCATCAATTTAATAATAAAAGTGATAGTAATATTTTTAAGGATTTTACTTGGTATTTTCCAAATGGAGATAGTATTTCAGGTTTCAATGCAAATTATGAGTTTCCAAAAAGTGGTAAGCATTTAGTCAAGCTTAAAGCTGTAACTCCGGCTGGTTACACACGTTGGGGATACGATACTATTGAATATTTAAAACCTCCCATTGCCAATTTCACCACCGACACCACCATAGGCTGCCAATGGCTCAAGTTTAAGTTCTTTGATGCATCGGTAAAGGATACGGTGCATCCCACCCTTGGTGAAAGCTGGCTCTGGCATTTCGGGGATGGAACAACGGATACAGTCAAGAATCCAGAACATATTTATACTAAAACTGGCAAATACAAGGTAAAACTCATTTACAGCAATGGCTTTTGCACAGACACCATAGAAAAAGAACAGGCTGTGGAGATTATAGAAGCACCCCGCCCGGGCTTTAAAATGAGCCAAACCAATTATTGTTCGCCTTATTTTCTACAAATAACAGATACCTAGCTTGGCAGAGTCAAAAGCTGGCACTACGATTTAGGGGATGGAACAACCGACTCCACCTCTTCTCCCTCTCACCTCTTCTCCTCTTCAGGCAATTACAAAATTATACAAACCTTAACCGGCCCTACCGGCTGTGTTACAAAAGATTCCGCTATCCTGCATCTGAGAAAAGGCTTTTCAGGAACAGAAACAGTAAATGCCCTTACAGCATCTGTGGACAGTAACCGCATCATCCTGCTACAGTGGTTAAGCATGGCAGAGGCCTTTGGCTATCACAACTTCAAAAGCGATAATGAAGTCAGTTTTTATAAACTCCATACCCAAAACGTTACATTTTATGAAGATTTCAAAGTAAAACCCACAGAACAGGTTTATACTTACAAAATTACCGCCTACGACAGTTGCAGCCGCACCACTGCCGACAGCAGGATGATGAAAAACATTCTGCTCACCGGAAAAGCAGAAGCCAACGATTACAGCATCCTCAACTGGACACCCTACGATATCTGGCAAAACGGAGTGAAAGAATATGTACTGGAATATTTAAAAGACACCACTTTTGTAACGCTTACTACCACACTGCAAAGAAACTACACCGACAATGAATTTTTTACCAGAGAGCGTGAAACGGAAAAATGTTACCGCATCAAAGCCATTGAAAACGGAGGCAATCAGCAGCAAAGCCTGAGCAATGTATTGTGTTTGCCTTATCAGCCTGCCCTTTGGTTCCCGACAGCTTTTACCCCCAATGGCGATGGACTTAACGATACTTTTGCCCTTCAGGGCATCAGCATCAAAGAATTCAATATGCAGATATACAACCACTGGGGCGAACAAGTGTTTGAAAGCAACAGCCTCTACGAAGGCTGGGATGGCAAATTCAGAGGAAATCTTTGTCCACCAGAAGTTTATACCGTTATCATCAAAGCCCGCAAGCAAAATGGACAGTCGGTGTTTTATTCGGGGTTTGTTTTGTTGGTGAGATAAGTTTGAAAGTTCAAGGTTCAAAGTTTGAAAGTTTCCCGATTCTCGGGATTCAAAGTTGTCGGGTGTTGGGTGTTCTATGGTGTCTATGTCTGAGTTTTGTGAAATTTGGTGCTCTTTGTGTATTTGTGGCAGAAATAGAAGTAGGCAGTTGGCAATATTCAGCAGGTAAATAAAACGCTGTTCATTTAGAAATTCTTTGTGAAATTTGGTGCTCTTTGTGTGTTTGTGGCAGAAAAAAGTAGGCAGTTGGCAATATTCAGTAGGCAAATAAAACGCTGTTCATTAAGAATTTCTTTGTGAAATTTGGTGCTCTTTGTGTATTTGTGGCAGAAATAGAAGTAGGCAGTTGGCAATATTCAGTAGGCAAATAAAACGCTGTTCATTAAGAATTTCTTTGCCTAATGGCTTCATAAATAACAATAGCAGCCGAAACAGAAACATTTAATGAATCTATTTTTCCATACATGGGTATCTGAATTTGATTGAATTCAGGTTTCAACCAATCTTCTGATACCCCAAATGCTTCCGAACCCATTACAATAGCTGATGCTTTGGTAAAATCAACTGAAGTATATACTTGTTTTGAATCGGGAGTAGTTACAAATACATTAATTCTTTTATCTGATAAAAACTTCATCAACTCTCCTTTTTCACACATGACTGTTTGATTGGTAAAAAGTGTTCCCAAACCTGCTCTGACCACATTCGGATTGTAAATATCGGTTTGATTGTCGGTTAAAACAACAGCATCAATTCCGGCAGCATCGCAGGTACGCAAAATTGCTCCCAGATTGCCTGGTTTTTCAACATTTTCAAGTATTAAGATTAATGGATTTTCAGGCAATCTTAAATCTTTCAGCTCTGAGTTTTTTTGTCGGACAACAGCTATCACATTTTTAACCTCTTCCCTGTATGCAATTTTTTTAAAGCATTTATCATCCGAAAAATAATACTCAGAAGCAACTATCTGATGCTGTTTTAAATATTGAAGTACTTCAGCTTCAGTCATTTTTTTTTCAGGAAAAAGCAGATATTCTATTTGGTAACCTCCTTCAGTAGCCAGTTGAACTTCTTTTAAACCCTCAATAATAAACAACTGATGCTTTTTACGTTCAGAAGACTTTTCAAGCTGAACACACAATTTAATCAAAGGATTCTGTAAACTGCTGATATATTTGAAGTGTATATGCATAAAACAAAAAAAACAATCATCTTTGCAGAGGCAAAAGTAACTGTTTCCATGAAAATAATAAATGTTTCGGGCTGGAAAGATTATGAACTGACAGACAGTGGAGGTTTTGAAAAACTCGAACGATTCGGAAAATATTTTATCATCAGGCCTGAACCTCAGGCAATTTGGCCAAAATCAATGAAAGAGCAGGAATGGCAGGAACTTTCGCATGCAACTTTTATCAGAAAAAAAGCTGAAAAAGGTATTGCTCTGAATCCGAACGACTCTGGCGAATGGCAATTAAAATCAAATATGCCTCAACAATGGTTTATCAGTTATCAATACAAAGCAATGAAACTTAAATTCAGGTTGGGACTAACTGCATTCAAGCATGTAGGTATTTTTCCTGAACAGGCCGATAACTGGAATTATATTTATGACCATTTAACTGAATATGGCCCAAAAAGTAAATTTTTAAATCTTTTTGCTTACACAGGAGGAGCTTCATTGGCAGCAAAGGCAGCAGGTGCCGAAGTGGTACATGTTGATTCGGTAAAACAAGTAATTACCTGGTCGCGTGAAAATATGGAAACATCAGGGCTTTCAGATATTCGCTGGATAGTGGAAGATGCCATGAAATATGTAAGAAGGGAAGCCAAACGGGGTAGTGTTTATCAGGGAATTATCCTTGATCCACCTGCTTACGGTAGAGGACCTGATGGTGAAAAATGGCAATTGGAAGAACAAATTGATGAAATGATGTTTTTGTGTAGTAAACTTCTCTCTAAAGAAAGAGGATTTATTATTTTAAATATGTATGCTATGGGCTTTTCTGCCTTAATTGCTGAAAACTTAATTAAAAAACATTTCAGTAAAAAAATGAAAACTGAATGCGGAGAGCTTGTGGTATCTGATAACAAGGGATTTGTTTTACCCTTGGGTGTTTTTAGCAGAGGTTATTATGAATAAAACAATTTCACAGACCTTTAAAGTTCTAAAATCAAAGGCATCGGGAGATTTGTTCAGATAAACTCTTTAAGGTCATAACCTAACTTTGTCTTCCTTCCCCAATTCACGGGATTTCACTTTGTTCAACTTTTGCCTTTTTACTTTAACTACCTCTGTTTCCAGCTGATATACTGCTCTGTCAGTTTGTTTTTAGTATTCTGAGAAAAATCACCTTGCATGATCCATGAATAATATGAAGGGTCTTTTTCGAAAATCTCAGTTACTTTACGCCCTTTATATTTCCCGAAATTAAAAACGATATGTCCGTGCTCATCCATGATCATTCTGGCCGCAAAATCAACCACTTTTTCAAGAGGTTTTCCTAAAAAATTATTCAGAGCATCTACACTTTTACCAATGTCTTTATATTTTTCTAACTGAACATGTAAAATTTCTTCAGTAGCACGAATATCATATTCAGCACTGTGATGTTTCTCTATGGCTTTTTCACAATAAAATCTATAAGCAGTAGCCAAATCACGTTTTTCCATTTTGTGAAATATATGCTGAACATCTATTACTTTTCGGTTTTCCAGAGAAAAATCTATCTTATATCTTAAAAATTCTTCAACCAATAAAGGTAAATCAAATTTCATGATATTGAAACCGGCAAGGTCAGCATTTCCGATAAAATTAATTATATTTTTCCCAACTTTATCAAAAGAAGGCATATCAACGAGGTCTTCATCCTTAATGCCATGAATGGCTGTGGTTTTTGGTGGTACTGGTACTCCCGGATTCACACGTTGTAAATATAAATCTCTGCTTTCGTCAGGGTTTAATTTCAGTATGGCAATTTCTATTATACGGTCGTTATTAAGGTCAAGTCCTGTGGTTTCAAGGTCAATAAATGCCAACGGTTTTGTTAAAATAAGTTTCATTTTCAATAATTTATCAAAAGTTGTTCAACTATCTTAGGGAAAAATTCATATTCGAGCAGATGCACTTTTTGAGCAACCAAGTCAGCAGTATCAGAGTTAGGGTCAATATCTACTGATTTTTGAAAAATAACAGCACCTTCATCATAATTTTCATTCACATAGTGAATACTTATTCCGGTTTTCTGCTCACCAGCAGCCAAAACAGCTTCATGAACAAAGTGTCCGAACATGCCCTTACCTCCAAACTTCGGTAGCAATGCAGGATGAATATTGACGATTCTGTTTTGGAATTGAATAATAAGATTTGAAGGAATTTTCCATAAAAAACCGGCTAAAACAACAAAACTGATTTGATATTTGGATAGTGTATTCAAAACAAAGTCGGAACGATAAAAATCCTCTTTGTTAAAAATCACAACCGGAATATTCAGTTTTTCCATTTTTTGAATAACTCCTGCATCGGGATTATTGGTGAGCACCAAAGAAACACTTATTTGAGGGTGATCCTTAAAATAATGCATAAAATTTTCGGCATTAGTACCACTACCTGAGGCAAAGATTGCTATTTTATGTAAATTTGCCATTATTTTATTTTCAATTCATCTTTGAAGATTTTCGAAAACAAGTCAACCATATTGCTATTGCCGTTAACATTATGCAATTCAAGCGAGCAGATTATAAAGTTAGTACTACCATTATTATCAAGTTTTTTAGCCATCACAGTAGATTTTCCTTCCCATGCAGCTTTACCAAAACTACCCGTTTTAACCAATTTTGCGTCATAAAGCGAAATGGCACCCTGTTCTTCATAAAATGGCCGGGCATTTGAAATTTTTGTTGATTTGAGTACAGGCCAGCCTGAAATAGCAGGAATTAAAACTGAATCGGTTTCGATTCTGAAATTATTTACTCCTTTTGGCAAACTGACTAAAGAATCAACAGGAGAAAAATCGAGGTATCCGGCCTGGTCGTCAATAGAAGAAGCAATTTCGACAGCCATGAACATTTTGCCGCCATTATTAAAAAATGCAGAAGTTGTTTTCTGAGCCAGCGACATTGAATAATCTATGTCTTTACCAAACCAGATGATGTTTTCAAAAAGTGCAAATACTTTTTCCTGAGTGGCATTATCGGCACTCAATTGAGTATATTGTGAACCAGTAATTTCATTCACCCGTAAAATATCGAAATTTGTAATTCCACAGGCATTCAAATTGGATTTATAGAAGTCTTCTCTGGTCTCTATTGAACTCGAATAAGCATTGACCAATAAGGTTGTTGACTGAGGTTTACGAACAAAAATACTGTAAGATTTTTCAATAGGCGATTTCTCTCCTACCTTATCAACTGCCCTTATCAATAATTCATTTAAACTGTTAAGCTTCAAACCGGAAATTTTCTGAGGATGAACATTCAGGTTATTGCCTTGATAAATATTGCAATCAACAATATTTTGAATTAAGTCAACTGCTTCAAGAATTATTGTTTTATAAACATGGTCAATAACGATTGCCTGATTTGTAGTATCATTTATAAAAACCTCATAATGAGAAATATTATCGTCTCCGTCAGGGTCGCTTGCTGACCAGGAAAACCTGATTACCGGAAAAGTGGATATGGGTTTTCGGGCCGGATTACCACTCGGGTAAACAAAACTGATAGCAGGAGGCGAATTTTTTACCGGATAATAAATAAAAGCCGGGTTAGGATCTTTTAGTCCCCGATTGTCAACTGATCTGATATATAATACGAAATCGAGTGTATCTGTTCCCTGAGGCAATTTTACAGTAAAACTACTATCTTTTTTAGTGGTAAACTCCCAATTTAATTTATCTACCGACAACTCATATCCGGCAATATAACCATCAGGGTCATCACCCCACCACGAAACGGTAATAGTAGTGGTAAATCGGTTATCGCCATATCTGATGATGGTATCTGTTACACTATATGTTTCAGGCGCTTTGTTTTCAACAGGAAAACCGAAAGGATTTTCTTTGCAGGAAAACAAAATTAATAAGGTCAAAACAACAGATAATCTAACTAAAAACATTAGTGCAAACTTACATTTAATGATAGTAACACACAAATACTGATGACGGGTAAATGTAAACAACAGAATTAAAAATTATTAATAATTATTCAGTTTAATAGAAAATATGTCATAAATTGCCAACAAATTTTTTATGCGATGTTCAGGCAAAAGAGCAAAATGAGTTTTGCAGACATAGCGGTTTCAAACCGGAATATTAAAAATTCGTTTCTTGAAACTATCAGTAAGCATGTTGACTGGGTAAAAATTGAAGAAATTATTTTAAAAAATTACAACAAAGGAAAACGTGCTGACGGAAGGCATGCTTACAGTGGTTTAGTTCTTTTTAAAATGTGTTTATTACAGGAATGGTATGGAGTTTCTGCAAAAAAACTTGAAATTATGGTCAACGATTCAGTAAGCATGAGTCATTTTTTAGAACAAAGTCTGGACGAAAAAATACCTTCAGCACATACTTTTCTCTCCTTTAAATATGAAATGATTCGAAAAGATGTATTCCTACAATTAACTGATAGCATAAAAGATAATTTAGAGAAGAAAAGTATTAAAATTAAAAAAGGAAGTTTTAAGACTCCAGTGTTAGTTAAAAAGAAAAGTTGATGAAATAATAGGATGGTTTTCTGTTCACACAATAAAAAACTATTTACCTATCGCATTGTGCTCGGAATCAGTTTTCCATCGAGAAAAAGAAAAAACAGCAAATTCCCGAAAATATTTTTTTCGCAATGATTAATGATATATCCTTCTTTCATAGCAGTAAAATTAATAAATTTTAACTTTAAAGTAATTTAAAAAACATTATGAAAAATTTGAGAATTAATTTTGTCAATCGCAAAATATAGTGGTTTCTTTGTTAGTCTAATTAATCAATGCTTAGAATCAGAAATTAAAAAAAAATATTTAATTATTATGAAGTTTAATAAACTTTTCAACACTTTCATACCTCGCCATCATGTATTTTTTGTTAAGTTTAATGAAATTGCTGACAATATACACGAGGCATCAATATTACTCAGTGAATTGGTAAAATCAAGAACAACTGAACAGAGGGAAGAGCTTTCAAAAAATATCAAAGAACTTGAACATAAAGGCGACTCGCTAAGTCATTATATTTACAATGAACTAAGCCATTCATTTATTACACCTTTTGAAAGAGAAGACATTTATAAATTAACATCTTCGCTTGATGATATCTTAGACCTTATCAATGGTTCAGCACAAAGAATTATATATTTTACTCCCAAGCAATTCGAGATTGAGATGATTTCTTTATGCGATATTTTAGTCATGATGTCGGTTGAAATAAAAGAAGTATTAAAAGAAATCAAGAAATATAAAAAATCGGCAACAATTAAAAATAATCTGGTAAAAATCAATCAGTTAGAAAATAACGCTGATGATATTTTCAGGGCTGCAATATCTAAATTAATGAATGACGAAAAAGACATTGTAGAATTAATCAAGAAAAAAGAAATACTTGAAACCATCGAACAAGCTACTGATAATGCAGAAGATGTTGCCAATATAATCTTTTCAATTGTTATGAAAAACTCCTGAAAGCCAACGATATGACCCCTTTTCAAATGTTAATATTGGTAATTGTTTTAGCCTTTATTTTTGACTTTATTAATGGATTTCATGATGCAGCAAATGCAATTGCCACTATTGTTTCGACCCGAGTGTTAAGTCCTTTTCAGGCTGTTTTGTGGGCTGCTTTTTTTAATTTTGTTGCCTATTGGATATCGGAATTCAAAGTTGCAGATACTGTTGCCAAAACCGTTGATAGTAGCGTTATTACCCTTCAAGTTATTATTGCCGGGCTTATTGCAGCAATAACATGGAATTTACTTACATGGTGGTTGGGTATTCCTTCGAGTTCCTCCCACACTCTAATTGGTGGATTTGCAGGTGCTGCTATAGCTCATGCAGGAGGATTTGATGTAGTAAATGTTGAAAAAGTAAGTAAAGTAATTATATTTATTTTTCTTGCTCCTTTGATTGGAATGATGGTTTCTTATTTCATTTCAATTCTTTTGTTGTGGATTTCAAAGCGAGGGCATCCGAAAAAATTAGATAAATGGTACCGAAGACTTCAATTAGTGTCTTCTGCTTTATTTAGTATTGGCCATGGAGGTAATGACGCCCAAAAAGTAATGGGTATAATATCAGCAGCATTAATTGTATATGTTACACAACAAGGATTAACCCCTGAAGAAATTCCGGCATGGATGAATGTAGGTCAAAAAGTGAGTGAAGATGGGAAAATGTCTATTGTTCATATACCGGAATGGGTTGTATTAGGTTGTTATACAGCAATTGCCTTAGGAACTATGTCAGGAGGATGGCGCATTGTAAAAACAATGGGAACTAAGATTACTAAAATTACATCATTCGAAGGGGTTGTTGCTGAAACAGCAGGTGCTTTTACATTATTTGCTACTGAAAGATTAGGAATTCCGGTTTCAACAACACATACTATAACTGGTTCAATTATGGGTGTAGGAATGACAAAACGATTATCAGCAGTAAGGTGGGGAGTTGCAGGAAATATTGTGATTGCCTGGATATTGACTATTCCTGCTTCCATGCTAATGGCAGCTGTATTTTATTTTATACTAAAATCATTCATTTAAGGAAGATGAAATTAGACAAAATATTCCAATTACTGGTACCTAAGGAAACAAAGTTTTATGACTTTTACCAGAAAGCTGCCGACAACAATATAACTGCATCTGAATTATTAATTAAACTATTGAATTCAGACGATTTTGACGAACGAAATATGATTATTTCCAGAATTAGAAAAGCTGAAGAATCTGGAGATAATTTGCTGAGCACCATATACGAAGAATTGAACAACACCAATATTACTCCTTTTGAAAGAGACGACATGTTCAGTCTGATGAATTCATTAGAAAATGTGGTAGATATTATTGATGCTATTTCTCAAAGAATCTCCTACCTCCGACCTGAAAAATTTATTCCTGAAATTTGTGAAATTGCTCAGAATATTTTGTTGGCTTCAAATGAAATTAAGCTTGCGGTATATTCATTACGTGATTTGAGAAATAATCAATCTATTATTGAAAATTGTAATAAAGTAAGTTTTTACGAAAAACAGTGTGATGATATTTTCAGAAAAGGAATAACAAATCTTCTAAACACAGAGCAGAACATGGTTGAGCTTATAAAAAAGAAAGAAATACTAGAAAAAATAGAGGAATGTAGTGACCTTTTGGAAGATGTTACTGACATTATTAGGAGTATTATTGTAAGGAATGCATGATATAAGTTTAGGAAGAAAGTAACAGAAAAAGTTAAAAATTTGATTAAATTAGTAACTTTGGTTATAATTTTGCCATCATAATTTTATTTAAAATTTGATTGTTGCTCAAAAGTAAAATCATATTATTGGTTTTAATGCTGTTTTGTATGATGAATTTATCAGCACAGCAGCAAATAAAAAAGTATTATGACGAGGGAATGATTTATCTTCAGGAAAAGAAATACCCTGAAGCAATCAAAAAGTTCTCAAACATCATTAAGCTCAATAAGGACTACAAAGATGTTTATGTTAAACGTGCATTGGCATATGAAGGGAATAACGACTTCAAAGAAGCTGCTGACGATTATTTTACCGCTGCTAATATTTACAACAAAGGCAAATCGGAGAATTATTTTAAAGCCGGTAAACATTACTATAACATCAAAAATTACAATAAAGCCATCGAATGTCTGAATAAATGTAACGAAACAGATAAAAAGAATTCAGAGGCTTATGAACTGAAAGCACTGTCGTATATTCAAACCAGCAATTATGAAGCGGCAAAATATGAAAGTTTACAGGCACTCAGATTAAAAAAAACAGCTCAATATTACTATCTTCATGCACTTTGTGCTTTCTATCTTCATGATCTGGTGTTATCGGAAGAAGATGCTTTGAAAGCTATTAAACTTAAGGCCGATTACAGTGATTCTTATCTTTTGCTGGCTGAAGTTTATTACGCATTAAATAAATCGGACAAAGCACTCGAAATGAGTAATAAGGCTATTATTTTTAATCCGAAAAATGTTAATTGTTACCTTGTCAGAAGCAAAATATACATCAAAAAAAACAATATCCAGGAGGCTATTAACGATTTAAGTGAAGTATTAACACGTTTGGAACCTCAAAACATTGAAGTACTTTTTCAAAGAGCAAAGTATTACGAACTTATCAGTCAAAACTCCTTGGCAATAACCGATTATTCAAAAATCATATCGATAGATCCCAACAATTTGTTGGCAATATTTTATCGTGCAAAAAACTATGAATTGCTCGATATTAAGAATTATGCAATCAGCGATTATCAGCATTTTTTAAATGCTTTATCAATATCTTCAGATAGCATGAATATTGAGGCAAATTATGCACGCGAAAGAATTTATGTTTTAAATAAGGAAAACAATAACCCTGAAATTACATTAAGATGGCCTGAAATAACAAAAGAGTCCATTTTTCAAGTCGCTGACAACAAAGATACAATTTATGTTTCCGGATTTGTATTCGACCAAAGTGAGCTAAAGTTTTTAAAAATTAACGGTAACAAAATTAATTTAAACGAACAATATGGGCAGAAACAATTCAATTTTCTCTTAAACATAAAAAATGTTGAATATGTGATAGTTGAAGCAGAAGATATTTACAACAACTACGAATATCAGCGATTTTCAATTATCCGTACCGAAACTGAAGTTCCCCGAATACATCTTTTGAATCCATATGCCTCAGATGACGGATATATTTACCTTGAATCAAATTCATCTTCCATTTTTGTAGAAGGTAAAATAACTGACCAAAGCTTGATTGCATCCATATTTATTGATGATGTCAGTGCTAGTTTTAAACTTTCAGAACTTAATCCTGTGTTCACTGCTATTGTTAAAATTACGAATAAGGCTACCCTATCAGTAAGAGTAACAGATATTTATGGAAATATAACAGTAAAAGAATTTTACATCAACAGAGATGGAATTAATTTATTGACTGACAATCCTATGGGCAAAACCTGGGTGATTTTTATTCAGAATACATCCTATGAATTTATGCCGGTTTTAAAAGGCCCTGCCAATGATGCAGAGAAAATAAAAGCTGCCCTTTCGGCTTATCAGATTAATAATTTTATCATCAAAAAAAACATGAATAAACAGGAAATGCAACGCTTTTTCCTGATTGAATTAAGAGATTTGGTAAAAAACAACAACATTAACTCCCTCTTGATCTGGTTTGCAGGACATGGAAAATACATGAACGAAATGGGTTATTGGTTGCCAGTAAATGCCCTTCCCTACGATGAATTCACTTATTTTCCTGTTCATACCTTAAAAGGTAATCTTCAGATTTACAACAAAGAGTTGAAACATATTTTAGTTGTTACTGATGCATGCGATGCAGGACCGTCATTTTCAATGGTTATCAGAGCCGATACCCAGGAACCTGATTGCAGTGATTATACTTACGCTACGCTCAGGTCGGCACAGGTTTTAACATCAACTTCACAGGGTTGGGCTTCCGATTATTCAGTTTTTGCCGATGCTTTTGCAGAAGCATTAAACAACAATCCAAACAGTTGTATTTCAATTGATCAGATTTCCAATTTTGTTAGCAATAAAGTTAAATCTGCACTGAAACAAAATCCGGTATTTGGGAAAATTGCAGGACTGGAAGATGAAGACGGTACTTTCTTTTTTATCAAATCATTTGAGAATAAATAGAATAATTCTGCAATAACAATAATGTATAAAGATTATCTTTGCCCAAAATTTTAACAGGCAAAGTATTGCGATTTAATTTAAAATTTGATTATGAAAGAATCCTTAATGTAAAAGTTGAGGAGCTTGGATATGTTCGATTATTGTTTTTACACAATTTCTTTCAGGGAATTGGTCTGGCAATGTTTTTCAGCGCTGCCAATTCAATTTTTCTTACTCAGGTTGGCAGTAAATCGCTGCCGTTGGTTTATATGTTTGCCTCATTATTATTGTTATCTCTGGGTATAACCTATTCCTATTTTGAAAGAAGAATCAGTATAAAAAAGCTGTTATTAACAATTCTCATTTTATTAACCTTTTCAATATTATTAATACGGATAGGTTTAAGTATCAGCAATAGTATATGGATTGCTTTTGCTGCTATAATGTGGTACAGAGCAACTCAATTATTAAATTACCTTGAATTTTGGGGTTTAACTTCCATGATGCTCGACATCAGACAGAGCAAACGATTGTTTGGACTGGTCAGTTCAGGTGAAGTTACTGCCAAATTGTTAGGATATTTTTCCATACCATTATTAGTACCAATAGTAGGAAAAACCAATCTGATTTTTATTTCATCAGTTTCGTTTGCAATTTGTTTTATTATACTTCAAATAATTGCTAAAAAATACGGTCAAAACAAGCTCGATCGTCCAAAAGCAAGCAAAACAGAGCTTAAAAATGAAACAAGTGTCTTATCACGTTATCTTAAAAGCCATTTCATTATAATGCTATCTGTTCTAAGCTTTGTAAGCATCCTTGTTTTCACTTTTATTGATTTTTCATTTTTAAGCAATTTGCAGCTAAAATTTAAAGACGCAGATTCAATAGCTGTATTTCTAGGATGGTTTTATGGCTTCAATAAAGGTGTTACTGTTTTGATAAAAATGTTTTTTACAGGCAGAATAATTGATAAATTAGGAATTAAAAACTCATTACTTTTAATACCGGGTATATTTCTGGTTATCATTTGTGGAATTATCTTTTACCGCATGCTTTCACCAGATGTAGCCTTGGTGTTTTCACTTTTTTCGCTTCTGCTGTTTGTCATGGAAGCCTTGCGTTATTCATTGTTCGAACCGGTATTTTTCTCTTTATTTCAACCTTTAAACAAAAATCTTCGTCTTTTCGGCCACGCAATTGTTAATGGCTACCTCAACCCTATTGCCTTAGGTATTGCAGGGCTTACACTTTACTTATTCATTTTTTTTCAGGGTGTAATTGATTTAGGATTGATTTCTTTCGTTTTAATCGCATTTTTAATTTGCTGGATAGTTTTAGTGATTGTTACCAATAGGCAATATATTATAGTATTACACGATGCTATTAAAAAGCGGTTTTTTGAGGGCAGCGATATGCATGTAAAAGGTAAAGTCATGCAAAATATACTTCAGGAAAAACTTCGACATGGGATGCCTGAAGAGGTTATATATTCATCAACCTTACTTTTAAAAACCGAAGGAACTGATAAAGAGGGAACAATAAATATTCTGCTTGAAAATCCTTCTGTTGAAGTTCTGAAATATACTTTAAATTATATACAGGAAAATCGCTTTTCTGTCAACAAAGACCTATTGCTGTCGCTAATTACCGGAGAAGAAACCGATTCGGTTGTAAAAGACTATGCTATCAGGGCATATTGTTGTATGGAAGATGCAGATTTAAATCCAATATATCCTTTTTTGGAAGATAATAATGAAATTCTCAGAAAAGGAGCAATAATAGGTTTATTAAAAAATGCAGAATTAGAAGCGGTAGTGCTTGCTGGTCAAAAGCTGTTGACCTTGTTGCAGTCGATAGATGCAAAAGAGTTGGTAGCTGCAATCGAAATTATTGGCATTCTGAAAGTTAAGAATTTTTATCAACCTGTTATTCTGCATTTGAATAACAGGCAAATAAGAGTAAAAAAAGCAGCAATAATTACCAGCGGGCAGATTGCTAATCCAAAATTAATTCCCAATTTAATTCAGTTTTTAAGTGAAACTTACTACGGTGAGCTCGCACTGAAAGCACTTATTCAATTTGGTGATGAAGCTGTAAACTATTTCGACAATTATATAAAAACCTCCAAATATGAAGACCTCCATCCTTCTGCTATGTTTCGTATTACTCAAGTTTTAGGTTCAATTTCAAGTCCCGCTTCAATAAAACTTTTGCTTGAACTCATGAATTTCCCATCGGTAAAAGTTCAAAATACTGCTATTCTTAATCTGAAAAAATCGTCTTATAAAGCAGTAGATGATGAACTTATCAGAAAAAAATTTGATGATCTTTTTGAAAAAAGCGGATGGTTTAATAATGCTATTTATCTGATTGAAAAAACAGGCAACGAAAACAAACTTTTACTTCGTGCTCTTCAAATCGAATTAGCAGTTATTAAAGAAAATTTGTTGTACATACTTTCATTTTTATACGATACACATACAGTTATAAAGGCAAGAGAAGGATTATTGGCTGATTATGGTGAAAAGAAAGCCAATGCATTGGAGATAATTGATAATTTGATTACTAAAAAAATGGCTCATAAACTTTCTGTGGTCTTTGAAGATTGTTCGTTGGAAGACCGTTTAAAGAATTATCAGGTTTATGATTTTAAATATCCAGCCACTGCAATGGCTGTAGTTGAATCTATATTGAAATACAGAGAATTAAAATTCAACCGTTGGACACAGGTAACTGCTATTATTTCATTATTGAATTACTTTACTTTTGATTTGGCTCCTTTAATAATTCCATTTTTAGACAATAAAAGTAAACTTTTAAGTGAAACAGCAAAAGACACTATTAATAAAATCAGTCAGCAAGAAGCCTTTTCAAAAGAATTGTTTCTTAATAAATTAGAAAACGAAAAACTTATACATCTCATGGATAAATCTTCAGGAAATAATTTACTTGATATCGAAAAAGTAATTATATTAAAAGGTACAAGCCTTTTTTCAGAAACACCGGAAAATATTTTGGTTGACATTGCAGGTATTGTCAAAGAAGAACGAGTAGAAGAAGGACAGAGAATTATGGAAAAAGGGGAAATGGGCTTTTGTATGTATATAATTTGCGATGGAGAAATACGAATTCATGACAACGACATCACCTTTACCATATTTAAAAATCGTGATTTTTTTGGCGAACTTGCTTTACTCGATCCTGAACCAAGGTCTGCATCAGCAACTGCACTCAAAGATTCTTTACTTCTCCGCATTGACCAGGAAGCATTTTATGAAGTAATGTCTGAGCGTATGGAAGTTGCAAAAGGTATATTAAAAATACTATGCAGACGTTTAAGAAATCAAAATGAAATAATCAAAGAAATGAGAATTAAAATTCCTGCAACAGATCATGTTCAGGAATAAGTACTAACAATCTCTTTTATTCTTACAAGCTGAAATTGCTTTTTTTCTTCCCGTGTAAAAACTGCTGTTTTAGTAAAATAACGATGTAAACCTAAAAAATTCAACTGAATTCTGTTCCATTGTTCTTCATTGGTAATAAAATGATAGGCAATCAGTTCATTATATAGGCTTAGAGATATTGGTTCAAAATCGTGTCGGCCTAAATAATCCAGATCAGCATCGCAAATTATCTCCCCCAGATGCGATTGCGGACTTTGAGGTATCTGGGTAGCCATTATCATTTCACAAATCTGCGAAATCTCAGATTTACTGTATCCAAAGCCTGACAATACTGAACCTGCAATTTTACATGATTCTTCTTCATGACCTTTATATCTGACAACAAATCCCATATCATGAAAAAGTGCAGCTGTTTTCAATAATATCATTTCATCATCAGAAATTCCTTCCGACATGCCTATCCGCTGACAAGCCAGTAATACATCAAAAGTGTGATGGATACCATGATAAAACAATCGTTTATCAAGCTCGTTTCTTAATTTATTTAATGCAAATTCTTCAACTTTGAGGTACTGCATCTGAATGCTGATTTGGTGTTTTTACATTTGAGTAATCAAGAAAATACATATTTAATAACCCCTTCCCTTTCACCTCAACTGCTTCGCGAGGGATAAAATTAAATTTATCTTTCAGAATTTCGTAAGATGCATAGGAACAATTTATTTTCATTGCACTACCATTACTCTCCATTCGTGAAGCAGTATTTACGGTGTCTCCGAAAACATCGTATATATATTTTTTTACACCAACAATACCGCCTACCACTTTCCCTGAATGCATTCCTATACGCACCCGCCACTGCAAATTTTTATTTCTATTTCGCTCCTCAAGATAATTTATAATACCAATAGCAGCCATAGCTATATTTTCAGCATGATTAGAATTTCTGACAGGCATACCGCAAACAGCCATATAGGCATCTCCAATTGTTTTTATACGTTCGCACTGATATCGGCTCATTATATCGTCAAATGCAGTAAAAATATCATTCAATTCATTAATCAGGTGTTTGGGTTCGAGAGTAGCCGAAGTATCCGTAAATCCTACAATATCAGAGAAATACACCGAAACTTCATCGAAACTCTCAGGTTCGGTAGCACCCGATTCTTTTAAATCATTTACTACCTTTAAAGGTAAAATATTTAATAACAGTTCTTCCGACTTAGCTTTTTCGCGTGCAATAATTTCATTGTCTCGCTTTTTACGCTGCAAGCTTCGGTAAACCTGAATTATCATACCAATTATTAATAAAATAACCAGGCCTGCAAAAATAATCACTGCACGCTGTCTTTTATTTTCAGCTTCTTTTTTTGCAATTTCAGTTTGCTGAATTTTTATTTGAGCTTCTTTTTTTTCTGTTTCATATTTTGTTTGAAATTCAGCAATTTGCTTATGTTTTTCCTCATTAAATATTGAATCTTTGAGTACGCTATATTGCTTGTAATAAGTAAGGGCTTCTTTGTAAATTCCCAGATTAAAATAGGCATCTGACAAATAACCATAAGTACTTAAAATAATAGGATTGGCTTGAATTGATTTCGCAATTTGCATGGCTTCAAGATGATATTTTAATGCAGTTGCATAATCCTTTTTAGCCACAAACACCAACCCGATATTGTTTAAATCAACTGCTATTTCCCCTTGCCTGTTTTGATTGCGGTCAATTTCGAGAACTCGATTATAATATTCGATAGCTTTCTGATATTGCCCCCATGCTTTATACACCGATGCAAGATTGTTTAAAAGTACAGCAACTGCCCCCTCCTGTTTCATTCGGCTAAATATTTCAAGAGCCTGCTCGTAATAAACAACTGCTTCCTTATATTTTTTCATTGTAAAATACACTGAACCAATATTGTTGAGGTCGCCACCGACACTGGCCTCCTGATTAAGCTTTTTATCAATTTCTAGCGCTTTTTCGTAATATTGAAGGGCATTCTCGTATTGACCCCATGTATCATAAACAGACCCAATATTGGTCAGATAATTTGAAATCTGTACTTCATCACCACTTTTCTTTACAATTTCCAAAGCTTCCATATAATACTCAATAGCTTTATCGTATCTGCCCTGGGAGTAATATACCATCCCTATGTTATTCAAATCAATTGAAATATCGGAAGGACTGCCAATTCTCTTGTCAATTTCAAGAGCCTGAGTGTAATAATTCAGCGCCTCTTCGAATTTTCCCCAGGCTTTATAAATAGTACCTATATTGTTCAGATTGATGGCAATATTGTTTTCATAATTATTTTTCCTGTCAATTTCAAGAGCCTTATTAT
>Ga0209835_1000762_pt1 | contig 19755 bp, 19 predicted proteins | sample LakKivwa52mmetaG_FD_184138 | JGI IMG/M metagenome (GOLD analysis project Ga0209835, IMG submission 184138) | Anoxic lake water microbial communities from Lake Kivu, Rwanda to study Microbial Dark Matter (Phase II) - Lake Kivu water 52m metaG... | ecosystem: Environmental > Aquatic > Freshwater >...
AGCTCCGTAAACGGGTGGTTAGGGTAGGGGTGCTGGTTGAATCGCTCATATAATACAAGCTGGAGCAAAAGCAAAGCCATAATCATCATAACACTCTCGTGGATTATCACAATCACATTTGTAGGGAATACGATTTTTTATGCTATTCCGTTTCTCGTTTCTTATATCGATACCGATAGGAAAACCAGAGATATGTGTTTTGCTCTCCAAAAACTAGCTGTTGGCAACGTAGCGATATCTTATGGCGGGGTTGCGAGTAGCAGATTTCGATACCCAGGCTGGTGTTTGACTTGGTAATTATGTAGGCATCCGGGTCTTGATCATTGGCTGGCTCATAGATCGAGGTGAGAGTATGCCAGCTTTTGAGTTCAGCTTGATATTGCCAGGAGCCTTGCTCGATATGAATATCACTGTGATAAAGAAAGCTTTTCTGGTGTAGCTTGACCTTATCTTCGTGGCGTAATTCGAGTCTCTGAGAGACTTGTATATTCTTGTTAGCGTTGTGTCTCATCCGGTAGGAGATACGTAAGTGCATAGGGATGGTAGAGACAAAGCTACTATCTATGGCAGTGATGATTTCTCTGTCAAAGAAAGCTAGGGATAGACTATGTGAAGTCTTGGCATGCTTATGCTGGAATTCATAGCTATGTGCTTGGCGATAAGCGCTGGAGCTGGTATCCTGATTGTGTTTTAACATTAACGCGCGATAGTAAAGCTGGGTTTTGGGGCTCAGAGCATATCCGGCTTTGAGGGATATTTCGTGTGCGGAAGGCGTTTTTACCTGATTGAAAAAGGGGCTGGCATAGGGAGCGAAAGCACATTGCGGATACAAGCTGAAAGCCGTTTGCAGCGAATGTTTTTTGTCATCATAGGTTGCCACAGCCTTGATTGCCGGTTCTTGATCCAAGATGGCAATTTCCCCATCCAAAGATACACTGCGATTGTCGAAAGTATAGCTGGCAGCTATGGCAGAATCGACGGGTTTTGCTACAGAGGAATTAACGCGATGTCCATAATCCTGTCGATAATAGAGTAGCCCAGCGCTGTGATTGTGGTTTTGCCATGATAGTGCCACTCCCCCGATGGTTTCGGATGTCTTGGCTAATCTTTTGCTTTTTGCTCTGGGCAGATAGTTGATAACGCTATCGCTGCCCACATAGGAACGCAATTGTTCGGATACAAAGACGGATAAATCAATCCGGCGATGCTTAAAAAGTAGCGAAATACCTTGTGGGCTATAGAGTTGCGGGTTGGGATAGGGATTTATCATTCCCGCCCCTTGGTTAGAGCCCAAGAGGATGCCTCTGCCAAAATTGATCCGATAGTTGCCGATGAGAGCTTGGAGCTTTGAATTTGGCATATAAATGATGTTTCCGGCGGGGTAGGAAAGCTCTGTATCCACTTGTTGATAGTGGGCAAGATAGGCTTTGTAGGCTGCTTCGGAAAGATTTAGCGTGGAACGAAAGGAGGTGTTTCTATACTCCCAATCAGAGGATTTGATATCGAAGCTCAAAGCTTTTAGTTCGGATAAGCGATTGTACCAAAAAGCATCGGAGGCTTCATCGGCAAAAAGCTCCGGCAGCAACGTAGCAGTTTGCGCATCGAGGGCTATCCCCGTGCCCCAAAGAAGTATCCAGAGGCAAAGGAAAAATCTTGCTACCATCTAAAGCCAAGGTCTGTAGCATGGCTCAAATCGAGCTGTGGATGGGTGCGAATACTATATCTCAGGGTGATGTTTCCCAGATCAAATTCGATGCCATAGGCATATTGAGAGGGTTCGTTTTGCCAAGAGGAGAGGAAAGCCATGTTTTCTCCCAGCCGGAGACGATTGGCAAGGAGTATGGATAGCTCCTCGTATTCATCGAGCTTGAGGCTTATACTGGAGGCAAGTCTGTGGTTCCAAGCGCGCTGTAGAGATAGCTGGTATTCCTGCTCAACCTTCCACAAATCCAGTATCTCAAATCCGATATTGGTCTTTCCCCAATGCAGCATAAGGTTCATATCCTGTTCATAGGATAGATCTGCCTCTTCATCGCCAATTGCGAGAATCCTTAGATAAGCTCTGCTGCCAAAGCTTAGCATAGCAATCTGATAGTGCAGTCCAAGGCTATAATCGGTTTGCGAGAAATCTTTTGCGACAAGCTGAGTGCAATCTGATACCAGCGCTGCTTGACCCATCGGGATACTGAATTGAAAGTGGTATTGGTTGATATCACTTACGGTAAATGGCTTATGATATGATAGCAAAACCTCGGCTTTTACCTGTGGTGCAAGATCCTTGTAGCCGATGAGCTGGGATGCCGAAGCGGGAATCCGATAGGCAAAAAGTGTGGGGAAAAAAGCAAGACCAAAGAAGCAAGCAAATATGATATACCGCAAGTGTTTAGCTCTAGATACATCACTACTTTGCTGCCACATCCTTTACCTGCAAAAAAAAAAGCTTAGATCAGACAAGCCTCGGTCTCGGGATCAAAGAAGTGCGCTTTGCTCATATCAAAGCTTACATCCATACTGGCACCGGCTTGGGGAAGCTGTTTGGGATCAAACTTGGCGGTAAAATCTCCAGCTTTGCATTTGAAAAAGACGTGATACTCGCTCCCCAATGGCTCTACGAGGTCACAAAAGGCTCTTACATTGACAGGTAAGTCTGCCATAGAGTCAAATCTGGCATCATAGATATCTTCGGGACGGATACCAAAGAGGACTTTCTTGCCGATGTGTTTGACAAGGGCAGGCACGTGCTCTGGATTAACTTTGAGGGCGAGGTCTTCGCCGCTGAAATAGCAATCTCCGCCTTTTTGGGAGAGCGTTCCATTCATCATATTGATAGCGGGACTCCCGATGAAACCGGCTACGAAGATATTGGCAGGATGATTGTAAACATTGAGAGGAGTATCAGCCTGGTGGATGATGCCGTCTTTCATCACGACGATTTTATCTGCCATAGTCATTGCCTCGACTTGATCGTGGGTAACATAGATCATGGTATTTTCGAGCTTTTTGTGGAGCTTGACGATTTCCGCACGCATCTGTACACGCAGCTTGGCATCGAGATTGGAGAGGGGTTCGTCAAAGAGGAAAACCTTGGGATTGCGTACGATAGCCCTTCCCAGGGCTACACGCTGTCTTTGACCTCCGGAAAGCTGTCCGGGCTTGCGGTCGAGCATGGATTCGATGCCCAAAAGCTTGGCAGCCTGATCTACTTTGTTGCGTATTTCAGTTTTGGATTCCTTGCGGAGCTTGAGCGCAAAAGCCATATTTTCATAGACAGTCATGTGCGGATAGAGGGCATAGTTTTGAAAGACCATGGCAATATCCCGATCCTTGGGAGCAGTTTTATTTACCAGAGTATCGCCGATGTAGATATCACCGGAGCTGATTTCTTCCAATCCGGCAATCAGTCTCAAGGCGGTGGTTTTCCCGCAACCGGAAGGACCTACGAGCACTACAAATTGCTTGTCTTCCGCTTCAAAGCTGATGTTCTTTACGGCGTGGAAGCCGTTATCATAATACTTATTCAGGTTAGTTACAATTACTTTTGCCATGGCATTCTCCTTGTCTGGTGGTAAGTTTTGCAGTGTTGCGTAATTGTCAAGCCAGTTTTCGCCTAATCAAAAAAACAGCTCCTGTTTCTGCCTCCGCTTTTGGCACAATAGAGAGCTTTATCCGCTTCAGCGGTGATCTGTACCAAATCCGGTTCGACGCTGGAATCGAATTCACGGAAGGTAATGCCGACACTGATAGTGATTTTCATCACTTGCTGTTTGTATGCAAAATGATGGTTTTGCACGGCAAGACGTAGCGTTTCTACAATCCCATAGACGGCATCTTTGGGCATATCAAAGAGCGCAGCAAAGAATTCTTCGCCTCCATAACGTATAACCAGGTCGCTTTTGCGGAAGTTCTTTGTGATCAAAGCGCCCAATTCTATGAGGATATGATCTCCCGCCTGGTGCCCATAGACATCGTTTACTTCTTTGAAGTGGTCAATGTCTATCATGATGAAGCTAATCGAAACTTTCTGCTGAAAGAAAAACATCACCATTTGGGGAAGGTTGTGTTCCATGTACCTGCGGTTGTGCAGGGTCGTCAAGGGGTCTGTCAAAGAGAGTTCTTCCAGTTTGCTGAGGAGTTCTTCGATCTTCACATAGTCCGCTTGCAGCGTTTCTACGTAAGCACTATTTTGAAAATTCACATTGTTGCTGAAGTAGTAGAGCTGCTGTTCCATATATGGCATGGCGGTAATGTATTGCTCCGGAGTCAATTGGTTGCGCAAGTAGGCAGAGAGGTTTTTGAGATATTCCCAGCTTTTGTGGATATAGTAGTTTGAGTGTTGGAAAAAGACGATGGATTCTTTGAAGCGGGATTGCATTCCGGAGCTGTAGTTTCCGGCAAAGAAGTAGATTGCCTGCAATTGGTTTACGGTCAAGAGACTGAGGTGATGCGAGATCAGTTTCTTGACATACTGCATTTTCTCGCTGGGTTTGGTGATCCTGTCATCCAGAGAAAAGAGCTCAAAGAGCAGAGTAGCGTTTGTGATGTTGTTCTTCCCGGGATACTTGGCATAGAGTTGGAGCAAGAGGTCTTTGCGGATCATGGGGTCTCTGAGCCAAGCCAAGCCATTGATCCAAGCCCAGATAGAATAAACTCCACACTCCACGGCACCGGTTTCGACACAATCACGTACCATCCTTAGCCGCAATAGCAGTTCCTCCAAATACTCTCGTTTTTTATTTAGGATACCCGCGCGGGTGATGTTATACACGAATATGGTACTAAAATGCAATTGCTTATACACTTCTTGGATATCCTTTCCCAGCATTTGGGCATTGTTTACATCCCCGATCTCAACCAAGACCTTGAGGGTTTGCAATTTGAGATAGTATTGGATTTGGAAATCAGGATCGGAACTATTTGTGTTATAAAAGGTTCGGATGGGTTCAAAAAGTGGGCTATTGGGTTCGATGGGAGTAGGGATCATGAGATGAAAGAGCTCAAAAGTAAGAGGGGAAGCGGTATGCTTTCTCTTCGTAAGAGTATCCGAAAAGAATACGATTGCCTGGTATGCCAAAGGCATCAAGTACTGGCAGTCTTGGACACAATCCTCGTATCTGGCAATGATGTGTCGATAGATCAAATCCAGATGCCGATGAGATTCTGCCTGTTCAACGGTAAGCATTTTCTCCAATAAAGACCGGAAGTATTCATCTTGTACTTCCGAAATTTGCTCCCGGCTAAGCGAAACTTTTTTCATCAAAAAACTCCTATTTCTTATCAACCTCCGGAGCAGGTATAAAACGAAAGACCTTTTCGCCCGGCTTGATCAAGCCAAATCTTTCACGGGCTGCTTTCTCTGCTGCGTCAAGATTGGTCATGAGCTTTTCATTTTCCGCTCTTAAACTGTCGTTTTGTGCTATCAAACGCTCAGTTTTGGCGTTGAGCTGGCTCAATTCCCGCTTTAGTCTGTGCGTTCTATAGAAACTATTGGTACTCCACAGAAGGATCCAACCTATAAGTATGGCAAGCACAGACCAGTAGATTATTTTTACTGTCTTTTGGGGTTTAGTGCGCTTTGCTTTCATCTTTTCCCAACACCAGTCTTGCTAACGGCGATTTGTAGACTCCGATGGCATGATGTGGACACATCTCATGGCAACACATACACTTGATGCAGAGGCGATGGTTGATCATGGCTATCATACCCGGTGCAAGAGATATAGCTTTTACGGGACAGCTACTTACACAGATAGCGCATTTTTGGCAATTGGCAAGCACAATCGGATGATAGCGGAAAAAATCATGTAAAAATCTCGATGCCAGCTTGGGGACAAAGCGTAGCATGGAGCTTCGTTGTTTAACGACGCCGATGTTCACGCCGCTTATTTGCTGCCCCTGAAATGAGCGCGGAACCTCTATCTTCGATGGCAAAATCCCTTCGTTGTGCAAGACATCAAACAGATAGGGAATATCACCGATCCCAAAGCCCATCATTTTGGAAGCGATAGCATCCACTGCCCCCGCTGAGGAAGAGCCAAAAAACAGTCCAAAGTGCCTTTTGCTGCCGGCGGCAGGACCTGCTCCATCCATGCCATCAATCCCATCGATGAAGTTGTACAAGACCTTGTTCAGGAGCGATTTATGTATTTTGGACAAAAGCTTGCCAAAGCCTTCCGTATCCGGATATTGCTTGTGATATTCGGTCTTGATCATTCCTGGGATCAAACCATAGAGGTTTTTGACCGCTCCCGTAAAAGCCGTGAGGCTGTGGGTCTTGTATTTTGCCACATTGATAATGCCATCGACATCATCGATAATACTACTCAGCTTTAGCTCGCCACTACTACCAAAATAGCTTCCGGGTTTGTAGGTAGAGAGGTTGACCAGCTTGATAGGATAACGCTCGGCTAAATCTCTGATACCGGTCTTTTCCCACACCTGTTCTACATTGACCGTTCCCCCGGGGCTATCACCCAGAAAGATATGCTTCTTGAGCTTGAGCAAGTAAAGGATAAGTGCTTCTAAAACCAAAGGGTGAGTGGTGATGGCTTTGTCTGGAGTATAAGCTCCCAGACAATTTGGCTTGATCAGGATTTTCTTTGCCTTGCTCAGACGTTTGGAGCGAGCCAAGCTCAGGTATTCTGCTATTGCGGCTTCCAGATCATCAAGTTGATAGGCATCAATTTTGCGGATTTCTACTCTCATGAGTCGCTGCCTATTGAAGTAGTTCCTTGCGCTTGAAAGTACTGAGGTAAACTTGCAAACCAAGATTGATCTGCGTCATAGGGGCATTGCCTATTACGTCTTGCATAAAGGCTACATTGATGCTCCCATATTTGTGCTCAAAGCCATAACCGGCAGTGATGATCATCTGGTCGGTTTCCCGAATCTCTCCTCCGGTGGGGATATTGTCCCAGATAAAAGTGGAATCGGCAGACGCGGTAGTATTTACCGGATGCACAAAATGTCCTTGAAAGGCACCCACTGAGCGGATCAATCCGAGGCGGAAAATGTTGTTGCGCCTGCGGAATTCATATCCGCCCCTGAGAATTAAATTGTCTTTATAATCATCAGACATTGCGCTATTTTGTTTGAACTCTGCCTCGAGGCTCAGGCTGCGATTTTGATGGCTAAAACGAGCACCACCACTTACTTGCAGGGGTAGCACGCTATCATAAGATTCGTAGGGAGTATCGATGACGAGGCTTTGTTCCGGCATGGCACTAATCCCCAGATTCATGATGCCCGCTTCATAGAGAATGCCGAGTTCCGGACGAAGAGAATATGCCACTTCTCTGACCCGGTCGAAAGTACGGTAAAAGATTATATCGTCCAATACGTGAAATTGGTTGTGCAGATTTACTCCCAAATGCCAAGCCCCGCGATGATATGAGATATTGCCACTTAGCTGGTACAAGTGGTATGAGGGGTATCTTTGCAGGATGGAAGCACCCTGACCCAAAATGACGCTAAAGTCTTCTTGTCTTATGGATTTGGGAACAGAATAGATAAATGCTATGCCGGTTTCAGAACCGATTCTTTTGCCAACGCCAATCAACCCAATCGGCAGTGGTGCGCTTAGTTTGGCATCGTCGCTTTTGTCATAACTGCTCACCTCTGGCTTGGCATTTACCCCAAAGGCGAGGACTCCTGCATCCAAGAGATAAGCTGCCGGATTGTGTAATACTTGGTCTATTCCTCCCAGTTTTGCCACACCGGTATTACCCGCACCAGAGGAAGAGACATTGATATAATTGTGGGCAAAGCCATCATAAACCGGACACATATATTGTGGCAGGGGAAAGCGGTGAACCGCTTGCGCTCCCAAAGCCAACAGGGAGCAGACCAGCATTATCGCAAAGAAAATCTTTTTCATCTCTGATACCTCTTTTATTTTGATATCTATAAAACCGCTTTAGTTTTTGATCACAATCGTTTGGCTACGTTCTTTGCCCACCGAAACCAGTTCAATCGGCACTTCCAAACAATCCTGAATCGCATCCAGATATTCTTTGGCAGCTTTGGGCAATTTGGATAGGGTTTTGATACCGCCCAGGTCATTGTCCCATCCGTCCAATTCCAAATACTCTACCTGCACTTCTTCCAAGAGCAGATGATGAGTGGGAAAGCCTTCCAAACGTACTCCCTGATGCCAATATCCGGTACATATTTTCAGCTTTTCGATCCCGCTCAATACGTCAAGGAGCGTTAGCGCCATTCTATCTATACCATTGATGCGCGCAGAATACTTTGCCGCCACAGCATCAAACCAACCCACTCTGCGAGGTCTGCCGGTAGTGGAGCCATATTCATTACCTTGCTGGCGGATGCGGTTGCCGGTTTCACAGAGAAGTTCCGTAGGAAAGGGTCCATCCCCCACTCTGGTACAATATGCTTTGTAAACTCCAATGATTTTATCTGTAAAGCGTAAAGGCACTCCGGCTCCCGTAGATATCCCACCCGCCATGGTATGTGAAGATGTAACAAAGGGATAGGTGCCATAACAAATATCCAGCAGTGTCCCCTGGGCACCTTCAAAGAGCAGATTTTTGCCCTCATGATATAGCTTGTACAAGAGTAAATCCGTCTGGCAAACATAGGGTTTGAGCTGCTGCCAAAAGCCTTCTAAATCCTTTAGCTGATTTGCCAGTTCCTGTTCCGCAAGCTCCACTTGGTGCCGTGCATAAAGATTTACCAGACGCTGGCTTAGCCACTCTGGATAGGCAAGATCGATCAAGCGAATGCCGATCCTGGCAGTAATATCCGTATAAGCAGGACCAATACCCCTTTTGGTGGTACCGATCTTCGTAGCTCCCGCTTCATTACGATTGTCCAAAATCCGATGTAGGGGTAGCACCACTCCCGCTCTTTCATCGATAAAAAGCCTGTTTTCAAAACTGATGCCCTGAGCTTGCAAAAGTGATATCTCTTCCAATATGGAAGCGGGATCAACCACCACCCCAGAACCGATCACGCACATCGTTTGCGGATACAATATCCCGGAGGGAACGCTATGAAACACATACTTACTTTCATTCAGATAGATGGTGTGTCCAGCATTGGAACCACCCTGAAAACGAATAACTACGTCTGCTTGATCGCCCAAAAAATCTACGATCTTTGCCTTTGCCTCATCACCCCACATACATCCCAGTACCGCTATCGAACTCATTTATTGCTCCGCTATGCTATATTATTAAATCACAGAGGCTTATCTGTGTGCTTATCAATACTGATAACGCTACACAAGACACACTTTTCCTCTTGTACCAAGCTGTAAATTTATCCCAAAATTGTCAAAGCATATCTGCACATTGACCCAAAAAAACAGTAAAAGCCACCATGAGGGTGGCTTTTGCTGAGTTCATAATGGCTCTTGCCAAATAGCTTATTCGCTGATGGCTTGGACCGGGCAAGTTGAAACGCAACCACCGCAATCAATGCAAGTCGCAGCATCAACAACTGCCTTGTCGCCTTCCATTTCTAAAGCGCTAACGGGACATACACCAACGCATGCACCACAACCGATGCAAGCATCTTTGTCGATTTTAACTGCCATGGTAAGACTCCTTCGGATTTTGTGCTATCATTATTTTCAATCCTATGAAGTCAAGCAATTTCTTATTTCTTGCGAACCGGAACCCAGATTTCCATTACCGAATCCTCTGCTCCAAAGCAGAAACGTTCGTCATAGAGCTCAAAATCATAATCTGCCGTCTGGACATATTCCGAGGCGGGAAACCAGCTACCATAAATAGCCTGATAGGTCTCGTGCAAGGTCTCCAAAGACCCTTTGTGCTCAAACACGGCATACTCCGAGCCGGGCATCTCTTTTTGCACCATTTCTTTGGCTGCGTTTTCAAATCCCGATACTTCTACTCCTGCGGTGTAGGTAAAGGGGGTATCTTCTGTCATTTCTACATCGGGCTCGGAACTGCATACGCCAATGGCTCTGCCTCGATGGACATTATCCGCTATCTTGTCACAAACCTTATTAAATTCATCCCAAAGCTGGGGAATGCTATTGGTTGCCATTGTGGTTTGACAGCTCAAGCCAACTAATTTGAAGGCTTCTTTGTACTCAATGCGTGCTTCGATCATTTTTGCTCCTCTTGTTGTTTTTGGATGTAAACGCAGGGGATAAAAACAGGGCATCGGCGTCCTTAGCTTACGAATTTGACCCGGAGAAACACCACAGACCTGTTTGAAGCTACGGCAAAATGCGGCTTGAGAATCAAATTGATATTCCGCGGCGATATCTTTGATACTCCTGGTCGTAAAAACCAGCATATTGCACGCTTCAGACATTCTGCGCTTGCGAATATAATCTCCCAAGCTCATACCCGTCTGCACCCCAAACAAACGATGGAAGTGCCAAGGCGAATAGTTTGCCCGGTCTGCTATATCTTCCAAGTATAGCGGTTTCTTGAGGTTTGCCTCAATATAGTCAACTGCTTTCTGCATCAAGATGCTGATGTTCATCGCTTCCCCTTGCATTTGATAATTTTTGCGATAGCAGCAGAGCCAAAAGCTGTCAAGCAAGAATATAAAAAAATCTGCATAATTCGGGAATATGGCTCTAAAGTGCTTGCTAGATTGTCCTGAGGGTCGCCCATACGCCTATCTTTTTTCAGATCTTTTTTAGCGCTGCGGCGTGTTTCCTTTCCCGTGTTTCCAGTTTTTCATTCCAGTGTTTCCTTTCAACTTTCTCAACTTTCTCAACTTTCTCAACTTTCTCAACTTTCTCAACTTTCTCAACTTTCTCAACTTTCTCAACTTTTCTAAATCGCTTTCTTCTTGAATTGCATCTCTAATGATTCCCTAATGAATCCCTAATGAATCCCTAATCGGATTAGGGAATGATTAGGGAAACATTAGTGGATGATATGAAAATAGAGGAAGGGGCTCTTTTGGGGTAGCAGAGCTTTTCATTGCTCCTACAACGTATCAAGCATAATTTCAAATAGTGTCACCGTTTTTTCAAATCGGGGTATCCTGTGGGAGTGAGTATCACCGTTATTTCAAATGGAGTATCACGCTTTTTTCAAATGGTTTGTTTCATCGTTTTTTCAAATGCCAAGACTAAGCTACCTCATGCGAATATGTTAGTCGAATTCATTCTGCAATCTGATCGGATGCTCAATTTTGGGTGTGAGTTTCACCGTTTTTTCAAATGGTTTTGGCTAACCTATTGATCTGGATTGCCATAGCTGTTTAGGTCTTCCAATCTGGTATCTTTGCACATTCTGCGGTATCTTATGCTATTGTGCAGAAAGGACTTGACCACGGTTGCCACGGGTTCTATGTAGAACCCATAACTTAACAGTCGGGTAACCGAGAAGGAGATCAAGATGAACAAGCAAAACAAGAATAGCAAAGAGCAGGCAACGCTGGAGCAGATGGTGAAATCAGGCAGCCAGATCGTATTGATGAGAGAAGATGGTACTGAGCAGCCGGTTGAAGCCCTGGCAGAGAAGAATGAGGTATTGAAGATTGGATCGACCATGAGGGTGATCGAGAGTGATAAGATTGGTTTAGATGATGCTAATCAGGTGACTTCTGATCCATTATTATATTGCTACTATTATGAAAGTTGATAGAACCAGTTCCGAAGCCCTTATTTGCTTTCCATCGGAGAAGTGGACCCACCGAAGCCCACGGATTGAGATCGAAATATTTCCCACTCCATGAATACACTCCAAAACTGTTGTTGTGACTGTTAAAGGAGTTTAAGGTCACAATCGAAACATCAATATAAGGCCGGTCTTCAAATGTATATTCCGTTTTAGTGGCTACTATCGCCTGGCTAAAGCAAGAGTCTCCACCAGAGGCAGAATACCAACCCTCCACATACTGGTGCATATTTGGAGAGTCCAGTTGCCAGTTCAATGATGGAGTGTTGTAATCCCCATCCCAACTCACGTTCTCCAACTCGTTAGCGATCGTGATTGTGAATGGATATTCTACTTCATTATAGACAAACAATCCGCTGTATTCAAGTCCGGGGAGTAAACGAACATAAGCCACACTCCATTCATTGAATATTATATCAGAACCATCCAATGTAAGAGAGTGGACACCATGGCTTCCAGATATGTCATGAAGTTCAACTCTATATAGATTCTCTTCATTGCTTGAATAAATTGATATGTAATAACCGCAGGTATTAGGATCGATGAAGTGAACAATAGTCTCATCATCATCCGGCTCGGTTGGTTTAGATTCTGTGCAACCCATAATTATCATAATCAAGACCAATAGTACCAACATAAAGCCAAGGTTTCGCATCACAAACCACCTTTATTATCAAGTATCTCCATTAAATTTCACCCTTTATGTTTTGTCAAACAAAAAAAGGCTTATCCTGCACATCAGTAGTTTATATAGATTCCACCATAGATCAAGACCCACACGAAAACTGCAATTGTTTCATGAAGACAAGGCAAGCAACTGGTACTTGGCGAGGTCGGCATCGAAGTTGTTTCCGATGGCAAGGGTGATAGTAATCTGGGTGCCTTCCTGTTTGATATCGAATATGTAAATGAAGCAGTTGCACTGGTTGGTCAGGATGATATGGGGAATGGTATTGTATTCCTTATCAAGCTTGTGAGAGATGAAACGGTCGTCTCTGATGCTGGCAGGGGTAGCTTGAGTCTGATCTCCGATTCCCTTACCCTGATCCTGTAGCTCATGACTTATCTTAGATAGAGTAAACAGGCTACTATCAAGGTGCTTTGCTGAGACTGAACTGTTGGCTATCTTGCTTCCAGTTACCACTCCATCCAGGATGTGATTACCGTAGATACAGTCGTTCTGCAATCCTCGGGCATCGAGCTTGCCGATGGTGCAGGTCTTGCCACCGAAGCTGCCATTGGGGTTACCACGATTGTCCCAGATCTCATAGAAACCGCAATCACTCTCGTTTTCGATCAGGCATTCATAATAACCTGAGTTTTCGGTTTCATTGAGCCTGATACCAGTCTGCCAGTCGGCTCCGGGTCTAAGTAAGCGAACATCCACCCCCGACTGAGGCTTTCTTGCCCCCTCTTCCATGATATAGTAGCTGATTCCATATTTGAACATTTATGCTCCTCTGGTTTGCTGTTTTTCTTTAGTTTGATGTTACAGTGTCGTTATCGTCTTCAATGACAATGATTCCGAAGTCGATATAGCCAGGACTTCCGATGTATCTGGATTCGAGGGAAAACTTGACCTTCTCAGGATACTCATGCAGATCGTCCGGGCACTTGGGGAACTGAGAGACTGTGACAGGGAACTGGCTCTTGATCTCGTTATAGGCGGTGTATTCCAGATAGAGACGACCTGAGGCAGTAATGAAGTTCATCAGGGTATAATACTCATCTGGATTGAGAGTTGCCTGCAGATCGAAAGAGTCCTCTCTGTATTCGTCTCTTTGATGCAGGATGGAAGGATCAAAGGCATTCTTCTTCTCGATGCGGTACTTACGTCGGGGAGAGTATTCTACCTGCCCTGAAGTGCAATTAAAGTAGTATGTTCCTTGAGTGCTGTGTCGGATCAGTCTCCAGCCCTTTATAGCAGCCATGCTTTCACCTTGTATTCATCATTTATGTAGTCTCTCTCCAGTTCGGTAATGGCATAAACCTTATTCTGGATGCGTATCTTGAACTGGAGTGAGAGATTGTATTTGGCAAGCTGATCGATAGTCGTTTCCACGCTCCACTTGGAGTCATAGAAGTCGATCAGGTAGTCTTTGATCAGCCCTTGCATTTGATTGGTATCTCCAGCCAGGACATCGATGGTTTTGATATCGGGTTTCTCTTGGTTGCCACGCTTGACGATAATGGATACCACATCCTCATCGGCTATGTTGATTATGGCAGTGGCATAGGCATCCTTGTTCTTGAGGATGATGTTACCATTGGCAGTGGTGAAGATAGTGGCATTATAGAGCATCAGCATCGCTTGCACACACAACAGGATGGCATCGATGTCTCGATCGTCTAGATCGATAGAAGTGAAAAGACGCTCACCTTTGCCGGTGCCGGAATGCACCTCTTGGTCTTTGATCATCAAAGACAGGTGCTATCTCGGATCAGAGGAGACAAACGTGGCTTGGGTGGCTTGAAGTGGTATAGCAAACTGAGCTTTAAGGAGCATGTCATCGATTGCCAGATCAGCCCAACCTTTTATCTTTACACCGATGGCGTGATCGATCAACCACAAGCCCGCATCGATAAAGTGATCCGCTATGGTCATCCCAATTGGCTTACCTTTGTCGAGGAGATAGGTTCCCTACCGCTTGCAGAACAGAAAACCCACATCCAAGAAATGTTAAACTCCTTGCTTGCGGTACACAATCAACGCGATGATATTAGCATCATCGGTTTACGGGTTTGAGTATGGGGAGACAGGTAGAATGGCAATATACAAACAAGCGCATAGCATAGGATAAGTAGCGAATTGTTTAGCACTTAGCCCATGCGAACCGTAAAACAGATATCGTGGCAAAAAATCCGAAAATTGGCACTTCGTGGACAGCAATGTGGCGAGGTAAAATTTTACGCTCGTGGACAGCAATGTGGCGAGGAACGAAAAAAACTATGAAAAACCACTTCATTGACAAGTTGCTGTCCACGCAAAGCAACAAAAAAAGGCTCCGAAGAGCCCTAACCATGATATGTAGAAAAGCTACATCTTCTTTGGATTGTTTAGCCGATAAATTGAATATGAAGACCAAGCCAAAAGCGAACCAGCTATTACCCACATAGGAGCCACAAGCGAGCAAGTATGTGCTGCCTTGTTTAACTCCTCTTTATTGATCTGCCGCTGCGCCGGAAGTTTTACCTCATCTGGCGGAACACCCAAGTAATCCATCGTTACATCTATCCCAGAATCCGAAGTAATCCCGGAAACCTCGCTTCTGAACGCTGATATGGGTCAGCCCCAAGTACCATACTTACCTCTTCTTCCACTATCCTTTGTATGCTGTTTTCCAACACCTTAACAAAGTCTCCCGGTATTACTGACTGAATTAGCTTGACCAATTCCGCCTTCTCATCTTTCTTTCTCTTTGGTTGAGTCATGATCGTCTCCTTGTCCTTTAGTTTTTAGACAAAACCCTCAAAACAAAGAGTGGGATCCGGCTCAACCTTTTTCTTCATCTGGCTGATCCAAATTTACACCAACCTTTGAGACACTACCATACTTTTACCTCATCGACCTATTGATATATACTAAGTAATCATTATAGATTATAGAATCTCTATACCCCGTTTTACAAGGTTATAGTCTCGTAATCCATGCCGTATTACAAGACTATATCCTCGTAAATGGGGTTTAGTGCTTGACAACATACATATCTATATCTGTAGTATAACAGCTACATGCACATGTTATGGAATATTTATCCTTTTCTGAAAGCAATAACTCGCTACCGAGCATGTAAAGCCAATAGCTATTTCTCTTCGAGGGTAAGAATCCCATCCCAAGTGGGAGGTGGGTTTTGGATCAGATAGGCGCAACGCTTTTGCATCGTATATGAGGCAGAGTCATCAGTCAAGGTCACAAAGATGCTTTGTGCCTCAGCCCAATCACCTTTACGGTAAAGCTTTAGAGCTGTATGATAGCTATCGATCCAGGTATAAGAAGAAGCTTGAGGACTATCAATAGCACAGAGCAGTTCATAGATGCGGGTAGGTTCTTTTTTGCCTTTGACGCGCAAGAAATCCAGCTCTCGGCAGAGCATTTGGTCTTTTACCAAGAGGTAGGTGCTTTCGCTAATGATGATGTGGGTGCCAAAAACTTTGTTTACGCCTTCGAGCCGGGCAGCCAGATTGACGGTATCACCAATGGAGGTATATTCCATGCGGCGTTCGGAACCGATATTTCCGGCAACCAAGATACCGGAATTGATGCCCAGTCTGGTATTGAGATGAAAGGCTTCGGAAGGACTCAGTTCCGCTTTATCCTTAAATTTGAGGCTAAAATCCCGATGGGCAAGCGCTGCCTGACATGCCAAAAGAGGATGATCGGTGCGGGGCAAAGGTGCTCCAAAAACAGCCATCAAACCGTCTCCGGTATATTTATCCAGCAATCCCTTATGATCCAATATGGAATTTGTAAAGGTGCTAAAATACTCGTTCAAATAGCTTACGAGCTGGGTGGGCGATTGTTTCTCGGAAAAGCCGGTAAAATTGTAGATATCGGAAAACATAACGCTACAATGAAGTTCTTCACCACCCATTTGCACCAAATCCGGATTCTCCGCAATGCGGTTTACCAAATCTGGATGCAGATAGCGATTGAAGACCATGCGCAGCTCTTTTTTGTGTTTGCCTTCCATGATGTAGCTAAGCGTGAGCACAAAAACCCAAGAGAAGACCAAGGTTAGAGTGGGGCTCACCAGTTCCAAGAGAATTCGTTCCATCCCAAAAACCACAAAGCTGATCCCAAGCTGAAAGGCAATGATGAGCATCACCAAAGCTGTGGATAGAGATGACCTGAGGCGCAAGACCACGTAGAGGATCAGCCAAACCAGGATAAAAAGCCACAAGAGGCTCTGCCAGGGCTTGGCAAAACGCACAAAGTCATTGTTCAAGAGATTGCTGAGTAGCGTAGCCCATACTTCCATCCCCGGCATTCCCCATGTGTAGGGACTGGATTTGAGATCCATCAGTCCGGCAGAAGTAGCTCCAATGATAAAGTGTTTACCTGCAAATTGCGTATCCTCGGAAGCATTGATCAGACCCTGTCTTGCCATTACGGCACGATGCAGGATTACCGAAAAAGGAAGGTATGAAAAGGTACCATCTGCCCCACCTTTGCCATACCAATTGAGAAAAAGCTCTGCTTGGGGATAAAGGGACAAGGCTTTGAGTTCGGTAGCATCGATATCGTCTTTGAGTGTGGAAGTAGCAAAGCGGTATGCCGCAAATCCGAGACTCATGAAATAGTGCTCTTGCACCTTGTATAATAGCGGGATTTTTCGGATCACAGCATCCTTTTCGGCAAGGAGGTTGATTCCGGCTACACTGGTAGCGGTAGCACAAAAATCCGCAATCGGGAAATTGCTGCCCTGCCACTGGCTGGCTTCGATACCTTTGGGTAGCTCAGTTTTGATTGCATGGGTAAAGAGCGAGGAATCGATACCGGTGCTATCGGCAGAGAGGATTTGGCTCAAGATCACTTTTTGAGAGCTATACATAGAAGCGGTAAAGTGGGCATCGGACTCCGCAGAATCGATATCTGCGCGGTCAAAATCACGTTCATCAAACATCATATCATAGATGATGCTCTTGGCTCCGGCAGCATCCAGATATTCATTGACCACTGCATAAAAAGCACGTGGGAGGGGCCAGCCTTGTCCCAACGAGTTTGCATATTTGAGGGATGCATCGTCGATAGCAATGAGCACGATATTGCTATCCGCACGTTCGGGGATCGGATAGGCTCTAAAGCGAAAGTCTATGGTTTTATTTTCAAAATCTGTCCACAGACCGGTTTTTCCGATCACAAAACCGGTCAGGGACAAGAGCAGTGCCATCAGCGTTATCATCCCAAAGCTCTTGTAAAACCTTGAGAACCAACGCATCATCGGGCTTTTGGACATAGTGTTATTTGGTCTTTTTCTTTAGTTGATCGTAAAGTGCATTGATCTTGGCTTCTGGCAGTTCTTCATCAAAGTGGCTGCCTTCTTCTTCTTTGCCCTGGAGTTCAAAAGCCTTTTCGAGAGCAGTGCGGGCTTTTTTATATTGCTTGAGTTCATTGAGGGCAAAGGCATACCAGATATAGGCATCTACATGCTCCAGATTGGTTTCGATGGACATTTCCAGAGCCTTGGCAGAGGCTTTGAAATCCTTCATCTTGTACAGAGCCTCACCTTTGTGACGCCAAGGGCAAGACCATTTGGGAAATTCTTTGTTCAAGCTTTCGTATATCTTGATTGATTGGGCATAGTCATCGCGGCTGAGATAGAGATTACCGAGCGAAAAGCGTTCGCCCGCAGAGAGTTTTTCCATTCTTTGTACGGCAAGCTCCATGATGCGTTTGGCTTCCAGATTTGCCAAAAAGGCAAGTGTGATCTGGTTTTTGAGGTCTTCTTCACTTCCGCCGTCCTGCTCTACCAAATAGTTCACGGCTTCGCGAAACATCTTGATATTAGGATCCCCCAGATAGCCACGGATGGGATTTTCTTCGGCAAAGGCAAGTCCTATCAGCAGGCTCAGAGCCAAGGTCATGAGTATCATTCTCTTCATTATATCTCCTTATTTCTTTTTGGCTTGGTTTGCCACCGCAGCGGTAGCTTTTGCCACTTCATCGGCATCGGCAAGGTAATAGTCTTTTAGTACTGCCAGGTCTTGGTCAAATTCGAACACTAGTGGAATACCGGTAGGGATATTGAGGGCGACTATATCTTCGTCGCTGATCTGCTTGAGTTCTTTGACGATGGCTCGCAAGCTATTGCCATGCGCAGCAATGATGATTTTCTTGCCACTTTTTATCTGTGGGACTATCACATCGTTCCAAAAAGGCATGGTACGGGCACAGGTATTCTTTAGCGATTCACAGAGCGGAATCTGCTCCGGCAAGAGATTTGCATAGCGAGGATCCTTTCCGGCATAGCGAGGATCGCTGGCTTCCAAGGCAGGAGGCGGGATGTCAAAACTTCTGCGCCAGAGCGTTACTTGTTCATCTCCATATTTGGCAGCAGTTTCGGCTTTGTTTAGTCCTTGCAATGCGCCATAGTGTCTTTCGTTCAAACGCCAATCATTATAGACCGGTAAATACATCATATCCAATTCATCGAGGGTAATCCAGAGCGTGCGAACCGCTCTTTTGAGCACGGAAGTATATGCCACATCAAAGCTAAAGCCATCTGCCTTGAGTCTTTTACCGGCTTCATGAGCCTCTGATAATCCACGCTCGGATAGGTCTACATCCGTCCATCCAGTAAAGAGGTTTTCTTTGTTCCACAGGCTTTCCCCATGGCGCAAGAGTACTATTTTATACATTGTTTATTCTCCTTTGCAGTCTATTATATCCGGTTTTGTCTTGTAAACGATAGCGGAACTGAGGTGTTCGAGATAACGCGCAATGATAAAAAAGAAATCCGAGAGCCTGTTACAAAATTCCATCACCGCAGGCGGAACTTCTTCCACATGCGAAAGCGCAATCACTCGCCTTTCTGCCCTACGGGCAATGGTTCGGCAGATATCCAGCTTTGCGGAGGCAGGGATCGAGCCCGGGATCACAAAACCCTTGAGCTTTACGATCTGTTCATAATCCGCTATACACTTGGTCAATGCTTCCGCATCCGATAGACAGATCGGGATGACATATTCTGCACTTTTGGACGCAAGCTGACCCATCACGCGGTAGAGCTTGTTTTGCACATCGACGAGCAGGGCTTTGATCTCTGGCTCTGCCACATAATGTTTGGCATCGCCAATATGGGCATCAAGCTCATCCAAAGAGCCATAGGCATCAACGCGCAAATCGTCTTTCCAGACCCGTTCACCGCTCCAGAGCGAGGTTTGTCCACGGTCTCCGGTCTTTGTAGTAATACTCATCGATCCTCCTTATCCGATGTGCATGGCGTAGCTTTGTGTATCGTAGCATTCCGATGCTACGAATATTTTATGAAAACGATTTGGAGTTCAAATCATCCTGGGCTGCCAATCTCATTGCTTGGCAGATTGATTTAGTGGCAATTCGGAGATTGCCACCCCAAAGCGACTTGGACATGTGCACGAAAACGATTTGGAGTTCAAATCATTC
>Ga0209835_1000764_pt1 | contig 19733 bp, 20 predicted proteins | sample LakKivwa52mmetaG_FD_184138 | JGI IMG/M metagenome (GOLD analysis project Ga0209835, IMG submission 184138) | Anoxic lake water microbial communities from Lake Kivu, Rwanda to study Microbial Dark Matter (Phase II) - Lake Kivu water 52m metaG... | ecosystem: Environmental > Aquatic > Freshwater >...
CTCCAAAACCTCTTCCACATCCTTTTCCCAGCCCGGCGCAATCATCAGCTCGACAATCGCCTCGTGAGGGTCCTTCGTTCTCACCACGGCCATCCCCTCATGCGATTCGATGATAAACTTGAAATAGGCGATATCCTTCCGATGAACCCTGAAATACTTTGAATGAGTATCCATGTTTGAAAGACGAAGGTCAAGGTCGAGGTTTAGGTTCAGAAATTAGATTTTAGTTAACCTTAGCCTTTATTTTTATGGATGAGCCTTCCGGTCACATCCCCGAAGAGGACAACATCTCTGATTGTTCCCTCTATGGGGTAGAGGTCTTTTGAGAGCCACCCCTCAATCAGACCTTCTTTTGAATGGGTGATTTCGGGATCTAAAGCAAGTTTAAGATAGTACTCCTTCCCGTCTTTCAATTTTTCTGATTTCCTTCTCTTTTCCTCTTCCTCCCTGGATGCCACGCTCACTTCATAAGCGCTCGAGCCCTTTTTGGGAAAGGTAGCGACGGAATATCTTTTGCCCCTCTCGATTTCCCCATAAACGCCATACCGGAAATTGTAAGAGGCCGTCAAAAAATCATCATAGATCTTTCCGGAAGGGATCCCCTCTTCCGTCTTCACCAGGGTCCTGTCCTTTTTCAGTTTTGTCTGAACCCATTTCATCCTCTGATAATCGAAAAGATGGGTTTTTCGTCTCAGCCTCTCCCCGATCTTCACATCTTCTTCGAAAGACAGGGATCTGAGACGCCTCCCGCCTTCGACTTCTTCCATGACAGATCTATAGGTGTCCACCCGATAACGGACAACGAATCCCATGACGCCCAATGTTTCCGCCTGAAGAATGGCCATATAACGGCCCTTCTTCTCTGTCTCTTTAAAACTCAATTTACCCAGGGCCGCCCTTTTAAAAAGCCAGAACCCGACCTCGTATGAGAGTTCTTCTCCTTTAAAAAATTCGGAAATCGATTTTCTCTCCCCTCTCGATGCAGAGAAGGAGTTCGCTTCTGCTTCCCGAAGAGAGAAAGGAAAAACAGGAAGGAATGAAAACCCCAACATCCACCGAAAAAAATTTCTTCTCGTCAAAGCAGCCATTTTATCTATGGTTTGTTGTATATTCGTTATTTTAAATCTATTCAACCTCATAACTCCCCCTCGCCCCCTCTTAACTTAAGAGGGGGTTGGGGGCGTTACATCGGGCATAGTCTATGGTTAAAGATGCAGTTCAATCACATCGCCTTCGCTTACCCGGTAGTCTCGCTTCACCATCTGGCCGTCGAATTTCCCAGACCCCCAGACCCGGGCATACCTCAATTTGGCGGCGAAATCCTTGTGAACCGAAAGGGCCACATCGTCGATCGTGCTTCCCCTTTTAAGAATCACCGGCTCTGTCAGGTCCGGCTCTTTACCGGGAATTTTGGTATAGACACGGAGGATGTCGAGGCGGCCATAGACCTCTTTCTTCACCTCTTCGAAATTCATCTCCTCCTTTGCAGAGACCGGCAGGATCATCCATTCACTCTTGAAACGGCTCTCGAGCGCCCGAAGCCCTTCCGTCGCATTCCTGAGGTCAGCCTTGTTCCCGAGAAGAAACGCCCTTTTAAAAACCCATCCTTGTTCCGGGGGATGGGCCGGATTTCCATCTCCTATCTCTATCTTCATCCGGTTCAACTCTTCGAGAACCACCTCCATCTGGAAGACAGGATCATCCGTCAGGTCCAGGACAATGAGAAGCCCATCGGCGTTCCTGATGAGATTGGGAAATCCGGGCTCGATCCGGTCCATCTGGATGGGCGGCGTATCCACCAGTTGAATCTGGAGGTTCTCAAACCTCATCATCCCCGGGATGGGTTTCTGCGTAGTAAAGGGGTAATCCGCAACCTCGGAAGGAGCATGGGTGAGGTAGGTGAAAAGGTTCGACTTTCCGGCATTGGGAAGGCCCAGAAGCGCCACCTGGGCCGCTCCCTCTTTCTTCACATTATAGGCCTGCTCGGCCCGGCTGACCGCAGGTTTTTTTTGAAGCTCTTCTTTCAACTTGGCCATCCGGGACTTCAGTTGCCCCCGGAGCCTCTCCGTCCCTTTATGCTTCGGGATGATGGCCATCATCACCTCAAGCGCCTTAATCTTTTCGGGAACGGATTTGGCCTGCTTGAACTTGGCCTCTGCCTCTAAATACTGCGGGGTGAGGTTGGCTGGCATAATCTAACGTTCCATCAACCCGGAGTTTCTGTGGGGCTCATTGATACAAGAATTATTTTGGTCCACATGGAATGTTGGAATAATGCCTGCCTGTCGGCAGACAGGGAATATTGGTAAAAATGTGTTTATTTTGAGAAATCGAATGTAGACCCAACATTCCAATATTCCACTCTTCCATTATTCCTGGTCTTTGTCTCGCAGTTATAATTTATAAATCTTCTCTCTCAGGAAGATCTCCAGCATCTTCGGGTCGAACTGTCTGCCTTTACATTTTTCCAGTTCCGCAAGGACATTCTGAAGGGGCATCACCCCACGGTGGGGCCGGGCGCTGGTCATGGCATCAAACGCATCGGGAAGGCTGATGATCCGGGCTTCAAGGGGGATGGCCTCACCTGACAGCCCGTCGGGATAACCTCTGCCGTCATAATGTTCATGGTGGTGGCGGATCATCGGAATTTTATCCTTGAAAAATTCGACCCCCTCCACGATCTTTACCCCGATCAGCGGGTGCTCCCGAATATACTGGTACTCCTCGTTACTCAACGGGCCCTGCTTCTGAAGGACCTCGTCCTTGATGCCGATCTTGCCGATATCATGAAGAAGCGCTCCATACTCCAGATTCTCCAGCCTCTCCTCCGAGAAGCCCATCTTCTTGGCGATGGCCAGGCTCATCCGTTTCACCCGGTCGGAATGGCCCCGGGTATATGGGTCTTTCGCATCGATCGCCTCAGCCAGAACTTTCACTGAATCCAGATGGGCTTTTTTCAGGGTCCGGTAAGACTGCTGAAGCTTTGCGGTCCGTTCCTCCACCAGTTCTTCCATACGATTATGATAAGCCTCGATCTCCTCTTCGAGCCGCTTGCTCTCAAGGGCTTTCTTCACGCTCATGACGATCAGGTCAAGATCGGCCGGCTTGATGATGAAATCATAAGCCCCGAGCCTCATTGCATTCACAGCCAGATCGATGTCTGGATAGGCGGTCACCATGATCATCTTCATCTTGGGGTCAATGGCCTTCACCTTCTGCAATAGCTCAACCCCGGTCATCTCAGGCATTTTCATGTCGGAGATGATGAGGGAGAAAGAATTTTTATAAAAATGATTGAGGGCTTCTTTCCCGTTATTGGCCGTGGTGCAGGAATACCCCTCCCTCGTCAACCGCCGTTCTAAAACGTTGCAGATGACCTCCTCATCGTCAACAACCAATATCCGCTCTTCCTGCATATGTTTCTCTATTTTATAAGAAATGGAGCAGGAGTCAACCCCCTATTCAAAGAAAGGTAAATTATGTTTGATTTCGGGAAGGTTTTTTGATAAACATATTTATATAGAACAGGAGCAGGCGTATGGAACTGAAGAAGATACTGGTGGTGGATGATGAGGCCCCTCTCCGGGAGATCCTTCAGAGGGGGTTGACCCAGATGGGCGAGTATTCGGTTGAGTTGGCTCAAAACGGTCAGGAGGCGATCGACAAGATCGAAAAGGAGATATTCGATCTCATCTTGACCGACCTGATGATGCCGGAGATGGACGGCATGGAGCTTCTCAAGATCATCAAGGGAACAAGGCCGGAGATGCCGGTCATTATGATGACGGCCTATGGATCGATCGATACGGCTGTGGAGGCGATGAAAATCGGTGCCAACGATTACATCACCAAGCCTGTTGACTTCAGAGACCTTCTCCTCCGCATCTCTAAAGTCGATCAGGAAAACCGTCTTCTGCAGGAGAACCGGCTCCTGAGGATGGAGGTAAGGAAAAAGTTCGAGTTTTCGAATATCATCGGGAAAAGCAGGAAGATGCAGGGAATCTTCTCCCTCATCCAAAAGGTGGCTCCGAGCAACAGCACGGTCATCATCTACGGAGGGAGCGGAACCGGAAAAGAACTCGTTGCCAAAGCCATCCATTACAACAGCCCGAGGACGGATCAGCCCTTCATCCCTTTCAACTGCAGCGCCATCCCTGAGACTCTGGTGGAAAGCGAACTCTTCGGCCACACGAAAGGCGCGTTCACTGGCGCAGTCCAGACCAAGAAAGGGCTCTTTGAGGAAGCCAATGGCGGAACCCTCTTCCTTGATGAAATCTCCACGGTCCTCCCATCCGTTCAGGTGAAACTTCTCAGGGTCCTTCAGGAAAAAGAGGTGATGAAAATAGGAAGCACCGAGAGGACGAAGATCGATGTCCGGATGATTGCGGCTACGAACGAAGATCTCGAAGTCAACATGAAGAATGGAAAGTTCCGGGAAGACCTCTTCTACCGGCTCCATGTCTTTCCCATCTCACTTCCGGACCTGAGGGAGAGAAAGGAAGATATTCCCCTCCTGGCTTATCACTTCCTCGATCTCTATTCGAAGGAGGCCAAAAAAGAGATCAAAGGAATCTCTAAAGAGGCGATGCATCTCCTTCTCGAATATCACTGGCCGGGAAATGTGAGGGAATTAGAGAACGCCATTGAAAGGGGAGTCATCATGGCGGAGGGAGAATTTTTAACCCCTCAGGATCTTCCGGGTGATCTGGTGGAAGGGTTTTCATTCCTGATCCGAAGGGGGGCAAAGGACCGCAAATCCCTCGATGAGATCAAGGCCGAATATATCGCCCAGATATTAAAGCAGACCGATGGGAATAAAAAGACGGCCGCTGATATTTTAAAGGTCAATCCCAGAACGCTCTACCGGTTTGAAAAGAAGGGCGCTTCCGGGGAATCCGTTTAAATTCCCATGTTTTTTATTTAAGCCGTTCGTCCTGAGGCTCTCGAAGGATGAACGGCGCAGCGATGTGCCCTTCGACCGTTCGACAGGCTCACGGCTCAGGGTGAACGGTGACAACCTAACTGGATAGTTAAATTCTCAAACCGGAATCTTAACCTCCTGATCCTGCTGTGGTTTCGTTGACTACATCAAGAAACAGTGTTATTTAATATTTATGAAACTGCTTATCAATAGGCCGTTATCCGTTCTTCTCCTCTTGGTCTTTCTCACTTCGTGCGCAAGCGCTCAGAAGGTCGATCCTTCAACCCCCCAGCCAGTCCCTTCTCCATCGGTCAAAGAATCCCTTCAGAAAAAGGCGGTTCCTCCCAAGCCCCGGGCTTATTATCACTTCCTCCTCTCGCAACTTAAACTCAAAGAGGGGAAAATCGATGAAGCCATCGAAGAGATGAGGGAGGCGATCGCCCACGATAACAAAGAGCCTTCTCTCCGTGTGGAGATGGCCTCCCTCTATATCTATAAAGGACGGATGAACGAGGCGATTGAGGAGTGTCAGGCGGCTGTGCGTGCCGACCCCTTTTACCTGACCGCCCATCTCCTCCTGGGCGGAATCTACTCCTCACTGAAAAAGAACGATCTTGCGATCGACGCCTATAAGAAGGCCATTGAGATTTCGCCCCGGCATCGTGAAAGCTATCTCTACCTCAGCTCCCTCTATGCAGAGGGCCGGGAGTATGAGAAGGCAATCCTTCTCCTCCAGCAGTTTCTCAAAATCGAACCCAACTCCGTGATGGGCCTTTACTCCCTTGGAAGGATCTACGCCGAAACAAAATCTTATGACAGGGCAGAGGAATATTTTTTGAAAGCCCTGACCATCGAACCGAATCAGATCGCCGCCCTGATGGATCTGGGAATCGTCTATGAGATCCGGAACGAGACCCGCAAAGCCGCAGAAGTTTATCAAAAGATTCTCGACCTCCATCCGGACCACAAAGGGGCGAGAAACCGGCTGGGACAACTCTATATCAAAGAGAAAAAACTGGATGAGGCGTTGACCCACTTTCAGGAGCTTCAGAAATCATCCTCCGGCGATCTCAACATTCGGACAAAGATCGGCCTCATCTATCTTGAACAGGGGAAACTCGACCAGGCGATCCTCGAGTTTAACTTCGTCCTGGGCGCCACGCCCGGAGACGACCGGGTCAGGTATTATTTGGGAGCCGCCTATGTTGAGAAAGGGGCGCTCGATCTCGCCGTTTCGGAATTCAAAAAGATCCCGGTTAAATCGGAGTTCTTCGCCGACTCCCGGAGAAGCATCGTTCTGGTGTTAAGCAGACAGAAAAAAATGGGAGAGGCTATTCAAATCATGGAGGAATCGATTCAGGCCAAACCGCAAGAGGCGGACCTCTATCTCATTCTCGCCGCCCTCTTCGATAAAGAAGAGCAGTTGCCGAAGGCTCTCGAAACCCTCCAGAAAGGGCTGTCCCAAAACAGGGAGAATGTTGACCTCCTTTATCAGCTCGGCGCACTCTACGACAAAATGGGAGACTTTGAGAAGATGGTCTCTGAGATGAAGGAGGTCCTGCGGATTGACCCCAATCACGCCGATGCCCTGAACTATCTGGGGTACTCCTACGCAGAAAAGGATATTCATCTCGAAGAGGCTCTCCGGTTGATTCAGAAGGCCATGACATTAAAACCCGATATGGGTTATATCACCGACAGCCTGGGCTGGGCCTATTTCAAGCTCGGAGACTATGAGCGGGCGGTAACTGAACTCGAGAAGGCAAACCAGTTAACTCCGAATGATCCTGTCATCACCGAACATCTCGCGGATGGTTATTTAAAACTGATGCAGTTCGATAAAGCCGTCAAACTCTACGAAAAGGCGCTTACCTTGAACCCAAAACCCGATCAGGCGGAGAAACTGAAGAAAAAGATTGAAGAACTGAAAGGGAAGCAATCTAAATAAATGTCAAATGTCTAAGCTCAAATTTCAAAGGAAATCCAAAATCCAAATGAATAAATAAATCTTTGGCATTTAGTCATTTGGCATTGATTTGACATTTGGATTTTGACATTTGAGCTTTCCCCAAAATTAGCCTCCTGCCACCGGAGGGAAGATCGAAAGCACATCTCCTTCCTTCAAGACCTGCTCCTTTTTTCCGTGAACGCCGTTGATGAGAATGATCTTGGGCATCTCTTCCGGGATGTTGAGTTTCGTCAGGATCTCCTGAACCCGCGTTTGTCCATCGATTTCCATCCGGCATGAAAAACGGCCGCTGCCCTTTGGCAGATAGTCCCGCAACGTAGCAAAGAGTTTAACTTCAATCTCCATCGAAATTTGTTCCAACCTCCTGTCTTAAAAATCTACTTCAGCACCTCAATCTCCCTGGCGGAATTAAAAACAACAAAGATTCGCAGGTTATTGCTTTCCTTTTCCATGCGGGGGATCTCCTCAAGGTTTGGGTTTCAAAATCATTATATTGGAAAATCGTTTTTCTTACAAGATCAAAAGCGTAATATCGTTGTTGGAACAATGACGGTTCGACTCAAGTTGTCGATAGGCGGGACAGGAATGTCCCGCCTATCGGGTGAAATTATATTTAGGTGGGGAAGGCGGCAATCAGATGATCCGGATTTTTCCTTCGGGCTCTGAGACAACCTCTCCGATGATGGAGGAACGCACACCATCCTCCTTCTTCAGTGCCTCCACCAGCGACTCTGCCTGATTGGGAGGCAAAGAGATCAACAAACCGCCGGAGGTTTGAGGATCATAGAGAACATCCATCAGAACGCCGGAGACGCCTGGATTGATTTCAACCCTGCAGGAAAAAAAACGGCGATTGGAATGAGCCCCGCCGGGTATCAAACCCACCCCCGCATAGTCCATGACACCGGAAAGGAGGGGAATCTTCCCTGAGTCAATGACCATTCCGATCCGGCTGGCCGTTGCCATTTCAAGTCCATGGCCGATAAAACCAAACCCCGTAATGTCCGTGCAGGCATGAGCTCCAAAGATTTTCATTTGCTCCGATGCTTTTCGATTGAGGGCGATCGTGCACTCGGTCATCTCTTTCACTGTCTTCTCAGAAGCCATTCCTCCTTTGAGGGCCGTGGAGATGATCCCTGTGCCCAGCGGCTTGGTCAGAACCAGCTTGTCTCCTTCCATTGCCTTTGCATTGGAGAGAATCTTATCCGGATGGACGATCCCCGTCACGGAGAGGCCGTACTTGATCTCCTGGTCTTCAATCGTATGGCCGCCCACCAGAGTCACGCCTGCGTCATCCGATGTCTCCAGGCCACCAGCACATTCGGGTCTCTGCGAATGTTCAACTCCCTCAAAACCCGGTCCAGATCCTCCGGACCCACTTTTGAGGCTCAACCCGCCTTCTTCACGGTCGCCGTCAGACGCACCTCGCTCATCGCGCCCCTCGTGGATGTGGTGTTCCTGCTCCTTCTCTTTTTCATGTTGACCTCGCATTTCATCCAGGAGCCAGCCATCCGGATCCGGCTGCCGGAATCAATCACGGCAGAATCGTTGAGAGACACCTCACGAACGATAACTATTACCAGGAACGGTGAGATCTATTTTATGGAGAAGAGAGTTGACATCAAGAATCTTCGGGCGGCCATCCAGGCCGGTTTTCCCAATAAGGAGAAAGGTTTTCTACGAATCAAAGCGGATCAAGAGGCGAATGTCGGATTATTAGTGAGTGTGATCGATGAAGTGAGGCTTTCGGAGGTGAAGACATTCAGCATTGTGACAGAAAGGAGGTGAAAATAGAAAAAGATTTTGTTACTAAGGGGTCTCTATTTCCCAATTGCCTCTCGTCCTGGCAAACAAGATTTCCTTTCTCTTCCTTTTAAGACATGTAATTTCATTTCCTTGAGATCACCTCAAACGAATCCAGAATTTTCTGTATGTCCTGGCTGTCAGGGATGCCCTCTTTTTCAAGGATCATATAAAGGATGAAAATCTGGTAAGGCTCCGAAAAAGCATAGATGTACCCCCTTTTCCACGTCACTCCCTTAACGGTATAGGTGGCATATTTCTTTGCCGCATAGGGAACACCCTTTAAAAGGATACGTTCTGTGGGACTGATGGTCACCTTAAGGTCTTTCCCATAATCATCCTTGAGTTCTTCCATGAGACCGCCTGCTGCGGCATTAGTCAGCCATTCGATCGACTCCTGGCTGAATTTCGAATAGCGCCCTGCCGGAGTAAAATCGATCTGGACGTTTGACCGGGTAAGAGGATTAAAAATAAACACTTCGGACTCCTCCAGCCCCGGCTTTTGATAGCCCAATTCCTCCATAAACGGAGGAATCTCCATCGTGACCTTCCAGCCCGGAGGCGCCGATACGTTGAAAGGATACCGAAGGCCTGTGAACCGATTTCCTTCAATCTTCCCTACAGGAAGGTTCAGGTCCACCTTGACTTCTTCTCGGACAGGAATACCTGCACATCCTACCAGAAACATGAATAGAACCATGAAAAACACTGGATAAAACCTCTTTTTCATAAAAACCTCCTTTTCCTATCGTGTCGCCTTCTCCAGACAAACACGGCCATAAAGATACAAAAATTAAATAAAACGATCGTTGCACCCGTAGGCAAATTCAACCCAAAAGAGATAAAGATTCCCCCGATGACTGATAGAACACCCACCAGGGAAGAGAAGAGGAGAGAGGCTTTAAAGCCTTTTGAAATCTGCAACGAGGTGACCGCTGGGAGAATGAGAAGCGCAGAGGTCAATAGAATGCCGACGGCCTTCATGGTTAAGACCACGGTGACGGCGGTCAGGAGAAACAGGATCATGTTGATCTGTCTTGTTTTAATTCCCGCAGTCTTTGCCGATTCTTCATCAAAAGTGGTGGATAAAAGGTCATGATAGAAAAAAACAACGAGTAATAGAACAACCCCGGAGAGAAGGATCGAGAAGACCATCTCCTCCTGGCTGATCGCCAGGATGTTTCCGAAGAGATAACTGAAGAGATCGATGTTAAAGCCTCCAGCCAGGCTTGCCAGAAAGATGCCCATGGCAATTCCAAGCGACGACACGATCCCGATGGCCGCATCGCCGTGTAATTTTGCCTTTTCAATCAACCTCAGGATCCCCAGGGCGCTTATCATGACCAGAGGAATGGACACATAGAGAGCAAAAGTTTTTAAAAACAGCGCCACGGCCACGCTTCCAAAGGTGACATGGGCCAAACCGTCGCCAATCAGAGAGAGGCGCCTCAGGACCAAAAAGAATCCGAGACAAGAACAGAGGAGGGCGATAAAAAACCCGGTAATCAACGCCCTCTGAATAAACCCGTAACTCAAGAAATCGATGATCTCCATACGTTACCCATGCCTGTGACAAATGAGATGCTGAGAGAGACTTCCAAAAAGACTCGTCATTTCCACTGACTGACAGAATGCTTCGAACGTCCCATAAAAGATGACTCTCTTATCAACATACATCATTTTGGAGGCATATGTTCCAACGCTTCCGATGTCGTGGGTCACCAGGATAATGGTGGTTTGGTTCTGATGATGAAGATCTCTCAGAATATTAAAAAACCGCTCCCTTGTCTCCGGGTCAATGGCTGCGGTCGGTTCGTCGAGGATCAGAAGCTCTGGTTCGTTAACAATGGTCCGTGCGATGAAAACCCTCTGCTGCTGTCCTCCGGAGAGCTCATAAATCAGTCTGCTTTTGAGATCGAGAATATCCATGCGTGCCAGAGCTTTCTCGACGGCTGCGTCATCAGGAGATCCCATCCGTTTAGGGAATCTCTTTGTTGAGAGGAGCCCCATGGAAACAACTTCTTTCACCGTTGCAGGGAAATGGTGATAGGAGGCCATGAATTTCTGGGAAAGATAACCGACCTTATGCCATTCGTGGAATTCCACAAGGCTCCTCCCAAATAAAGACACTGTTCCTGCGGACGGCCTGAGGAGACCGAACAGGTTCCGGATTAATGTCGTTTTGCCGGAACCATTCGGTCCCACAAGGCCGACATAGTCTCCCTTGCCAATTTCGAAGGATACGTCAGCCAATACTTCTTCAGAATTATATTGGAAAGAGAAATTTCTTACCGATACGACACTTACCCCGTTAGAAATAATACCCCCCTGCTCTGCAACGGGGTTAGATTCTATAATAATTCCGGCGGGGTTTAATACGTTGTTGGAATTTCTAACGGGGTTTACTGACATTGAAGCCCAACCTCCAAACTCTTCAGGTTTTCCTCCATCAGAGAGATAAAAGTGACCCCTTTTTCAAATTCATCCTTAGTCAGGTTGTGAGCTCCGTGAAGCATCAGCAAAGAAGCGCCTGTCTCCTTTGCAAGGGTTTCTGCCACCCTCGGGGTGATCAATTCCTCATGGTAGAGATGCCGAAGGCCATGTTTTTTAAGGGTCTTCGTCAACTCAACCATTTTCTTGGGCGAGGGTTCCGCATCGGGGGAAAACCCATAGGCAGAAACATATTCCAGGCCGTACCTTTTAGCCAGGTATCCGAAGGCGAAGTGCCCGGCGTGGATAAATACCTTTTTCTTGCAACGAGAGAGGACCTCTTTGAATTTTAGGTCAAGATCGTTCAACCTCGACTTGACCTGTTCGGCATTCTTGGAATAGAACTCCTTATGGGAAGGATCTTTTTTGAAAAAACCCTCAAGGATATGATCTGCCATCTTTTGGGCATGGCCAAAATCGAGCCAGAAATGGGGATCTATCTCATGATGGTGTCCTTCCTTATGTTGATGCTTGTGGCTTTCCTTGTGGCCATGGGCTTTTTTATGTTCGTGCTTGTCACCATGTTTGTGTTCATGTTCGCCCTTCTCCTCCATCAAGGAGATCCCCTGGGAAGAATCGACCACGATCAGGTTCTTATGATCCAATCCTTTCAGAATATCACCCGCCCAGGGCTCCATATATTTGCCCGTATAGACGAAGAGATCGGCCTTGTTGATTCGAACGATATCCTCAGGTTTGGGTTCAAAGCTGTGGGGCTCAACACCGGGAGGTAACAAAAGAACAACATCGGCCTTATCCTGACCTATGGTTTTAGCAAAATCGTAAAGAGGAAAGAGGGTGGTGATGACCTTGATCTTCTCAACTTTTGCTGTCTGTTGTTCTTTCTTCTGGCAAGATGCAAATATAAAAATAGCGATCAAAATGAAGATGAGTACAGAAATCCCTTTCTGTTGACGGATAGACATGTTGATAACCTCCTTCTTCTCATTGAAGAGATCGTTTCATTAAGGAATGGAAGAAGGTTATGCAGGGGGGGCTCGGATGAGGAACGGAAGGCTGAAAGTTGAAAGGAAGTTGAAACAAGTCCCACGGAAGACAAGAAGATGACAATCCAGCAGCGGTAAGGGTCGCTCCTCCTGAAAAACGACATCAGAATGATGAGCGATGTAAAAACAGAGAAGACAAGTTTCATGAGCCTGTCCCTCTTCATCATGATGATGATGATGAAAGAATGGGGCAAAAACGGCAAGTCCAAAAATAACCAACAGAAGGGATGTGAACTTTCTGAAACCGGAGCCGGGTAACCGTATCACTGGCAGTCCCCACAAAACCCGTAAAATTCAAGCAGATGATCCAAAACCTGGAAGCCCCTTTGTCGAGCGATTTTTTTCTCCTGAAGGGCCAGGGCGTTTTTCAAAACAATCTCTTCAACCCTGTTGCACCGGATGCAGATGAGATGGTGATGATGGCCATCCTCGCAGATCTTGTATCCTTTTTTCCCTCCGCCAATCGGTATTTCGCAAATCGTTCCCTGTTGTTTTAAAAAGAGGATTTCCCTGTAAATGGTCGTTCGGTCTGCCCTGACATTCCTTGTCTCGAGATGCTTCTTCAGTTCGGTCAGGGAAACCGCATCGTGTTTCACCGAAAGAATATCAATGATGGACTTTCGGGCCGGCGTAATGCGGAAACCATTCCCCCTCAGTTTCTTCAGTATCTCTTTAGGTTCAACCCGATTCTTGTTTAACATGCTAAAATATTAATGCAACAATATTGCATTTGTCAAGTATTGTTTAAGAGCAGGGAATCACAGAAAATCAACCGGCCGATCGGCGAAATTAATTTTTTTAAAAATTTTTCTTGACAAATATAGAATTACCTATTAAAGTTAGGCTAACCTAATTTATGGAGGGATCGATGGAAGCGTTGACGCCGAGCCTGGAGGACTACCTGGAAGCCATGTGGACATTAAGCTTGAAAGATAAGGTGGTCAGGGTAAGAGATATCGCGGCCTCCCTGGGGGTCACCACTCCCTCGGTTGTCGGAGCCGTAAAATCGCTTGTCGCAAAGAATCTTGCCAGGCATGAGAGGTATGGGTATGTCGAACTGACGGACCGGGGAAGCGTGAAGGCCCGTGAGGTGGAGGAGCGTCATCGATTACTGTTTTCACTTCTTCACGACCTGCTTGGCATTGACCAGAAAACGGCCTATCAGGAAGCCTGTAAAATCGAGCACCATCTATCAAACGAAAGCGTATTAAAAATCAAGCGGTTTGTTCAATTTTTTGAAGAACGCCAGGAGGAAAAGGCCCTTCTTGCAGCAAGGATGAAACAACCCGCAGACAAGGAGGAAATGCGCGTGATAAAAGAAAAAAGCCAATCAATCACCCTGGGGGACCTCGAGCCCGGGGAAAAGGGGCACGTGGTTAAAATCAGGGGGCCGGGAAGGCTGCGGAAGAGGCTATTGGATATGGGAATGATTCCAGGAACAGAGGTTCAGCTAAAAAAGGTCGCCCCTTTAGGGGATCCCGTAGACATTTTAATCAAAGGGTATCACCTCTCTTTGAGAAAAGAGGAAGCAGAGGGGATTCTGATTACGAGAGGCGGGAAAGCATCATGATTCCATTAGCGCTTGCCAGAAAAGGTGAAAAAGTGAAGGTGTCGAGAGTTTCTGGCGGCAAAGGAATTGTCAAAAGAATGATGGATTTGGGACTTCGTTCCGGGACGGAGATTGAGATCGTTTCAACTTCCAGCGTCGGACCCTTCGTCATTCGATTGGGGAGACAGAGGTTGGGGATTGGATTTGGAATGGCGCAAAAGATTTTGGTCGATCTCATTCAATAATTTTTTTGCACAATATGTTAGTAATGCCTAACTTAATTTAATAAAACTATATTAACGGATAAGCAACCGCGGGGAGACAGGGACATGGGCACTTCATTAGAAACAAACAGAAAGCAATCAGGAGTTTCCGAAAATCAAGAAAGAAACAACCCCAAAAAGAGCATCCAGTCGAATACGGTCAGGGTCGCGGTGGCCGGAAATCCGAATTCCGGGAAATCGACCCTGATCAATGCCATGGCAGGGACACGGCTCCATGTGGGCAACTGGCCAGGCGTAACCGTCGAAAAGAAGGAGGCCACACTCGAATACAAAGAGTGGCAAATTCAATTGGTGGACCTTCCCGGGACCTACAGCCTCAGTCCATATACCCAGGAGGAAATCATTGCCAGGGACTACCTGGTTCACGAAAAGCCCGACGTGATCATCGATGTGGTCGATGCCACCAACCTTGAAAGGAACCTCTACCTGACCGTGCAGTTGATGGAACTGGAGACTCCAATGGTCATGGCATTGAATATCTTCGATGAAGCAGAGGCAAAAGGCTTTGGAATCGATACGAAGGCAATGGAAGAGATGCTTGGAATGAGGGTGGTTCCAACAGTGGCGACGAAGGGAAGCGGGCTCGATCTCTTACTGGAGAAGGTCATCGAAGCTGCGGGAAGCCAGGGTCACAAGCCAAAACAGTTAAGTTACGGACCCGATATCGAGTTGCCTGCGTCACAACTTTGGAAACAAATGGAAAAAACCCGTCCTGCCCTGACCGGGAAGTTCCCGCCGCGATGGCTTGCCCTGAAGCTTCTGGAAGGAGATGAGTACATCTACCGGGAATTGGACCTCCCCGAAGGCGAGTTCCCGGGACAGGAGATGATTCATCATCTCAAAAAGGCCCACGATTCTGATATCGAGGCGGTGATGGCAGACGCCAGGTACGGACTCGCCTCCGGACTTACCCGTGAGGTATTAACACTTCCTGAATTGAGAAAGACCGATCTTACCGAAAAGATAGACCGAGTCGTTCTGAACAGATTTTTAGGTATCCCCGTATTTTTTGCCGCAATGTGGCTTGTATTTAAGCTCACCTTTGATGTTTCAACCCCTTTTGTCGACTGGATCGATGAGATGACCACAGGGCCTTTTAAACGATGGACGGAGGCTGTTTTGGGAGCAATCAGCGCGCCCGACTGGACCGTATCGCTTGTCAACGATGGGGTCATTGCAGGAGTAGGTTTTGTTCTGGTATTTGTGCCTGTCATATTCGCCATGATGTTCTTTATCACCTTTCTTGAAGGCAGCGGCTATATGGCAAGGGCTGCCTTTGTGATGGACAGGGCGATGCATTCCATGGGACTGCACGGAAAGTCTTTCATTCCTATGCTTCTGGGCTTCGGCTGCAATGTACCGGCAATATACGCAACGAGAACCCTTGAAAATCCGAAGGACAAGGCGCTTACCGCTCTGTTGATTCCTTTAATGTCTTGCGGGGCGCGGCTTCCGGTATATGTGCTCTTCGTTGGAGCTTTCTTCGCCTCTCATGCAGGAACGGTCCTCTGGTCAATGTATGTGATCGGCATGGTGATGGCAGTGCTTGTGGGGATCATTTTCAAAAAGACTTTATTCAAAGGTGAGTCCCCCCTGTTCATCATGGAACTTCCGCCATACCGGATGCCTACGGTCAAAAATCTTATGATCCATACATGGGAAAAAGGGAAACACTTTCTGATCAAGGCCGGGACATATATTCTGGCCGTTTCCGTCCTGGTATGGTTCCTCATAAACCTGCCGTGGGGTGTGGAGAACACCAGGGATTCATATCTCGGCAGGGCAGGAGCGGTCATGGCCCCTGTGTTGAAGCCAATAGGGTTAGGAAACTGGGAAGCGGCTTCTGCGCTGATCACAGGTGTCATCGCCAAAGAAATTGTCGTAGGCACGATGGGAATCATTTATGCGGCAGAGGTTGAAGAGGAGGCAGAAGAAGGTCAGCCGACTTTTACTGAAGATTTGAAAGGGGTCGGAACCTCTTTTGTCAGCGCGGTGGGTGAGGCTTTCGGGAATGTATTTTCCACCTTCGGAATAGCGAGCCTTCAAGCGGAGGAGGAGCAGGAAGGCCTGAGAGCAGTCATTCAAAGCTCCTTCAGTCCGTTAACCGCATATGCATTTATGGCCTTTGTTCTCCTCTACATGCCATGTGTGGTAGTGCTCATTGCCATGAGGCATGAATTCATGACATGGAAGTGGTCAGGAATTGCCTTTGCCTATCAGATGGTTCTGGCATGGATCGTGGCGTTTGTGATCTACCAGGGAGGGAAACTACTGGGGGTAGAATAAGGAGATACGTAACTCCCCTCGCTCCCCTCTTAATATAAGAGGGGATGGGAGGGTAAGTGAAGGGGGTTTTAAAATGAGTTTTTTTGATATTGTATGGATGGCTGCAATCATTGCCGGCGCGCTATATCTTCTATACCGCTCCCTATGGAAGAAAAAGGGGGCTTGTTCCGGATGTGGCGGCGGTCAATGTGAGTCGAAAGTGTCGGGGGGGTTAAGACATGGATCAAAAGAGCATAGGGACAGACAGAAATAAGAATCATCTGGCAATGATCATCGAAACAAGCACGCAGGATCTTCATGACAGGGTCAATATGCAGAAATATATTCTTCTCAACGTGTTAGGGAAGGTAAAAGACAGAACTGCCATCAGTCTCTTCCCGGTGGAGTCAACCGGGGATGAAGTAACCAGGACGTTATTTCGAAAAGTCCTTACCGAAACGATAGAGGTATTGGAGGAGACAAAAAAGGCCTTCAAATCAAAGAGGCTTGAGGAATTGAGAAAAAGACTGATGGATGTCTTGAAGGAAACGGCTTAGAATCGTAATCGGGACGGCTTACGGCCTCTGATAAAGTCAGGGGAAGTGAAGGCGTAACTTGATCGGCCATGCTCAGGTCATCGGGTTGCGCCTTTTTTTATGAGGGAGGAGATATGTGTATTGGATTGATCGGAGGGATGGACCGGCTTGAAAGGTATTACGTGCGGGAAGCTGATAGATTTGATATTCAACTCAAGGTTTTCAATCAATGGGAAAGGAACTTATCAAAAAAGATCAACTCCCTTGATGCATTGATCTTATTTACCGACAAGGTATCTCACATGGCAAAAAAGGAGGCGATGGATGTGGCAAGAGGCAATCAAATTCCGATCTTCCTGCATCATTCGAGTGGCGTATCCACGCTGAGGAAATGTTTGGAGCTTATTAAAAATCGCAAGAAAGGAGAATAAAAATATGAAAAGGAGCTTTGTTTACACTGGTTTAATTGTCACTTGGATTCAATTTGTTTTTCTGCCCTATGGTTTTGCCGCCCATCCCCTGATTACGGATGATACTGGGACCCAGGGAAAGAAAAATTTTCAGGTCGAAATCAATAGTGAATTTAATTATGACAAAGAGAAAGAAGGTGGAGTGAGGATAAAAGAGGCAGGTGGAGAGATAGCAACGATCTTCTCCTATGGAATTGTGGAAAATGTAGATATAGTCCTTGGGGTGCCCTTTCAGTGGTTCCGGATTAAGGAAGATAGCGAATTGACATCGCGCAATAGCGGACTGTCTGACCTGTCGCTGGAACTCAAGTGGAGATTTTACGAAAAAGAGGGTCTGAGTTTTGCTCTGAAGCCGGGTCTTACCCTCCCCACAGGAAATGAAAAGAAAGGGCTCGGCAATGGCAGGCCCTCCTATGGCCTTGCATTTATCACAACAAAAGAGTTAGGGGCGTGGGCTTTTCATTTTAATCTTGGGTACACCCGAAATGAATACAAACTTCGGGAAGATAAGGAAACGAACCGGAAAGATATCTGGCATGTATCGTTTGCATCAGAAGTGGAGGTGGTAAAAGACCTCAAGCTGGTTGGCAATATCGGCATAGAGCGGAATCCTGAAAAGGCGTCAAGTAGACACCCTGCCTTTATACTGGGCGGGTTCATCTATTCGATATCCGAAAATATTGACATCGATTGGGGAGTCAAGGCCGGCCTGAATAAACCAGAAACTGATTTTACTATCCTCTTCGGGATGGTATTTAAGTGGTAGAGGCTTGTAACCGCAAGAAAGAAACATGAAGACAGGAGTCCGCGTGAATGGGAATTGGGTCATCGGGAAGCTAACTTGTCGCTATATTTGTTTCCCTGTTAAACGATTTTTTAAATGAATCTCTCTTGACAAAAAATGTGAAATCGATTACAAACAGCCAACAATAGGAGCCACGAAGATTCGGGGCAGAAGTCCTGCATTCGTGGCTTTTCATTTTGCGGAAATCAAAACCACGGAGGTTTTCAGTCTTGCCAAAGCAAGATCCTACGTGGTTTTTTTATCTATTACATGGGAAAGCCAAAGGAGAAACCGTTTATGGACAGGCCGCATACAAATGGGTTGCATCGGTTAAATTCTGGGATAGCTATGCGAGAGGTCAGGATCAGATGAGTTGAATCTTTCCGGGGTGATCTTTTACCACCTCACCTACAATAGAGGAATAAACGAGTCCCTCTTTTTTCAATGCCGCCACCAGATCTTCTGCTTTGGCGGAGGGTATTGAAATCAACAAACCGCCGGAGGTTTGAGGATCGTAAAGAATATCTGAAAGAATGGGAGACACATCGGCAGCTCCCTCCACCCTGCAAGAGAAGAATTGGCGATTGGAGTGCGCTCCTCCGGGGACCAGTCCTATTTGTGCATACTCCATGGCCTCAGGAAAGACGGGAATAGCCTTCGATTGAATCACCATCCCCACCCGGCTGGCCGTCGCCATCTCCAGGGCATGGCCGATGAAACTAAACCCGGTGATATCCGTGCAGGCATGGGCTCCAAATCTTTTCATCAACTCCGAAGCCGTTCGATTCAGAGTGACCATGCTCTCCACAATCTTCCGGACAGCCTCCTCTGAAGCCATTTGACCTTTCAGAGCGGTTGCAATAATCCCTGTCCCAAGAGCCTTTGTCAAAACGAGTTTGTCTCCTACCTTCGCTGTAGCATTGGTCAGAATCCTTTTCGGATGGATCAATCCGGTCACAGACAAACCATATTTAATCTCCGGGTCTTCGATTGAGTGGCCTCCAACCAAAGCAACTCCTGCCTCTTTCATTTTAGAAAGCCCCCCGAGGAGAATCTCTCGCAGGATTGAAGGAGAGAGGGTCTTGATCGGAAAGGCCACTAAATTCATCCCGGTCAGCGGCGTTCCTCCCATGGCATAGACATCGCTCAAAGCATTAACCACAGCGATCTGGCCGAACGTAAAAGGATCGTCCACGATCGGAGTAAAGAAATCCACGGTCTGAACCAGAGCCATCTCATCATTGAGTTGATAGACCCCGGCGTCATCTGAGGTATCCAGCCCTACCAGAACCTTCGGGTCTTTTGGAATGGGTAGCCCTTTAACAATCTGGTCCAGATCCTCCGGACCGATTTTGGCCGCTCAACCCGCTTTCTTCACTTTTTCCGTCAAACGAACCTTTTCCATGAAGCCCCCTCCATCTGGTATAAATCTAACCAAATATATTTGAAATTTCCCAACTAATTTCCTCCACCTTCAAGGGGGAGGTTGGGAGGGGGATGGGTTTCTATTTCCTTATGAACCTCATCGTCCCATCCCCACCCTAACCCTCCCCTTGAAGGCTGGTCTTTAGCCACACTTGACACAGGGGGAAATGGTCAGGGGCCAGATTGCATAGGATGAGGATAGTATTGTTGAGTAAGAATAGCATACATCT
>Ga0209835_1000765_pt1 | contig 19731 bp, 15 predicted proteins | sample LakKivwa52mmetaG_FD_184138 | JGI IMG/M metagenome (GOLD analysis project Ga0209835, IMG submission 184138) | Anoxic lake water microbial communities from Lake Kivu, Rwanda to study Microbial Dark Matter (Phase II) - Lake Kivu water 52m metaG... | ecosystem: Environmental > Aquatic > Freshwater >...
CCGGGGATGACGATGCGCTGAAGCCCACTACCGTTTCGGCGTAGTCCATTTCGCCGCTGTGGGCGGTATCATCGCCCCCGTATGGCGGCTGGGCGCTGGTTTCCGCATGCCGTCCCGCTAGCGCCGACTTTCACAATTTCCTGATCTGCATACCTTCCAGTCTTGGGTAACCTGTCCACGCTCCTCGTCCTGCCGCTTGCCAGCGCCATTCTGCTGGCGGTGCTGCCGACCCGCGATGCGCGGCTGATCCAGCGCTGCGCCCTGGCGGCCACCGGCGCCGTGCTCGCCTGGGCGGTGTATCTCCTGATCCTCTTCGATCCGGCGCAGGCCGGCGTACAGCTCGCCGAAACCCACGCCTGGCACACGCGCCTCGGCTCGAGTTTCGCGCTCGGCGTCGATGGCCTTTCCCTGCCCATGATCCTGCTTGCCACGCTGCTGATGGTGGTCGCGGTGCTGGCCTCGGACAAGGTGCGCCAGGGCGCGCGCTTCTACTTCGCGCTGCTGCTGCTGCTGGAAACTGCACTGCTGGGCGTCTTCGTCGCGCGCGACTGGACGCTGTTCTACGTGTTCTGGGAACTCACGCTGCTGCCGCTGTTCTTCCTCATCAACCGCTTCGGCGGCCAGCAGCGCCAGAAGGCCGCGCTCAACTTCGTGCTCTACACGATGGGCGGCTCGGTGTTCATGCTGCTCTCCATCCTGATTCTCTACGACGCCTCGCCGACGCACAGCTTCGGCATGGCGGCGTTGGCCGACGCGGCGCGCGGCCTGCCGTTGTCCGCCCAGATCTGGATCTTCCTCGGTTTCTTCGTTGGCTTCGCCGTCAAGATGCCGGTGTTTCCGCTGCACGGCTGGCTGCCGCTCGCGCACGTCGAAGCGCCCAGCCCGGTGTCGATCCTGCTCTCCGGCATCCTGCTCAAGATGGGCGGCTACGGCCTGCTGCTGGCGATCGAGACCCTGCCGGGCGCGGCCTGGGCGCTGCGTCCAATGTTCTTCGTGCTGGCCTGCGCGAGCATGATCTACGGCGGCGTGCTGGCCTGGCGCAGCCGCGACCTCAAGGAGATGGTCGCTTATTCGTCGATCGGCCACATGGGCGTCGTGCTGCTCGGCGTCGCGGCGCTCAACACCGCCGGCTTCGGCGGGGCGATGCTGCAGATGGTGGCGCACGGCTTCGTCGCCGGGGCGCTGTTCCTGCTGGTCGGCCTGCTCTACGAACGCACGCATACGCGCGACATCGGCGCCTACTCCTCGCTGGTCGTCGCCATGCCGCGCTTCGCCTTCTTCCTCGTGCTGACGATGACGGCGGCGATCGGCCTGCCGGGGACCGCGGGCTTCGTCGCCGAGCTGCACGCGCTGGTCGGCGGCTACGCGCGCTGGGGCGGCTGGGTCGCGTTGCTGTCGATCGCCATGCTGGTCAGCGCCGCCTACGCCTTCCGTACCGTCGGGCGCCTGTGCACCGGGCCGGTGGATGCGGCCATGAAGGACGTGCCCGACCTGACGCGCCCCGAGATGCTCGCGGCGGCGATCCTGTCCTTCGGCACGCTGGTGGTCGGCATCTATCCCGCGCCGACGCTCAATCTGGTCGGCGCTTCGGTGGAGCGCCTCGCGCGCCTGTTCGGGTTCTGAGATGAGCGAACACGCTACTGCCAACCTGACGCCGGACGAGCGCATCGCGCACTGCATCGAACATCTCGGCCATGTGTTGCCGAGCCAGGCTTCGATCCGCGACTTCGTCCACCACAACACCTTGCACGGTTTCCAGCACCTGCCCTTCCTTGAAGGGCTGGCGGCGGCGCGGAGGCTGACCGGTGCGCCGGCCTGGCTGCCGGAAGACGACTTCCGTTCTTTCTACCGCAACGGCCGCATCGACGACGCTGATTTGGCTGCCGCCATGGCCGAGCTGGCGCGTATCACGAAACTCGACCTCGATGCGGTGCTGGCCACCTTTGACGGCCATGCCATCACGCGCGGCGAGGTCTTGCGCCTCAGCCTGCTCCAGGACTGTTCCCCCTTGCCGCTCGCGCAGTTGCGCTGGCGGGTGGAGGAAATGGGCGTCCTGCATGAGCATGCCGATCTGTGGTCGGCCTGCCTTGAACTGCTGTCCATCGACGCCGGCTTCGCTCATCCGGAATCCCTGCTGGAAGGTTCGGCGCGTCAGCAGGCCGGCGCGGCAACCGCGTCCGTGGACAGCGAGGATTTCACTGCCGAGGCCGCGACCCTGTGGGCTCGGCTGGCCGCCAAAGTCGGCGCTGGCGGGACGGCAGGTGAACTGATCGCCACGCTCACCGGCGAGGACGTGCCACGCATCACGCGCGCGCTGCTGCTGCGACATTTCGGCGCCCACCTCGATCTCGGTGTCGCGCCCTGGCACAACCCGGCGCGCGCGCAGGGCTTCTATCGCGCCTGGAAAGACAGCGCGATGCGCGATCCGGCGTGGCGGCTCGAGAGCCTCGATGTCTCGCTGGACGATGTCGCCGCCTTGCCCGATGATCCGCTGGAAGCGGTGCTCGCCGAACTGACGCGCCTCGGTCTGCCGGAAGAGCGCTGGGAAGGCTATCTCGAACGGCTGGCGCTCGAACTGCCCGGCTGGTCCGGCATGTTCCTCTGGCGCCAGGAGCATCCCGACTACATGGGTATTCCGGGCGCCCCCGTGGCACTGCTCGACTTCCTCGCCGTGCGGCTGGTGGTCGAGCGCATCGTCTGCGCCGACATCGCGCGCCGGCACTGGAACGTTGCGCTGAATCTCGCTGAGCTGGGCCGATTCTTCGCCACCCAGCCGGCCGAGCTGCTGGTGCGCCATGCCTATCATGATCGCGAGGGGGGCGACCTGCCCGAATACCTGCTCGACCTGATCGAACCGCACCTGCCCGCCGCCAAGGACGCCGCGCTGCCCGCCCTGCCGGAACTCTGGCTCTGGCTGGCGGACTGCATCGCCGCCTGGCGCGCCACGCCCACGGCGGAGCAGACCGCGCGCCATGGCCTGACGCGCTCGGCCTGGCCGCTGTTCCGCCTCGCGCAGCACCTCGGCCTGACGGCTGAAGCGTTGTGCGCCATCGGTACGCCGGGCGCGGAAGCGCTGCTGCGCGCGCTCGATTGTCTCGATGCCGACCAGCGCGGTTACCTCTGGCTGCTCTCCTATGAGCGGCATTACCGCGAACAGATCCTCTCCGCGCTGGCGGCCAACCACGGACGCTGGTCGGGCCATGCCGAAGGACCGGCGGCGCAGCTGGTGTTCTGCATGGACGACCGGGAGGAGGGCGTGCGGCGTCATCTCGAGGAAATCGCGCCGGAATACGAGACGCTCGGCGGCGCGGCACACTTCGCCGTCTTCCAGAACTACTACGGCCTCGACGACACGCGACCGGCCGCCTTGTGCCCGGTGATTCCCGAAGTCATCATCCCGGCGCACGAAGTGCATGAAGTGCCCAAACCCGGCGCTGGCGAGACGGCACGGCGGCATGCCGGACGCATCGCCTTCCGCCAGCGCTGGCGCGAGCGCTGGCACCAGCTGACGCGTCATGGCCTTTTCGCGGGCGTGGCTCTGCTGCTCGTCGGCGCACCCTTCGCGTTCATCAGCCAGTTGCTGCGCACGGCGATGCCGGGTCGCTTCGGCGCGCTGCTCGCCGACTGGCGGGAAAAGTTCGACATGCCGGTGCCGACCCGCCTCGATTTCACCGCCCCCAATGATGCCGGACCGGCCACGCCGCAGGCCCCGCGCGACGGGTTCACCGATGCCGAACAGGCCGAGCGGATCGGCAACTTCCTGACCGCGCTCGGGCTGACGCATGGGTTCGCGCCGCTCGTCGTCATCATGGGCCACGGCTCCAACAGCGCGAACAACCCGCACATGGCCGCCTACGATTGCGGTGCCTGCTCGGGACGTCATTCGGGGCCGAACGCGCGGCTCTTCGCGGCGATGGCGAACCGGCCCGAAGTGCGCGCCCTGCTGGCGCGGCGCGACATTCATGTCCCCGAAGATTGCTGGTTCCTCGGGGCGGAACACAACACGTCCGACGACCGCATCGAGTGGTACGACCTGGCCGACCTGCCGGGTGATTTGCAACCCGTGCTGCGGGCGCTCGATGGCGCCCTCGCCCAGGCCTGCCGCGCCCATGCGCGCGAGCGCTGCCGCCGGCTTTATTCCGCGCCGCTCGACCTGACGCCCGACGGCGCCTTCGCCCATGTGCTCGGCCGCCGCCACGACTGGTCGCAGACGCGCCCGGAACTCGGTCATGCGACGAACGCCTGCGCCTTCTTCGGACGGCGCGCCATGTCGCGTGGCGCTTTCTTCGACCGGCGCGCCTTCCTGATCTCCTACGATCCGACGCGCGATCCGGAAGGCAAGGTGCTGGAACGCCATCTGCTCATCAACGGCGCGGTCGGCGCCGGCATCAGCCTCGAATACTATTTCTCGACGGCGAACAACGCCAACTACGGTTGCGGCACGAAGATCACGCACAACGTCGCCGGCTATTGCGGCGTGATGCAGGGCGCCGCGTCCGACCTCGTCACCGGTCTGCCGCGCCAGATGATCGAGGTGCACGAGGCGATGCGTATCCTCGTCGTCATCGAGCAGACCATCGAGTTGATCACCGCGATCTACCAGCGCCAGCCGCCGCTGCAGGAACTGGTCGGCAACCGCTGGGTCACCGTTGTCGCCAAGCATCCGGAAACCGGTGCATTGCACCTCTTCGATCCGGAACTCGGCTGGCTGCCCTGGCAACCGAGTCAGGCGATTCCCACCGTCCACGAATCGGGAGACTGGTTCACCGGTCACCGCGACCCGCTGCCGCCGGTGCTGCTCGAACGACCCCTAGGAGCAGCGGCATGAATTGCGCGTTCGTGTTTCTGCTGATCGCACCGCTGCTGCCGCTGCTGGCGGCGCTGGGCATCGCCGCGCACATTCTCTCCGGCCGGGCGCGCGGCGACGCTGCCGAGCCGCCGACCGCGCGCATTGCGATTGGCGCGGCCTGGGCCGTTGTCGTGTTGATGCTGGCACTAGACGGGCTTGCGCTGGTCGAAGGCGCGCCGGGCCATTTCACGCTCGGCGCCTGGTTCTCCAGCGGCGCGGTCGACATCCCGATCTCGTTCATGGCGGACGGCCTCGCGCTCGGCGCCGCGACGCTGGTCGCGCTGATCGGCGCCGTTACCCTGCATTACGCACGCAACTACCTGCACCGCGAGGCCGGCTTCCATCGCTTCTTCATGCTGATGTCGCTGTTCCTCGCCGGCATGTTGCTGATCGTGCTGGCCGGCAATGCCGCGCTGACTTTCGTCGGCTGGGAACTCTGCGGCCTGACCTCCTTCCTGCTGATCGGCTACGCCTACGAGCGTCCGGTCGCCACCGGCAACGCCCTGTATGCCTTCCTCAGCAACCGCGTCGGCGACGCCGGCTTCGTGCTCGGCATCAGCCTCGCGGCCTGGTGGGTCGGTTCGCTCGAATGGGCGGCCATCGCGGACTGGGCCGCGGGCGCCGGCGAGACGCGTTTCGACAAGGTCCAGGCACGCCTGCTGCTGTTCGGCTTTCTGCTGGCGGCGGTGATCAAGTCGGCGCAGGTGCCTTTCGCCGCCTGGATCGCGCGCGCGCTCGAAGGGCCGACGCCTTCGTCGGCGATCTTCTACGGCGCGGTCATGGTGCATGCCGGCGTGTATCTGACGATCCGCCTCGAACCCGTGCTGCTGCAAGTGCCGGACATCATGGTCTACCTGGCCCTGATCGGCGCGGCGACCGCCCTCTACGGCTGGCTGGGCGGTCTGGTGCAGACCGACGTCAAGTCGGCGCTGATCTTTTCGACGACCCTCCATGTCGGCCTGATGTTCCTGCTCTGCGGGCTGGGCGCCTTCGAGGCCGCGGGCTGGTACATGGCCGCGCACGCGAGCTGGCGTGTCTGGCAGTTTCTGCTCGCCCCGTCCTACATGCACACTGCGGCCGGCCCGGCGGCGCCCGCGCCGCGCTGGCTGACGGGCCATCAATGGCTCTACACGGCGGCCCTGCAGCGTTTCTGGCTCGAAGGCCTCGTCCGCAACGTGCTGATCCGTCCCTTCCAGGCCATCGGTCGCGACATGCGCGACCTCGACGACAAGGTGCTCTCGCATCTGGTCGGCATGCCGGCGCGCTGGCGCGCCGGGCCACGCGCGGAAGGAGACACTGCCGTAATCGTCGGCCACGGCCTGGCGGGCCGCCTGCTGTATGCGATCGCCGAGTCCTTCCGCAAACTGGAAAATCGCCTGCTCATGAAGGGGGACGGCGGCACCTTCTCGCGCATGTCGCGGGTACTCGGCAATTATCTGCTGCTGATCGAGTCGATGATCGAACAGCCACGCTACCTGATCCTCGCGATCGCGACCACTTTCATCGTGATCCTATGACCGAAATCCTCTGGCACACGACAGGTGACTTGCCGCTGCTGCTGCTGCTGCAACTGGCGCCGCTGCTGGGCGCCGGGCTCGTCTTCGCGCTTGGGGACCGCATCGGCGCCGTCACCGTGGGGCGGGTTTTCGCGGTGCTCGAACTCGTCGTGGCGATCGCGATCTTCCGGCACATCGATGCCGCCAGTCCGGCCTTGCAACTCGCCGAACGCCATGGCCAATATCACGTCGGCGCCGATGGCGTGACGGCGCTGTTCGTCCTGCTCGGCGCGCTGATCGTCGTCTTGATGTCCTTCTACGGCCTGGTGCGCGGCCTCGCCCAGCCCGGCCGCCTGATGGCCCTGATCCTGGTGTCCGAAGCGCTGATGATGTCGATGCTGGTGACGCTGAACCTGCTCTGGTTCGCCATCGCTTCCGTCGTCGAACTGGCCATCGCCGGTTACCTGATCGGCCATTGGTCGACCTCGACGCAAGAGAACCGCAGCATGGTGTCGCGGCGCTTCCTGCAGTTCCAGGGCATCGGCCTGCTGCTGCTCTTTGCCGGAGTCGCGATGGTGTCCTGGGAACATGCCGACAGCGCGGGCCGCTGGAGCTTCGACCTGTTCGACCTGGCGGCCACGCCGGTGCATGCGCGTTTCCAGACGGCGGCCTTCTTCCTGCTGTTCTACGGCCTGGCGGTGCGCACGCCGCTGTTCCCGTTGCATGGCTGGCTGCCGGACATCATGCACCGCGGCATGGTGTCGATCGCGCCGTCGATGCTGTTGGGTGTCAAGGTCGGCATCTACGGCATGCTGCGCTTCGTCCTGCCGCTGACGCCGGATGCCGTAAGCGAATGGCAGGGCTTCGTGGTTGCCTTCGCCATGATCGGCGTCTTCTACGCGGCGATCCTCGCCTTCCTGCAAACCAACCTGCGCCGGCTGCTGTCCTTCGCGGTGGTCAGCCACACCAGCCTGATCGTCATCGGTCTGTTCTCGCTCGAACCGCTCGGCATCGCGGGCGCGGTGCTGCTGTCGGTTAACTTCGGCCTGGCCGTCACGGTGATGCTGTTCATGGTCGGCTTCGTGTTCCGCCGCACGGGCAGTACCGATCTCGTCAAGCTCGGCGGCCTGTTCGAGCGCATTCCCTTCATTGCTACCTGCTTCCTCGTCGGCGGCCTGGCCATCGTCGGCATGCCGGGCACGCCGGGCTTCGATGCCGCCCACCTCGTACTCGAAGCCTCGATGCAGCGCTTCGGGGCCCTGCCCACGGTGGCGACGGCGCTCGGCAACGTGGCCGCGGCCGGCTTCCTGCTGTGGGCTTTCCAGAAGGCCTTCATCGCACAGCGACTGCCCGGTGCCAGCGTCGAAACGCTCGAACGCACCCTGCCGATGGAGGTGCTGGTCGGCGGCCTGGCGGTCGCGGTACTGCTGCTCGCGGGTTTCTATTTCGAAACCTGGCTCAACCTGATCGAAGTGGCGACCCAGACGATGGCGCTGCGTTTCGGAGGGTCGGCATGACAGGCTTTCCGCTGCTGACCCTGCTGATCCTGATTCCCTGTGCGGGCATCCTGCTCGCATGGCTGTGGCCGCGCGCCGGGCAGGCCCGATACATTGCCCTGGCCGCGACGCTGCTCGATCTGCTGCTGGGCAGCGCCGCGCTGTGGGCGTTCGATCCGGCTCAGGCCGGCTTCCAGTTCGTCGAGAAGTACCCATGGATTCCGAGCCTCGACATCTTCTATCTGGTCGGCGTCGATGGCCTGTCGCTGCTGTTCCTGCCGGCGACGGCGCTGCTGTTCGCCGGCGTGATCCTCGCCTCGTGGAACAGCGTCCATACCCTGCCGCGCTTCTACTACAGCCTGATTCTGCTGCTCGAACTGGCGACGCTGGGCGTGTTCGTCGCGCTCGACACCATCCTGTTCTTCCTGTTCTGGGAATTGACGCTGATCCCGCTGTACTTCCTCGTCAGCCTCTGGGGCATCGGGGCGAATCGCCGCCATGCCGCGACGAAATACGTGCTGGTGATGCTGACCGGCGGCGTGGCGCTGCTGTTCGCCTTCCTGCTCGTCGCCTTCGGCGGTGGAGGCGATGCGCATTCCCTGATCTTCGACCTGCCGACCCTCCTGCAACAGCCTCTGCCGAAGGGCGCGCAGTATCTGGTCTTCCTGCTGTTCCTGTTCGGCTTCGGCGTCAAGGTGCCGCTGTTCCCGCTGCATACCTGGCTGCCGCTGATATCGATGGAAGGGCCGGCCGCGATCGCCGCGCTGCTGACCGGCCTGAAACTTGGCGCCTATGGCCTGATCCGCTTCGCCGTGCCGCTCGCGCCGGATGCCGCCCAGGAATTGCATTGGCTGCTGGCGGCGCTCGGCACGGTATCGATCCTGTTCGGCGCCTCGGCGGCGCTGGCGCAGACCAACCTGCGGCGCATGCTCGGCTACGCGAGCCTGTCGCACGTCGGTCTGGTGGTGCTCGGCATCGCCTCGTTCAACCTGCAAGGCGTGCAGGGTGCCGTCCTGCAACTGCTGACTTTCGTGCTGGCGGGCGGCGGTCTGTTCCTGATGGTCAGCCTCTTGCATCATCGCACTGGCACGACCGATCTGGCGACGCTGGGCGGCGCGGCGCGCAGCATGCCGCTGCTGACGAGTTTCTTCCTGTTGTTCGGGTTGGCCTCGATGGGCCTGCCGGGCACGATCGGCTTCCCCGGCGAACTGCTGATCTTCATGGCCAGCTTCGAGCATCACGCGGGAGCCGGCGTGGCGGCCCTGGCGGGCGTGGTGATCGGGGCGGCGGCTTTCCTGAATCTCTATCGGCGTACCTGCTTCGGCCCTTGCAACAATCCGGCGGTCGCGCTGGCGCAGGATCTGGTGCCGCGCGAACGCTGGCTTGCGCTCGCGCTCGCCGTGCTGGTGATCGGACTGGGATTGTGGCCGGGCTTGATGCTCGACATCATCCGCCCGGCGGCGGAGGGGTGGATCGCGCGGCTGGGCTGAAGCCGCGGCGGGGATGGCAGGGATTCAGTCCTTCGCCCGCATGCTGCGTGCATGCTTGCGATCGAGGCGCGCATAGATCTGGTGTTCCAGCATGTGGGACTTGCGGCGTGTCGAAAGCATTTCGCCGCCTTGGGCAGCCAGCAGATCGGCAAATGAGCGGAAGAAGGATTTGATGACGCGGGGCATGGGAGTCTCCGTTGGTTCTGGGTGTATGGGTACCACATACAACGCAGACATCGTGCCAACATGGCATGCTCTCTAAGTCAATGTTAACAAGCAGATATTTATCAAGCCCCTGCTTGCGTGCGTTGCGTAATGCAACGCACTTCCCTCGTCATGCAACAACTCAGTCCTTGCCGAGCAACTCCAGCTGCCGCGAGCGCCAGTCGAGCACGGCGGTGCGGATCGCCATCTTGCCGGCGAGTTCCGGGAATTCCTGGCTGATCACCTCGGCGGCGAAGCGCGAGAGGAAGCGCGACTTCATTTCCGCGCGGGCGCGGTCGACGCCGATCTCGTCGTAGGGCGCCGAAGCCAGGAGCAGCAGGCCGTCGTCGGGAATGCGCTTGGCGGCCATGTTGGCGCGGATGATGCTCGCGGCGATCTTGACGGGTTCGTCGAGATTCGGGCTGTAAGGGCCGATGATCAGTGCGACGTTGGGCGTGTGCAGGAAGTCGAAGCCGCGCCCGAGGCAGATCATCCATTCGCGGTGATCGAAGTCGAGTTGGCGTTCGTGATGCGCGATCTGCTCGCGCACCGTGGCAATGCGCTCAAGGTTGCCTTCGAGCAGCGGCAGCAGGTCGGCGCGCATCTGCGCCGGCATGTCGGGCAGCAACGCGGCGAGCTGTTCGGCGAGTTGGGGGCGGTCGGCAGGGGCGAGCGTCGCCATGTCGAGGCGGGCGCCGTTTGCGCCATGCACGATCAGCGCATCCTCGTCGGTTTCGAGGCCGACGACCAGCGGATAGACGGTGCCGTGCCCGGTGCCGAAGATGTACTCCACCTGGTCGCGGATCTCGTAGGTATGCGCCATCGCGGCGGCCGTGTCGTACTTGAAGCCGGCGCAGCCGCGCTGCGGATCGCCCTTCGAGAAATGGTAGGTGATCAGGAACAGCACGCGCCGCCCCTGGTTGACCATGCGCTGCACGTTGTGCGCGAGCACTTCGCCGAGGTGCGGCCAGCCGAGGTCGAACTTGCCGCCGAGGTTGCGGAAGGGCATCAGGATGCCAACGGGGGTATTGGTCACGACCGGGATGTTCACGCGGCCGTCCATGCACTTGAGCACGGCGATGGCGGTCGGGTGCTCGGCAAGATAACGCTGGCGCGCCAGGCTGGCTTCCGGGCTGCGGTAGTTGGCGCCGTGCCGGTCGGCCAGGTCGAACAGCCAGTCGATGCGTTCCTGGATGGGCTTGCCGTGGATGGTCATGGTCAGAGTCGCTCCTCGATGATGTGGGTTATTTCTGCGTCCGTCAGCACGACGGGGTTGGTTTTCATGCTGCTGCCGCGGCTGGCGGCAACGATGCGCGCAATGTCTACAGAAGAGTCGGCGCTGGCGATACGGCACGCTGATAGGCGAGGAATGTCGAGCGCACTCTCCCACTCGCGCAGCGTGGCGACGAGAAAGGCGCGCGCCTCGTCGCCGTTCAGTCCCTTCTGCATCGCGAAGCGGCGGCCGATCTCGGCGTACTTCGGTAGCGCCGGGCTGTCGGGCAAGCGCGCTTTCAATGCCGCGATATTCACTTCAGTCGCCGTCGCGACCAGCGTGCCGCAGGCCACGCCGTGCGGGATCGGGAAGAAGGCGCCGAGCGGGGCCGCGATGCCATGCACCGAGCCGAGGCCGGTCTGCGCGAGGCAGATGCCCGACAACAGCGAAGCGTACGCCATCTTCGCGCGCGCCTCCGTCGATTGCTCGCGGTAAAGCGCAAGCAGGTTGTCCTTCACCGCCATGATGCCGCTGCGGGCCAGCGCGTCGGTCATCGGGTTCGCGCGCGTGGAGACGAAACTCTCCAGTAGCTGCGTGAAGGCATCCATGCCGTCGGCGGCGATCAAGTGCGGCGGGCAGGTGGCGAGCAGGTCGGGATCGACGATCGCCCACTCGGCCACCAGCTGGTCGTCGCGGAAGGATTTCTTGAACTGTCCTGCGAGGGACAGCACGGCGTTCTTGGTCGCTTCCGAGCCGGTACCCGCCGTGGTCGGCACGGCGATGAAAGGCGTGGCCGGCCCGCGATAAGGCAGCTCCGGCCCGACGCCCTCGAGGTGATCCATGACCGAGTTGCCGGGCTTGAGCAGGCCGGCGATGGCCTTCGCGGCGTCGAGCGCCGAGCCGCCGCCGATGCCGATCACCGCGTCGAAGTTCTCGCCGCGCAGGGCGGCCACCGTCGCATCGACAAAAGTCGGCGCTGGCTCGACGGCAATCCTGACGGTTTCCCAACTGCACCCGCGTTGCCGCAAGGCATCGAACAGCCACGGCGCATGGGGCGAATCGAGAAAACTCTTCGCGCCAGTGACGAGCAGCAAATGCTTGCCGTAGCCGGCGGCGATGTCAGGAAGTTTCTGCAGCACGCCGCTGCCAAATTCGATGCGCGGCAGCCGGGCGATAGAGAAAGGAGCCATGGGCGGATTGTGTGCGATCAGGCCAGCCAGCGCAACCAGAGCCAGACGATCGCCGTCGTGGCGAGCGTGATGGGAATGCCGATGCGCGCATGCCCGCGCCAGTCGATCTCGATGCCGCTTTTCTTCGCCAGATCGACGACGATCAGGTTGGCGATCGAGCCGACCAGCAGCAGGTTGCCGGCGAAGGTGCTGACCAGCGCGAGCGCGGTGCCGGCTTCGGGTCCGGACAGGTGCGGGATCAACAGCATCACCGCAGGCACGTTGGAGACGAGGTTGGAGAGCGCGAGCCCGGCGACGAAGAGCGGGCCGGGATCGGCCAGGTGCACGCCCTGCGCCGCCAGCCAGCCGACCGCCTGCGCGGCGAGGCCGGTGGTCTCGAAGGCATGGTTGACGACGAACAGGCCGATGAACAGGATCAGCAGTTCCCAGTCGATGAAGCCCATCACGTGTGAGGAGTGGAAGCGCCGCGAGAGCAGCAGCAGGCCGGCGGCGACGAGCGCGGCAACCTCGCGCGGCCAGGCGGTGAACAGGAAGATGACCAGCAGCGCGCTTGCCACGCACAGGCCCTTGATCGTCTGCCAGCGGTCGAACGGTGGATCCGCCTCGGCGTTCGCGATGGACGCGGCAGGCAGGGTCGGTGCGCGGCGTTGCAGCCACGCGAGCCAGAGCCAGAGGGCGAGCAGCGACAGCACGACCGGGGGCAGGGCGGTACGCGCGTAGTCGGCAAAGTCGAGCCGCATCAGCGAGCCGATCAGCATGTTCTGCGGGTTGCCGATCAGCGTGGCGGCCGAACCGATGTTGGCGGCGCAAGCCAGACCGACGAGGAAGGGCAGGGTTGGCAAACCGCGTTGCAGGCAGATGCGTGCAACGACCGGCGTCATCGCGAGGCAGACGATGTCGTTCGAGAAAACGGCCGAGAGCGCGGCGGCGACGGCGAGCAGCGCGCCGAGGAGGCCGTTGCGGGAAAGAGGGAGTTCGGCGACGCCGCGCGTGACGGCGGTATAGAAGCCGCCCAGCCGCATCTGCGCCGAGACGACCATGAAGGAGAACAGCAGCACGATGGTTGGCAGGTCGACGGCGCGCGCCGCCTGTTCGGTGTCGAGCGCGCCGATGCCGATGACTGCGATGGCGCCGAGCAGCGCCACGCCGGAACGGTCGAGCTTGAGCCTGGGCAGACCGCCGAGAAACATGCCCAGATAAACGATGGCAAAGATGGCGACGATGCCCCAATCGACGGTGGCATGGGGCAATGACGTCAGGGCGGCGGGCATGGAAGCAGTGTAGTCGAACGCTGTGTTTTCGGTGCCGTCCCGTCAGCGCCGACTTTCGAAAAATCCTGCGCGCGCAGGTATCATCCGGGTATTCGATTCATTGCGATTTCAAGGAGTCCAGAATGTCCCAGATTGCCGCCGCCAGTGCCACCGAAGCCGCCAAGACCCAGTTCGCCACGCTCGTGCGCTCCGAGCGCATCACGCCCGACAATGCTCCCGAGGAGGTGCGCCACCTGGTCTTTCTGCGCAAGGATCCCGCCTTCGACTGCAAGCTGGGCCAATGCGTCCGCATCCTCGCCCCGGGTCAGTATGGCAACAAGCATCACCCGCGCCTGTATCTGGTGGCCGACGAGACCGTCGAGCGCGATGGCGGCGTCGAGTTCGCGCTCTGCGTGCGGCGCCATACCTATATCGACGACTTCAACGGCGAGCGCTATCCGGGCATCGCCTCGAACTACCTGTGCGATCTCAAGATCGGTGACAGCATCGAGTTTGCCGGACCGGTCGGTTATCCCTTCGCGATGCCGGCCAATCGCAAGGCGGGCATCATCATGATCGGCATGGGCACGGGCATCGCACCCTTCCGCGCGCTGATCCGCACCATCTATGAAAAATACGGCAGTTGGGAAGGCAAGGTGCGCCTGTTCTACGGCGCCAAGACCGGCCTCGACATGCTCTACATGAACGACGAGAACCGGGACCTCTCGCAATACGTCTATCAGCCCACCTTCAAGGCTTTCCAGGCGGTCAGCCCGCGCCCGGTCTTCGATGCGCCAGTCGAGCTCGACAAGGCCATTTCACAGAACGCCGCCGAGGTGTGGGAGATGCTCCAGCAGCCCGATACCCACCTCTACCTGGCGGGCGTGGACCAAATGTGGCCGCGCGTCGAAAAGGCGCTTGTCGAGATGGCCGGCTCGGTCGCCCGCTGGCAGGTGATCCGTGAGCAGATGAAGACCGAGGGCCGCTGGAACGACGCGCTGTATTGATCTGCCGCACGCGCGGCATCCCATGAAAAAGCCGCCCAAAGAGGCGGCTTTTTCATGCCGTCCCGCCAGCGCCGACTTTCACGGCGCGGCGGGATAAGGCAATTTACTTCTTGATGCTGATCTTGCCGTCCGTCACGACGATCTCGGCGTCGAGGATGTAGGCCTCGCCCGGGGTCTTCTTCTCGAGCCACAGGTCGAAGGCCATGCTCGACTGCGCGCCGGTGGCGCAAGTGAATACGATCGGCTTGTTCTTCGGCAGGCTGGCGAGCTTGCCTTCAAGCTGGTCGTAGGGGATGCACTGGGCGGTCGGCCAGGTGCCGGCCTTGCAGGTTTCGGCCTTGCGCACATCGATGATGGTGAACTTGCTTGGATCTTCCTTGACGATGCGCTCGAAGAAGGCGGTGCTGATCACCTCCTTGTCCTTGCCGGTCTCGACCTTGAAGGCGCCACCGGTCGCGGCAGGTGCGGCTGCTGCGGGCGCGGCGGCTGCCGGAGCGGCCGCAGGCGCGGCGGCGGACTTGTTGGCGGCGGCCCAGCCCGGATAGCCATCCACATAGATGCGCACGTTCTTGTAACCCAGCTTGATCGCCTTGTGGGCCGACTTGTCCGACAGGTCGCAGATCAGGCCTCCGCAGAAGAAGATCAGCTGCTTGGCCTTGTCGGCGGGCAGCTTGGCGGCGTCGAACTTGTTGTCCGGAATGTTGATCGCGCCTGGGATGGAGCCCTTTTCGAAGGTGCGGTCGGGTCGCGCATCGATCAGGACGACGTCGGCCTTGTCGGCGAGTACCTTGTTGATGAAATCGGTGCTGACCGACAGCGGCTCACCCTTTGCCTTCCAGTCCGGCTCGCCACCCTGATAGACCTTGATATTGGTGTAGCCGAGCGCCTCGGCCTTGTAGGCGGACTGGTGCGACAACTCGCAGGCCGGACCCTGGCAATAGAAGATGATTTCCTTGCTCTTGTCGGCCGGCAGCTTGTCCTTCTGCTTGTCGAACAGCAGATCGACGAGGTTGATCGCGCCGGGGATGTGGCCCGGATCGTAGCGCGGCTTGGTCGGCCGCGAGTCGATGACCGTTGCGGTCTTGGCGCGATCGATCGGTGTGGTGGCGTGCGGCTTCACATAAGCGAAGTCGACGATCTTGGTATAGGCCTTGTAATTGCCGACGCCGACTCCGCCTCCCGTGGCGGCGGGGGCGGCCGGCTTGGCTTCCGCGCTGGCGGGTTGCTGAGGCGTTTGGGCGCAGCCTCCGAGGAATGCGATGGAGAGTGCGGCGGCGAGTAGTTTGACTTTCATTGTTGACACTCCTTCCTTGTGGTAAATCACAATACCGTGAATTTTTCAGTGGATTCGTTGTAGCGCACGAAAGCGTACCAGGCCAGCAGGATCGCGCCGCTGGCAAGCAGAGTGAGTCCCCAGCCCCCGAAGATGTCAGGCCAGTAGGCCTGATAGCCGACGGCGGTGACTTCGAAGTCGGCTTCGTTGTCGGGGTTGGAGGTGGTCAGGCCGGCCATCTTGAGGATCGCACTGGCAGTCGAACCCATCCAGGCGAAGAAGAACATCGCCACCCAGAGCTTGACGTGGCCTTCGCCCATGCGCCAGAGCGAGCCGGAGGCGCAGCCGCCGGCGAAGATCATGCCGACGCCGAAGATCACGCCGCCGGTCAGCGAGCCGATCCAGAACGAGGCCGGGATGGCGCTGAACGGATCGATGACATTCTTGTTGAACAGGAAGGCGGCGATCGGGATGCCGATCGACAGCGCGAGGATGATCGCCTTGGTCATGTCGCCTTCGGCGGTCATGAAGGGTTCGCGGAAGGCGCGCGCGAAGCACAGGCGCGAGCGGTGCATCACGAAGCCGATGGCGAAGCCGAGCACCACGATGACTGCGCGGCTGGCCCAGACCCGGTCGTCGGAGCTGTACCAGTCATAGGCCCAGACGACGATGCCGAGCAGGATGAGGAAGCCGATCAGCGGATAGTTCTTGACCAGGCCATCCGGGGCGTTGAGCGTGGGCGGCGCCACCATGCCCCACTCGATGTTTTCCAGCGTCCACAACAGCAGCTTGAGACCGATGACCGCGCCGATCAGCAGCCCGATCATCATGATCCAGCCGGCGGGCGAGGAATGCACGACCGGATTGAAGAAGCCGCCGGTGGTGCAGCCGCCGGCCAGCGCGGCGCCGGTACCCATCAGCGTGCCGCCGAGCGCGGCCCAGACGAGTTCGAGCTTGGGCGGGCGGCTGAGCTGGAACTGCCGCGACATTAGCGCCGCCGTGAAGGCGCCGAGCAGCAACATGATGTTCATCAGCGACATGCGGTGTGTCAGCAGGCCGTCGCCACTGGCTTGGATGTCGAGCAGGGGCGCAAGGCCAATCAGCGAGTTGATCTGGTCCCCCCAGTAACGCACGCCGCCGAACACGCCCCAGACCGTGCCATTCACCATCATGGCCAGGATGATCATGATCAGCAGAATCGCACCGAGATAATGCGACCATTCCTCGACGAAGATTTTTTCGTAGTCAGCCTTGAAGCCGGCAACCCAGCCGTTTTCAGCACTCATCGATGCCTGTCCCCCTGCAAATGGCGATTAACGAAGGCTTCGGCGCGACCAACGTCAGCCGTTCGCGCCGAAGCATGACCACATTAGCACCAAAGTTATTCGCTCGCGACTAGCCAAATGGGGTAGTGGAAATTGCGTAAATATCAGAATATGCTAATAAATAATTATGACTTTGGCCTATCTGTCGATTTCTTAATCTAAATTAATGTCCGCATCAAATAACCCTGATACTCCCGTGGAGTAATTGCGCGATTGACGACGAACACTAAGATTCGTACGTTGCCACATCATGAGGGAGTCGGAAATGCAACGCGTCATGAAGCTCGTCATTGCCCTGTGCGTCGGTTGGCTGGCGCTCGCGGGCGTCGGCATCGCGCACGCCAAGACCAACGGTTCGGGCACCGCCGATCACACCAAGTTCAAGGAGCTGCAGCAGGAGTTCCAGTCCGGTCCGGAAGTGACCAAGGCCTGCCTCGCCTGCCATACCGAGGCCTCCAAGCAGGTCATGCACACCCAGCACTGGAAATGGGAATTCGTGAACCCGCAGAGCAAGCAGAATCTTGGCAAGTTGCACGTCATCAACAACTTCTGCACTTCGGTCCAATCGAACCTGAAGGGCTGCGCCGGTTGCCACATCGGTTATGACGCGATGACCGACAAGGGCGTCAAGGACGATCCGAATCTGGTTGACTGCCTGGCCTGCCACGCCACTGCCGGCTATTCGAAGCCCGCCGGGCTCGGCGGCAATGTCGTCGCCAAGAATATCGAGTTGCCGCCGGGCTCGGGCACGATCATCCGGGGACAAAACCTGATGAAGATCGCCCAGAGCGTCGGCAAGACCAGCCGCAAGACCTGCGGCAGCTGCCACTTCATGGGCGGCGGCGGCGATGCGGTCAAGCATGGCGACCTCGACAGTTCACTCGAGGATCCGGACAAGAGCATTGATGTCCACATGGATGCCGACGGCCTGAACTTTACCTGCGCGACCTGCCACAAGACCGATGGCCATCAGGTGCCCGGCAGCCGCTATGCTCCCACCGCGGTCGACAAGGAAGGCGCGCTGATCCGTGGCAAGGAAGGCGACCGCAATCCGGCGACCTGCCAGGCCTGCCACGGGCAGAAGCCGCACAAGGAGAAGCAGGCAGCCAAGCTGAACAACCACACCAGCAAGCTGGCCTGCCAGGTCTGTCACGTGCCCGCGTTTGCGCGCGGCGAGATTGCCACCAAGATGTCGTGGGACTGGTCCACCGCCGGCAAGCTCGACGAGAATGGCAAGCAGTTCACCCTCAAGGATGACGACGGCAACAAGATCTACGAAAGCCGCAAGGGCGACTTCACTTATGGCGAAAACGTCAAGCCGGACTACATCTGGTTCAACGGCGACGTGGCCTACACCCTGCGCGACATGAAGGTCGACAAGGCCAAGCAGCCGATCTACATCAACCAGTATCTCGGCAGCCCGACCGACGGTCGTTCCATGATCTGGCCGGTCAAGACCTTCCGCGGCAAGCAGGCCATCGACGCCGAGCACATGACGCTGGTCGTGACCCATGTGTCCGGCGCCGACAATACCGCCTACTGGAAGAACCTGAACTGGGAAAACGCGATTCGCACCGGCATGGAAAGCGCCGGCATGCCTTTCTCCGGCAAGGTCGATTTCATCGAGACCTTGAGCCAGTGGCCGATCACCCACATGGTCGCGCCCAAGGACAAGGCTGTCGGCTGCAACGAATGCCACACCAAGGGCGGCCGCCTCGACAAGGTGGACGGCATCTACATTCCGGGTCGCGACAGCATCCCGTGGCTCGACAACGCCGTCAAGCTGCTTGCCCTGCTGACGCTGCTTGGCATGATCGGCCACGGCGTGCTGCGCATCTTCACCAGCAAGAAACACTGAGGGGAAAGAACATGTCTGAACAAATCTATATCTTCAAAGGGTTCGAGCGCTTCTGGCACTGGTCGCAGGCGGGCCTGATCATCTTCCTGCTGATCAGCGGCTTGGAAATTCATGGCTGGTACAGCAATTTCGGCTTCGAAAAGGCGCACGACTACCACGTCATCGCCGCCTGGTCGCTGGTTGGCCTCTGGTGCTTCGCGATTTTCTGGCACATCACGACCGGCGAGTGGAAGCAGTACATTCCTTCGACCAAGAACGTGATGGCGATGGCGAACTACTACCTGTTCGGTATCTTCAAGAATGCGCCGCACCCGCACCGCCAGACCGCGCTGACCAAGCACAATCCGCTGCAGAAGCTGGCCTACCTGTTCATCCTCGTCGTGGTTGGCCCGGTGCTCTGGACCTCAGGCTGGCTGTTGCTGTTCTACGACGTCTGGGCCGACTGGGGCCTGGCCAACCTGTCGCTGGGCCTGGTGGCGCTGGCCCATCTGCTCGGCGCCTACGCGATGCTGCTGTTCCTGATCGCCCACGTCTATCTGACGACCACCGGCGCCACGCCGCTGGCGCACATCAAGGCGATGATCACCGGTTGGGAAAAGGTGCACTGATTTCAAGTTGATTGGGTTGATAGCCTCAAGTTCATCCCCGCCCCGGCGGGGATTTTTTTCTTCCTCTCGAACAGGCATGAAAAACGGCGACCCGCGGGTCGCCGTCTTGTACTGCGCGCAAACTGTTTAGCAGCCGGCGGTCTTCTTGAACGAGGAACTGATGTTGCCCTTCGCGTCGTCGTACTTGACGCGCACTTCGTCGCCCTTGCCGATCCGCTTGTCCTTGAATTTGTCGAGGGTTTCGTTATCGACGATGGACACGGTGACTTCGGCGCCGCCCTTGACATTCTTGAGCACGACGGAAGCCGACTTGCCGTCCGCTGCCATGTTGATGGCCTGCACGGTGCCGACCATGCGGACGTCGGCTGCCGAGGCGACCGGAGAGAAAGCGATGACGGAAACCGCGAGGGCAGCGGCAACGGTGAACTTCTTCAGCATGGTTTGATCCTCCAGGTAAGAGTGCAACGAGTCT
>Ga0209835_1000768_pt1 | contig 19669 bp, 42 predicted proteins | sample LakKivwa52mmetaG_FD_184138 | JGI IMG/M metagenome (GOLD analysis project Ga0209835, IMG submission 184138) | Anoxic lake water microbial communities from Lake Kivu, Rwanda to study Microbial Dark Matter (Phase II) - Lake Kivu water 52m metaG... | ecosystem: Environmental > Aquatic > Freshwater >...
TCCATAACCGATACAAGTTCATCCTTTGTGGCATAAAATACCACTTCATCGTTGCCAAAATAAAAATACTTTGTGTCGTCAACATCTGACACAATAAAGCCCAATGGTTTAATAGTTGAGTCGTTCACCCATTCGGAAACGATTGTGGCAAATTTTGAATCTACAAGGCACTCGCAAGGGAAATATCCCCTTATGGGAAGTCGGGATATTTCGTCCTCTGTCATTCCACCTATTGTGACATCATAATAGGGTTTTGATATTTTTTTCCCTATGGAAACGGAATTACCCCATTTTTTGGTGAATTTAGTATCTTTGATAAAGATATTGGAAACTGTCAGAGTGTTGTGTTCATTGTGCTTAATTGTCTGTGTAGAGATAATCATTTTTCAACCCCTTGAAAAAAAGATACAATCCGAGGGCGGAGGCGACACCTTATCGCCCCTCGTTCCCTTGAACAATTAAAATATACCTAATGCCATTTTTAATGTCAAGACTTTTTTAATTTATTTTTGGCGGTATGATTTTCAAAAAAATGTATTGACTTTCTTTTACCCGTGATTTATATGTTGATTCTATTGGCAATAGGTTGTGTATATATGTTATGGGTAGGTGAATGTCAAGGGGTATTTTTTTGCTTTTGTGCAGGGGATTTACTGGTGAAACTATTTCACTTTTTTAATTAAAAACCCTTGACATTATATTGCGGTGAATATATTTTAAGGGTGTTGAAAGTGAGTGAGTGAGGGCAACACGGTGTTGCTCTTGATTCCCTCATTGTATCTTTTTCAAAGGGGTATATATGTATTTTCTTATGGTTGGAAACACAATAGTTGATGAAGTGACTACGATGGATGAAGTTCGTCATAGTGGTGTTACAAGTTATTTTGAATGTGAAGTGCGAGAATCCACTTTGGATTTTTCGAGCGAGGATGGTGAATATATCACCGTATCGGTTATGTAATAAAGGGGCAATGCCCCGACCGAAAAGGGAATCCATATGGGTTCCCTTTTTGTTTTATACTCCAAACTCCAAACTCCAAACTCCAAACTCCAAACTCCAAACTCCAAACTCCAAACTCCAAACTCCAAACTCCAAACTCCAGGATAAAATAATTAAAAAAGGTATTGACTTTCTTTTACCCGTGATTTATATGTTGATTCTATTGGTAACAGATTGTACATATATGTTATGGGTAAGGGAATGTCAAGGGGTATTTTTTGCTTTTGTGCAGGGGATTTACTGGTGAAACTTTTTTAATTTATTTTACGATTACTATTGACTTTTGAAAGTGCGGTGATATATTTTAGGGTGTTGATTAAATGATGTTTCACAATTTTTCAAGGGGTTTGAAAATGGAATTTAGAACGAATGATGACCTTGTAAATGCCCTCAAAAATTTCAAGGGTAACGGGGTATGTTCAATGGAACTTACCACCAAAGTAACAATGAATGTCAAAGGGCATAAGGATATGTCGTATCCGAATCTTCCTTTTGGGGAAGTATTCAAAGGTGGGGAAGTTTTCCGCACCTATACGGAAGCGGGAAACTTTAATCTGTCATACGAAAATGCTGTAAACAATCAGCGGAAGAGAGAAGGTAATACCGACCATTTCACCGCAAATTCTCTTCCATTTGGTGAATGGATTGAGGGCGGGGAAAATAAGATTTTTCAGCACAAAGGCGAATATTTTCTCCGATATTATGTCGGAATGAATGCAAATTCAAAAGCCGACAAAAAATCGGTGTACCACTATGCCGATGGTTCCCCCCTTACAGAAGATGAGGTGAGGATGATTCCTCATTTCCAAAAACCAAAAACCGAAAAGGATAATACCGAGACACGGCAAGAGACCGTAAAACCAATTGAACCGAGAGGTGTCAAAATGGATGGTGTTAAAAGAATCACCGTAGGCGGTGAAACCTTTACAAGAGTTTAATACTTAAAATGGGGGTGTAAAAGCCCCTATATAAAACCAAAAACCAAAAACATAAAAGGGAATCCGAGAGGGTTCCCTTTTTGTATTAGGGGTTATTTCGTACCAAAAACCAAAGGTGATACGGTGATATAGGGGTGATGCAGAAGATGGATTCTATGGGGTTATATGGAGGTTTAATGGTGATGAAAATCCAATACCAAAAACCAAAATTCCGAATCCCAAATCCCAGGAACCGTGTTGAAAAAATAATTAAAAAAGGTATTGACTTTCTTTTACCCGAGATGTATATGTGGATTCTGTTATGGATAGGTTGTGTATATATGTTATGGGTAAGGGAATGTCAAGGGGGTTTTTTGCTTTTGTGCAGGGGATTTTCTGGGTGAAACTATTTCACTTTTTTAATTAAAAAACCTTGACATTATATTGCGGTGAATATATTTTATTGGGGTTGGATGATTGATGTGTTTAACTTTTTCAAAGGGGTTGATTATGAGTATCCGAGTTCACACAATTGATGAAGTAGAAAACAGTGTAGAGGGTTCACGATACGACCTTCAAGTTCGCAAGTGTGGGCAGTGGATGTACAGTAGCAGTCTGATGTGGATGACTGCCAAAGAGGTTCTCAAAGAGATTGAGGACAGAAAAAAATACGGGGATGAATGTCGCATCCTCACGGCAAGGGATTAAACCAAAACCAAAGGGGGTTGAAATATGTGCAATCACATAACGGGATTGTGCTCGTTGATGGAGGAAGATGAATATGTTATCGTTAGGGGTGGTGACGATATAAAGTTTGATGCGGGGGAAAACATAGGGTTCAATTTTTGCCCTTTATGTGGTGAAAAATTGTAATCCTAAAAACCAAAAACCGAAAGCAGAAAAGGGAATCCGATGGGGTTCCCTTTTTGTTTTATACACACATACAAGCACTTTTAAGACCGAAACCAAATAGTGGTGGTTAGGGTGTACACACAAGTTATAATGGCTTATATGTAGTTGTATGGAGTTATAATATTCACAGTTAAAACACATTCAAACTCCAGCAGATGCCCCAGCAACCGGGGTGAAAATTAATTAAAAAATGTATTGACTTTCTTTTACCCGAGATGTATATGTTGATTCTATAACGGAGATTTTGCACGATAACATTGTGAGTGTTATTGTTCAATAGGTTGTGTATATATGTTATGGGTAAGGGAATGTCAAGGGGTATTTTCACTTTTTTCTCCTGGAACTGCTGCTGTTCCTGGGTTAAAAACTATTTCACTTTTTTAATTTATTTTCCTTGACTTTCTTTTGCGGTGAATATATTTTATTGGGGTTGGATGATTGATGTGTTTAACTTTTTCAAAGGAGTAGATGATGGCTTCAAATCTTGTAAAGTACAACGGTGATGAGTATTCTTACTCAAATCGCACATATACAAATGTGCGGACGGGCGAGGAACACGAAGAGGGTACAGATATGTTTGATAAGATTGACAGAGCAATGTTCTCAAACGGTATCAACTCTCTTGGAGCAGTTGGTAACATTCCGATGGATAGTATGTGGTAGTTTAACCGTCAGCAAGGGAATCCGCAAGGGTTCCCTTTTTTGGTTTTAAATTATAAGGGGGTATCGAATGCTTTGGTTTGGAGGATTGATTGTCTTGTCAGTTATAATTGGATGTATCAAAACAGAATAATTCAAAGGAGTTCGGTATGATGGTTGATATGGATATGGATAAGACTCTGTTTTCAGATAGATACAAAGAGGTTCACGGGGTTAGACCCCGTTGGATGGTCATTGAGACCCGTGACGACCTTGATAGGGCTTGGAAGTCCCTTGAGGACGATATCCGTCATCAGAGACGGGTAGAGGAAGCCGAAGACAAGTGGCTTGATAGCCCCATTGATGGGGTGACTTTTGAGGGTGTTCCTCTCACCCGTAGAGCATTTGCATAGAGGAAGACACGAATGCACGATGAGGCAAGGGAATCCGCAAGGGTTCCCTTTTTTTATTGCACCAGGAGAAAGTTGAAAAATATTTTAAAAAAGGTATTGACTTTGTCTTGCCCGAGATGTATATGTTAATTCTGTTAGTGATAGATTCTACATATACATTATGGGTAAGAGATTGTCAAGAGATATTTTAATTATTTTTGCGGGTGGAACTTTTTTAATTTATTTTGTGAATTTAGTTGCATTTAAAAGTGGCATCATATATATTTAGTTATGGTTAGGTTTCACTTTTTTCAAGGGGGTTGGTATGGTAAATGCGACAACAATTCTTCAAGTGTGGGAGTCGCTTGAAATCTGTGCTGAAAGTGATATACACTTTGAGTGGAGAGGTGGAGCATATCACAAAGTTACTGAAAAGAAGGGGGACGAATAATGGAAAAACGACTCGAAATAGTTAAAATTAAGCCCGAATGGGAAGGTGACGACAGTGAGTATGTTGTCATTGAGGATAATGGGGATAGAATATTAATTTCCCCCATCAATAGCGGGATGGCTTATCCCCCCACGGAATTAGTTCGGAGGTATATGATTGATACCGTGAGTGTCACCACCTTGGTGGCTTAAAAGAAACCCTTTGAAGAGAAGAGGGGAGGGTTAGCAATAGCCCTCCCCTTTTCGTATTTACACACCAAATTCCAAACTCCAAACTCCAAACTCCAGATTCCAGGATAAAATAATTAAAAAATGTATTGACTTTCCTTTACCCGAGATGTATATGTTAATTCTAAAAACCAAATTCCAAATTCTAAACAGAATGGATATATACATTACGGGCAAGAGAAAGTCAAGGGGTATTTTTAACTATTTCTGCTGCTGTTCCTGGGCGATTGTCGGGTGAAACTTTTTAATTTAATTCTTGACTTTTGAATGTGCGGTGATATATATTATTAGTGTTGATGATGATTAACTTTTCAAGGGGTTGGAAATGCTTAAAAATTTGTTGATACTTGCAATCATTTTGGTAGTGGCAAAACTATTGGGTGTATCCCATATCCTTGTATCAATTATAACTGCTGTATGGGGTGTTGTTGTTGCTATTGGAACAGGTGTTCTTGGTCTCTTAATGGTGGTTGCATAATGTTTGCAATATGTCCGAAATGCGAACACGAAATCGAATGTGATTCTATTGATGTAAACGAATCAAGAGAAAACGGACTTAATGGGTTTTATTGTGTCGAATGTGATTTATCATTCGATGAACTTTCTTAATTTAATTCTTGACTTTTGAATGTGTGGTGATATATATTATTAGTGTTGATGATTAACACTTTTCAAAGGGGTTTGAAAATGATAGGAATGGACTTCATCACGGCAGGCAGGGCAGTATTCACCGTTTCAAACAATAAAGGTGAACACTACACCTATAAAATCAGAAAGCATAAGACCGATGATATGTTCTTTGCTTATGTTCTCACGGGGAACGGATATGTTTATATGGGTGTCTTTGATAAACACACCCACAAGGTCTACCAAGGCAAGAAGGGGATGAACCCTACTGCAAAGTGTGTTAGGGTTCTTGAATGGGCTATGACGGTTATTAGAGGGAGTGTGGCACTTCCCGAAGGGTATAAGATTCAGCACGAGGGGCAATGCGGTCGTTGTAATCGTCCCTTAACGGATCCAATAAGTATTGAAACTGGGTTAGGCCCCGTTTGTAGAAACAGATAGACACGGGGAGTTTCTCCCCTTTTTTTATTTATGGAAAATGGAATATACATATATATTACGGGTGAGTGACAGTCAATATCTTTTTTAACTATTTTTTACTGGTGTTCCTGGTACACACGAAGGAGTTATTAAATGACATATGAGGCTATTTTAGACAGTATGGATGTTAGGGGTATACACGATTGGGAGAGATTCGTTAATGCCCTACAAAGCGATTCAGCACTCTCTACACAGACACGATTAGATGTCTTATGTGAGTTGATTAAATCGAAGGTTAGGATGGATTCTATTAAATCCTTGGATGAATGGAAATAGTTCTTGACATTGACTTGAAAATTGTTTATATTATATACAGATACACGGAGCAGAACCGTCAACATATTTCCTTTCACGGACTGCGAGTGTGTTTAGGGAGTGGTTTCATACACTCCCGTTTTTTTATCCTACCGAAACAGAATCAACATATACATTGCGGGTAAGGGAATGTCAAGAGTTATTTTAACTTTTTTCTGCTGCGATCCCTGGGCGATTACTTTTTAATTTATTTTCTTGACTTTTGAATGTACAATGATATATTTTATTGGGGTAATAAGTAATTCACTTTTTCAAAGGGGTTTGAAATGGGTATCACGGTTAAAGAGGGAGACAAGGTAATGTGGTCGGGGTGCTTCGGTATGGATAAGCCTACCGTTGCAGTAATTGAGGACATTGATAAAACTGAATATAAGGGAGAAAAATACGGGGAAAGGGTTTCCTCCGTAAGATGGATAAATGGAGATTGGGAACACCCCTTCGTGTGCACACTCGGGAACGAGCATTGGGCTTACTCGTATCAGATTAAGCCCATCATATAACAATACCCTTTGAAAAGAAAATGGGAGGTGGTGAAAACCACTTCCCTTTTTCTTTTTTATTTTTTTTATTTTTCCTTGACTTTTCTTTACCCGTGATTTATATATGAAATCTATTCAGAACAGAATCAACATATACATTGCGGGTAAGGGAATGTCAAGAGTTATTTTAACTTTTTTCTGCTGCTTCCTGGGTGATTGCCTGGTGATTACTTTTTAATTTATTTTCTTGACTTTTGAATGTACAATGATATATTTTATTGGGGTAATAAGTAATTCACTTTTTCAAAGGGGTTTGAAATGTACACAACAGCACAGACAAATGCACTCAATATGGTGCATAAGACAATGCTGAAGGCTGAACAAGTATTTGGGCGGTCATTCACTACACCCCCCGTAACCTTTAACCTAAAAGGTCGTACAGCGGGTATATATCGGTGGAACCCCGTAAATGGGTTTTGTTCTATCAGATTAAATAACATATTGCTTAAAGAAAATGAGGATGTATTCATTGAACAAACTGTACCCCACGAACTTGCTCACCATATAACACGGGTTCTGTATGGTCGTGTTAGCCCTCACGGGAGAGAATGGAAGTCTGTAATGATACGGCTTGGGGTAAGTCCTACCCGATGCCACGATTACGATGTAACCAACTCACAAGTCCGAAGGGGTACACGGTATGTATATTCGTGTGATAAGTGCGGTAAAGAACATAACATAACCGCCTATAAGCATTCCCGTGCATCACGGTATCGGTGTAAGTGTCACGGGGATATAACCTTCACGGGGAGGGTTATATAAGCGAATAATGAAAAAGGGAAGTGGTGAATACCGCTTCCCTTTTGTTTATGAAAAATTAATAGAATCAACATATACATTGCGGGCAAGAGAAAGTCAATAGATTTTTTAACTTTTTTATGTAGGGAAAATATTTTAATTTATTTCTTGACTTTTGTTTTTACATAATATATATTATTGAGTGACGATAGTATTTCACGGAAAAAGCGACACGATATGTCGCAGGGCAATTAAACGAAAAGGATAGAACATTATGGAGCAGAATATGACACACACAGATGTAAGACAAACCCTATTGGTTATGGGTATTCACGAACATACTGTACCATACCTCTTTGCTAATGCGGGGCATACTCTTTGTAATAAGGATGGTGATACCATTCACGGGGAAGTTACAAACGATTTAAAACTTTTACAGAACCCTGGCGGTGAACACTATATGGATGCTTGGGAGAAGGTTAAGAAGGAAGTGTGTGTATTGATAGATAATGAAGTGTATTTCATTCATTCCCCTTATGATGTATGGGGAATCAATATGAACGATTACAACAAATTGAATCATAGTGAAAAAGATTTATTTGAAAAGATGGAATTTAAACTATAAATCCAAATTCCAAATTCCAAATTCTAAAAACCAAATTCTAAACTTTTTAATTTAATTCCTTGACTTTTGAAATGGAGTAATATATTTTATTAGGGCAATAAGGATTTAACTTATCAAAGGGGTTTGTATGAAAAAGATGTACGGTATTGTAGTTTCGTATGAGGAAAGTTCTAAACTTTCAACTTTGGGGATATATCACAGTTATTGTGATGCAATGCGCTCATTTAAGAGCATTGCCTGTAATTTCGGAATTGACGAGGAATATGCGGAAGAAAAAGAAACATTCCTCACTGATAACGAAAGGACACGATATAATTTTATGGGATTCGATGTAATGACATTTTCGTAAAAAATGATACCCTTTGAAAAGAAACTGGGAGTCGAAAGATTCCCTTTTTCTTTTTCAACACACACACATTCAACATATACATTGCGGGTAAGAGAAAGTCAAGAGTTATTTTAACTTTTTTCTGCTGCCTTCCTGGTGTGTTTCCTGGGATAACTATTTTATATTTTTAATTTATTTTCCTTGACTTTTATTGTGCACGAATATATTTTATTTGTGTTGAGTGAATAACAGTTCAAAACTTTTCAAAGGGGTTTATGATGGAAGTTGAAAGAATTGAAAATGAAAACTTTATCGGAATCATTCATAGTGATGATTCACCCGAATCCCCCCGTGTATGGGATAATCTTGGGACTATGATATGCCGTCACCGTAATTATAGCCTTGGGGATAAACACACCCTTGACTTTTCAAATTGTTCTTCTTGGAAGGATGATGAAGCGGTAATTAAAAGGGAATACGGGAAGGACTGTATAATGCTTCCCTTGTACCTTTACGACCATTCGGGTATCACTATGAACACAACGGGTTTCTCTTGCCCTTGGGATTCAGGAAGAGTTGGTACGATTGTTGTATCACGGGAAAAAGCCCGTAAGAACTTGGGCAAGAAGGTAATCACGGAAAATGTAAGAAAACAGATTCTTGAATACCTCAATGGTGAAGTTGAAACATACGACAAGTATTTGACGGGTGAAGTATACGGGTATACAATCACCGATAAGGATGGAAACGACCTTGATTCGGGTTGGGGATATTATGGAATTGAAGACATCCGTGATGAAGTTAACATAATGTTAGAGTGGCACAATGACGATTATAATAATGTTCACGGAATACAGACAGAACTTGAATTGGTTTAACAATACCCTTTGAAAAACAATCGGGAAGTGTCGAATGACCTTCCCTTTTGTTTATGAAGACACAATAGAATCAACATATACATTGCGGGTAAGAGAAAGTCAAGATATATTTTAAATTATTTTATTTCACTTTTTTAATTAAAAAACATTGACATTCTATGTGGCATCATATATTTTATTTGTGTTGAGAGAATGATGTTTAACTTTTTTCAAAGGGGTTTGAAAATGATACAGAAAATTGAAACTTGTGCGCCAGGATTCAGCGGATTCTATGAATCAATTTGGACTTTTGATGAGGAATCCGTACTTGATTTCATCAATGAAGACCGAAGAGAAAACGACAAGGAACCTATCCCATCGTGTGACGATATTGATGTTGATTACACATCCTATCGTACCCATATCGGAAGAGAGTATTGCAATGCTCTCACAACCAATGTTCTTCATCCGAGTATCATATCCGTGGATTTTAAGGATATTGAATCACCGAGAGAATACAATTTCACTACAGATAAAATTGCCTGCGAAGTGACTATTGATACCGACAAAATATCCGAATGGGTGAAAGAAAACCGTGAGGAACTCACCGAATATGTACACGAAAGATTTATGCGAAGAGATGGGTTTATCCCCTTCTATTCAAACGATATAACCGTGTGGGATGAAGCCACAAACGGATTCACGAACTTTGATTTTGATGATGGATGGGTGTATCTTAACAGCATTATGGAAGTTATGTTCAATGAGAATGACAATGCTGAAATGGATATCTTCTGCGATACTGAACAGTATTATGGCGAGTTCGTCACTAATTGGGAGGAACTTGTAACCAAATAAACGATACCCTTTGAAAAGAAACTGGGAAGCGGTGAAAACCCTTCCCTTTTTCTTTATCTTTTTTTTATTTTTTTCCTTGACTTTGTCTTGCCCGAGAATTATATGTATAATCTATTCGGAACAGAATCCACATATATATCACGGGTAAGGGAATGTCAAGAGTTTTTTCAACTATTTTCTGCAGCCTCCTGGTACTGTACATATGTACAGCATCGAACTTTTTAATTTATTTCCTTGACATACTATGTGGCATCATATATTTTATTTGTGTTGAGTGAATGATGTCTAACAACTTTTCAAAGGAGTCGAAAATGAGAATCGGAGCAACTTCAGTAGTCGTGATGGATGAAGGTTCACTTTATGAGGTTCATACCTATACAACCTTCGATGAAGCCGCTGAACGGTTTAAACACACAATCAAAACAATCTTCGACCCCGATGTAACGGATGAGGACTTGGAAGGATATGTCGATGATGGTGTCTATCCTTCCGATGTCGGGAATGACTTGTATCTTGTAACTTCAGATTCAGATTAATCATAAGGGAACAAGGGGGAAGGAAACTTCCCCTCAAAACCAAATTCCAAATTCCAAATTCCAATCCCTCGCGCACACGCATAGACTATTAAAGTATTTAATTAAGTTAATATACTTGCTTATTTATTATTTTCATAGACTTCCAAAAGCATACCGGAACATTTTATACAACCCATTGATTTGTATAAAACTTTATTCCTAAAAGCCAAAGTATTATAGGGTGTAATATTTTGAGTGTCATAGGATACCTTGTAAGCCAGGGTAAGAGTGTAAGGGATAGTTAGGATGGGTTAAATAGTATCGTGTCTTAAATAGCCCTTTATGGAGGTCAAAATATTTTTCACTTTTTTAATTTATTTTCCTTGACATTCTATGTGGCATCATATATTTTATTGGTGTTGAGTGAATGATGTCTAACAACTTTTCAAAGGAGTAGAGTATGTCATGGATTGTCAAAACAGATGAGCTTAAATCGATTCGTCTTCGTTGCCCCGTAGAGAATGAGGTTGTCGGGGAGTATGTCACCAATGCCCCTTCTGATGTTATCAAAGAGGTCATTGATGAAATGAGGGAAAAGCAGGAACGGGATGAAATTGATTTCACCTGCGAAGAATTTGAAACTATAATGTCCCGCCTTGGTTGGATGATTCGTAGTATCGACTTTGAAGATTTTGAATTTTAATTTATTTTTCCCCTTGACTTTTTGTTGAGGGGAATATATTTTACTTGCAGTTAAGTAAATGATGTTTAACTTTTTTCAAAGGAGTAGAGTATGGACAGTCTTACAAAAACACTTATGAACCGTGATGGACTTACACGGGATGAAGCCGAGGCACAGGTATCCGAGGCAAGAGAGGAACTTATGGACTTGATTGCGGAAGGGAACTTCTCCGACGCATACGATATTTGCGACGATATGTTCGGTCTGGAACCCGACTATCTTGAAGACTTGCTCTTTTGATTGGGGGGTGTGGGGAACAAGGGGGAAGGACACTTCCCCTTTGTTTTTTATATGATTAACAGAATCAACATATACATCACGGGTAAGGGAATGTCAAGGATTATTTTAAATTATTTTATTTCACTTTTTTAATTTATTTTCCTTGACATCCTATGTGGCATCATATATTTTATTTGTGTTGAGTGAATAACAGTTCAAAACTTTTCAAAGGGGGTTGAAGATGAATATCATACACAATGTAACCGACATAAAATGTCCCGAGTAACTGTCCAGGCAAGAGATTCGGTAGTTGCGGATATAAACTAGTTGTGCGAAATTAAAAATTGGAGGAATTGTATGTTGCAAAAGTATAACCCTATCGTAGATTATGTTTTTGGTGATTACATAGGAGAGATGGATGAATGTGCTGATGGAAAATATTACAAAGTGTCAGATGTTGACGCAATTTTAAACTCCGCACAACTTCTGAAGGCTGAAATTGCCTCTATCTTAAAATATTGGGAGACTTGTGCAGAAGCCAACACACCGATATTTGATGCTGTTTACACACTAACAACCAAACTGCGGCAACTATCAGCCGTTCAGTAACCGTTGTCGGAAATAATTTTTAAGGAGGGTTTTATGTTAATAAACCAAGTTATTTTAGATGATTTTAAGAAACAGTATTGTGAGGAAATAGGTAGTGACTGCATAACAGGGCTATTGGACGAAATGATTATTGAGAGAGACGACTATAGCGGTGTTGTTATAACTAACAGCACGGTTGCGGAATATTCCATCGTTGAGGATGAAATATTCACGGGTGATGTAATATCAAAAAAACATCGTGACATTATAATGAGCCATTACAATAATTAACAATTTTCAAAGGGGATTCGTATGAAACTGCTCACATCGGAAATCTTGAAGAAACTTCCTGGCATTGGTGCAACTTCCGAAATGGAAGCAAAGGATGTAAAAGTACCTTTAAAGGTTTTCAATCCTACGGGTGCGGGAACTTGGTATATTACCGAATACGACCCTGCAACGGGCGAAGCATTCGGGTATGCAAATATTTCAGGCCCGGATTTTGCTGAACTCGGATATATGGATATGAATGAACTTCAGAACTTCCGTGGTCGGTTCGGGATGGGACTTGAACGGGATGCACACTTTGGATTCAATCACACCCTTGAAGAGGTTATGGATTCACGAGGAACAATATAATTGGTGTTGACTTGGTATGGGAATTTACATATATTATTCCCATACCAAATTCCAAATTCCAAAAGGAGTTAAAATGCCAATTATAAATTCCAAAATCCAAAAAGCAATGAGCATATTGGATCAACTGAAATATCGTTTATTGGATAGTAAAACTGACTTTGGTGTTGAGGCATACCAGAACGGAGTAGAACAAGGATTTACAGTCTATAAGGTGGGTGTTGATAAATGTGGTGTAACCTTCTGTGAGGAATCTAATGCGTATCTTAAAATCTATTTAGACTCATATTCATCAATTGGGTTATCTACACAAGCACAATACCCGAAATACTTTATGGATAATTTTTCAGCAATTAAGTATATGGTTGAACACTTAACGGGGATGGAGAATTAATATGGATATTACAATTAAGTTTAAAGCCGCACCAATGTTTTACAACTACTTCAATAAGGGGACTGATGAACACCTTCTCAAGTCGGAACGGGAACAAGTTAATAGATTTATGATTCGTGTAACTGACCGCCTAAAAGATGTATCAGAAGGCACATACATAGTTATTCCCGCTGAAGGGGATGCAACTGATTATGGTGTATGTGAAATTACGGGTGTAGAATGTAATCGCCTGGAATACACCATAACGAAAAAATAGATACCCTTTGAAAAACAATTGGGAAGAGAAATCTTCCCTTTTGTTTTCACACGCACAATAGATTCAACATATACATCACGGGTAAGAGAAAGTCAAGTACTTTCTCTTTTTTTATTTTTATACTTTTTTAATTTATTTTTTCTTGACTTTTGCCCTGGCATCATATATTTTATTTGTGTTGAATTAACAACAGCCCCTTCGGGGGCAGAAGGACGGGGAAGATGAGATATATAAGATACGACAACGACCTGCAAATAGGGGCTAAACTCCCGATCAGTCGTGTCTATAATGATGGGGACTTAACAGGCGAAACGCTATCGGGGACATCTGTCCTTGAGGTTGGCACTGACAGGGACGGTATGTATCCATACCCGCACAAATATATTGTTGACGGTGATTTTTTGGAGTACGGTGAGGACACGGGCGAGGTTGTAGTCGCAAACTGTGTAGTAGTAGAGCGGATATATTAATTAACAGCCCCTTCGGGGGCAGAAGGATGGGAAAGATGAAAGTAGTAGCAGAAACCGTTAATGGCGTGACAGAAGTAGAATCTTTCGATGGTGTAGAGGTGATACTTTCCGCAGAAGATTTTTACGAAAGTCTATCCACACTGGATGACGGGGAAATTATAGGGTGCGAAGACCTCGGGGACTATGAAGAAACCGTAAAAAAAGAGTACGGTATACACTAACAACCGCCCCACGGGGCAGGATGGGGACTTAACAGGCGAAACTCTATCGGGGACATCTGTCATTGAGGTTGGCACTGACAGGGACGGTATATATCCATACCCGCAATATATATGTACATTCTATTCAGAACAGATTCAACATATACATCACGGGTAAGAGAAAGTCAAGTACTTTCTCTTTTTTATTTTTATACTTTTTTAATTTATTTTCTCTTGACTTCTGACCTGGCATCATATATTTTATTGGTGTTGGTTGAGTAACTTTTTCAAAAGGAGAATGTATATGAATAACATTGAACAGGCAATCACGGACTTTGAATCGTTCCCTCTTACAGAACTTCAGCAGTCACTTGTGAATTATCTTCGCAGTAACATTGACGACATTACCGATGCAATAGGATGTGAGAATATATGATTAACATACCTGTACATATAGCAAGTGCCATCGATAAACTATCTTCGGCGTGTGAAGATTTGAGAGCGTGTGATGATGCAGTGAAATATGACGACTTCAAATATTATATCACACGAATTGAAGAACTCATAGAGTGTGATAACGGTGAAGCAGGGCTAGCGCCGATGCTTATAAGACATATTAAATGATTGTGTTTTTTAATTTATTTTCTCTTGACATTCTATGTGGCATCATATATTTTATTTGTGTTGAGTGAATAACAGTTCAAAACTTTTCAAAGGGGTTCATTATGAAGATGGTAGAAAAATCTTACAGAGTTAACGGAAACGATGCGTATTCCGTCAGACACGGCAATAGCAATCTTGAAATGTTTTCCCTTACCTTTAGTGTAAGGGTAAACGAAATCACCGTTAGAATTGGTATGAATACGGCAAGCGATAACCGTATCCCGAAGGTCGTTGGACAGTTTGTAGGGGATAATTTTGATATTATAACGGAATATGAATCGCATGTTGTTTCTTTCATATCGTATGATTCAATGACAGAAGTTATGAAGAAGATTGTGGAGATGTCCATTCGTGTTGAGGATGTATTCGGTGTATATCTTGATGAGTTGAACTACAAACGGAACATTGAAAGAGAAAATGAACTCAAAGAGAAGCATATTACGGAAGATTCAATGAAAGTCCTTCATAACATCATTGATATCATAAACAGTCTTACATAACAGATACCCTTTGAAAGAGAAACTGGGAAGCGGGGAAGCCCCTTCCCTTTTTCTTTATCTTTTTTTATTTTTTCCTCTTGACTTTCCTTTACCCGTAATATATATGTACATTCTATTCAGAACAGATTCAACATATACATCATGGGTAAGAGAATGTCAAGGATTATTTTATTTAATTTATTAAATAAATTATTTCACTTTTTTAATTAAAAAACCTTGACATTCTATGTGGCATCATATATTTTATTTGTATTGGAAGTGAAACATTTATCAAGGGGGTGACATGATGGCACAAACTACTTTTTTTTGCGAATATTGGGATTGTAACGAATCAATGTGTTATGCGGGTTTAAGTATAGATACAACCGTTGCACCTTGTAATATGTGTATAGATAAATCAAAAGTTGACCCAATGGGATGCGACCAAGCAACGGGATGCTATACTAATTTTTAATTTATTTTCTCTTGACATTCTATGTGGCATCATATATTTTATTGGTGTTGAGTGAATAACAGTTCAAAACTTTTCAAAGGGGTTCATTATGAAGATGGTAGAAACAAGCACAAGCAAAACAGGGTTCGGTGCAGATTGTGTTGATGTTATTAAGTATTATGATATTACATCATCATCATCGGAAACACGATTGTTCTCAATTGGTATAACCATTAGAGCAATCGGCAATATGAGTGTACACTTCCGTGTAGATGATAAAGTAAAACATATTATTAATTCTGTCAGCAATTCTATAAACAATATTGAATATCTGTACAGTCCTAAAAATAGTGCATACGGGTCATCCTGGCGGGGTGTTGCTTGTGGGGCAAGTGTATCCCTTGATGTTGACTCCTCCATTGATATAACTACCCTTTTAAGGGATATCGTCACGATGGCGGTTGATGCTGAAACCTATCACGACTATTTTCTCATTGAAAAAGATAAAGAAGAAAAAGAGAAGGCAAGACGGATAAAAGAATTAGAAGGAAAGGTTGCCGATAGAGTTAGTAAACTTGATAATATCATTGATATCATAAACAGTCTTACATAACAGATACCCTTTGAAAGAGAAACTGGGAAGAGGTGAAAACCCTTCCCTTTTTCTTTATCTTTTTTTTAATTTTTTTCTTGACTTTCCTTTACCCGCAATATATATAGGAATTCTGTTCGGGACAGATTCAACATATACATCATGGGTAAAGGATTGTCAAGGATTATTTTATTTAATTTATTAAATAAATTATTTCACTTTTTTAATTAAAAAACCTTGACATTCTATGTGGCATCATATATTTTATTTGTATTGGAAGTGATTGATGTTTAACTTTTTTCAAAGGGGATTCGTATGAAAGCACCAAAGAACAGCACCACCGCAAAGGTCCTTATGGACAATGGTATCAAGTTTGAATGTTCAATCGGGAACAATAAACTTCCCACCACCACAATGATATTCAATATGGGTTCCGCAACTCATTGCCCCGCTGATACCCTTGGACTATGTTCAATGGGGAAATGCAACGGGAATAAAACTTGTTATGCTCTTAAGTCCGAACGGTTGTACCCAACGGTACTTCCGTACCGAACACGACAGGAAAATATGTGGCTAAACAGTTCAGCAGATGATATTGTTAAGGCAGTCAAGACAATTCTGAAAAAACGCCCTTACATCACTTCAATTCGGGTGAATGAATCGGGGGATTTTCACACAATTGATTGTGTGAATAAACTTTCCGAAATCGCTTCCAAATTCCAAATCCCAGTGTATACCTACACTCACCGTTCCGACCTTTTTACCAAAAAGGTAACCGATGGACTTTCCAAAAACCTATCCGTAAACTTCTCTTGTGATATGGAATATAAACACAATCACAATGAATTTCGGCTTCCCGAAGATGTTCCCGAAGGTGTAAAAACCTATTCATGCAAGGGTGATTGTCGTGTATGTTCGCTGTGCGTGAAGCCCCGTGGAATCATCATAACGAATCCAAAACACTAAACCAAAAACCAAACGGGGGAGCAATCCCCCTTTCCAAAAACCAAAAACCGAAAAGAGGATATTATGTATTATTGGGATAAAGATACCATAACAGAATCAAACGACATTATAACTGCCGTTGTATCAACTATTCAAAATGATGTACGGAATAATGATAATAAGGCTATTGAAGCCCTTGTGGAATCATTAATCCTTCTGGATATCAAAACACATGGCAGAATAGGTGCAATACTTAATAACTATGCAAAACACTAAACAGAAGGATACAATGATGAAAACGAAAAAAATTACTCTTGTCGGTGGCTTTCATAATTCGTCACCCATTACGATTCGTGTTGATGAATCGTATCACCCTGCAACTCATTCGCTTCAAGATGTACTATCTGAATCACAGATGAAGAAACTATCACGACACTTTTGCGGGATTAAGGGATGTACCTGCGGTTCATACTATAGGGCAACTGAAATGTAATCACCCAGGAACTGCAGCCACAATAAAGATACTGTACAAAAATACAGTATCTTTTTTTTATAAAATATTTTATTTTTTCTCTTGACTTTTCCTTACCCATGATATATATGTGTAATCTATTCGGAACAGAATCAACATATACATTATGGGCAAAAGAAAGTCAAGTACTTTTTTAATTTATTTTTATTGTGAATATCATCACAACAACTCTCCCCTGGTGTATCTGATATCATCCTCCCCTAACCATTTTATTTTATTTTTACTCTTGACTGTGTATTGTTGCATAATATATTTTGTGTGTATTGAAGGATTAAACTATTTAACGGAAGGTGTAATTATTATGAGTACAATGAAACCTTTTATTATTGCCCATGAAGAGGCTCATGCAGGAATTAACCTTATCAAGAAGTTACGGTCACAGATAGGAAAGTCATATGACTTCGATATCGAAATAGCACACACAATAGACGATATAAAAGATCGTATCAAACGATTGAATATTGACCATCAGTTAACATACACACTCCCGCAACTAGTGGGAAACGGGTTGAAGGAATCGGATAGACTATGGAGCAAGTAAAACCAAATTCCAAATTCCAAATTCCAAATACCAGAAACCAGAAACCAGAAACCAAATTCCAATATAGGTGTCAAATATAATTTACTTTTTTAATTTATTTTCCTTGACTTTTATTGTGCGGTGATATATTTTATAAGTAAATGATGTTAACTTTTTCAAGGGAGTTTATGATGGCTACAAGAAGCACAATTTCAACAATCATTAACGGTAAGTGTGTGGGTGTATATGCCCACTGGGATGGGTATCCCTCTAGTCGTATTCCTATTCTTTTGACCCATTACAACTCACAGGAAGCAGCGGAAAGCATTGTTGCTCTGGGTGCGATATCTTCCATCAGGGAACGGATTGCACCGAATGAAGATGAAAAACACTCATTCGATTCTCCCGATGGAGATGTTACCATTGCTTATCACCGTGACCGTGGAGAAGACTTTGAGCAGATTGAAGGTTCGGACAAAAACGATTATACATACATGGAAGAGTTCGCATACCATTTTGAAAATGGTGAGTGGTGGTATAATGATAATCATTGCGATACGATAAAATGGCTGAGATGTTCGGAATGGACTCCCGAATCGGATGAGGAATAATAAGGGGGAATATCACCCTCTTCCCTCTTTTAACTTTTTCACGGGAGTTTATGATGTTTTTTATTGACATTATCTTTGCTATATTTGTTATATTTGCCATGTTATTAATCATGGAAACTCACTTTATCATACACAAGAAGATACCTCTATTCACCCGTAAACGGTGGTATATATCGTTTATGGTCGATCTGGCAATTGTCCTAGGTCTAGGACTATATATGATTATTAAAACATATTCAGGCGGAGCATAACAGTATGAGTGGGGGACATTTTAACGGTAGCCAATGGTCAATGATTAACATTGCGGAGGATATTGAACATCTCATAGAGAATGAGCATAATATCCCATGTGATATTGTAGCAACCTTTAAACAGGTCGCCAGCGAGCTTAAAACATTGAAAGAAAAGGTCCGTGCTATCGATTACTATATATCGGGGGATTATGGGGAAGATTCCTTTCGTGAAGCTTACAAGGATATTAAATAGGGGGAAATAAATCCCCCTTTTTTAATTTATTTTTTTATATTTTTTCTTGACTTTTCCTTGCCCGTGATATATATGTGTAATCTATTCGGAACAGAATCAACATATACATTATGGGCAAAGGAAAGTCAAGTACTTTTTTAATTTATTTTTTTATATTTTTCTCTTGACTTTTCCTTGCCCGTGATATATATGTGTAATCTATTCGGAACAGATTCAGCATATACATTATGGGCAAAGGAAAGTCAAGTACTTTTTTAATTTATTTTATGTTCCGATTTTCACATTATCCATTGACCCGGACACACACACGCACAACTCCCCTATCAGTTCTCCCCCATCAGTTCTCCCCCATCAGTTCACACTATAACACACACAACTTTTTTAATTTAATTCTTGACATTGTATCTGGCATCATATATATTATATGTGTTGAGTGAATAACATCTAACAAGTAACAAGGAG
>Ga0209835_1000769_pt1 | contig 19663 bp, 24 predicted proteins | sample LakKivwa52mmetaG_FD_184138 | JGI IMG/M metagenome (GOLD analysis project Ga0209835, IMG submission 184138) | Anoxic lake water microbial communities from Lake Kivu, Rwanda to study Microbial Dark Matter (Phase II) - Lake Kivu water 52m metaG... | ecosystem: Environmental > Aquatic > Freshwater >...
TATCCGACATATCCCTGGATAACGTATTGCGATACTCGAACATGTTATGACCTGAATTATGGAACCTATAACATTTTAACTCCAGAGCCATGAAAGAAAAAATTGAAAATATACTATTCGCTTATAAAGCTGGTAGTATGAATATTAACGAAGCATCGCAGCAAATATTGGATTTATTTAGTGTTAGACATAGTGCTTTAATTGAAGACTTAAATGTGACTAATACTTTATATGAGGAACGACAAAGAGTACTTGACGTAATACCAAAATGCCCCGTGCATGGGAAGTGTGTGCCATATGCTATTGAATGGATTGAAAATGCTAAACAGCATTGTGGTTAACGAATAAATAAACGAAACCATGAAAGAAACATTAGACATTGCAATTAGATGGTGCATACTTGTACTATTGATAGTGAGTATGCTCTATATTGTATTAGATAGCAAAAAAGATATCAAAGAGAAATCCGAACTCCGGCAGCTGCAAATGGAGTATTACCGGACAGCTATCATTAGGGACAGCGTGATAATTCAAAGGGAACTTAAATTCCTGAATAAATGAGCTTATCTTTGCCACATGCCACAGACGAAAGAATACCGCAGCGTTGTCAATAAGGTCTATGAGCGTTTATGGGCTATGTGAATAATCATTCAGCGGAAACTGAAATACTTGGGCAAATGATTGGGACAATCATACTGATTATACTTTTTATCCTATCCGCCATCTTCATCTATTTTATGGCAGGCGATGATGAAGGAGATAAGACGTGGTGGTGGTGATGTGGCACAGGGAGATGAGATATTATCAAAAGTAAGCGTATCTTTGCCACATGCCACAGACGAAAGAATACCGCAGCGTTGTCAATAAGGTCTATGAACCTTATATGCTCGACAAACGCAGGTACAACGTGGTCTACGGAAGCGCAGGATCGGGCAAGTCAAGGGCAACAGCGCAGAAACTTATCTACAGGTGCATCACCGAAACAGGAACAGAAAGCAATGAATTTCATCACCGCTTTGCAGTCATACGAAAATATCGTACATCCATAAAACAGTCCGTATTCGAGGAGATAAAAGGCGAACTGATACGCATGGGGCTGACGGACATGGTAGCGATGAACGAATCATACTATTCCTTCCGTTTCTGGAATGAAGCCGAGATATTCTGCATCGGGCTTGATGACCCTGAAAAAATCAAATCAATGGTGGCGACAGGGGCGTGGATAGAAGAAGCAACGGAACTCGATGAAAACGACTTCTCCATGCTCGACCTCAGATTCAGGGGCAAAGCACAATACCACAAACAGATAATCCTGACATTTAACCCCATTGACGAAAGCCACTGGATAAAAAAAGTCTTTTTCGACAGGGATCAGCATGGGCTTACTTATGTCCTGCATACCACATACAAAGACAATTATTTCATTGACGAACAATACAAGCGGATACTTGAGGAGAAATACGCCTATGACGAGAATCTGAAACGTATCTATGTCGATGGCAAGTGGGGACGCATAAAACGTGGCGGTGAATTTTTCTTCAATTTCAGGTATGACCGCCATGTGATCTCCGACATGAAACTGTTTGCCAATGAACCCCTGCATATCTCTTTCGACTTCAACGTGAATCCATACATCACCTGCATTGTTGGTCAGATCATAAAGCGAATCATCCGCCTTGACGACAACAGCGAAAAGACATTTTTCTTCCTGAATATCTACGATGAATTTGCCCTGAAAAACCCCTATAACACTACCGAGATGCTCTGTGATGAAGTGGTCAAACGTTATCACAATGAACTCACATGGGGTTGCTATGTGTATGGTGATGCAAGCGGTAAGACCGCCACCACACGGAGCAATGTCAATGACTATGACATCATCCAGGAAATCATGCGCCCATACCTTACCAACTATTCCATGCGTGTCCCTAAGTCCAATCCGCTCATCCGTATCAGGCGAAATTTCATCAACAAGGTTTTTTATGGCAGTTACAATATTCAGGTAAAGGTCAACGACAGGTGTAAGCGGTTGATTACTGACTTTCAGAGCGTGCTGGAAAGTGAAGATGGTGGTGTCACCAAACAGATGTCAAGGGATGGCACAAGTGGTATCGTATATGAAAAGTACGGACACGCATCGGATTGCTTCTCTTACCTGTTATGCGAAGGATTCAGGAACTATTACGATACAAGCTATTAAGCACTTCAAAACTTTTATTTTTACCAAAAGGTTGCTTTCGGATGAAAGTGTAGTATATTTGCACCCATCAATAGCGGCCTATGAGAACAAAAAGTGGTCGTGGCGGGAGACCTGACAGGGCGGTGAAGCATACCGCAGGAGCAGACGAAGCCTATAAAGACAACATCCTTCAGCGCAGTGAAAACACTGCCGGTTCAGATTCAGAATCCCTCAGCACAGAAGATGACATCCGTGAAGCAATACGTACCGTACTGCTCGACAATACAGCTATGCTTGCCACATGGCTGGAACAGATAGGGCAGGAAAACCCTTCCCGCGCCTTATCCCTTTACAAAGACCTTACTGAATTTGTAGTCCCCAAGCTGCAACGTACCGACAGCAAGATAGACCCATCAAACCCTGTGCAGATCATCTTTGAATCCGTTGATGCCTATGCTGACCGCAAAAAGGCTGAAAAGGCTGCACAGGCAGCAAGACAAGAACAAAAACAATAAAGAAATGGAATTTGATAGCTTTTCCTTAGCACTTCGCCTATGCCAGATGATCAAACGTGGCGAAAAACATCCCTACTATGACAGGGTTACAGAACTGGCAGAACTCTATACCAAGCTGATCACAGGGGAGAACATGGATTCGCTCATGCAGCAGTTCACCCCACGTGAAACGCCTGAAATGTTTGAACAGCGAAAGCGGATAACGCAACACATCACCAAGACCGTTGCCAACAATGTCATGGATGTCTTTTTCAAGATACCACGTTCAAACAGCGTGCAACGGAATATCTCTTACAGCGATAACGACATCAAAAAGCTGAAAGAACTCAATAAAAAACTGTCTGAATTCTGGGGTGATATGTCGCTGGATGATTACATGAACACCCGATGGTTTGAATTGCTGTTCACCGATCCAAACGCCTTTGTCGTGGTGGAATGGGATAATTTTGACAACAGCACGGAAAGAGCCTTGCCATACCCTTATGAGGTCAGTTCACACAATGCCATACTCTACGAATACGAAAACAACGACCTGCAATTCCTTGTGGCTCAGAATTCAGAGATGAGATGGGCATGGAATGACAGCCTGAAAAAAGACGAGCAGAAAGAACAGCTTTCATATACCATCTACGGTAAAAACCAGAGTGTCAAGTTTGTCCAGATACTTTCCGACAAGATCATCACCGATGTAATCAATAACAACCGTTCTATCCTGAATGATGAAAGAAACTACGGTTTTATTCCGGTCATGGAGGGTGATGTTCTGACAGGTGGTTACTTCATTGAATCGGTACACGAACGAAAAGGGTATGTTATCACCGTTCCCACGCCCCACAAACTCGGATATGTCCCTGCTCAGCGGATAGGCACAAGGCGGGATATTACAACCAATGGCAACACATTCCTTTCGCCTATTGACAAGGCAGTGCCTATCTTTATGAAGCTGGTGAAGTCCAACTCAGAATTTGACCTGACAATGGCACTGCACTGCTTCCCTCAGAAGATACAGTATGCCCCACGCTGCAAGGCTCGTGATTGCAGGGACGGTATGCTTACCGATGGTTCACAATGTACCGCCTGCAAAGGGACAGGATTTGAAACCATCACCTCCGCACAGGAGACCATTACCATATCACTGCCAAAAGACCGTGAAGATATGGTTGACCTGACCAATATGATCCTTTACATTTCACCACCGGTTGATCTGGTCAGATTCCAGGATGATTACATCGAAAAACTTACATACATTGTCAAAGAAAGCATCTTTAACACGGAACTATTCAGCAAACAGGAAGTTTCTGAAACAGCCACAGGGAAGAACATATCCCTGCAAAACATCTACGACAGCCTTTATCCCATTGCGCAGTCCTATTCAAAACAATGGTATTTCCTCGTTACAACTGTTGCAGATGTTACGCAGCTTAACAAGAACCTTATTGCGTTCTATAACTTCTCTAAGGATTTCAAACTCAAGTCACTGAGCGACCTTTACGTTGACCTGAAAATGGTTGGTGATGCAAGGGCATCGGAGTTTGTGAAAGACAGCATTGAATCCGACATCGCAGGTATCATCTATTCAGAAGACGAACGTTCATTGCTGAAATATAATATCAAGCGGGCGTTCTTCCCGTTCACAGGCAAGTCTGATGAGGAAATACGTATCCTGATTACCTCACCAGGTATCGTGAGCCAGCGCACAAAGGTTTTCTATGCCAATTTCGGCATCGTATTCGACAGTGTTGAAATGGCACAGGCTGAAAGTGGTGTTGATTTCTACTACCTGTCAAAGCAAAAGCAGTACGAACTCATACAGGCTGAGGTCGACAGGATCATGGCAACACTTGAAGAAGAACAACCTGAAGAACCTGAAATAGAAACATCTGAAGAAGAAACCACAGAAGAAGAAACCACAGAAGAAGAAACCACAGAAGAAGAAACCACAGAAGAATAATGGCAGACCTTAGTTACTACATTGAACAGTCCTTTGCAGAATTGGAACGAAGGGTGTCTAACCTTGAATCGGACATCTACGAAGGCTATATTGACGAATACCTTACTGAATTTGCCACCGATGATGAAGGGATGCTGAAAAATACCGCAGCGAACATAGGGCTGATCAATAAGGTTGATTCTGTATTTGATGAAGCCTATGATGCCTTATTGCTGCCATTTCTGTTATGGTTTGCACGAAAGATCGTTGAAAGTGTCCACAAGGAAGTCAGCTACTTTCACAATATCGGCGTGAAGATAGCCTATGATGATGTGAAATGGATAGAGAAACAGATCGGCATATCCGATGGCAAGGTGCTTCGTGGTTCATACCTGCATAATCTTGGCAGGATGGGGGAGTTCCGGCAACAGTTCCAGCAATACCTTATGAATGCTGTCAATAGCGGTGTAAAGCTAAACCTGTTCTTTCGTGGCGCAAAAGAACTAACCCTGTCCAAAGGTGGCAAGGAAAGCATGTTCACACGCTTTTACCGGAAGTATGCCTATGATACCATCGCACAGACGATGAACCGGATAGGGTATTTTATTGCTAAAAAACGCAGGCTGACACGCTTTCTGTATCAGGGAGGGCTTGTAAAAGATTCAAGGGACTTCTGCATAGAACGTGCAGGAAAGATTTTCGATAAGGAAGATGGGTTGAAATGGAACGATATGCACTGGAGGGGGAAGATACCCAATGTGCCTTTCTTTATTCAGTGCGGTGGGCATTTTTGTAAACATCATATAAATTGGTTAAAAGAATAGCGATGAAGGTTGGGAAATACACTTATGGGCATGAAACAATAAAGGTAGTTTGGGACACACTTGGGGAAGTAACCATAGGGAAGTTTTGTTCCATCGCAGATAATGTCACTATATTTCTTGGTGGCAGCCACCGAATAGACTATATCACCACTTATCCTTTTGGCGTTAAGTATGGCAATAATTTTAGTAATAAGGCACATTCAACAGGAACGCCATTGATAAGAAAGCGTGACGTGACTATAGGAAATGATGTATGGATAGCCTCTAATGTGACCATTATGGAAGGAGTAACGATAGGGGACGGTGCTGTAATAGGCAGGAACTCCCATGTTGTTGAAGATGTAAAACCTTACTCTGTTGTCGGGGGAAATCCGGCACAGTTCTATTACTTCCGTTTCACTAAGGAAAAAATTGAAAAGTTGCTTGAAATACGATGGTGGGATTGTGATGATGCAATAATCAACAGCATTCTGCCTGTACTCACGTCATCGGACATAGATTCACTTTACGCATGGTATCTAACAACAAAACAATGATTTCGATAATCACAGCCTGTTCAAGACCAAAGATGCTTCCGCATGTCGCTGAAAGCATACAGGACTTCATAAAACCATTTTTTGACGTTCAGTGGTATGTTATCTTTGATTCAAAGAATCTTACAGCGGAAGACATGAATACTGATAATCTGGTATCAGGTCTTACATTTCCTGTCTTTGTCAATCACACGCCGGAAGGTGTCTGGGGTTGTTCTCAGCGGAATATGGCATTGAAAATGATCTCCGATGGGGAATCATGGGTATATGCCCTTGATGATGATAATATGATGCACCGTGATTTCAGACTACTTGAACCATACATGAAAGGCAAAAGCATACTTACCTTCGATCAGGATTGTGGCGGTGGTACGATAATACGCAAGGGTGATGACCCAAGACTGGATCATATAGATATGGCACAGGTTCTGATAAAGCGTAAAATCTATGAGTTCTTTATCCAAGATTACGGTGCGGATGGTGAAATCATAGAAAGGCTTGTCAGCAAACATCCTGGCGAATGGCTTTATGTCGAAAAGATAGCCTGTTACTATAACCGTGTTCGTGGATTAGGGTTAGATAAGATATGAAGTTCTCAATCATAATGCCGAGTTATTTGGGAGAGTACAAACGTGCTGCCAAAGACCGTGACACCAAAATAGTCCGTGCCATTGAAAGCGTGTTGAAGCAATCGCATGAAGACTGGGAACTGATCATCATATCCGATGGCTGCGAAAAGACCGTTGAAATAGTGAAGCCCTTTTTTTATAAACATCTGCCTAAAATCCGCCTGTTACAGATAGAAAAACAAAAAGTATGGTCTGGGGCAGTCAGGAATGCAGGTATTTTCAAGGCAACAGGTGATGTGATCTGCTACCTCGATATTGATGATTATTTTGGTGATGACCACCTGAAAATCCTCAATGACAACTTCGGTGATAGTGACTGGATATGGTTCGATTACCTGAGTTACAACATAGCCAAAAAATGCTTTGATACTTATGAAAGCGACATTTTCAAGCAGGGCAGGTGCGGTACTTCATCGGTGGCTCACAGGCGTTCTATGAATATCTACTGGCGCAACAACACCTACCTGCACGATTGGGTGCTGATTAACCAACTCAGGTCTAAAAGCAGGAAATTCCATAAGATACCCACATCACAATATTGCGTTTGCCATGTGCCACTAATACTCGACGTATGAAACTCTCAGTGCTTATATGTACCGCATCGGAAAGGGTAAGGACATTCCTGCCACAATGTATTGAAGAACTCGACAGGCAATGCAAAGACTATCCTGATGTGGAATTTTACTATCTGGGTGATAACTGCAAACTGCGTGTCGGTGCAAAACGCCATATCCTGTTACAGATCGCACAGGGGGAGTACGTGGTGTTCGTTGATGATGATGACATTATCGTACCTGATTACATTTCAAGCATTTACGAAGCACTCAACGGTTCTGATGTCATCGTGTTCGATGTGGCTGTTTCCGTGAATGGCTCACCCTACAAGCCCGTAAAGTATGACATAGCATTCAAGAACGACAAGGATTTGCCGAACCGATATGAACGACTGCCCAATCACCTGATGGTTGTGAAAAGGGAACTGGCACTGAAAGCTGGCTATCCAAACATGCAAAACAGAGAAGATGCTGTCTATGCTAAAAACCTGCAACCGCTACTCAAGACACAGAACCGGATAAATAAAACACTCTACTACTACATTTTCAATTCATCGACTACAATAGCACAGCGACCACAGAAGAAATGAAGGAAATAGACTGTATAATGCCATCAAACGGTAAAAACAACCGTTTTGTAAGAATGACACAGGATGCCATTGACAGCCTTAATGCCTCATCGCAGAATTTCAGGTTTAACATTCTTGTCTTTGAACAGCAGAAACACATCGTCTATGACAATGCCACAACGCTGAATTATGACTATCCTTTCAACTACAACAAAATCCTGAATGATGGTATTGCAAGAACTAAAAATCAGCATATAATCCTGTGCAATAATGATTTAGTGTTTCATCCTTTCTGGTTTGACTGCCTCTATGAAGCCTTCAAAATAGGATATGTTTCACTTTCGCCTTATGAACCAAAGGTGCTTTCAGAGAAAAGGATACCGAAAGGAAATCATGTCATAGAAGGGTACAGGGTGGCATATCATCTGTTAGGGTGGTGTATAGTGATAGACCGTGAAGTAATCGAAAAGATAGGCAGCCTGGATGAAAGTTGTGAGTTCTGGTATTCCGATAACCTTTATTCCGCACAGTTGCAGTTTCACAAGATACCTCATGGCTTGGTATGCAATTCCTTTGTCGACCATATCACAAGCCAGAGCATCTTTTCAGAAGACCACAAGCAACAGCTTTCCTATACCTCTGCACTAACAAAGGCTTATGAGAACGCATTAAAAAAATACCGATAGCCATGCCAAAAATTAAAGGATACGCAACGAACATACCACGCCTCTACAAGTGGCAGGCACTCGACAATATCTGTTTCGGCTATGTCATGGGGCTGAGGGTGGCGAGTAAAGAAGCTGGAAAGGAAATCTCCGTTTCAGAGGGTGTTAGAAGGTTTCTTGAAGCCTTTGACCTGTGTGAAGACACCTATTGTTTTGACAATGCTAAGGCAGGGTATTACCGTGTGTTACAGTCACTTATAGAAGTTCGTGAAGGATGGGTTGAAGATGTCGGGAATATAATAATAGACTAAAAACTTGCCTTCGCTATTAAAATGAATTACCTTTGCCAACGAAAAAAAATTGATATGATCAAAGCTATCAATCCAAAGGGCAAAATTGCATTTTTCTCTGAGAAAGTATGGTCAATGATGCCACCTCAAAAAAATGGATGGGAAATCATCACAGATGAAAGACCTGTCAATGTCCCCGACATGATTCGTGAGTTTCAGCAGAAAAAAAAAGGGGAGGATGTAACTGCGGAAGAAAGCATCGTACCGCATAAGATAGTGGAGATCAAATTTCCACCTTCCGAACCTGAAATCACAGAAGATTCTATGCGTGAGTTTCTGAAAGAAAAAGGCATACCGTTTCATCATAAGTTAGGTTACGCAAAACTAAAAGCCCTGTACGATGATCATTCAAAATAAAAAGACACTAAAGACCTACGAACTGACAAAGGCTGAATGGGAAAAGATTAAATCCCTGAAACTGCACACGCTGTATAAGGTCATTGACGCTTCCGACAGTGTTTCAAAGGTAACAAGGATCAACGTCCCCAAAGAAATTATTGAATTTCAGGGCAACCTGCGAATAGAAAAAGAAACCAAACCTAAAAAGCCTAAACATGGATGAAAAAGATTTATTGAAAAGTCTGGTCGGTAAGACATTAAACATGCCGGATGACGAGATCGCTTCCATCTATACGGAAGATGGCAAACTTAAAGATGATGCACTTGACCTGCTGGTGAACAAAGACGCTGACAGGATCAAGGCTCTCAAGGATGCTCACAAGGACGAACTCACCAAAGTACATGACAAAGGCTACAAGAAAGCACAGGCAGAATCCCTGTCTAACTTTGAAAAAGAACTTCGTGAGGAATTTCAGATTACCGACAGCACAGCGAAAGGCAAGGAACTGGTTAAGGAAATCCTGTCAAAGATGGCAAAGGATACACATCTGACCGAAGAACAGGTAAAGCTGCACCCCAAATTCCTTGAACTTGAACGCAAACTCACAGGTGAGTACGTCCCGAAAACAGATTACGAAAAGGTTGTTGGTGACTTCGACCTCTACAAAAAGACCTTTGAACAGAGGCAGGTATTACAGACCATCACACAGGATGCTGTAAAGATTTTCCGTTCTTTGAAACCTGTCCTCTCGAAAGACCCTGCAAAGGCAACGAACCAGGAAAACAAGTTCATGCAGGAATTTGCTGCATACGAATATGAGGTGCAGGCAGACGGAAACCATATCATCAAGGTCGATGGTAAAAGGCTTGAAACAGCCAATGGTCATCCTGTCACCTTCGCTGATTTCGTCAAGGGCAGGGCTGCGGAACTCTACGACTTTGAAGTGCAGGATGACAAGGGCGGTACTGGCAATAAAGGTGGTGCAGGTGGCGGAAGTGTCACCGTTCCCAAGACCGAACGTGAATACCTTGTAGCCATCGCCGGAGAATCTGACCCTGCCAAGCGTGTTGCCATTAAAAAGGCATGGGACGAAAGAAATAAATAGTTGATGGACTTAAACCATTTGGCTTGTCGGCTACGGACTTAACCAGTAGATGTTTTTCAGTAAACAAAATGTCTAACATTAAATCCGTAAAACCATGAGTACAATTGGCGGTTCATTTGACGAAACCATCCTTCTGAATCAGAGGGTAAAGGCGGACGAGATCATGTTTGATGACCGCATCAAGCAGCAGTTCACGCCACAGTTTGAAATCCTTAATGCTATCCGTGCTGCACAGACCGCAAGGGTAGAAACTCCCGTAACAAGGCGCAAAGATGCAGATGTACAAGTCATCTGGGAAAACTTTTGCGACATCACAGCCGACGACTGCAGTTCAAGTTGCACGCTCGGCGGTAACAAATCATCCACCAACGCACAGATTTATGAGCTTTCCTTCTGCAAAGAGGTAGGCTTCACTATGGACGAACTCGATTTCCTTGACAACGAATTTGAGATCAACGTGGCAAAGGCTTTCCTGAAAGCAGACAAGGAACTGACAGAATCCTTCGCACAGTACGCTGTCGCACAGCTTGAAGCCTTCAAGGGCGAAAATATGCTGACCACAGGTAAAGGCACTTATTCAGGTGGCGATACCTACATTGAAGCAGCCTACTGGACACCTGCCATCGCAGCCTATTTCAGCCGTGTATCCATTATGAACCGTTTTACCAATCCTATCTTCCTGTCAGGGAGCTTGCTGTGGGAACAGTTCATGGTGGCAAAAGCCAATTCAGCCAATGCCGATGGCAAGGGTGACTGGGCTTTGTGGGCTGGTATGCAGCCTTACTTCGACATGTTCAATATCGACAGCGTTAATGACCCCGCATTGAAGGCTTACCTTCTGAGTATGGGTTCTGTTGCAATGGTGAACAAGTATTACAATCCAACCGTTCCTGAAAGGCTGATGGATTACATCCGTTACACCATGCCTGCAAGGTGGATGCCTGGTTTCGTGTATGATGTGTTCTATGACAACTCCTGCACGACCAACAAACACGCTGTTCACAACTACACCGTTCGCCTCAAAGCCGACATCTACAACAACCCCGAAGGATGCGAAACCGGAAATACAGGCGTGCTTGCTTTTCAATGTGGTGCGCCATTAAACTGATAATCAAGTAGTTGTAATTAGTTGCAGATAATTATGACGAAGAATAACCTGAAAATGGGTAAGTAGGTGGCTGCAAACACCGAAAGCCCATTAACTGTTTCCCCTTCATAACCTTTATTGGTATGACCGCCTTCGGGCGGTTTTTTCATTTTTAGAATTTAATTCAATTAGTTTATAGCCTTCCTCATAGCGTATCTTTGCCGAAAAGTTACGTTATGTCAGTAGTTGTTTTCCCCGATTGCTACGAATACATTGTAGGTCTTAGCAGGACAAATTGCGAATGCTATGATATTCCAGGTGATGCCGAAACATCCCTTTCAGGTCTTTACATTGACGAACTCACAGGGCTTGCCTTCCTGAAAGCTATCACCGACTGCGAAAACAATGCAGACGTATTTAACCTGATAGACCGTGCAAGGCAGGTCGCTGTCACCAACTTTCAGGCTGACACCAACGCCCTGCTTATGAAGTCGCATAAACTCAGGCGACAGAACTACAAGGGGGCTATCGGAAGGGCTATATCCAAAAACAATCCTTCGCTTACCACAGGTCAATACTATGGCATAAGAATCTACTGTGCCAATGTCAAATCAGGGGTTCTGCGGTTGACTTCAATCGGCGCACTTTTCAGCCTTACGGATTCCATCACAGTTTACATTTACAATAACCTGGGTGATCTTATAGACACCGTTACCGTAAACACAGAAGCGAATAAGCATAAGCAGACCCCTGTTGACATTGAACTTCCGATGCACAGCGACTATGTTGAGAACCTGCAATACTTTCTTTTTTACCAGCTTGGGGCAAATACCCCGAAAGGCAATGACCTGAAATGCAACTGCGGAGGCTTTAAAGCTGTTTTCAATACCGACAATCCATATACTAACCATCTGCACGGTGACAGGAACTACCTGTGGTCACAATGGATAATGGCGGGCGGTTATCATTCCACCGGCTTCCCCGACCTCGATGCTTGCACTACTACCACCAACAATCTCATGTATGGCTTGACGCTTGACGTTGAACTCAAGTGCAAGGTGAATGAAGTCCTCTGCATGGATGGGCTGGACTTTGAAACGAACAACCTTGCAGGGGCTATGGCTATTGCTATACAGCACAAGGCTGGTTCTGTGCTTGCAGGATGGATTCTTTCAAGCGGTAATCTGAACAGGTACACGCTGATCAACACTGAACAGCTTGTGGCGGATATGGAGGCGTGGGGTAAGGTTTACAATGACATGGTAACTTACATCGCTGCGGAGGCTGATACCAGCGTCAATGACTGCCTGATCTGTAAGGACATAGTAGAAATGACAAGGAAAGGAATACTGGCATAATGACAACGTTCAACAGTATGCAGGAGTTTCGTGACAAGTTCAATACTGTCAATAAAGGTTTAGGTATTGAATTGAAAGAACAAACAAAATTGTCATCAAATAGACTTGCTGGTAAAATAAGGACAAGGGTGACGAATACAGGGCGAAATTCAGAAGGTGGATTGTTTTCAGCATACAGCAGAAGTCATATCTACAAAAAGAATAAGTATGGTAAAGCACCATTGGGAAAGGTTACGAATGTAAAAAACTTCTTTTACAAAGGAACTATGTTTGATTCATTTGGGTTAAGGGATATATCACAGGGTAAAAATGGAATAGTGGCTCAAATAGGGATGATCGGTGACAATGTTTACCGCAGCAATGCAGAACTCCATGAGATTCACAGCGGTAGGGAGAATACGATTGTGGCAGCCCCTAACAAGACGGAAGAAGATGACTTTGTAAAAGAAATAGAAACAGCCATTTACGAATACTTAGAAAGGTCGCTATGATTAATGAAGTAGCATATCAGTTAGTGAAAGCCTTATCGGAAAACCTCGTCTTTGCCGACAGGTGGGCTGGTCTTGTCACCCCTCTGAAAAAGATGGTCGATAAGCGTGAAAAGATATTTCCTGTGGCTATCAACACCAAGACTGACTGTGATCTTTCTGACTTCATGGACTTAGTGCCTGACACAAGCAAGAAATCTGTCATCTATGCCGAACTGCTTTCCGCACCTGTGGTGGAACATTTCAGGGGAAATACCTATAATGTCGATGCCTCTTTGAAACTTGTATGCTGGTACAACCTTGACCTTATCACCGAAGGCAACTACGTTGATGAAGGTACTATCCTTATGCACATCATCAGCCATATCCCGAAAACGCTTTCCAATTCATTATTCGATTACAGCAAGGGCGTGAATATCTTTGTCGATAGCACGGAATCCGGTTCTCAGATTCTTGACCGCTATAGCTATGATGAAGTGAAGTCACAGTATGCTACCTTCCCTTATGGTGTGGTGGCTGTCAGCCTGAACATAAAATATATTGCGGTGAACTGCCTTGATGACATTATCCCTGCTCCTGCCTGTGGTGCAAATCTAAAAGGTGTATAACAAAAGATGATAATTGAAGCCCTGTATTGTGCCTTGTTTTCATGGGTATTCTGCCTTATCCTGTTGGATGAGGGTATGATTTTCTCATGGTATTACAAAAAGATAAGCATGTTACCGGATTGGCTGAATAAGCCATTAGGAACGTGTGAATACTGTTTCGGCGGTCAGGTGGCGTTGTGGTATTACCTGTACCAATATCATTCGTCCTACAGCCTTATTTCGCATGTGGTATTCATCTGCGGGGTGATCTTTGCTATACGGATAACCAACAAACTATTATATGGACAATAAGAACAAGCCTGTCACGGAACTGAAAGAAATCCCTTTGGATGCTACTTCCTTTGAAGCCAATGGCAAGACCTATTTCATCAAAACATCGCTTTCTGTCGAACGTTTCCGGTGGTATGAAAAGTATCAGTTGAATTTTGGGATGGGGCGCACTTTTGACAATATCGTGAAGGCACTTGACAAATCTGTTGAACTTGCTAATAAAGGTGCTGGACTTCAGGCGTGGAACATCATTTTCAATATGCGTGATGCAATCACTAAAGACCTTGACAAGCGAAGTCATCAGGCTTTTTATCTGTGTGCCTTATTCATGGTAACGGAGAATGAAGATTTAACCCAATGGGACGAGGCACTTGCTGAACGGAAGATCAAAGACTGGAACACTGAGGGAATATCGGCGGTAAGTTTTTTTCGCATAGCGTCCAATTTGGTCAACGGATTTTTGGACGTCTTGGAAGCGCATTCTCAAGATATTTTGGGAATACAAGAGGCAATGAAACCGTTGGAAGAACTGACGAACGAATCAACGAACTCGATCTCTTCTGGTCAGATTTGATGGTGAAAATGTCTAAGAGTGGTTCACTGTCTTACAATGAGTTACGTTCGCTTGATGTGTATGAGTTTTTTCTTGTATTGACGAATATCGAAAGGCAGAATGAAGCGAATAAAAAGTAGAATTTAATTCAATTAGTTTACAGGATGCTGCAAGTATATCTTTGCAATCGCAAAGACATGCTTTATGGCAGACCATGTAATCAATATCAATATCACTTCCAATGTTCAGGAGTTGGTTGCTCAGACCAATAACCTGAATCAGTCCATCAACAATCTTTCCAATAATTTACAGGGTGGTGGTTCTGCGACACGTTCCTATAAGCAGTCATTGGCTGATTTAGGGATGTCTTATGGCGATCTGAATAAAAAGATTGAAAGTACAAAGAACCGGTTGAAAGAACAGCACAACGCTTTGATTGAGGGGCAGAAGGGGCAGAATCTTTCAAATCAGCAGGTAAACAACCTAAAGAAAAGTATTGGTGGTCTTGAACGTGAATTGACGAGGCTTACAAGTCAGCAGAGGCTATACAATAAGACACTTGGCGAAACAGGTACACAAGCGCAGAAGGCGACAAGTTCACTGACTTCGCTGACCAATGTATTCAACAAACTCGGTGCTGTTCTTGGCGTTTCGTTCGGGCTGTATGGGGCTATCAGAACATTGCAATATGGCATAAAGGTTATTTCAGATTTTGATCTTTCAATGAAGAAATTGCAATCTATAATGGGCGAAACCAATCAAGGTATGCAAGACATTGCATTATCAGCAAAAAATCTTGGGGCAGCAAGCATATTTGGGGCTAAAGGGGTTGCTGAATTGCAGATTGAACTTGCCAAGATGGGGTTTGCCAAGAACGATATAATGGCGATGCAACAGGCTATCATCAATCTTGCTACTGCTACTCAGGAAGATTTGGCAAGTTCAGCAGAAGTAGTCGCAGGTGTGATAAGGGCATATCAACTCAGTGCAAGCGAGGCAACAAGGGTTACTGATGTAATGGGTAAGGCTTTCAATGATTCTGCCCTTGACCTCGCAAATTTCAGGGAGGCTATCAAATATGTTGCTCCAGTCGCTGCACAAGCAGGATTTACCTTTGAACAAACTGTTGCAACACTTGAAAAATTAAGCAATGTCGGGATTAAGGGTTCATTAGCAGGTACAGGGTTGAATAATGTACTGAAAGCAATGATGGATAGTAATAGTAAACTATCTAAATCATTAGGCGGAACTGTTCAGGGGTATGATGGTTTTATCAAGGTACTTAAAAAGGCAAATCAAGAAGGCTGGAGTACGGAACAGATATTCGGTGTGATAACACAAAGGGCAACAGCAGCCTTCACGACATTTATGAATGGTGTTGATGATATTGAAAGATTCAGGACATCCCTTGAAAACGCTTCGGGTGTTATGAAAGAACAGGCAGCCGTTCAGTTAGAGTCCATCACATACCAAGCAAAATTAACGAAAGAAGCATTTAATAATCTGTGGCTGACACTTGATAAGGGTGACGGAGTTATTTCAAAGGTAATAAAGGGATTTCTGCAGTTAGTGCGTACATTAATGATGGCATCTGGGAGTAGGGAGGATATGATTAGTTTGATAGAGGATGTTCAGAAATCATTAAAATTATATACAATGCCTGCATCTGGTCTAAAGATGGAAGGCACTGTTGCAGCGTTTAAGGCTTTTTCAGATTTACTTGAAGAACAAAGAAAAAAAATAATAAGCAAGAATCAGTTTTGGTTTGAAGCTAATGCAGCAGGGATTAAAGATTTGATAAATACATCATTAGCTTCGATTACAAGTTTCACGGATAAAGCGGTAGAATATTGGGCATCTGAGTTTGACAGAAATCTAAAAAAGATAGGGGATAAAACAAAGGCAAGAGACTTTACTATACAGTATTTAGAAAGCAATCAAAAGTTGGTAGGTAAATCATCCGTACAATGGGAGATATATGCAAAGGCTATTGAACTTGTAAATCAGAAATATGATGCACTGAATAAAACAACCACAGATGTAGAATTAACCGAAGAAGAATTAAATGAACTGAGGAAGAAGGAGATCGAACTACTTGAAGCAAAAAAGGAACTTGCATTGGCACAGATTAAAATATCAGAGGAAGGTTATGGTGAGGAAATTAAACTCATCCAGAAGGCTTATGAATTTGATAAGAAAATCATGGAGTTGAAGTATAAAGATCAGGCAATATTTGACCTGAAAATGGAAAAACTATACCTTGACTTTCTTAATGCTAAAGCAGAACTTGATAAAAAGTACAACAAGCCTTATGAGGATGCAATGCCAAAAATCTATGATAGTGCTGTTGGTGGTATGTTTGAGTATATGGATAAAGAAAGGCAAAGCGAATTTGAAGATGTCGAAAAGTTTTGGGATGATTACTACAAGGAATATGCAGATAATGTAAAAAAAATAATCGAATTTGGTGAAGAGCATCCGATCTTTCAGGCACTATTCCGTAAACAATTTGGGAAGGCTGTTCGTGGTGGTTCAGATGAAGATGTTAAAGAATTGCAGAACTATTTTGAATCAATAGAGGATTCAGTTGATCTGATGAAGGATTCGCTTGGTTCTCTTGCCGATTCATGGGTGGAATCCACAGACAGGATTGTGGAACAGTTGAACCGTCAGGTCGATGAAGCACAGTCAGCACTGGAAACCGAACTGCAACTTCAGGAACAGGGCTATGCCAGCAATGTGAGCCTTCGCAGGAAGGAACTTGATGATGTCAAGGCACTCAGGAAAGAGGCTATCGAAGATCAGCGCAAGGCACAGAAGGTGCAACTGGCACTTGAATCATCCATACAGGTAGCAAGCCTTATCACGACAGGTTACGAACTTATGAAAGACGGTGTTAAGAAAGCAGGGATACCTGGTTTAGCCTTTGGTGCAGCAGCGATCATAGCCCTGCTTGCCATTGCTGCCAAATTCAGGAACTTAGCCAAAGAACAGGCAGCAGTAGAATATGGTGAAGGCGGATGGGTGGAAGGTAAATCGCACCGTGAAGGTGGCACTCCCATTGTAGCAGAAAAGGGGGAATATGTCACAAGGCGCAAATCGGCATTGAAATACAGCAAGCTACTCGAAGCGATCAACAAAGACAATGAATTGGAAGTGAACCGTTTTTATTTGAACAATCTGAAAGGGCAGATGATTCATGCCAGCGTATCACTGGATGATTCAGAAGATTTGAAGGCGATACGCAGGATAATGGAGCAGGGCAATAAGATGGTCACTTATGAAAACGGATGGCGCATTGAACGTTTTGGAAGCACGGTAACACGAACACGATTATATCAGAACTGATGGCTTACCATTATGTCATAGGGTTAAATAATGTTGAATATATCCCTCATGCTTTGGCGGACAGCGATGCTAAGGTGGTATGGGAAAAGCATTCATCGGGGCTTGTGTATAAGAAAAGCCTTGATGGGAAGTTTGTGCTTAACCGTTCCAATAACGAGGCTTTGTACGATGCTATAATGGCTATGACCTATTGCTACAATGGTTCTATTGCCGTGAAGGATCATGATGATTATAATGTAGTGAAAAGCATTTTTGGCAAGCGTGATATAGAATACAACGAGGACAAATGCCAGTTGGTGATTAAGCCGAGATTTTATGAGCCATCCTATTCGTGTATTGCGGGGAAGGGTGATGAGGAAATCAATATCATTCAGGGTGTAAAGAGTACCTATGGCGCATCATTCGTAAAATACCGCACCTTTGAGTTTAAGGAATGCACGGATGCGGATGCCTGTGTTTATCCAAATAATATAGAAGTTTATCCATTCCCCGAAGTTAAGGCTATCTGTGGTGAAATAACAGACCAATCAGACTATAATCTGATTACAGGCTGGACATTTCATTCACAGGTAAATTCTTGGGTGCAACCACCTACGGAATGTGGGGGATTATTTGAAGAAGGTTATTATGAAGTGAGTATCTATACCTTGTGGTATAGAGAAGTATCATTCGTTCCTATCATTGATGATAGTGGTTACACTGCAAATTTCCCTTCTGTTGGTACGGGGTATGATTGGAATTACACAGGTGAAGTAACAATTGACGGAAAGGAATATTACAAATATCATAGGGCAGTAATAGACTCATCACCAAGCGTAACCACAAACACACAATTCAGAACTGTGTGGATAAACGGCGATGCAGGCTTTACACCGAGAACGGTGAGCAGGTGCAGAAAACTGATTGACGTGCTGAACTTCTTTGCTGATGAATGCGGATGCACCCTGCAATCTGAATTTTTCACCAATACAGTTAATCCTGTAAGTCTGAAAGACCTTTCAAACCTGATGATTGCCCAAAAGTCGGATTGTATCTTTTCAGGATCACCGCCGGCTGAACCTGTTGACCCTGCAACAATAGGGATGCTGACATTCAACAAACTCATGCGCTATCTAAAAGCCATGTTCCAGGTTGAATATACTATTGATAATTACGTTCTTACGATAGAACATATCAGTTATTTCAGGAACAATGGTTCTTATGTGCCAAATAACGATGTCGGTATAGACCTTCAATCCGTCTATCCCATCTGCCTGAAAGGAAGCAATGCCTATTCCTTTGATAATACCATCCCTCTGCGTGAACAGTTCAAATTCATGGAAGCATGGAACATTGATTTCAGGGGTAAAGATATTGAATACACCAACTGCATCACAGAGGGTTCAACAGAAAGCTATGGGGCTGATGAATTTACAACAGATACAGATACCGATGCCATTGACACGGAAGCATCAAAGGATGGTTTTATGATGTTCCACTGCGAAAGTCAGCCATATATAACCATCAACAGCAAGAATATTTACCATGTTATCAGCGAAACAGGTATGATAACAGAAATGCTTTTCAGTAATGCTCATCTTTCATGGGCTAACCTGCATCACTACTATTGGCAACACAACAGACCCCTGCCTTTGGGAAGGATGAACGGTAAAGTGACAAATTTCACACTGACACCACGAAAACTAAAACAGCAGATAGACATTCAGTTCCCCTTCTGTGTCGAAAACTTTGACCCAAACAAGCTGATAAAAACAGACA
>Ga0209835_1000770_pt1 | contig 19660 bp, 23 predicted proteins | sample LakKivwa52mmetaG_FD_184138 | JGI IMG/M metagenome (GOLD analysis project Ga0209835, IMG submission 184138) | Anoxic lake water microbial communities from Lake Kivu, Rwanda to study Microbial Dark Matter (Phase II) - Lake Kivu water 52m metaG... | ecosystem: Environmental > Aquatic > Freshwater >...
TCCTAATCCTGTCGGTGTTTTCATGTAAAGTCCAAGTCGCTATGGGTCTTGAGGCTTTGTTTAAACTGCGTTTGCGACTTGAACTCCAAATCGTTTTCATGTAAAGTCCATTTCGCTTTGGGGTGGCAATCTCCGAATTGCCACAGCGAGCAAAGCTCGCTACAAAAAAGAGAACAGACTTTGTCGGCTCTGCCAAGAAAGGAGATTGGCAGCCCAATTTTGCGACTTGAACTCCAAATCGTTTTCATGTAAAGGCAGCATTCCCAAAAACCTTTTCAAAAACCATAAATGGCATTATCTATAGCAACACCACACATAGAGGCTGTGAAAAAATGAAGCTTGGGCATTGGGAGAGTCCCATCGGGACGGCATTTTAGATAGCCAACGTATCATCCCCAAGAATTGATCCAGAGTCCCGTAGGGACGACATATCTAGTATTTATCTATTTGTTGTAAATGCTGTTATATGAAAAATTGTTATGCCGTCCCTACGGGACTCTATCTACCGATTTTTTGTTTTCGCACAAGCTCCATAGTCATTAGTGCTTGGTTTCTCACGCTCTATCCGCAGCTTTTCGGCTCTATCCCCACCACATCTCGTGCTCATATCAGTAAGCAAGAAGTAAAAATTGTCAAAACAGATCAGGAATTGCTTGCCATTATCCCCTATCCGATGTATGAGTAAAGGATTAGAGAAAAGGCTTGACGGAAATGGGATATAGAAAAATTGTGGCATCTTAAAGAAATTGTATTAGAACGAAAGGAGTTCGAATGGTAAAGCTCAGATTGAGACGTATGGGAGCCAGAAACCTACCATTCTACCGTATCGTAGCGGTTGATTCCCGCATTAAACGCGACGGTAAATATATAGAATGCATCGGTCATTATGATCCCAAGCCCGATCCGTCTGCAATTACGATTGAGACGGAAAGAGCGATTTATTGGCTTGGCGTAGGAGCCCAGCCCACCGAAACCGTGCGCAGTCTTTTGCGCAAGGCAGGTGTATTGCAAATATGGCACGAGCGGAAGATAGCAAAGGACAAGACTGAAACAGCAGACCAATAATAAGGTGAGGTGACACATGAAAGACCTGATTGAATTCATGGTAAAAGCTCTTGTGGACGATCCCAGCGAAGTGGGCATCACTGAAATTGCCGGTGAGAAAGTAACTCTTTATGAACTTCGTGTCGCCAAAAGCGATATTGGAAAGGTGATTGGCAAACGCGGTAAAACAGCGGGAGCAATCCGAACTATCATCAATGCCGTAAGCACAAAACAAGGAAAGAGAGCCGAGCTCGAGATAATCGAGTAGATGGAATACAAAGACCTGATCGGAATTGGCAGACTTGGTGGCAGAGACAATGATGGATATTTCCATGTAATGGTCAAGCCGGATTTCAAGTCTGTCCTCTCCGGGCTTGCAGAGTGCTTTTTGATCTTTAATAGCGATAGAGTGTTTTTTGTGTCGATACAGGATATAAAGACCTGTGATAAAAAGACCTGGATCAAGTTTAACGAGGATGGAATCGAGACCGAAAGGGATCTTCACAAGGAAGTGATCATTGCCATTGACCGCTTTGATGAAGAAGATGAGGATGATCCTGAGCTTGAGCTGCTGGATAGTCTGATCGATGCTACAGTGTATTTTATGGATAAAGAGCTGGGCAGATTGGATGACTATTTTTACAATGGTGCACAATATGTTTTGGTGATCAAAGCAGCGGATGATACAGAGATTTTGGTTCCTTTTGTGGATCACTTTGTAGTTCCAGCGGAGCAAAATGCCACAAAGATTGTGCTTCGAAATGCCAAGCAGCTTTTGGAAATATGAAGATAGATGTCCTGACGCTCTTTCCCCGAATGTTTGACGACTTTAGGAAGACCAGTATGGTCGCCAGAGCCATTGCAAAAAAGAAGTTGTCTCTGAAAACCATAGATATCCGAGATTTTGCCTATGACAAACATCGCAGTACAGATGACTATCCCTACGGTGGATTTGCCGGAATGGTAATGAAGCCAGAGCCTCTCTATGAGGCGATCAAAGATAGCATCAAATCTGGAATGGGAAGCTTGATCTATTTTACTCCCCAGGGAAGACCCCTTACTCAAGACATTGTACGATCCTATGCAAAACATCGCAAGGTGATTTTGCTCTGTGGTCATTACAAGGAAATCGATCAGCGCATCCGCGACCTTTGTGTGGCAGATGAGATTTCTTTGGGAGACTATGTACTATCTGGTGGAGAATTGGCTGCTATGGTCTTTATCGATGCTGTATCAAGATTACAAAAAGGTGTTTTGAGTGATATCGATTCTGCTCAAACCGATTCTCATGAAGATGGTAAACTGGGCTTTCCCTGTTTTACCAGACCAGAAAACTTTATGGGAATGGGGGTACCAGAGGTGTTGCGCAATGGCAATCACAAACTGATTTCGGAGTATGTGAAAGCAGAGAGTGATAGCATTACGAAGAGCCGCAGGCCGGATTTGTTAAAGGACTGATAATGGCAAATCTCTATCTCGGTTTGGTGCACTATCCGATATACAATAAACATCGAGAAACGATTTGTACCTCAATCTGCAATCTGGATATCCACGATATTGCCAGGTCTGCACGTACCTTTGGGGTAAAAAAATACTACCTGATCACTCCCGAGCCATCACAGCAGCAATTGGTAGCAAGAATTTGTGGCTTTTGGGCACAAAATCCTGCACTAATGTACAATCCAGACCGCAGTGAAGCCTTGGAGATTGTAGAGTGCAAAGATAGTATTATGGACATAGTGAATACGATTACAACGCAGGAAGAGACCCGTCCGCAAGTGATAACGACTACGGCGCGAACTATGGCTTCCCAGATGAGTTTTGACGAAGCCCGAACGCTATTGAAATCTGAGCATCCGGTATTGATTTTATTTGGTACCGGTCATGGTCTATTAGATGATGTTCATTATAGCGCAGATCATATTCTCTGCCCCATTCAGGGCTGTGGAGAATACAATCATTTATCTGTGCGCAGCGCTGTCGCCATAGTCCTGGATAGGTTATTTTCCGAGGATATACATGGGAGGAATAATGGATATTCTGCAAACAGTTAGCAGAGACCAAATCAGAACCGACTTTCCGGATTATCGCGTAGGCGATACGGTAAAAGTCCATTATAAAATTAAAGAAGGTAACAAGGAAAGAATTCAAGTCTTTCAAGGTATTGTGATCCAAAAACGTGGAGCCGGAATCTCCAAGTCTTTTACCGTTCGCAAAGTGTCAAACGGTATCGGCGTAGAGAGAATCTTTCCCATGCATTCACCCAATATCGACAAGCTTGAAATAGTACGTTATGGACACGTCCGCAGAGCCAAGCTTTTCTATTTGCGCAGTGCAAAAGGAAAAGCCGGTAGAATCAAAGAGCGCAGAAGATTTACTGCGTAAGCGGCTAAAACAAGGTTTTACCCCCTTCTCTGCCATGTGCGGAAGGGGGTTTACTTTTTAGGAAGGATTTTGATGAGCCTCTTTTGGTATCGCCATCCCCTTACCGATCTGGTTTTTGATGTGGTAGCCGGAGCAATCCGCAAGATCTATTTTCCAGAGCTATTTCCCGAGCAGCTTACCGCTCTCGAAGAAGGTTTGGACAAGACCATCAAAGAGCAGTTTGATGAGTATTTTGCCGGTAATAGAAAGGTCTTTGATCTTTGCTATAACATAAGTGGAAGCCCTTTTCAAAAAGAGGTTTTGACAGAGCTGGCTTTAGTAGCCTATGGAACGCATATAAGTTATGCCGACCTTGCAGAAAGGGTAAATCGTCCCCAAGCAATGCGAGCCGTGGGAATGGTGATGAAACACAATCCTCTTCCGATCCTTTTGCCCTGTCATCGAATTGTGGGCAGAAATGGAGCTCTGACAGGCTATGCAGGTGGCTTGGCACTCAAGGAAAAGCTCATCTATTTGGAAATGAGACATATATCATGATCTTTGGCATCGGGACAGATATTATAGACATCTCCAGGATCCGCAAAGCCATTGAAGCCAATCCCAGATTTGTAGATAAGATATTTACAGCAAAGGAGATAGCCTACTGTTCACAAAGGGCTATGCCCTATCAATCCTATGCCGTTCGCTTTGCTGCCAAAGAGGCAGTGATGAAGGCAATCGGTACCGGATGGGATGGAGTGATAAACTGGCAGGATATCGAGATTGTGCTCAATGACAAAGGCAAGCCAAGTGTTTGTCTGTATGGTGCTAGTAAGCAATTTACCGAGGCACAAGGCATCACCGGAATTCACATCAGCCTCTCTCATGAAAAAGAATTTGCCATCGCCTATGCCGTCTTGGAAATCGGCAAGGCAGCATGGGAATAGTTTTAGGATAAAATTTCCCCACATGACACTTGACAGTTTTGGTGTTTGGGGAAGGTTGCTCAAATAAGGAAAATACATGGATGCAATAGTTTTTTTAGGAATACAGGGAAGCGGAAAAGGAACTCAGGCAAAGCTCTTGGCTGATAAGCTGGGCTTTACCCACATCAACATCGGAGACCTTTTTCGCAAGCATATCAAAGAAGGAAGCGAGCTGGGAAAGACAGTAGCCGAGATCATCAAAAACGGTGATTTGGTACAGGATGATCTAGTCTTTGACCTTGTGGATGCTACGATCACCGGAAAGTGCAAGGGCTTGATTTTTGATGGATTTCCACGGACTTTAGCCCAAGCTGAGTTCCTGCTAAAGCACTATCACGTGATCAAAGTGTTTTATCTCGATCTCAGCGAAAAGGAAGCCATCCGCAGGATCAAATCCCGCTTAGTCTGCAAAAACTGCGGCGCCAATTTCAATATGGATAATCCGCAACCCTTGGTTGAAGGGATATGCGACCACTGCCATGGCGAGCTTTTTAGCCGTCCGGACGATCATCCCACAGCGATTCATAAACGTTTTACGGAATTCTTTCGGGAAACCTATCCATTGAAACATTATTTCCAAAAACAGCACCTCTTGTGCTCGATCAAAACCGATCGACCCATCGAGATCATCCTAAGCGATCTAATGCACGAATTGCAACATATTGAGTAGTAGCAGTGAACAAGCTCTATAACAAAACGCTAAAGCACATCGAAACAATGGCATACTTCATCGCCTTGTGGAGCTTTGTCGTTTTGTTTTTTGAAGCCAATATCGGATACTATGTAAACTACAGAGCCGTATTGAGTTTCACGGCGATAGCCAATATCACATTATTGGTTATGACGATTCTAAATCGCCTCCTGCTAGGCAATTTTAAGCTTCACCGGAAGCTGATCATTTTTGATCTGGTCATGCTCATTTTGGGCTTGCTACTGATGGTGTATCAGGAGAAGTTTGTAGTCTTCATCCTCCTTACCCGCCAGACCTATTACATCCTCCAATACCTAATCGTGCATGCCTTTGAGGGCAAGCTCTATCGCTATCTTTTAAGCAATCCTCCGGTGACCCTGATGCTGAGCTTCATCGTCGTGATATTTATCGGGACGATGTTGCTGATGACTCCCGCAGCCAGCAATTGCGGTACCGTCACACCCTTTGTAAATGCACTCTTTACTTCGACTTCTGCTACTTGCGTGACGGGGCTGGCAGTATATGATACGGGCAGCTATTTCAGCACTTTTGGACAGATGGTGATCCTCATGCTAATGCAAGTGGGAGGCTTGGGTATAATGACGATTTCGACAGCCTTTGCTTTGATCTTGGGGCAACGGCTTACGCTCAAGCTGGAAAACATTATGCACAATGTAGTAGGAGGCAGCTATACGGTAAACCTCTTTGAACTGCTCAAAAACATCATCGTGGTGACAGCGATCATCGAATTTTTGGGAGCTGCATTGCTTTTTACTACTTTTGTGATGCAAATGGAGCCTCTTAAGGCTGCCTACTTTGCCCTCTTCCATGCTGTGTCTGCCTTTTGCAATGCGGGTTTTTCCCTTTTCCCGGATAGTTTTTCGGGCTTTTTGACCAATCCGCTCTTGAATATTACGATCACGCTTTTGATCATTTTGGGGGGATTGGGCTTTACAGTAATCGTAGATTTGTGGCGCTACATATCTTCTGGCGTCAAGATCCGAAAGCTTACTTTACACTCCAAGCTTGTCTTGGCGAGTACCGGTATCTTGTTGGGTATTGGTTTCTTGGGATTTCTGATCGGCGAGTATGCGTCATCTATGAAGGGTTTTGAAATCTGGGAAAGAATCTGGGGTGCCTGGTTTCAATCCGTTACCACCAGAACCGCAGGTTTTAATACCATCGATGTCTCGCGTTTGGGCTCGGCTTCCATCTTGCTTACCATACTACTAATGTTTATTGGTGCTTCGCCGGGCTCCACGGGTGGAGGCGTTAAGACTACGAGCTTTGCCGTATTGGTATTGTCCATCGGGACGATTATTACCGGCAGAAAGGGTATTAGCGCATTTAATCGCAAGATTTCCGAATCCAACTTTCATGAAGCCGCCAGCTTGATCACCTTTGCCATCTTCATCGTTTTTGTCATTGTATTTATACTGCTTATGATAGAACCATTCAGCTTTGAAAAGATCATATTCGAGGCAATTTCTGCCTTTGGTACCGTGGGTCTTTCGATGGGTATCACTGCCGAACTTTCCGGCATTGGAAAGCTATTGATCACTCTTTTAATGTATATTGGACGCATAGGTCCCATGACGATGATCTATGCCTTTGCACTCAGGAAACAGGTTAGCACCATCGGTTTTGCCGAAGAAAAACTCGCAATCGGATAAGGAGGAGAGATGGCAAAATATGCTGTAATCGGTTTGGGTAGATTTGGATCTACGGTTGCCATTACTCTTGCAAATAATGGTTTGGACGTTGTTGCCGTAGATATCGACCAGGATATTGTGGATACTATGACCGGCAAGGTAGGGCTTGCATTGCGCATTGATTCAACCTCAGAAACGGCACTACGTTCGCTTAATCTCAATGAAATGGATGCTGTGGTATTGGGCATTGGCAGCAATATCCAAGAGAGCATTCTCACGGCAGCAATCCTCAAAAAAATTGGGGTGGGGATTATCTATGCCAAGGTAGAAAACCAGTTACATGGCAAGATCTTGGAATTGATTGGCGTGCAACATATCCTCTTACCGGAAGAAATGGTGGGCACTCAGCTTGCCAATACTTTGGTATCCAAAAACATCTTGGAATACGTAAACCTCTCATCAGGGCATATTGTCATCGAGCTGGTAGCACCGCTCGAATTCGTAGGCAAGACCCTTGCGGAATTGGCTTTGCCCACCTATTGGGGCTTGAATGTTGTAGCGATCAAGTATAACTACCTGGCTGTGACAGAAGACGGCAAAAACGTAATTGAAAAAAGGCTCAATGATATGCCGGGAGCCTCCGACGTGGTTAATGAAGGCGATATCTTGATCCTCCTTGGACCAAAGGCAAAGATAGACAGGATAATCTATGAAACAGCGACGAGGCAAAAATGAAAAAGTCCTTTCATGCCAAATACCATAGTCTGCTGATTGTCCTCTTTGCGATCATCGTTTTGCAAGCTGTTTTGCTCCTTGCCGCTTTGGGTAGCGCTACCAATCTCCAACGCCTAGTATCAGATATGCAGAGCATCATTATCATCTTTCTCTTTGTGATCTTTGTCTATATGATCGTAATCTACAACTACATCCCCTTCCGCTTGAGCAGAGCACTCAAGGAAATCAAAGACGTTATCGATGACATTACGGATGGAAAATATACGATGGAACTAAATGAATCCATCTATGACAACGATCCCTCCATCCAATCTTTGGTAGTCGGCTTGCGGAAAATGCTAAATGTAATCCTCCGCTTTGATAATCTCAAAGCCGAAAAAATCTATGAACATAATCAGCGCATTATCAGCCTCATTAGCCTCGTTGAAGACCCGATCATTATCCTCTCCGGAAACGCTGAAGTAGTGTATATCAACGATATGTTCCGCACTCGGTTTTCCAGTATTGTGGAAGGAACGGTCTTGACAGAACTGCTCATCAAAGACGATCTGCAAAGCTCAGTTGTCAAAGCCATTTTGAGCAGTATCCGCAATGGTACAAACCTCAAAGAAACGAGGATAGCTAGCCCCGACAACCAGGCTGGAGTGTCTTTACTTGGTTCTGTGATCCGCAATCGTAAAGGAAACGCCAGCGGAGGCGTCTATATCATGAGACAGATATAATAATGAGCAATAAATTACGGATAGTCTATGATCAGAGCCTTCCGACGCGGCTGGATAAGCATTTGGTAGAGCTCCGCATCCAAGAACTCTATTCACGAACCTTCATCGAAAAACTGATCGCCGAAGATAGAATACTGGTGAACTACATACCGGTAAAAAAGAGCTATCTGCTAAACCCAGGCGATGAGATATCCATCTCTCTGCCAGACCCCGAACCCCAAGATATTATCCCCCAAGACATCCCTTTGGATGTGGTTTATGAGGACGATGACCTGGCAATTATCAACAAAGCCCCGGGCATGATCGTACATCCGGGTTTTGGCAATCCGGATCAAACCCTGGTCAATGCCATCGTCCACCGTTTTGGCTCAAACCTTTCCTCCGGCAGGGAAGTGAACCGTCCGGGCATTGTGCATCGCTTGGATCGGGGTACTTCGGGTCTGATGATCATCGCCAAAAATGACATTGCCCAATCGCTGCTCAGCGAGATGTTTGCCCAGCGCCAAGTAGAAAAAATTTACCTTGCTGTTTGCACCGGAGTGCCTAGCGATGCCGTGGGCGATATCGAAACCTTTATCAATCGCTGCATCTCCAATCCCCGCAAGATGTGCGTTGCCGAAGACGGAAAGTGGGCTCTTACTCGCTATCAAATCATCCGCTACTATCACTACTTTGCCCTCTTGAAGATAAAGCTCGAGACAGGGAGAATGCATCAAATACGCTTGCACTTGGCACATATCAATCACCCTGTTTTGGGTGATCTTTTGTATAATACCCGCCGTTTCGTACACTCTGTGGTACCGGAAAACATGAAACGAAAAACTACGGAATTTCTTACCACACATTTACTTAGGCAAGCCCTGCATTCATGGCAATTGCGTTTTACTCACCCACTTAGCGGTAAAGAAATTCATGTGGTGGGTGAGCTGCCCGAGGATCTAAAAAAGACACTTTCATGGCTGGACTTGCACTTTAGTCTTGACAATCAAGCAACTGATTTAAGAATGCTACAAAACCAAATTTGAGAGAAATACATGCACACTGAATATGAAAACGTCTTTGCCACGATTGAAGAAGCCATTGAGCTAATTGCCAATGGGCAGATGCTGGTAGTGGTGGACGATGAGAATAGAGAAAATGAAGGCGATCTCCTGATGGCTGCAGACATGGTAAGCCCCGAAACGGTGAATTTTATGATCACTCACGGAAAGGGGCTATTGTGCGTACCCATGGAAGCAAGTGCCTTGCTGAGACTGGATATCCCACTCATGACCAACGATATCACCGAACGGCACGGCACCAAATTTACACTCTCCATCGATGCCATCGAAGGTACCACCACAGGTATCTCCGCACGCGAGAGAGCTCTTACCATCAAGAAATTGGCAGACCCCAATAGTAAAGCACAGGATTTTATGAAACCGGGGCACATCTTTCCCTTGATCGCTGAAACAGGTGGTGTTTTGAAACGTGCCGGACACACAGAGGCAGCAGTCGATCTTGCTAGAATGGCTGGCTTAAACCCTTCCGGAGCTATCTGTGAGATCATCCGCGAAGATGGAGAAATGGCACGCTTGGATGATCTGGTGATCTTTGCCAGAAAACACAATCTCAAGCTGATTACGATTGAGCAACTTATCCAGTACCGCCGAAAAAAGGAACGCTTGGTGCGCTGCGTTTCCAAGGCAAAACTGCCCACAGAATATGGCGATTTTGATATCATGACCTATATCTCCACCATTTCGGATGAGTATCATCTTGCCCTTGTTTTGGGAGATATCACGCCCAGCGACATACCCTTGGTGCGAGTCCACTCCGAATGTTTGACCGGCGATGCACTACACTCTTTGCGTTGTGATTGTGGACAGCAACTGGAAAAGTCCTATCAGATGATCGCCAAGGAAGGCAAAGGAGTCATCCTCTATATGCGCCAAGAAGGCAGAGGTATCGGTTTGCTGAACAAGATCAAAGCATACCATCTTCAAGACCATGGCGCTGACACCGTTCAAGCAAATCTCGATCTCGGCTTTGCCGAAGACTTGAGAGATTACGGGATTGGAGCGCAAATCCTGATTGATCTGGGACTTTCGCAAATCCGTCTTTTGACGAATAATCCCAAGAAAATTGTGGGGCTACAGGGTTATGGACTCCAAATCACAGAAAGGATACCCATCGAAATCGAACCCCATACCCAAAATGCCCACTATCTCAAAACCAAAAAGAACAAGATGGGTCACTTGCTCAATGAAGTATAGATTCTCTTTGCGGATTGCATCATTCCTCTTGCTCTGGATCATCTCTCTGAGTTTGTGGGGAACTTCTTTTCCTGCCCCTCAGGCTTTTGTAAATGACTTTACCAGCCTCTTGTCTGCAGATACGGTAATGAAGATAAACGATTGGGCAATCGAGCTCAAGCAAAAAACCGATGTGGAGATGGCTATAGCAGTTTTGGCTGATATCGATGGGATGGATGAAAACACAGCGGCGGTAAAGCTCTACGAGCAATGGAAAGTAGGCAATGCCAAGGACGAGGGTGTGTTGATCCTCTTGGCAGTGAGGGAAAGAAGAATCCGCATCGAAGTCGGATACGGTGCCGAAGCATATCTCACGGACAGCTTTTCGGGAGATGTCTATCGCACCATGAAAGGCTATCTACCGCGAGGTCAAGAGGATTGGAATGCTGCCTTTACCCAGGCAGCGCTGATGATCATGAACCGAATTGCCAAAGAAAAGGGAGTCCAGCTTACCGGCGTCCCAAACTATCATCTCAGCCCCAAGCCGAGAAGCAATCCACTTTTCAAAATCGCTGGCATTCTTTTCTTTATCTTTTTGATTATCATTACCAAGGGAGGTGGCGGAGGCGGAAACTGGGGTGGTGGACGTAGTGGCGGGAGCGGTGGCTTTGGTGGTTTTGGTGGCTTTGGAGGAGGCAGATCCGGTGGTGGGGGAGCAGGAGGAGGTTTTTAATGATATTTCTAAAATCGCTCATCTTTATCGTTTGGAACATTGCCCTTGGTTTTGCCGTTTTGGGAGCTGTTCACTGGCTGCTGTTCAACAAAAAAGCGCTCTTTGTCTTTGGTAAAAAGATCCCGCTTACTCCCGGCTTCATTGTAAGCAAGCGAGATTGGCTGTTTAACAAAGCCAGAGACATCCTGCATGACTATTTGGAACAATCGGAAGCTACCAAGAATGGCTATTTGGCAAAATGGGAAAAAATCATCTTTGACGCTGTATGGGAAAAGACGGCATTTATCGATGGCTGGCGCTATGTCCCCAAGAATATCAAAGATAGGCTTCATACTGGCATTGCCACCGCCATTCGTGATGTGGCTCGCAATATCTTGCGCAAGATGATACCGAGGCTGATCGAGCAGTACCGCTTGGAAATGCATATTGATAAGTATGACCTGCAGTTCAGTATCGATTTCTTTTACCGCTATTTTCGTAAATATATTTACAAGCCCCTCTGGTACACCTTCTTGGGCTTAAATACCTTGATCGGGATTATGAATATGATCCTCTATCTGATTATCGCATAGGCTTTTCCATGAAGTTTTTTGATGCCTTTGGATCCAAGCAAAAGCGTGCCGGTTCCGCAAATAGGTATCATTGGGCAGCCGAAGATAAGAGGCTATTGAATCGGTTCTTGCTGATCTGCCTCTTTATCCTCGCCTTGATTTTGCTATCTTCATACCTCGTGTGGAGGATCGAATACAAAGGTTCTGAACCCAATACAATTGAGACCTTTTGGGATAGCATCTGGTGGGCTATCGTCACTGTGGCAACCGTTGGCTATGGAGACAAAGTCCCTTTGACGCCTCTCGGCAGGACGGTTGGCTTAGTCCTCATCATTGCCGGTTTTACACTATTATCGGTATTTTCTGGTCTGATCGCATCACTCTTTGTGGAAGACCGGACAAAAGGAGCAAAAGGCTTGAAACAGATTAAATCTCTCCACCACATCTTGATTTGCGGATGGAACAAAACCGGTGATGCGCTCATCCGCTCATTGTCCAACAAAAACAATACCGGTAAACAGATATGCATCGTTAGCAACCAAAATCCCGAATTCTTTGAAAAGCTCATGTCCCAGTTTCCGATGCTATCCCTTAGTTTCGTAAGAGGTGAGGCGACACAAGAGGATACCTTGAGAAGAGCTTCCGCTGTAAGTGCCTCACATGTAATCATTTTGGCAGACCAAAACATCAACCCCCAAAATGCCGACGATAGAACTGTAATTATTGCCAATGCCGTTCATTACCTCTCACCCAAGGCAAAGATCACCGTACAGCTACTCAACAACGAAAACAAAAGCCTCTTGGAAAGGCTGGGAATCTCCGATATCATAGTTTACGATGATTTGGGAGGTAATCTATTGGCAAGCAATATCTTCGATCACAATAGCCTTGCCATGTATGCACACCTGCTCAGCAGTCCTGAGCATGCATTTTGTAGCTGTGAGATAGATGCAGATTTTGTGGGAAGAACCTTTGGGGACTTCTTTGACTTTGCCTATAGAGAGCGCAAACAGCTTGTCGTTGGGCTTTTAACTAAGGCTACGGAAATGAACATTGATTCCATCTTCGGGGACAATAGCTCTGCCATTGATCAGTTTATCAAAAGCACGCTTGCCACTTCAAAAACCCTAAGAACAGATGAACAAAACAACATGCGCTGGAACCCAGACCGCCAATATCAAATCCAAGAGGACGATTATGCCATTATCCTTATGTGAGTACGCGCTATGATCGCAATGGAAAAACTCTGTCAAATCAAGCTCTTCACTGGGCTAAAGCCGGATATCCTAAAGATACTGCAATCGATGCTGGTAGAGCAAAGATACGAAAAAGGTGCATATATCATCGAGGAAGACACCTTTGGCGATCAAATGTACCTCCTCTGTGAAGGTACGGTGATCGTCACCAAAGAATTGGTCAAAGGCATTGATTGTGGTGCTTCAAAGGAAAAAGTGCTAGCTACCTTACGTTCCAAGATCTTCCCCACCTTTGGCGAAAATGGTCTTTTGGGTCATGGAGCACGCACCGCAAATGTGATTGCTCAAACGGATTGCATCATTTACACGCTTACCAATCACGAATACTCCAGCTTTGCCAGAAATCATATCGAAGCTGCCTATCAGATCATGACAAACATCGCAAAAATCCTCTCCGACCGTTTGCATGATACAGACAACAATCTCGTCAAGCTTGCCACTGCCTTTTACATAGCTGTACAACGCTAAGGAACATATATGGAAATCTCAGTAGATAATTACATAGATAGCATACCAGACAAGCGCAGAGACCTTTTGCTAATGCTCAAGGAACAGATAATCAGGCAAGCACCAGATTGTACTTTTACCATAAAGTATGGTATTATAATGATTTATCACGATAAAGGCTGGGTCGGATTGGGTTATCGCAAAGATGGCGTAAGTCTTTATACCTGTGGTGTTCCGGCATTGGCAGAATACACTGCTTTACACCCACAGATCAAATCCGGAAAAGGCTGTCTGAGGTTTGGGAAAAACCTCAAATCTATTCCCGAGGGTCTGGATAAAGTCATCAATCAAGCATTTGGTACCGATTTATAGCAAGCTCAAAATCAGATCATACCAATGGCATGTGCCCTACCTTGTCCATCTCAAAAGATAGATAAAACTTTGTTCCAAGTCCGGGTTGAGACTCGAAGCGTACTTTTGCTCCCAAGTAGTTTTCTCCCAATAGCTTCATGCTATAGGTGCCAATACCCCGATTGTTGCCCTTGGTGCTAAATGACCTATTAAATACCTGCATCCTAACTGCTTCTGGCATTATACCTACGTTATGAACATAAAATTGGAACCCTGCCTGCGTCTGCTCGCAACCAATTGTCACTGATTCACCATGCTTACTGGCTTCTGTGGCATTTTTTAACATGTTTACCAATACCCTCTTTACCAAGGTGTGATCAGACCAAAAATTCACAGCATAGCTTTGAGGATCGCATTCTACATGCTTGTCTTCAAAGCTATTGACAAACTGGTATTCATCGATAAGTTCCATAATGATGGCTTTGCTTTCGATACTAGTTATCGTTATTTTCAATTCTCCGCTTTCTGCCAAAAGAAGGTTTTGCTGAGACCTAATCTCGTCCAATAATCTACTGCTGATCTTTGGCAAGAGTTTGATGATCTCGCTTTGAACTGATTTGTCTGGCGAATTGATGATAAAATCTATCGCCGAATGCAATGACGAAGCCGTGTTTAAGACATCATGAAAGAAAATCTTCTCCAAGACATCCCGCTTCTTTTTATCGCTAACATCGTTTATCGAAAACACTACGTAAGCGCGATTGCACAATACCGTATGGCTAGCGGTCACATTCAAATCCATGGCAGCTTCTTTGCCTTCATCCTTATAGCGGATCCTACATTCGCGCGTTTCCGAGCCACCATCAATGGCGGCTAGAATTGCCAAGACGGCTCCACAGTAGCGGCAAAACACTGATGTTCCACATCCCGATGGAGTTTCTTTGCTGTGGATGCAGTTAATAATCTCTCCTGGTCTCATCCCCAATATGTCTGCACCATCATCAATTCCCAAAGCGCTCAACAAGGCATTGTTGTAATATACTACTTGACGATGCTCATTGAGCACCAATACAATATTCGGTAATGAGCGCAAAACTTCCACCACTATCCTATCATCGCTAAGAAGGCGAAAATCCTGGTTGTAAACTTCCTTGGGAGCACGCTCCGCAGGGGCAAAGTGGGTCAAATCCTTAAAGTCCATCATTCATTCCTATCAAGTAAAACAGCATTAGAACAGCAACCACCACATCTCATCTCCTCGCTCTACAAAGTATCCCAAAAGCCATTACTGTCAAGCGATTTCTGCTGTCTAAACTCGATTGGCTACATTAATATTCAGGAGTCTTTTACACTTCCATTTTTTGAATATAGCTACCTTGACAATATTGGCGCAAAGGTCTCATGTGGAGTGCGTATCACCTTTTTGTAAGTATCGCATTGCCCTGTTCCTCTCTTTGCAATAATCAGCAAAGTAGGTTATTGCTACAACCCAGCATCACAGCTCCAACCGCACTTTTACGGTACAAAGATAATATTTGACACTTTGTGATAGTTGCTAATCATGCTCCTCATTCATTATTTGTAAAAGGAGTTACTATGAAAAAGGCACTGGCTATCCTGCTTTTTTTCTGTCTTTGCATTTGCGCGCAAGCCTCGGAAATCCATTCCAAAGTTCTCAGCAATGGCATGACAGTGGTCGCCAAACACAATTCACAAAATGAAACTGTTTCTCTGGTTTGCTTTGTCAAAACCGGATCTATCCACGAAGGGAAGTACATAGGAAGTGGAATATCTCACTATTTGGAACATGTTGTAAGTAGTGGAAGCACCAAGTTCCGCAGCGAAGAAGAGTACCTAGAGCTGCATAAAACCCTTGATGCCGAGGTAAATGCTTTCACCTCCTATGACAAAACCGCATATTTCCAGGTGGTACCCCCCAAGCATTTCTCTGAAGCTCTTAGTATCCTTGCGGAACAGATGCAATTTTGCCTCTTGGATTCGGCTCAAGTGGCAAGAGAGCAACAGGTGATCTCCAAGGAAATCATCATGGGTGAATCCGAGCCTCTTTCCAAGATGTTTTCCAGCTATCGCGCCAATACTTATAACAACACCAATCTAGTATATCCAATTTTGGGTTATCCAGAGCTATTTCTCAAGCTCACTCGTCAGGATTTGCTGGATTATTATCAAACTCGCTATGTTCCGAATAACATGATCTTTGTCGTAGCAGGCAATATTGACCCCCAAATGGCAATCGAACAGGTGGAACAGGCTTTTGCCGGCTTTGAGCGAAAGACTCTTGCAACAATTTATCAGCCCAGCCTAGCTCCCTTGCACAGCAAGCATGAACTGATAGAGGAATTTGGGATTACTCAGCCTTGGGGGATGATCTCACAGATCATTCCCGCTTCAGACATCAAAGATATCCATAGTCTCAAAGCTGCCGCAGATATCTTTGTCAACAAGGATACCGCTCCCCTGCAAAAGAAACTGGTGCAAGACCTCAAACTGGTAAGATTTGTCTATGCTGGAACCTCAAATTACCCACTTTTGGGGATGGGAGATTTTTCCATTTACTTTGAAGCAGCCGATTCCAAAGACATCCCCAAGATCAAAAGCATTATCTATGAGGAACTTGCCAAACTAAGCAAGCAAAAAGTGAGTGCCAAGCATCTTCAAATCCTATTCCAGAAAAACGAACGAGAAAAGTATCTTCGCCTCAAGGACCCCTTGGAAGAATCACTCTATATCGGAAATTCTTTTTTTGATTATGGAACGCCCGATGCAGACGAAGTGAAGCTGGATAATTTACGCCGGCTAACTCCCGCTGATTTAAACCACGCCATGACAAAATACTTCCACCCAGAAGCGAAATTTACCTATATCGGAGTCCCCCTCGGTCAAAAGCAAGCCATCGCAACTGCTACGCAGGGCAAGGTAATCAAAAGCGAACTCAAAGAGATCGTAGTGAATTCGGAGCTCAAGATTTATCATCGCCAAAACATCTCTGCACCTGTAGTGCGAGGCGCTATCCATCTTCCTATTTCGAGCATGGTAGAGACAGAGCACAACCACGGAACCCTAAGTTTTATGATAGATATGATGCAACAGGGAACCAAGAAATATCCCAAAGACGTATGGACAGATTGGTTTGATGACCACGCTGCCTCACTTTGGGGATACATAAACCACGATGGGATTATGATTGGTTTTACCTGTCTCAAAGCGGATTTACCCCAATTGCAGGAGATGTTGATTGATGCCATCAAAAACCCCCGCTTTGATGAAAAAGAAATCGCCCTCCTCAAAGCCAACCGGAATATGGATTACCAGCGAAGCAAGGCTTTTGCCAGTAGAAATCATTCAGACTTTCGCAACCTGCTCACCTACCAAAGCCCTCGTGAACAAATGGATGCCGAAGCGGATAACTCCATCATCCAAGCACTTAATCGCACAGACATTCTTTCCGCTCATAAAAAGTACTTTCGTGCCGATAAAATGACCATGGCGATCGTGGGAGATTATGACGAAACAGAAAGTATCGCTTTGGGACAAAAACTCCTTTCCGCGATGAACCGGACTCCCAATTCAGACCCGCTTCACAAGCCAGTTTTAAGCCTATCCAATACTACCCACACCCAAGAATACCCCTTTGAAATAGCCTATGTGGATATCACTATGGCTGCCCCGGATATCAATGATCCAGACCATCTTGTGATGTTTGTAATCGATGCCATCCTCAATCATGGCGACCTGCGTATTCACAAGGCTACACGCGTCAACCGCGACCTCGTATATTATGCATACTCATATCACGTTGGCTATCCAGGCTTTGGTATGCTCCGCTTTTCCAGCGAAACCTCCAAAGAAAAAATTGCCGAACTCAAAGATGTCTTGCTAAACCAGATAGACATGCTCATCAACGAAGATGTAAGCGAAGATGAAATCCAGGGTGCCATCGAAAACATGATGCAAAAAACCAAGAATAGCATTACCGATGAATGGCTGGGATATTACGCTGTGGGAGCAGATACTAAAGGACTCGGTTATGATTTTTACCTCAAAGGAGCAGAAAAGCTACGGCATATCACAGCCTCTGATATTCGCCGGGTGGCAGGAAAATACTTCCGCACCAGGGATATTACTATCTCGATTCCCAGTGCCGATGTAGAGCGAATCATGCCAGAATAGCAAATCAAAATGCACATGAGAATTCACTAAAATATTATCGCGGGAGATTGGCTCGCAGTACTTGAGCTTCGGAATCAGGTTCAGTAGATTTGACGACCTCTATCGTTCTGCTACTGCGAACTGCCCTCTCGCTATCATTTGTATATAATAAATGCACCTGATAGCAATATCTATCAGATGCGTATCTGTATTATGTAATTGCTTTTAATATATGTTATTGCCCAATATAGCAATTCTCCGCTGTCCCCTCTTCCTCCCTAGCAATACGGTAGCAATACGGTAGCAATACGGTGAATGACCGTATTGCTACCGTATTGCCTCCAAGATCCGGAGGTTCCCCACAGGTGGATGGTTATTCATCTCCCAATACCCAATATCTCTCATTTCCAGCTACCGGAAACATCATCAGCGGATTTGGTATCAGTACTATAGTAAACAATGAAATGTATCCAAACTGGATCAAGCGGTATTGGCAGATTGATGGCACATATAGTGGTTCCAAACTGGTTACCTTTTACTGGACAGCCGATGATGACAACAATTATGATTGGATAGGCATGGGTAATCTACCTCTGCTTTACAAAGGCAATGTCAGCATGGCAGTTGGTGCATTTGACGTAAGCAGTAATCCGAGATGGCTCAATGCCTTTGTAAGTGAGAGTCTTACCAAGGCTAGCTATACTATTACAACCGATTCTCATACCCTACCTATTGAGCTGTCTTCATTCACAGCAGTAGCCAGCAATGCAAACCTGGTGGAACTAAAGTGGACTACGCAGTCCGAGACAAATTTAACAGGATTTTATGTTTACCGTAGCGATACCAACGTGGTGGGAACTGCTCAAATCATCAGCCCGATCATTCATGCTACAAATACATCCTCAACAGCGCATTATGCATTTTTGGATAGCGAAGTAGAAGCTGGGACATGGTATTATTGGCTGCAAAACATGGATATCAATGGTCATTTTGCCTTCCATGGCCCTGTGATTGCCACTGTCAATCCTACTTCTGATCCGGGAACTCCGGCTATTGAGTATCAAACGGGAATCCACAAAATCTACCCCAATCCATTTTCCCATCGCACCAGCATCTCTTACAACTTGACTGATAAATCCAGTGTCGATCTCAAAATCTTTAATACCCGCGGAATGCTGGTACGGACAATTTACTTAGGAGAAAAGAACCTCGGTATGCACTCGGTTGATTGGGACGGGACAGATTCTTTGGGCAAAGATTGTGCTACCGGCATCTACTATATCAGATTGGGTGTAGGCGCTAAAACCTCCATCGCAAAGGTTTTCTTGGTAAAGTAATATAAGCCATAGATAATCAGTAATTTGAGCGCTTTCCTTGCCCAATGTGGGAAAGCGCTTATTTTTTTATGTGTAAACTACAAGCTGTCTTTAGCCAGCCATGCACAGACGCATACGTAGCAGACCGAAGGTTTTTTTTGCTTATGATATGGGTTTCGAAATCCATATATGCCAGATAGTAAGCCTTAGGAGCAGAGCGAATTTGATTGACATAATCTCGCTCTATCAATTTGCGTGATCAAATGAGAGAATTATATTGCAATATCCGGAAGGACGCCATTAGCGTAGCAAGGAGCATTTATGTTTGAAAAAATCTTGCGTAAGCTCTTTGGAGACAAAAGCTCCCAAGACCTTAAGAAGTACAACCCAGTCGTACCCGAGATCAAC
>Ga0209835_1000772_pt1 | contig 19642 bp, 17 predicted proteins | sample LakKivwa52mmetaG_FD_184138 | JGI IMG/M metagenome (GOLD analysis project Ga0209835, IMG submission 184138) | Anoxic lake water microbial communities from Lake Kivu, Rwanda to study Microbial Dark Matter (Phase II) - Lake Kivu water 52m metaG... | ecosystem: Environmental > Aquatic > Freshwater >...
TGTTGGCGAGCTAACTCCAGTAATTGCAGCCCTGGCTTGCTTTGCAAACTCCCCCTCATACCTTCGCGGCATCGGCCATTTAAGACTTCATGAGACGGATCGATTGAGCGCCTTAAAAAACGAGTTGACCGCACTTGGAGCTGAAGTCCTTGAGGAAGAGAGCGCTCTTAGAATCAATCCAAAGCCAATGAAAGCTGGAGTTTTTCACACCTATGAAGATCATCGCCTTGCAACAGCAGGCGCGCTCATTGGCCTTGCCGTCGATGGAGTTAAAGTAGAAAATATTGAAACAACCAAAAAGACAATCACTGATTTTCCAGCGCTTTGGAGCCAATTACTAAATGGTTAGACGCCGCCCCGATGAGAGCGATATTCGCATTCGCCCGGCTAAATCAACGCGCCGGCGAACTAAAGATAGACCATCTCATAGTGACTCAATTGCGGCACAAGTAATCACAGTTGATCGCGGCAGAACTCTATGTCGCATTGCTAGTGGGCAATTAGTTAGCGCAATGAAAGCTAGAGAGCTGGGAAAGAACGCTGTAGTGGTTGGAGATTTAGTAAATATCGTAGGAGATGTAAGTGGTGGCGCTGGATCTCTAGCTCGAATTGTTGCAGTGCAACCTCGACGAAATAGCTTAAGTAGAACCATTGATGATGCTGGGGCCTTTGAAAAGACAATTGCAGCCAATCTTGATCAGATGGTTATCGTTGCAGCATCTGCTGATCCTGCTCCAAGACAGGGATTTATTGATCGCTGTTTAACGGTGGCATTTGATCAAGGCATCAAACCGATAATTGTTATGAGTAAGGCAGATTTAGCAGATCCTGATGAGTTCTTAAAAGCTTATAAAGATTTGGAAGTTGATCATTTCAAGTTAAAACGTGGTGATGATTTAACTCAGCTGCATAAAGCGTTAGAGGCAAAAGTTTCAGTCTTAATTGGCCACTCGGGAGTTGGTAAATCTACACTTGTAAATGCACTCCTTGGAATAAAAAAGCGCGACACTGGAGATGTTAATTCAACAACTGGTAGGGGTCGCCATACCTCATCAAGTGCTATCTCTTTTGAATTACCAAATGGGGGCTGGATTATTGATACCCCCGGAGTTAGATCCTTTGGCCTAGAACATATTGATAAATCTCGAGTTATCGCCTCATTTACTGAATTTGCATCAGTTATTGCAAACTGTCCTAAGAATTGCTCTCATGATGAAGCAACTTGCGCTCTAAATGACTACGTAAAGACAAGTCCTCAAGCATCCTCGCGCCTAGCCAGCTTGCAAAGGCTGCTTGATTCAAGCAACCAAGAGATAATCTAGAGACTATGACCTATCCAGGAGATCTTCTAGGAGATATTGAGTTACTTAAATATCTCGCCGATTTAAGTGATGAGATCTCATCATCTAGATTTTTAGCTCAAGACCTTAAAATTGAAAGTAAACCAGATCTCTCACCGGTTACCGATGCTGATAGAGCAGTAGAAGAAAAAATTAGAGAAGTTCTTAAAGCTCAGCGCCCAAATGACAAAATTGTTGGAGAAGAGTTTGGCAGCGCAGAAGATATCAAGGCGATGGATAGATATTGGGTAATAGACCCAATTGATGGAACAAAGAACTTTTTAAGGGGCCTTCCAATCTGGGCCACGCTCATTGGTTTAGTGCATAGGAATGAAAATGGCCAAGATCGGGTGATAGCAGGCATGGTCTCCTCCCCTGCTCTATTTCGCAGGTGGTATGCCGCAGAGGGTTTTGGAGCATTTACGGAAGTTAATTCAGGTACTGCAATTCAAATCAAAGTATCAAATGTGAAAGAAATATCTGATGCATCAATTTCATTTTCAGATTTAGTTGGTTGGGGTCCAAGAAAGAATTCATATTTAGCATTTATGGATAGGGCATGGAGAGCTAGAGGGATTGGTGATTTCTGGTCACATATGTTGGTGGCAGAGGGAGCGGTAGATATTGCAGCAGAGCCAAGTCTTGCGCTCTGGGATATGGCGGCGGTTGCGATAATCGTTACTGAGGCTGGTGGAAGATTTAGTGATTTAGAAAATGTTGCTGGTCCTTTTGGTAAAAGTGGAGTTTCAACCAATGGCCATCTTCACCAAGCATTTATAAGCGCGGTGAATTCATGAGCGATACTCAAGTAGTAGATCTAGAACAAATTAATTTAAGTATTTCTGGCATGACCTGCTCTTCATGTGTTGCAAGAGTCGAAAAGTCGTTAAACGAAGTGCCAGGGGCTAAGGCATCAGTAAATCTTGCTACCGATAGCGCTCATATCCTCATTCCTCGAGGGGCAAATCCGAAAGATCTAATAGCTGCAGTTGTTAAAGCAGGCTATAGCGCAAAGCTTCGCGGTGATGGTTATGAGAGTTTCTCTCATTCAAGGGCTATGGGATTTAGATTAATTGCAGCAATCTTTCTTACCATCCCTGTAATTACTCTCTCGATGTGGCATCAACTCCATATGCAGGTTGATAAATTTATTCTCACCCAATTAGATGCAGTTAATATTGCAGCGCCTCTTTATTCTCCGACTGGCTGGCTAGTAATTGCTCTTAGCGCCCCCGTGGTGCTCTTAATTGGTTGGCCAATTCATCGAGCGGCTATTAAGAACATCACCCATCCAAGTATGGATAATTTGATTTCATTAGGCTCCCTAACTGCCCTTATCTGGTCGATCTATGCCAACTCAACTGGAAACGGTGATATCTATTCTGAAGTTGGCGCATCTGTTGTCACCTTTATTGTTCTTGGAAGATATCTTGAATCAAGAGCCAAGAGAAAAGCTGGATCATCCCTTGCCCACTTACTCTCCCTCACTCCAAAACAAGTAATAATTATTAGAGGTGGCCAAGAGATAACAGCGCCCATTGCTAATTTAGTAATTGGAGATCACTGCTTAGTCAAAGCAGGCCAAGCTATTCCAACCGATGGAATCGTGATTCAGGGATCAAGCGCGATTGATAATTCACTACTAACAGGTGAATCCCTGCCAGTAGATGTTCAAGCAGGAGCAAGTGTTATTGCTGGCGCTATCAATCTAAATTCTCCAATAGTTATTGAGGCAAAAAGGGTTGGAAGTGATACTGAGCTTGCTCGTATCACCAAGATGGTATTAACCGCTCAAAGTGAGAAAGCCCCTATCCAAAGACTTGCAGATCGAATAAGTAATGTATTTGTACCTATTGTTATTGCACTTGCGATTGCAACTTTCGCTACTTGGTATGGCTTAGGAAATTCGCTGACTGACTCCATCACCGCATCAGTAGCAGTATTGATTATCGCCTGTCCTTGCGCCCTGGGACTTGCTACCCCAGTTGCCCTCCTTGTGGCATCTGGCAAAGGTGCTACCAATGGAATTATCCTGCGAAAAAGCTCATCACTTGAGATTGCAACAAAGATTGATACCGCTATCTTTGATAAGACGGGCACCCTTACAACAGGTGTGATGAAGGTTAAAAACATCACAATTGCCGACCTTGGATTAGCTGGACCAAAGATTTCAACATCAGATCTGTTAATTGCAGTTCACAGCCTGGAGCATGAGAGTAGTCATCCGATTGCAGTTGCAATCAGTAAGAGCCTTAGAGAGCAAGGAATTGCAAGAAAGAAGTTCACAGAATTCGTAGAGAGCGCAGGCATGGGAATTGCGGCTCGCATGCAATTTGGAGATGCGCAGATGCCAGTTCTTATTGGAACTCCTGCCTCAATCAGGCGAGCAACAGTCTCGCTACATCCACAATTAGAAGAAGCCATCTCATATGGGCAATTGCGAGGAAGTTCAGTGGCGCTTGTTGCAGTGGATGGCGTTGCTATGGCTCTCTTTGAGGTCGGCGATAGCCTAAGAGTTGATGCAAAGCAGACTATCGCAGCTTTGAAAGAGAGAGATATTGAAAGCTGGCTCATTAGCGGCGACAACCAGGAAGCAGCTAGCCAGATTGCAGAGCAAGTAGGTATTCCAAATAGCAATGTGATTGCTCAAGCAACCCCCGATCAAAAGATTGCTAAGGTCAAAGAACTGCGCAGCTCTGGCAAAAAAGTATTGATGATTGGCGATGGAATAAATGATGCAGCCGCCCTTAGTGAAGCTGATTTAAGTATGGCACTTGGCACTGGTACCGATACTGCGATTTCAAGTGCTGATATCACTCTAATGCGAGCAGAACTTGCTACTGCAATCAAGGCTCTAGATCTTTCAGCAAATTCACTTGGAATAATTAGAGGAAATCTTGGCTGGGCATTTCTTTATAATGTAATTGGCATTCCAATTGCAGGACTTGGTTTGCTAAACCCAATGTATGCAGCAGCAGCTATGGCTGCATCGAGTCTCTTTGTGGTTCTTAACTCCCTACGACTAAACGGCGCGAGAGCCCTTCGCAATTAGGAGACCTCGCGAGTAAAAATTGGTAGCGGGGGCAGGATTTGAACCTACGACCTCTGGGTTATGAGCCCAGCGAGCTACCGAGCTGCTCCACCCCGCGTCGGTGGGCTTAGCCTAGAGGCGTAAGCCCTTTTGAGCCAAAACGATTATCGATTTTGCGCTGCAACTGCTGCGGCAATTGCTGCCTTTAATCGATCTTGAGCTTTGCCGTATGCAGCAAAGTCGCCCTTAGCAAGTGCAGCCTGCGCATCTGCAAGAGCTGCTTGCGCGCTAGCAAGCGCGCTTGCTAAATCACTATTTGATCCGGTGTTACTTCCCGTACTTCCACCACTTGCAGGCGGCAGATTAGTACTTCCAGAATCTCCACCAAATACTTGATCTAGAGCGCCTTTAAGTGTGTCATCAAAACCAATTTTCTCTCCAAATGAAACCAATACTTTCTGCAAGAGTGGGTATGCCGCAGTATTAGCTGTTGCTCTTACATAAACCGGTTGAACATAGAGCAGACCGCCACCAACTGGAAGAGTTAAAAGGTTTCCAAGGACAACATCAGATCCACCTTGGCGAAGAAGTGATAGCGAGAGTGCAACTGTTGGATTGGCCTCAAAGTTTGAAGCAACCTGTGATGGTCCTGCAACGTTTGTTGAGCGTTGCAGCTGCAGAACTGTGAACTTGCCATAATCATCACCAGGATCTGAATTCACAACAGCAAATGCTGAAAGGTTTTCTCGACCACCTCGTGGCACAAATGGAGTTGTTAAAGCAAAAGAGGCTTTCTTCTCACCAGGTAGTTGCAAGGTGTAGTAATAAGGAGGTTGGGCTCCAGCATTAGCGCCAAGCGTTGAAGGATCTCTTGGTACTCGCCAGAAATCTTGTCCACCATAGAAGGCATTTGCATTCTTTACGTGATAGAGCGAGAGCACATCTCGCTGCACTCTAAATAGATCCTCTGGATAGCGAACATGTGAGATTAAATCTTTACTCATCTCAGATTTTGCCTTAACAATTCCAGGAAATGCTTTCATCCAAGAGGCTAAAACAGGATCTTTCTCATCCCAGGCATAAAGCGTCACTGTTCCGTCGTAGGCATCAACTGTTGCTTTAACTGAATTTCGAATGTAGTTGATAGTTGAGTTAGGAATGGCAGTTAATGGATTGTTATTGATGTTAAGTGCATCAGTTGTAGCACCTGAAACATCAACTGTTCTAGAGTATGGATATCCAGAGCTGGTGGTATATCCATCGATGATCCACTGAACTCGATTATCAACAATTGCTGGATATGGATCGCCATCAAGCTTTAGCCATGGAGCAACTTTTGCCACTCTCTGACGTGGCTCACGGTCAAAGATAATCTTGGTATCAGCATTTATTAGATTTGAAAGCAAGATCCTCTGTTCTTGATACTTAATGGCAAAGAGCAACCTTGAAAAAATTGAGCCCATTGGGACTCCACCTTTTCCAGTGTAGGTGTAATTCTTCTGACCATTTGCCGAGACATCATCTGGATAATCAAATTCCACTGCCTCACCATCTGTGGTACCACCAATAATTGAGTACTCAGGATTATTCTCACCAAAATAAATTCTTGGCTGGAAATCTCCAAGTACGCCCTGTGGCGGGATGCCGCCTACCGAGAAGACTGGCTTTCCATCGATATCTTGAATATTTCCAAATGAACCAACAAATCCAAAGCCATGGGTATAAACCAAGTGATCATTAATCCAGTTTCGATTGGGATTTCCATCAATATTTATCTCTCGAACTGCAACAACCATATCGCGAGTAACCCCATCAATGGTGTAGCGATCAATATCAAGGGATTCATTAAAGGTGTAATAGGGCTTTAGTTGTTGAAGTTGGCGGAAAGTAGCTGATAAAACATTTGGATCCATAAGACGAATATTTGAAATTGTCGCTGCATCATCTGCCAATTGCCCAGCTGATGTATCAACAATTGCCGAGTAATCCTTTACTTCAACCTTATCTAGGCCATATGCAGCGCGAGTTCCTTCAATATTGCGTTGAATGTATGGAGCCTCTCTTGATGACTCACTTGGCTTTACTTGAAATTGTTGGATTAACCCTGGATAGACCCCGGCAATTAAAAATGATGAGATGCCAAGAAGTGCAACTCCTGCTGCTGGAAGAACCCAGGAGCGGCGAATGATGTTGGCAAAAAATAGCAACGAACATAGTGCTGCAATTCCAGTAAGGATTGATTTTGCTGGAAGGAGGGCATTTACATCGGTATAGGTAAGGCCAGTGATGATTCCTTCATCAGAGGTAGCAAGTGCAAATCGATCTAGATAGTAGGCCACAGCCTTAATTGCCACAATAAATCCAAGTAGGACTGAGAGCTGAACTCTGGCAGCAACTGTGGTGCGATCTTGTCTGACCTGAGGTCGAATACCGCCATAAACATAGTGAACCGCAAGGGATGCAATGGTTGCCAAGATCAGAGTTGAGATTGCCCAACCAACTATTGATTGATAGAAAGGAAGCTCAAATGCGAAAAAGGAGACATCTCTTCCAAATTGTGGATCGGTAACTCCAAACTCTGTAGCGTTTCTAAAAAGTAACCAGCTCTCCCAGAGCCTTGTTCCTGCCATTCCTGCAAAATAAAATAGCGCAACTGCGACGCCGATTAAACCAACTTTTCGAAGTGGCTCAAGCTGGGCGCGATATCTTTCAAGGTTATCTGCCTCAACTGTTACTGGAGCATAGATTGGGCGTCGCTTATAGGCAATATAGATATTGGCAGTAATAATTAATGAGGTTAATAGTCCAAAGATGAAAAATAAGGTGATTCGAGTTGTGAGTAATGTAGTCCAAACTTGGCTGTAATCAACAGATCTAAACCAGAGAAAGTCTGCATAAAAACCGCTTAAGGAAACCAGAATCACTGCAAGTACTGTCAGAATAATCACCGTTAGCGGCAGGGCTCCAATTTTTGGCCTGGCGCCACCATTTAGGTTTCTTGAAGGAAAGCGGAAGTTGCGGAAAGGATTATCTGGGTTATCTCCAAAGGTCATGGGTGCAGATTAGCCAAAAAGAGTTAACTTAACTATTCGAGCAGGAGCGAGGCACAAAGCTATCTGGAGCGCGAAGGGCGGCGATTGCCTCAGCTAATGTTGATACTGGAATAACCTTAAGGCCTGCTGGGATATTTTTAATATCTGGGCAATTCTCTCTAGGTGCAATGAATACAGTTGCCCCGATTCGCGAAGCCCCAATCATCTTCTCTTCTATGCCGCCAATTGCTCCAACTTGGCCTGAAGGGGTAATAGTTCCCGTGCCAGCAACCTTTCGTCCTCTCAAGAGATCTTCATCGGTGAGTTTTTCAATAATGCCAACTGCAAAAATCAAGCCTGCACTTGGCCCGCCGACTCCTCGAATATTAAAGTCAATATCGATTGGAAAGCGTGCAGTGGTGCCCACCAGTATTCCTATGGCAGGACGCTTGGAGCCATCCTTATTAACTACCTCTTGGTTTTCAACCAGAATGATCTCATCAGTGATTCGCTCAAGCTCGCCCTTTGCATTCTCTCGATCTACTGCAATTAGCAGTGGGTCACCAATATCTTTCTCTGCATAAGAGGAGCGAATTTCCTCTAACTCTCCAATTACCTTGCCATCAATTTCCTTAATGAAATCTCCAACTTTAAATCTCTCTTTCGCATTGGAGTAATCTCTAATATCGCTAATAAAGTAGAGCTCAATAAAGTCATAGCCTAGATAACGCAGCGCAGCAGCAGTTGCTGTGATCTTTGATGATTCCATCTCGCTTCTACTATCTCGCTGAATGACTTTTGCTGGCTTCACCGCTGGATAGACCGCATCTCTGGGCAGGACCACATTGGCACCAATCGCCCAATTAACAATGGTCTCCGCGCCAAAGACCGGAGAGTCTGGATTAGTGACCAAAATTGAGGTGATGTATAACTCTCCATTTACTGGATAAGTTTTAAAATCATTTACTTGAATCAGTTTTCCAGTTACTTTATCCGGCACCCCAGGCTTAAAGAAGATAAAGGGAATTGGCGCAAGCAGAGTTGCAATAGTTAATAGATAGAAGAAGAATTTCACTGGAAAAGACCAGCGATATCTAAGTGGGGAGATATTTCGCATTAGAGCTACTCTTTATCACTTTCATTTGATTTAAAAGATTTTTGAAAACTCTGAAATCTTCCAACCGATCTCTCAGTCTTATTCTCATATTTCTTCTGAAACTTTGTCACCCAGATGACATAGCCAGCAGCACCTACGGCAGCGGCGAGTGGAATAAACCACCAGATCAGAGCAGATAGCGGAGCAGAGGCAGATTCAGCAGCCCACTTGATCACCATAACTTCGCTCATGGCTCAAGCCTAGGCTAGGTGAGGCTAATTAGTAATTTGAAGCATCTCTGCCCCATGCCTTGGGAATAAAGCTGGGCTAGATTTGTTCTCCTAGAGAGATCAGATTTACTGGCCTTAGAGATAAGCCGTAATACTTAAAACTTATGTAGAAGGAGTTTTTTAAGATGCCAGGTTTTGGCTTTACGCCAGATAACGGTGATGAGGATGAGTCAAAAGGTAATAATCCCTTTGGCTTTGAAAACTTCGGAGAAATCTTTAAGCAATTCTCCGGAATGGGTTTAAATCTTCCAGCTCTTATGGCATCCCTATCTGGCCAAGCATCTCCTGCCTCGCTATCAAAGGAGATGATCCGCGATATCTCGAGAAAGTATTTGAGCGCCCATGGCGAAGTTCCAGTAACCGTTGAAGATCTCGCCCAGATTCAAGAAGCCATAAATATTGCAGACCTCTGGATTAATGAGGCCACAACCTTTCCAGCTCTGCCGCTAACAGATTCAATTGCGCTATCAAGAAGAGACTGGATTGATAGCACTTTAGCTGGCTGGCAAGAGCTCACTAAGCCACTTGTTGATTCGATGTCAGCTGCTCTCTCATCGATGCTTGATCAAGGGCTAGCAGAACAGGGCGAAGATAATGGAATTTCAATTCCTGGTTTTGGCCCAATGTCGATCTCTAAATCAAGTATCAACGCCATCATGGCAACCTTTATGAGTTCACTTATCAGTACGCAATTGGGCCAGAGTATTGGGGCTCTTTCAACCACAGTTACTGGCTCAAATGATGTAGCTCTTCCTCTAAGTAAAGATATTAAGGCCCAATTACTTCCGCAAAATGTTAGGACTTGGGGCTCAGGTCTTGAAATCCAAGAAACTGAAATAAGAATCTATCTTGCTTTGAGAGAGATTGCTGCTGCCCGCCTCTTTAAACAGAGCCCCTGGCTTAGCGGATATATCGGTGAAGTAATTTCGGCATATGGCAGTGGGATTCGTATTGATATAAACGCCATTACCCAAAGCGCTCAAGATGCGATGGACTCTGGCGCAATTGATCCAAGTAATCCAGAATCAATGGCATCAGCTCTCTCAGGCGGTCTCTTTACTCCAGAGACATCTCCAGCTCAGAGCGCTGCTTTAGAAAAGTTAGAGACGCTACTTGCACTCATTGAAGGATGGATTGATGCAGTTGTTGTTAAGGCTGCAACAGATCGCCTTCCATCGCTAATAAAATTAAGAGAGACTCAGGTAAGAAGGCGCGCTACCAATTCTCCAACCCAACAATTATTTGCAACACTTCTCGGCCTTGAAGTCTCACCAAGATTAACTAGAGAAGCTATTTCATTCTGGGAAAAGCTTGAGAAAATCGATTCAATCTCTGCAAGAGATAAAATTTGGGAAGAAGCATTCCTACTTCCCAACGCATCTCAGCTACTAGATCCGGAAGGCTTTTCTAAGAGTAGGAAAATCCCAGATGATCTCTCAGGTTTGATTTAAGAGAAAAAGCGAAGACCCCGGTCGCACATTTCTTATCTGCCTTCCCCTTGCAGATATGAAAGAGTTTTCCGAGGTCTTCGTAGGCGCAAAGTACGACAGATAGATATAAATAATCAACTTCATCTAGCGAGTTTCCAACCCTAAAGACTCATCTACTCCTATAGAGTTTGCAGAAGTAATACCTCTTTAGAAAGGTTTCGTTGTGGAAAACTTCATCCAAGATGAAATCTTCAACGCTAACCTGCCTCAGATGCGAGATGACGGCCAGAGAGCAGCTTCAGTAATCAAAATTCCACCAACTCCAAGCTCTAATGGAGCCGAGGTGAAGGTAATTAGAAGCACGCGGCGAAAGAAATCAATTAGCGCCTACCGGCAAGCAGGAGCAATTGTTATCTCAGTTCCTGCTCGCTTATCTAAGAGCGAGGTTCGCCAGGTAATTCCTGAGATGGTGAGCAAAGTACTCTTACTTGAAGCTAGAGAGAAGATAGGCGAAGAAGATTTATATAAGCGCTCACTAGAACTTCTCGCTAAATATCTGCCAGAGTGCCCAGTAAAACCCGTCTCTGTTACCTGGCGCTCCATGAGCGAGCGTTGGGGCTCCTGCACCACAGTTGAGCGAAGCATCCGCATCTCAGAGCGCCTCAATGGCGCACCTAGCTATGTTCTTGACTACCTTCTAGTCCATGAACTCATTCACTTGATGATTGCCGACCATGGTCCAGACTTTGAGGCCCTTCTAGCTAGGTTTGAGCTTGGAAAAGAGGCTAGCGCCTACCTTGAGGGCTATGAAGCAGGGGTTCGAGCGGGTAATTGAGCAGAAAAAATATCCCCATTGAGCGTGGGGAGGCCCTGAGTTGAGGGTATGCGGGGGTATGGTGGTCCTATTCGCAGGCTATCCCAGCGCTGCGAGGATCGGAGGATAGCTATGGCAGAGACATATAAAGGTGAGGCCTACTGCGTAAAGTGCAAGGCTAAGCGTGAATTCGAAGGAACCGTGAAAGTCTCCGAATCAGGCCGTCGCATGGCACAGGGCATCTGCCCAACCTGCGGAACTAAGGTCAATCGCATTTTAGGCAAGGCTTAAACCAGCTTTTAAAAATAGAGCGCTCGCAGCAATAGCTGTGGGCGCTTTATTTATTTTCGCATCTAAATACTCTTAGTAAGTCCCGGGCATACCAAGTCACTTAGATACAACCGCCCCTGCCCAGATCAGCGCCGCTGGCTTAACGCCTTCCCTCAATGGTTATAGATGATCGCCCCCTTATGGAATCAAGGCCTGCAATTAAGAGCGCACTTAGCATCTGGCTTGGCTCAAGCGGGGCTGAGGTATTTATCGGCTCGCCCTATAAATCTATCTGCCTGCCAAGCCTCTGGTTTGGCATCTCAACGCGATTATTGCTGGAGAGTTTTAATGGCCAGTTAAGCCTTGAGCAGATTGGCAAGAAATGCGCTCTTACTATCTCTCAACTCCAAGCACTCGTTGCTGAGCTGCAAGCTCATGACTTAATTGATCTAGAGCGAACCGCTATCTCATACCTAAAGCGATATGACCCAAGAGTCAAAGCAATTACTCCTGTTACAGACCTTGAAGACTTTAATGAAGACCTCGCTGCTCAATCCTTTATCAAACGAATGGAGATTGAATCTGAGGCGGCATCTCTTGAAAAAGGAGATATCGATGGAGGAAGAAGCTCAATTATTAGACGTCGTGATTTCTCAATCCTAATTTTTGGCTACGGAAAAATTGTTAACTCGCTAGTTGGATCACTTAGCGCCTCCGGATTTACTAAGGTCTTAGTAATTAATCGGCTGCAGCAGAGATCTAGCGCTTTAAAGATTTTAGAAAGTGATCTCTCTGGCGGATATATCTCAAGAGCTGATATCGGTGCATCAAGGAAAGAAGTCTTGGCAAAAGCTCGAAGTTCATCTGCGCTCTTTACTGAGGCTACGCCAGTAATTTATCGACCAAGGCTAATAATTAGCGTTGGTCCGCCAGCACCAGATGTATTACAACGTTGGATCTCTGAAGGAAGTAACCACTTAATCATTGAGCCCCATTCATCAGCCGAAGTTCGTATCGGGCCATATGTAATCCCAGGAAAAAGCCCTTGTTATCGCTGTCTACAAATATCTAGTGAAGAGAAGTTCAGTTCAGTAGAGAGAAGAGAGGTGGGATCAGCTCTTGCTCTAGCTACTGCTGCGATAACCTGCCTTGAGGTAATTAGCCTTGCCTCAAGTGGGATAAGCCACTTTCTTGGAAAATCTATGATTTATTCCAACTCAAATTTTCACAACCCAAAGTTGGAGAAGTGGTCAATTAATCCTGGCTGCGGCTGCAGCTGGCGATAGTTTCAATTCGCGCTATATCCCAGGCTAGATAAGAATATGTCGGTGTCAGAGCAACTCCCCCAGGGAACTAGCAAACGAAGCGCCAAGATGGCCAGCATCCCCTTATCTCTTGCTGGCCGCGGAGCCATGGGCTTTGGTCGTCAATTAATTGGTCAATCACCAGATTTTGCCTTTGCTGATTTGCAAGAAAAGACCGCTGAGCAGATCTTTAAAGTATTGGGAGAGTTAAAGGGCGGAGCAATGAAGTTTGGCCAAGCTCTATCTGTCTTTGAGGCAGCACTTCCTGAAGAGATTGCAAAGCCATATCGCGAGACGCTTGTGAAGCTGCAGGAGGCTGCCCCCCCACTTCCAGCAAGAGTTGTTCACAAAGTATTAGCAAAGGAGCTTGGCGAGCATTGGCGAGATAATTTCGCAGAATTTAATGACACCCCAGCAGCTTCAGCATCAATTGGACAAGTTCATAAAGGCATCTGGAAAGATGGCAGAGCAGTTGCAGTAAAGATTCAATATCCTGGAGCTAAAGAGGCGCTAATTTCTGATCTCAATCAGATTCAACGCTTTGCAAAGATTTTCCAATTGCTTCTCCCTGGCGTTGAGATGAAGCCATTACTAGAAGAGCTCAAGGCAAGAATTATCGAAGAAGTTGATTATCGCTATGAGGCAAGTGCGCAGAGCGCATGCTTTGAGGCCTATAAAGGCGATAGTGATATTGCAATTCCTGAAGTAATCATGGCAACTGATCGAGTACTTGTAAGCCAATGGCTCGAGGGAACTCCGCTAGCAAAGGTAATTGCCGCTGGCACACAAGAAGAGCGAAATAACGCAGGTATCCGTCTTGCTCGTTTTCACTTCACCGCTCCAATGAGAGCAGGTTTATTACATGCAGATCCTCATCCTGGAAACTTTAGAGTCTTAAAAGATGGTCGTCTTGGCGTTCTAGATTTTGGCGCATGTAATCGTCTTCCTAATGGATTTCCAGAGCCATTTAAACGCTTACTTCGAAACGCACTTGAAGGTGATGCAATTGCTCTATATAACGGCTTTAAAGAAGATGGCTTTATCCTCGCCGATGTTGAGGTGAGCCCTGAGTTAGTTCTAGATTATTTACTTCCACTAGTTGAGCCTTTAAGAACTGATTATTTCGCCTATAGTCGAGATTGGCTTAGAACTCAGAGCGTGCGAGTGGGGGATCCAAGAAATCCAACTGCAAAGATTGGTTTCCAATTAAATCTTCCCCCGGAATATGTCTTGATTCATAGAGTCACTCTCGGAACTACTGGCATCTTCTGCCAATTAAGAGCTGAAGGAAATTTCAGAGATGAAGCTCTCTCGTGGTTTCCAGAGATAACCCCAACTCATCTGCAGAAGAGTTAAGAGATTAATTCTGCTTTAGACAGGGCGGGTTAGATAAAACTCTCAAGATTGCATCTTTCTCTGCTCTTGTTAGCCAGAGGTTATATTTAACTTTTACCTCAACTTGCCTTGAAACATAATTACAGCGAAATTGCTTATTCGGTGGTAGCCAAGTTGCAGCATCACCATCGCCTTTCTGACTATTGAGCGAGCCTTTAACTGCTAGAAGATTTAGTGGGTCATTAGCAAAGCTCTTTCTAGTAGCAAGATCTGCCTTAAAGATTCCGGTCTGCCAGGCATTAGATAGCGCAACCACGTGATCAATCTGCACTAGAGCGCTTGTTCTTTCTCCCCTTTGAAAATTAATACTTTCACCTGAGAAGGGATCTAAAAGCACTCCACTTTCCACAACACAATCTTTAGTTTTTGCTCTAAAGGTAATTTGAGTCAAATCTCTTTTGAGAATGTCGTTTCTAGTATCACAGCCATTTCTATCAACATCTGCCCAGGCAGGACCAAAGGCAGATCTTGAATATCCAGTCTTTGGTGCTCGTCCTTTCACTGCCAGAGTTTCAATTGCCTTAATTGGATCAAACTCTGCTCCATTAGCTGAGGCAAATTGAAGTATTTCAATCTGATATTTCGAGCTTGGCGATACAGGAGAGAAAGAAGTAAGTGCAATACTTCCGATTAGAACTATCGCGGTTGCTTGTGAAGTAAAAGCTGCACTGTATTTCAGCTCTTTTTTTGACTTCAAGAGGCTGAAAGTGGCTTTTTGCCAATTGGACTTCATGGCTTCATTCTCATCTATTTGGCTTAGAAATTGGTATCTAAGGCAGTACTGGTTATAGTGTGCTCCGCTTGATCACGACAAATGGTCAACGGGTTGTTAGCTCAGTTGGTAGAGCAGGTGACTCTTAATCACCGGGTCGTAGGTTCGATCCCTACACAACCCACTTTCCTAGTAAACTCTTATTCGGTTAAAGTACACTTCAAAATTCAAGGAAAGATTTCTAAATGGCGATAATCCACTTGATTTCTGGATTACCAGGTTCTGGGAAGACGACAAAATGTAAGGAGCTAGCGAAACTCTGCCCTCTTATCCGAATGTCTCCTGATGAGTGGATGCAGGCTTCTGGGATTTCGCTTCGCGATGCATCGGCAAGAGAATCTATTGAAGAGTTTCAATTTAAACTTGCGCTGGTCTTATTGGATCGAGGAATTGATGTGGCTATCGAGTGGGGAACTTGGAGCCGAATTGAGCGAATAGAGATCCTGCTAGCTGCTAAAGAGCGAGGCCACGAAGTCAAAGGATATTTTTTAAATCCTCCAATTGAAGTTCTTAGACAGAGATTGGATATTCGAGACCGAGAACTTCCTGAATCTGATCAAGTCTTAGTTAGTGAATTGGAATTAATTTTTACGATGTTTGAACTTCCTGAATCTGAAGAAATGTCCCTGTATTCCGAAGTTTGGTTTGATAAACCAACGGCTGATAAGTACTAGCCATAGTTTGAGATATCACCACCTATGCCCAATAAATTGGGAAGTAAACGCCCTACCAGGGTGACTCGTAATTAGCTCGAAATTGTTTCTCTCTCTGCCTAAATTCTCTGCCTCAAGCTTTCAGCTGTACCTAGATAACTTGAAAGCCAGAAATTCAGTTTACGCTTATCTAGGACTATCCTAGGTAGATGTCCAGCTCTTCAATTCGGATAGTCAGATTAAAAGATTCAAATTCTGTTGGTGAATTTGTCGCCCAAAAAATTTCTGCGGCAATAAAAAATGCTGGTTCAAAACCCCTGGTCTTAGGCTTTCCAAGCGGTCGCACTCCCAGGCCCACCATTAGGGCTCTTGCCCAAATAGCCAGCACCGAAAGTTTAGATCTCTCGCAAGTGCATATTCTGCTAATGGATGACTACGTCTGGCAGGAGCCAAACGGAACATTTAAGAATGTTTCTTTATCTGAGCATTTTAGTTGCAGGAAATTTGCCCAAGATGAATTGCTGGCACTTATTAATGCCAAGCTGGAGAAACCTAGACAAATTAAAATCGAAAATCTTCATGCACCTGATGCAGCTAATCCGAAGGACTATGAAACTTTAATTGACTCGCTGGGCGGAATAGACATTTTTATCCTCGCCAGTGGAAGTAGCGATGGCCATGTTGCTTTTAATGGACCTGGCGCTGCACGGCAATCATTGACATCAGTGATGGCTTTGGCAGAAAAGACGCGTAGCGACAATTTACTCACATTTCCAGATTTTAAGAGCATCGAGGAAGTACCCCGATTTGGCGTTTCTGTTGGGATTTCAACAATTGCTGACAAATCTCGACTAGCAATTATGATTCTAACGAGTAAGGAAAAGCGAGAAGCGTTCCAGACGATCAGCTCTGCTAGAAAATATGACCCAGCATGGCCAGCGACCGTGGTAGTGGAGTGTCGAGAAGGGATGATTGTCGTCGATGAGCTTGCGGGATAAAATCAACAAGTGTTCGACTTAATCACAATTGGCCGCATCAGCGTTGACATCTACGGGCAAGAAGAGGGGGCTGGGCTAGAGGATCAACAGAGTTTCAAGAAGGCAGTCGGCGGGAGTCCAACAAATGTTGCTATTGGAACGGCCAGATACGGACACAATGTCGCACTAATCTCCGGCGTCGGTGATGATTCCTTTGGAAAATATGCACTCTCAGAGTTAAGAAAATTCAAGGTAGGGACTGAATTTGTGAGTATGTTCCCTGGAAAGACCCCTGTTGTAATTGCTGGCCTTAAAAATCCGGATGATCCTGAACTTGTTTTTTATCGCGATAAGGATGCGCCAGATACCCAAATGCAATTCAATTCTGCTATGGAATCTGCGGTTTCAAAATCCAAGATGTTTTGGTACACCGGTTCAACGCTCGCTAATCCAAAATTAAGAAGTACTGTGCTCTCACTTCTTACTTCTCGAGCGTTAGATAACGGAGAAGAAAACATTTTTGATCTAGATTACCGTCCTTCTTTTTGGAATGACCAAGCAGATGCCCATCTCCAGATTTCTGCAGCTTTGAAACATTCCCAAGTGGTAATTGGAAATCGAATTGAGTGCTCAGTAGCTACAGGATTACCAAGTACAAGTGATTCAAAGGAATTTGCTGACTCGCTATTAGCAAGTGGGGTTCGACTCGCAATTGTCAAAGATGGGGCTAATGGCGTCCTTGTGGCTGATAAGAGCGGAAGTAGAGTTATTCCTGGAATCAAAGTAAAGGTGCGCTGCGGACTTGGGGCTGGCGATGCCTTCGGAGCTGGAGTAGTACATGGATTACTTAATAATTGGACTCCGGCTCAAAGCGTTGAATTTGCCAACGCGGCAGGGGCTCATGTTGCAAGTCAATTGATGTGTAGTGATGCGATGCCAACAGAGACTGAAGTGAAGAAACTTATGAGTACCAAGTGAAGCGATACTTTCCGGCAAAAGAGGGCAACCAGTGGATAACCCCTGAGGTGGCAAATTGGCAGTATTGCGGGTTATCTATTTTTTCTGATTTTGTTGGCGATTTTGAGGTTCCAATGGAACTTACCGAGAGCAATGAATCTGCTCTAATCCCCCTCAAAGGTCGAGATATCAAAGTAAAAATCGATGGCAAGGAATTTAATCTAAGTGGACGCAGTGGAGTCTTCGAGGGTGCAACTGATTGGATCTATTCGGCGCCTGAATCAAGAGTAGAAATTAGGGGCGATGGTGAGATTGAGATTGCTCTTGCTACCGCTAGGGCGGAGAAGCGATTTCCCACCATTTATGTAGCTAAGTCTGATGTGGTGGAGACAAGAGGTTCTGGCTCGGCCACTAGGGAGATCAGGCCATTTATGCATCCCGATAACTTTGCCAATGCAGTCAAACTCAATGCCGTTGAAGTCATAACCCCTGATGGCAATACTTCAAGTTATCCCCCGCATCGCCATGACGGCATAGGCGATTGCCCGTTTCACAATGAGGAGATTTATTACTTTAGAATTGGAGAGATTGGTCAATCTCACGGCAGTAACTCAGGCTTTGGATTCCATCGGACTTATTCTGCTCCACAAGATTCAGACTTCTTCGATGACAACATCTCGGTGCGAGATGGCGATATCTATCTAGTTGATCGTGGCTATCACGGTCCTTGTGCCGCGCTTCCTGGTTATCCAATGTATTATCTAAATGTTTTGGCCGGCCCGGGCTTGGAGCGAACCATGGGTTTCTGCGATGATCCAACTTATTCACATATTCGCCAAGACTGGAAGGATCAGATCGCTGATCCCCGAATTCCCTGGAGGACAAGCTAATGAAAATTACGGTCTCAGAAGCAATCGTGCGATGGCTACTATCTCAAAAAGTCGAAACTAAAGAAGGTTTGCAACCTTACTTTGCAGGAGTTCACGCCATATTTGGCCATGGAAATGCTCTCGGATTAGGTGTCTCACTTTCTGCCGCAAGAGAGCAGGTTGTGACTTATCGTGGTCAGAGCGAGCAAGGTATGGCCCTAGCCGCCATTGGCTTTGCAAAAGCTAAGCGTCGCCAACAATGCCAAATAGTGACCACATCAATTGGTCCTGGGGCGCTAAATGTCGTAACTGCTGCAGGTGTTGCACTTGCCAATCGACTTCCACTTTTAATCCTCTCTGGCGATACTTTCAATTCCCGTAATCCAGATCCAGTTCTACAGCAGATGGAACACTTTGATGAACCTTCTCTTACCGCCAATGATGCTTTTCGAGCGGTAACGAGATATTGGGATCGAATAACTTCACCGACTCAGATTCTAACCTCGCTGCCTCAGATGCTAAGCACGCTGCTGGATCCATCAAGCTGCGGTCCGGCATTTATCGGACTTCCGCAAGATGTTCAAGTAATCAAATATGACTTCCCTGAAGAATTCTTTAAGCCAAGAACACATAAAATTCCTAGACCTCGACCAGATTTGCGAGAAATAGAGCAGGCTATTGAGCTGGTAAATAAGGCTCAGAAACCGCTGATTATCGCCGGTGGTGGTGTGCACTACTCACTAGCGGAATCCGTGCTATCTCAATTCGTAGCAGAGAAGAAAATTCCTGTTGTTGAAACAATGGCGGGCAAGAGCGTTCTATCGTGGTCAGATGAGCGATTAATCGGGCCAATAGGTGTTACTGGAAGCGCTCCGGTTAATCGAGTTGTTGCAGAATCTGATTTAATCATTGCAATTGGAACTAGGTTGCAGGATTTCACCACTGGATCTTGGACACTCTTTGCAGAAAAGCCGATTATTGGAATTAACACATCCAGATTTGATGCTTCAAAGCGGAGAAGTGTTGCAGTAGTTGGAGATGCCTTGATGACTTTGAAGGAAATAGCTCCAAGAGTAGAGGTGAAGTCCAGTACTTGGCTTGCGCGAGCGCAAAAAGCTCGAGTTGAGATATTGGATGAGATTCAGACAAGAAAAGAGTTGAAGTCTGAATTGAGCACCTACGCCCAAGTAGTAATAGCTGTTAATGAAATTGCTGAAGAGCAAGACTATGTAATGACAGCAGCAGGCGGACTTCCCGGAGAATTAAATATGAATTGGCTCTCAAAGTCAGTCCATTCCTTTGATTGTGAGTATGGATTCTCTTGTATGGGCTATGAGATAAGTGGTGCCTGGGGCGCTGCTTTGGCTCGTAAAACCGGTAGGGTCATAACGCTTCTTGGCGATGGCTCGTAC
>Ga0209835_1000775_pt1 | contig 19582 bp, 22 predicted proteins | sample LakKivwa52mmetaG_FD_184138 | JGI IMG/M metagenome (GOLD analysis project Ga0209835, IMG submission 184138) | Anoxic lake water microbial communities from Lake Kivu, Rwanda to study Microbial Dark Matter (Phase II) - Lake Kivu water 52m metaG... | ecosystem: Environmental > Aquatic > Freshwater >...
GCTTTATATTTGACGATACAATTCCTTTAACAATATAAAAAACAAATAAAAGCGCTCCAAAAGAAATAAAAGGATACATGCCTGAATTAAACGCAACTCCTGGGACTGCTTTTACCTCGCGAAGCCTGGTCGCAATAAAAAGGACAAGAAACAGAGAAGTTGTATGAATATTTCTTGTTTTTATTGTGAGCCATAAACCAATAAAAACAGTGAAGTGAAGTATAAACTGCACAATTTGGAGGGGGTCATGAAACTGAGTGAACATATGATACTCATTGATAAGGAAAAAAATAATAGGATGAGGATTTGCAATATTAGTGCCATGATGGAGTATTTCTATATAGTATGGTGAATAAATTGCAAAATTAAAATAGAGACCTTGAAATATAAAATCTTTTAGTTGGCCAGTTATCCAAAAAATAAGAATAGGTAATGAATTAATCGCAATTATTGCAAATGTGGTCTTAAGAATATCTTTTCGGTTAGTAATTAACAGAGGTACAATAAAAAGCAAAGTGCGAAAGCGATTCGAGTTCTGTTTTGACGATAGCTTACATATACAAGTCCATAGCAGACAAGATAAAGTATAAGTACAGATAAGCGAAATACAGTGAGAGTTCTTGCAGGTGCATCTGGAGACCATAACGGTGTAAATGCATATATCCAGTAGTAAGGAAAGGGAAAGTGATGGCTAAAATGCTCTGAGTATAAAAGTCGGCCAGTCTTCATTAGGTATCCTGCGACAATATGATCACTCTCATCAAAATTCCCCATGAAAGCTCTATTGAGATAGAATATGAGCGAAAAAAATCCAAGTGAACAAAGAAAAAGCACATGAGGAACCAAATTAAAAATTTTTTTTCTCATGTCACTTAGATATATTTGTTATAGCCATCCAGTATTTTCCTTCGAGTAATTTTTTGTCTTTATCTTTGTAGTCCAAAAATCCATTTGCTTTAACCATCTCTGAAATTGGTTTAATAAAAACAAGCGAGACTGAATCACCTACATTTTTATATGCAAAAGAATTGTTAGAAAATATCTTCCATGCATTATCTTTAGGGACAAGAAGCTCAAGTGAGTTGCTAGTTACTAAATATTCATAACTTGTGATTTTTGATGAGCGAAAAACAGTAAATAAATATGGATTAAATACGAGGGGAATAGTAGGTGACGCAGGATCTTTAATACCTTTCTTATCTACTGTAAGTGACCCGGGGTAATAAAACTCCCGAAACTGCCAAAACTCTTGTGCATCAATACTTTTTGTAGCATCAATATTTGCCAGAAAAGAGTTGAGCATTTGAGCTCGTTTGAAGGGGAATACTATTACAGAAGTAGTAGGATGCAACCACAACACAAGTAAAAGAACCGCAACAAAGGCAAACGCGGTATAATGGGAGACATGAATAGGTTTCTTCATAGGTATCAATACATCCTTTTCATTCTGATTATATCAGGTATATTCTGCCTCGATTTATTTGTTCGTGTTGGTCGTCCTTCTGCGTTTGATGCGCCAACACATCTTGCCAACATAGCTCAGTTTACTTCAACACTACGGGATGGCGATTTTCCGGTGCGGTGGTTTGACGGGTTTGCCAACTACGGAATGCCGATGGGAGTTATAGTTCAGCAAACTACGTCGTATCTTGGAGCGGTGTTTAATCTTGTATTTAACAACGTAGTTTTTTCATACAACTTAGTTGTCTTCGTTGGCACTTTTTTTTCCTTATTATTTTTATTCAAATTCCTTACTCTTCATTTTTCAAAACCCGCATCATTACTAGGAGTACTATTATTCGCCTTTGCTCCTTATAGAATAATAAATATATATGTACGTGGTGCGCTTCCTGAATATTTTGCACATGTATTTTTCCCTCTTATTTTTATTGGGCTTTTATATTGGATTAAACAAAGAGAAATCAAAGGACTGTGGTTTTTGATGACTGGAGTTGTTGGTATTCTACTTACTCATCCATTTACTATAGTAATAGGAAGCTTTCTCTTTATTCCCTATGCACTCTATCTATTACTAGAGAAGAAGAGAAGTTTAAAAGAATCTACTCAAATCCTAATCCCATTTATACCCGTCATACTTCTCGCACTCGGTTTAGCAGCATACTATATTATTCCTCTATTTTTGGAGATTAAGTATTTTTACTATGGCAGGAGCGGACAGGGGCTTCTTCCAAACCAACATCTTACACTTTTAAACTACGTTGGTGACTATTGGAGTTACTTTACCGTTCATGATATAGATGTCCGGGGACACGTTATTCATCTTGGGGTATTTGAATTACTTATTGCATTTGGTGGAGTATTATATTGGGGTAGTAAAGATAGAAAGTCTAGGATAATACCTGCATTACTTGGCGTACTTGGTATGTTAATTTTTTTTACGACGCAGTATGCAAACGGTATTTATACTTCTATTCCATTTCTTGGAGGGATACAGCATAACTGGAGAATGTTTACCAGCATTGTTTTTATTGTGCCAATAATTGCCGCATACATTGTAGATCGCACAAATTCACGTGTGCTTATTGGCATTATTATCCTGACTGTTCTCGTTTTGCGAGTGCCTCAACTATATGGAAAAAATTATCTACTGGAGTCAGACACAAAACACTATGCAAGTATAGAAAATCTTCATGGCAATATACTGAATACTATTTGGACTGGGCCTACTCAAGATTATCCTACAAAAGAATTTAAAGGCGAAATAATTGAGGGTAGGGGTCGAATAGTTGGCAGAATAGAAATGAATTCACGAAGAAAATATGAAGTAAAAGCAGACACAGAACTTCGACTTGTTGATAATACATTTTATTTTCCTGGATGGCGTGTGTATGTTAACGGAGGAGAAGTACCCATTGAGTTTCAGGATATGAACTATAGAGGAGTAATTACGTATAAAGTTCCACCTGGCAGCCATACAGTTGAAGTAGTGTTTACTAACACGAAAATTCGGCTTTTGGGAAACACAGTTACATTAGGGTCGATAGCGCTACTTATTTGGATATTATTTTTCAATAAAAAATATCTATCACCTCATCATTCGTCGGAGCATCGCGCCTAGCACTTTATCGACCACACGTTTTGGCCCCCAATATATAGTTTCTGAAAGTCCTTGCGCAAAAAATCGCCTTATATTTATCGCGGGTTCTTCGCTGTCTGCACTATATTTCCGTTTTTCCCAGTAATAGAAATAAACTAAAAAGGAGTAAAACAGTTGTAATATCGCAAGGGTAAACCCAAGCATACCATCCTTATATCCTTCACCTGCAAAATAACGACTCACAAACTCTGAAACTGCTTTTTGTGTGGCTTCACGTAGGTGATACTCTTCTTTTCTTTCTATTTTTTCAAGAGCCTCTACTTTTGCATAGCGCATCATACGACTTACAAAATCGTCGATAGAGTCATAATTATGATGGAGTATAGAAAGATGCTCTTCAGGAGAAAATTCATACACTGTACCTGATACAACTGGTTGTTGATGAATTTGTGTTGGCCAGGTAAGTTTTGATTTTTTAAAAAGTCGCACTTGGAAGTCTGGCCACCATCTGCTGTGTTGCACCCAAGACCCGAACACCATATTTTTTCGTGCAATACGAATGGCGTCGTGCTTTTTATATTCTTTCTTTATTTCTGCTATAAGAGTATCGGGAAGTTCTTCGTCAGCATCAAGAAATAAAACATACTCATGTTTTGCCTTTTCTTTAAGTTTGTTACGGATGAGCTCTACATATAACACATGATCCTCATTCACAATTGTTACTTTCTTATGTTTGGCAAGTTCTTCTCGGAGAGATATATCCATGCCAATATCAGCCACTATAATTTCGTCAGCAATTTTCGCGAGTGATGATATGCATGAATAAATATGATCTGGTCGGCCCTTGACCACCGTTATGCCTGTAATACCCATAAGTGTAATTAAGAACGTATAAATATATTACGAACTTCCTTAACCATATTAACACCAAAACCAAAGTACAGCATTCCTAAATACGTAATCCCTCCAAGCAAAACTGAAAGACTTAGAGCAACTGCATGATCGTAAACAGTCCATTTAACAATCCATACAACACCCGCCATTGCAACTGCCGAAATAAGTGGTTTACCTACTGCTCTAAAAAACTGAAAATGTACACATTGTTTAGCTACCGACACAACAACAACAGAGCTAACAGAAATAAAAGCTACTGTAATTGGAAAACCATAGTATGCATAGAGATAGGTGAGAACTGGTGTAAGTATCCATGTAGTGACTGTCCAAACAATCATGAATATAAGTGAAATCTTTACTCTTCCAAGAGCATTCAGTAAGTTGAGAAGTGGAGATGAAAACGAAGCAAGAAATGCCGAAACACAAAATAAGTACAGAAGGGGAAGTGCTGGGGTCCATTTTGCATATTTTGGAATGAGGTATACGATATGGTCCATGGTAAGAGCGAGTCCAAATATGGTTGGAGCAAGAAGGGCCGTTTGGAAAAAAAGAATTTTTTCAATAAGATGAGCAATTTTTTCTTTGTCGTTTTGCAGACGCGATATAACAGGGAAAAGCACCTTGGTAATATTATCCATAATTATCCGTATGGGTGCCTCTGCCCATTTTTTTGCCCATCCAATGTACCCAACTCCTTCAAATCCCACTACTTTTCCTAAAAACAACATAATCAGATCATCTTTGAAAAGTGCAAGAAAAGAACTTGCCTGAAATGGGACTCCAAATCGAAGGAGTGAATGGAGTGAGTTTTTTGATATGCCAAATGAGGGTTTCCATGGTGATAGTATATAGATTAGAATTACGCCGGTAACCGCTCTTAGGAGCACTGCAATGGTAAATGATGTGAGTCCAAGATGAGCAAGAGCACATATGATGATTGCAGTATAAAATACGGTTCCCTCAACTACTTGCACAAGCACAATGCGCTGAAATTTAACTTTTCGCTCAAGGAAAATAGAGGGAATTGTTTTGAGTGATGAGAGAAAAAACCCGAGAAGTAGCGCCCAATACAAATACTGTCCCTCAGGGGGGAGTTTGTAAAATGTCATTACAGTTTCAGTAAGTAAATACCCAATACCCACAATTGAAACAGTCATACCTTGCTGTATGGTAAAGGTAGTTGTAAAGTCGTTATCAGTTGCCTCTTTTTTTTGAATAAGCGAAGCAGCAAGTCCAATGTCTGAAAAGTAGTTTAAGACAGAGATTACAGAGAGGACTGTAATATACATTCCAAAGATTTCAGGCGAAAGAAGTATGGTGACCACTAAATTTGCCACTAAACCAAGCAAAGCTGTGTAACCACTTTGGAAAAAGAGGCTTATCACGCTTACTATGCTATTTTTTTTCAGTTGCTGATACTTTTGAGCTTCTTCCATATGCGTGTATTAATACTAATCAATAAAAGTCCAAGTAAAGATATTAGCGTGACGGTATTACCTACCTGTTGAACTGGGGTTTGTTTAAACTCTAAAGTGAGAGTATCACCTTTACTTAGCTTAATAATTGGTCTACCTAACTCATCAAATTTGTTCGGTGTAAGTTTAGTTGTATTGAGAGTTAGTCTCCAATAAGGAAAGTAATGAGTGTTTACGGTTACAACATCATCTTTTGTAGTAGTAATTGTTTTTGTATATGTATCGTATTTAATATCTGCCTCTGAATCAGAAATTAAAAATGGTTTATATTCTGAGGTATCAACTGCGTGCAGAAACTGATATCGATATCCCATCCATTTATCATAATCTGCTGTTCGTGGCAGATACTCGGGAATAGCATATGCAATTTTGCTATAGATATAGGAATCAGAAACATATCTGTGGTAGTACTCATCAAACGTCATTCTCCACGGATGCCTAAAATATGGTCGGGCAGTAAAAAGTAAAAGTGCCACTGTGAGAAGTGATAGAATCGCAACTAAATTTCGATTTATTTTTTTTGAGACAAAGTAAAAGGCAAAACCTGTAAAAACTGAAATAGTGAATAGAAAGAATGTGTTAAAGCGCCATGGGAATTGAAATGGAGCGAGTACAAACTGAAATAGATCCCATATGGGACGAGAATATTCAAGCATCAAAAAAAGAGCCCCGATTCCAAAAACTGCAATAAATCCAAGTTTATATGTGATTTGACTCTTTTTTTTAGTGAAAAGAGTGATTAACAAGAATATAAAAAGTCCCACACTTCCCAGTATGAGATGTAATTTCCCAAGCTTAAATGACATGCCATCATTACAACCTGCCCCAGAACCACCAAGTTCCCAAGTAGGCGAACTCCAAATTTGCTGTATGCAGACAAAGTGGTCTTGATAGGGTGTTCGCTCTGCCTGTGCTTTAGCATAAGTGAGCGAAGTCTCAACTATAAGAGGTAAAAAGAAATATGCCACCAATAATAGTGCAAAACCGAGTGAGAGTAAATTAATTTTTATTGTTTTTTTTGAAAGTAGGATGTAACAAATGAGAAGTGGAATTCCGACAAGAGATAATACATTATGGGAAGTAAAGAGCCATGACATGGTAAGTGTGGTAAATATAAAAATAAATGGGGATTTTTTTTCTCCATTTACTTCCAATAAAAATAAGACGAGTGGAAGCAGTGCAATAAACCAAACTTCACCAATATTTCCACGAGCAAATATTTCGGTCGCAATCCACGTAGAGCTTACATACACTGTAGACGCTACAAGTGCGGGTATAAAAGAAAAGATACGTGAAATATAGAGGAACATTCCTATAAAGGCAGTAATGAGAGCTAAAAATAATGAGAGTTTAGCAGCCATTACTATTGGAACTCCCATTATGTGTATTAGTGACCCTACCCAGTAGGAGAATGGCGCATAGAAATTAAAAACAGGAAATCCCATTCCAAAAGAAAAATGTGGAGCCATGCGGGGAGGGATTTGGAGGTTTTGCAAAGAAAACGCAAACTCTTTTATTCTGCCAACCTGTGTATCATCATGGAACGAAAAAAAACGAGATTCAAATGGCTGAAGATGCCAGCCTAAGAAGTATATAACCGCACACAAAGCGAGGGCAAAAACAATTGTTTTTTTCACATATCAATTATACAACCTCAATTGAGCTAAACCCATCTATTTGCTACAATGCGCTCATATGAAGAAACTATCCAGAATAACTCTAATCCTTCTTACATTTATTACCATACTGTCACTAAGTATTCGTTTTTATAATCTGGGCGACCTTCCTTGGAATATGCAAGAGGACGAAGCAATGACAGGGTATGTGGGTCGCTATATTATTGAGAACGGTATGGATGTGTATGGAAACAAGTGGCCACTTTTGTATTTTGATAAATTTGGAGACTTCTACATTATTGGTCCAATTTATATGAAGGGATTATCTACACTGCTTTTTGGTATGAATGCATTTGCAGTCCGGTTCCCAACCGCGTTATTTGGGGCGCTTACCGTAATCCCTATTTTCCTTTTGGCACGACTTTTATTCTCAAGTAGTGCTGTTGGATTGTTTTCTGCTCTTGCAATGGCCATTATGCCCTGGACCATTCCACTTGGGAGAGCATCGTCTGAAGGTATATTGGGAGGATTTTTCTTTCTCTTTGGTTTGTATTACTTCCTACTTGCGTTAAAAGAAAAAAAGATGAAGTTCACGGTAATTGGCGCTTTGTTTATTCTCTTCACATTTTGGATTTATCATAACTACCGTCTTTTATCATCTCTGTTTGTTTTTGGTATTGCGGTATATGGGTGGTTTACGGTGCAAAAAAAACATAGGAACATTGTTTGGGCTACTGCGCTTGTAGCTGTTTTGTTTGTCGTAATAACAGTAGCAATAGGGCGAACCTCGTGGGGAAGAGGCCGGTTTGATCAAACCGGCATATTAAGTCCTTTATCAGGAGTTAGCATACGAATTCAAGAGCTCATATATGATGAAAAACATTCCTCAACACTGGTAACTCGTTTTTTTCATAATAAAGTATTAGGGTATGGGAGAGAGTTTTTGAAACAGTATTTTATTTATTTTTCAGGTGACTATTTATTTATTAAGGGGGGTAAATCTGAATCATATGCAGTACCTGAAAGCGGACTACTTTATGTAGGATATATTATTCCCATAATTTTTGCTCTGTGCTTCATTGCAAAAACTGAAAATAAAGAAAAAAAAGCGATGGTTAGTGGTCTGTTGCTTTTGTATTTTATTGCTATTGCACCTGTCCCTTCAGCTCTTACCATAGTGGATTCTCCCAATATTCAAAGAAGCATCTTACTCGGACTATTTCTTTCGTTGCTTGTGGGATTAGGAATGTATCAGCTATATGAGGTCAGTAAAAAATACAAATGGATTATGTATGTATTCGCACTCTTAATCGCATTTGAAACGACTTTATTCATGCATAACTACTTTGCTCATACGGATTCATTTACAAGTATGTACCGAAATGATGCACAGAGAGAACTAATCGCACGGGTTAACAAACTCGATGGTAAGGTTTATCTTCCTACGTATGGGACCATGTCTATGTATTATCTTTTCTATAATGAAGACTTTAACAGATTATACGCAAAACATTTTGAGCATGATGTCAGGATTAAATCTGTAAAAAATATTGAATTTATAAATGAAGATTGTGCAACGACAGGAACCACGTTATTTGAGGAAAGCGCATATATCGTTACTCTCAAAGACTGCGAATATGATGAAAGACGATTTAAAGAAGTAGAGTTGGTCAAAGGCAAGAATCAATTATTAGGGTACAGGATACTACAAGTACTTGAACAAAGCGAAACCACAACTACTCAGTAAGTTCCAATAAGTGTATTGCTGCTTCGCGAGTGGGTTTGTAGTATGACTCAATTATTTTGACTGGCCAGTCGGTAGGCACTTCAAGGTGGTGGGCCGAAACCACATATACGTGTTTGTTTTCAAGTTCCTTCATATTATCGTTAAGATCTTGCGGAGTCATAGGCCAGTAACCACGAATTTCAATATTGGTATCGGATGGTCTCAGGTATGTGTCAAGCATATCGCCGACAAGTCCAAAATTACCTTCTGCAAGGATGAGTACTGGTTTTTCTTGCGATTTAGTTCGTGCAAAGTCCATAATTTCCTTTACCCCAACTCCCACAGTTGCGCCAACTATGTATTGACCGCGGTCGGTTGGAGGAAACATGATCTTTGTATAGTCGGTCCACATGGGATACTGAAAGAAAAATAAAACTAAAATAATAAAACTCAAAAATCCAAAACGGATTTTCGCACTACCGATCTTGCCAAGGATATATGCGGTAAGCATTGTAAGTATCGACCCAAAGAAAATTATATATCGAGGGAACAGTACGCGTGTCATGAGCGATATTCCAATATAGGGAATAACAATCCAACTGAGCATGTACAAAAAAGTAATCTTATTTCGTTTAAACATCAGTACAAGTGCAACTGCTGCAAATGGCACAACAATCCATCCCGACTCCGAAAAAACGTAGAAGGGTACAGTCTTGAGATTGGAGAACACCACTGCAAACGGGTCGTTTAACCACTCGCTAAAAGTCATCACAAATGTTCCGTTTTTTTGTGTGACATAGTGCATAAAAGGAGATAGGCGTTGCACATTATAAAAAAGCATGGAAAGAAATAAAATCCATATAAAAAAAGCATTTACACCAGAGTCAACTAGCGCCATACGGTCGTAAAAAAGAAAGTACGGTGAAAAAATATAAAGGAGGGCGCCAATGTATGCAGTCCGCTTACCTAAAAAGTAGTACAGTAACGTAAATATCCCCACAAGCGCAAACATACCGGTAAACACAGAAAAAAGTCTCCCTGCAAACAGTGCGTCATCGGGAAATAGTTTGAGAAAGGGAATAGTGCCCCATGTTTGCAATGGCTGTTTGCCATCGGTTAACGAAATAAATCTCCATGATGCATCGTGCCACGCCACCTTGGCCCATCTGATATAAATACCTTCATCAGTAAATATAGGGAGTAAAGAAAGATTGTAGAGGCGAGTACCCAAGAAGGTTATTTTTAACACGAATAGGATTATCCAGTCATGAAGAGTAAAATGCGTGTGCAGATATCGCATGATACGAGATAGATCAAACATATTCTTAATTATACCGTACAACGCAGTGAATCAATCTACTTATAGGTAATAAATAAGATACAGGCCTACCAACAGAAAAAACATAACTCCAATCTTTTTTTGAAGAGTTTTTGTAGAGACGTCCTCTTTAATAATATGTGGAAAAAAACGGGTAAGACCATATCCAAGAAGAATGAGGAATAAAGGCTGTATACCTCCAACAATACTTACGAGCGAAGCAGTAACAAGAGAAAGAGCATATCCTTCTGATAGCTGTGCAACTATCGCGACCACGTTGTTGACAGTGACAATACTTATAATGGAAAAGAGATTTTTTGTTGCTTTGGTAAAACGACGCATTCCTACAAATAGAAGAAGAATTGTTGCACCAAGAGCGCTGCCCACCATTTGGTATCCCATTGTTACCCAAAAATCTTCTGTTCGAATCACTGAACGAATAAGAATAAGCATCGTAGCATACATCGAGCTTGAGAGAAGCATAAAAAAAAGCACAGGTCTCGGCTTTACCATCTCAAGGTTTACCTTGTTTGAGGAGAGAATAAATCCACTCAATACAATAATGATAAACCCAATAAATTGAATAGCAGTAAGAGTTTCATGAAGAAAAATCCAAGAAAAAAGAAATACGATAACAGGGATAAATTGAAACAGAGGCACTATCCGAGATGCATCATCAAGCTTGAGAGCTGAGTAGTAGGGGAGCAAATAAAGTACGAGCAATATTCCGGCAATAAATAAATAGAGTATTTGTTGAGTTTCAAAAATAGGAAATCCCTTGAATGCCAAAATTACTATTCCAATTCCACCAGAAACATAGGATCCAAATATTGTCGCTGCAGTTGGATCTTTTATTTTTTTATCAAGAATATATTTATCTGAGTCGCATTGTATTAATCCCAACTGTTTTTCCAACACAGCTAGGAAAGAAAGGTTTACCAGGTACAAACGCCACATTTTTTTTCAAGCTTTTTTCTAAAAGATGAGCAGTGTCGATAGTGTATTTAACCGTTGCCCATACAAACATACCTCCCTCAGGGTGTGTCCATGTTGCATCTTTGGGAAAATATGCTTTAAGTGCAGCAAGCATCGCACCGCGTTTTGGTTTATACAAACTCACAATATAAGGAATATGTGTCTGAATAGATTTACTTTTTATATATTCTGTAGCAATAGCCTGATCTAATCCAGAAGTACATAAGTCGGTTCCCTGTTTTGCGGTAGTAATAAAACGGACGAGTTGGGGGTCGCCGATAACATATCCAATCCGAAGACCAGGTGCTAATATTTTTGAAAATGAACCAAGATAGAGAGTGTGCTGAGGAGCAAATACAAATAGAGGCGTTATGGACGTATCCTCATATCGAAGTTCTCGGTATGGACTATCTTCAATAATTATTCCATTATGCTTTCGAATAAGAACTGCAATTGCCTTTCTCCTCTTTAGTGAGATTGTTTTACCAGTAGGATTAGCAAAGTCTGAGACTAGATAAAAGAATTTTACTTTCTTTTGTAATGCTAAAAGCACACTTTGAGTGGTTGGTCCCTCTTCATCGGTATCAAGTGCAAAGTAACGAGGTGAATATACACCAAATGCTTGCAGTGCTCCAAGGTATGTGGGTGACTCAACTGCAATATAATCGTCAGGATTAATAAATGAGCGTCCGATTAGGTCAAGCGCCTGTTGTGAACCTGTGGTAATTTGGATAGATGAACTTTCTATGTGTTTTCCGAAATCTGTTTTCTTGTATGCAGATATCGCCTCTATAAGCTCTTTACTCCCTTCAGTTGATCCGTACTGAAGAACTTGAGATCCTTTATTTTGTATTATTTTTGTAACTAACGATTTGATTATTTTTGTGGGGAATGACTCAGGTGCGGGGAGCCCTCCAGCGAGCGAGATTATATGTGGCATAGATGCCTGTTTTAACATCTCCCGAAGTACATTGGGAGGTTGCTTTTGCATGACGTTTGAGATTTTACTATCAATCTGCATGAAGACTATTATACAAAGTTAAGTGTAGAGTGTATTGTGTAGAAACCTGGCAAGGGCGAATGCAACACCATGTTTAACTCCTTCAGATCGAGTAACAACTCCCTTGGTCATAATGCCAAACATGCCCATGCCTTCGCCAATTTTGTTTGTTTTAAAATGATAATCAACAACTTCTTCTAGATTTTTACCTTTATGAATATCGTTCATCATAATTTCAGGGAGAACTAGGCCGCCTGAAGCACCAATACCAATTTCACCTTTTTTGTTCACAATAACAACTATTGAATGTTCAAACCATCCAAATACGTGTTTATGGAGTCCGCCCTCAATACCTACACCATAACTAGCATTTTTTACTTTTTGTAGTGCTTTTTTAGCCCTGTTTAAAGCTCCAATATACATTTCATCTATTGACATAGGTTGGTCGGCAACACCAGAATTGACTTCGACTGACCGTACCGTAAGTGGGGAGAAGTGTTTTGCAAAAACTGCACGTACAGGTTCGGATTTTGTGGGGTTTTTTGATCCAACAGCTACTATCATACTGACTAGTATACAAAAAATACGATTGATTTTTATTCTTCCACATATTACTGTGTATGGTATGAGAAACCTATTACTCCTAATGGTCCGCTTTTATTTTTGACAAACAATGAGGGTGAAGAGGCAATCGCGCGTGGTATTTCACTTGATGTACGCGGATATCTACTGAAAGTTAACTACACACCCGACCAGCTCGTTTCAGAGGTCAATAAAATTCTTGAAGAACGTAAACAGTCGTAAGGTACAATAACAATATATGTTCAAGAAAAATTGGTTATGGGTTTTATTATCGAGTTTTTTTACTGGGCTCCATATCTTCATTTTCCAGCAAAGTCCTGGCGAGGCTATAAGTAAAAGTGCACAGCTAGGCGTGGTTTTTTTAGTACTTGTCCTCCTTCCAAAAAATCTTATTATATGGCTCCCTCAAGACTTTATAATGATTCCTTTATTGAAAAAGCTTGTTGTGTGGAGACGAGACTTGGGAATAGTGTCGGGGGTTTTGTTTGCTTTGCACGCCATAACAGCATCAATTCAATATGGCAAATTAAATCCCAGTTACCTAATCTCACAGACCATGTTGCCAGGCACTATCGCTCTTGTTGTCTTTTATGCTTTATTACTCACATCTAACTCATGGTCCCTTAAGGTTTTTAAACAAACATGGGGTAAAATTCAAAGTTTGGTTTGGATTGCAGTGCCACTTGCCTTAGTTCACAGCGTAATTGCAACTCTTGGATATAGGGGAGAATGGAGTATGTTTGGTATTGTTGGACTAGGCGGACTTGTAGCGTTTGCTTGTATAGAAGCAATGCTATTTTTTCTTCACCCAGACAAAGCAGTTATTAATAAATGGAAGCATATTCGACTTACCCTCATTGGGAGTATTCTTGCACTCCTCTTATTTTTCTTTTATCCCTAAGATTTGTGCGCCTTCATCATACACATGTTAGAAATCACATGAAGGCCATGTAATTTGGCAAGTTGTGATGCCTCTTCATTTTGCACTCCTTCCTGCATCCAAATTATTTTTATATCTCCGCGATGTATTGCACTTTGAACAATTGGCAGTACAAACTCTGACTTTCGGAATATATCAACCACATCAATAGCGACAGATTTTGGCACTTCTGCAAGTGATGGATATGAAGGGATACCTTTCCACATTGAAAGATTTGGATTTATAGGAGTAACGGTAAATCCCTTGCTTTGTAGATACTCTGCAACTTTGTAGCTTGGCCTGTCTGGTTTATCAGATATACCCACGACCGCAACTGTCTTTATGCTTGAAAATAGGTTTGTATCCATGTGTTCAGTATACCGAACCGCCATTTTTTTGGTAGAATATCAATTGCAGTTGCTTATTTATAGTTCTTTGACATATCGCGCGCAGTTTAGTACACTGACGAAGTGAATAGTAAACAAAAAGGCTCGATAGCAGTAGCTCAATGTATCGCAAAGCTTTATAGTTTAGGTTACGAAGTTTTGCTTCCTGTAGGTGATAGAAATCCATATGATCTCGTTTTTGATGACGGTAAAAAGTTGAATAAAGTGCAAGTTAAATTTGCCGGTAAAAGAAAACGCGGAACCTATCGTGCAGGACTTCGAGTTGCTGGGGGAAATAGAAGTCGTAACTATGTAAAAAAATACGAAGATAACGCATTCGATTATCTTTTTGTGTACTCAGAAGAAGGAAAGTCGTATTTAATTAAGTGGAGTGAGATAGATGTCCGAAATGAGATAACTGTGAGCGATATTAGATATAATAAGCACATTGTGTAATGTAAACCAGGGGTGGCGGAGTGGCCAATCGCACTAGACTGTAAATCTAGCGGATTTTTCCTGCGGGGGTTCGAATCCCTCCCCCTGGACTCAGAAAAAAAGATGCCCAAGGTGGCATCTTTTTTTATGGATTTGGAGGGATGAGAAGCCTGCCATTCCGAAGCCCCATCGAGGGCGAAGGATGGAATCCCTCCCCCTGGACAAACTAAAAATTGACTTCAAAACACATTGATTTAGATTGCTATAATAGTCTATCTAAAGGGTTCTAACTTTTCCGTCAAAATATCCGAAAACGCAACGAGCCGTTGCCGTCCTAGTTTTACCGTCAATCATTGAGCAAATCGTTTCAAATGGCACTTCGTCCATAAACAATTTTATAAACGGTCCTGGAAGTCCGCCAAGCGTCTCAAACCCCAGAGCGACATCTTCTACAATAACTGGCTTACCGATTTTTTCGTACGCTTGGCGGACTTTATGCTCGACTATCTCTTTAAGGTCGTGAGATTGGATTTCATCCAAATCAAGTTTTACATGATCAGCGGGATGACCAAGATATTTTGCGAGATAGTCAGCTTTATTTTAATTGCCGGTGATGAATGTAATGTTTGCCATAAATTTATTTTTTAAAAACTACAGGCACAATTTTCTTTGCCACTTCTAACTTATTTTTCAAACTGACGTTGTCGGGTCGCTGCAAAGAATACTTTCTACATATTTTAGTTGGTCTTCAACATCAAAACGAAATTGTCCAAGCTGATATTCATCAATAGCTTTCTTGCCAGCGTCTAAAACTTTTTTGATATTGGTTTTTAATTGCGCAACAGTTCCATCCTTGTCATACAGAATTTTTGCTACTTCCCAAAGTCCTGCCGCATCGTCTTTATGGTTTTCCCAATAGTCTAAAGCTCCTTTTTCAGTGATATAGATAATTTCAAATGGTTGTCCGTTTCGGTGTTCAAAGGTTCGGCGGTATCCCTCCGTCAAAATAACCACCAAATCAACATCGCTATCTGGGCGATTATTTCCTCTCGCCCAAGAGCCGAACATAATCACACCCAACACGTCAGGTCGGTGTTTTAATTCTTCAAGAAATGTTTTTGTTTCTTCATTCATAAAAGTTATCGATTACCTTTTGCTCGATTGTGAGTTTTACACAACATCTCAAAATTTTTTGTATCGGTTTTTCCACCCTTACTCCAAGCTGAAACATGGTCGGCGTCCATACCACTCTAACTCCAAATTTTCGCTTTGTTTGCGTCGTGTCCAATGGTGCAATTATGCGACCTCTCCAGGATAAATCAGCTCAGCCGATAGTCAATAGTCACAGTTAGTGATAGGTGTAATTATACCAATTTAAGATGATCTTGTGAGTTTAAATAGCAGTGCGGAGAGCGTGGACAATATTGGAATGTTTTGTAGATAATAGTTTCCTTGGACTATTCTTTCGCAGTTTTTCTTATATTCTCAATAATTTCTCTAATATCACCGTCAAAATCCCAATATGTTGCTGATACTTCATTATATGGATTCGTGTGTATATGCCAGATCAAAGGCTTAATAATAATATTTTCACCATTCTTTAATATCTTCGTTTTGCCCTCATCATTTTCAAAAATAACCATATTTGACATTCCCTTGGTTTGAGTTAATTTCTCTGTAGCAGGTCTATTGTGAAGAGTGAGAGAAGTGTGTGGATTCAACTCAAGATACCCAACGCTTTTGTTTTCATCAGATGGACCAAGATATATGGCACCCTGGTGTAGTTTTATTTTTTGACATAACTCTCTGAAGAATCTGTTTTAGAGCACGTATTAAACTACGGTAATTGGGACGACGTTCAGCAGTTTATTAAAATTAAAGGAAGGGAAAAAACTGCAGAGTTGTTTAGTAAAACCCTTGCAAACAAAAGAACTAATTATTCTTTACCGATAAAGTCATATTTTTATCGGTATTTTAATACCCATGTTTAAAAACATTTTAAATAGCGATCAAGAAAATTTACTTCCCTTAACGAAAACTTTTTCAAATGACTACTATTTAGTTGGGGGAACAGCAATCGCGCTTCATTTGGGACATCGCAGATCAATCGATTTTGATCTTTTTTCAGACAGAACCTTTGATCCAATGCGTATAAGAGCAAAGTTGTTAGACAGTTATAAAATTGATCAAACGTTTTCTCAAGGAGAAGGAGAGCTGACTGTACTCATACATAAAGTAAAAGTAACATTTTTTCATTATCCCTTTATCATTGATCGGCCCATTGATTTTGATGGTTTGATAAAATTACCAGATCTCATTACTCTTGGTGCTATGAAAACGTTTGCCTTAGGACGAAGGGCCAAATGGAAAGATTATGTCGATCTCTATTTTATCCTTCAACAATATTCTTTTCAAGATTTAATTGATAAAACAAGCATTATCTTTAAATCTGAGTTCAACGAAAAATTATTTCGGACTCAACTAGGATATTTTGAGGACATCGATCATTCAGAAGAAATAGAATATCTACCAGGATTTGAAAAAAAAGATGAAGATATAAAAGTATTTCTTGAGAAGATTAGTCTTTCTTAAATAACATTAATTTATGTGTCATGTACTAGGTAGTATTGGATTATGATAAAGGGCTTAATTCGACAGATCTCATATGGGCTTAGGATAAAGACTGAAAGAAATTGCTTTAACCCTTCATAAAAAGAAGACAAGATATATTAATAAATAATGTGCTAATTTCTGCTGGAATAACTGCATACGATCCAAGTACAGCTCCCTATTTCTAGAACACATTGTATGTAGTCGATAGTGGAAAAATTGTTGGAGCTCGTTATTTTGTTGGGCATAATTTACTTGCTTCAATAGGGTAGGGTGTGGAATCTGAAAAAGCAAAAGAATTTAATAGAGTAGCAGTGATTCTTATGGATAAAAATATTCGAATATCACGTATGCAGCCCCATCGAGCCATTTATCATCAATATGATGATATGAAAAAGAGGTAAAAGATTTCAAAGGGCATAGGAATGGAATTATATGTACTTCTAAAAAAATATAATATATAAATATCTATGCAAACTGGTATTAATAAGTTGATAAAGACTCGAGTTTTGAAGAGGTTAATAATCTTTTTAACTTTCCTATTATTTGTAGTCTATTTATTTTTTCATTTTAATACAGTTAATAAAGACTGTATAAACCCCTTTGAAGTAAAGGATTTCACTTCTGGTAGAAAAAAAGTAATGATTTGTAACAAAGTACTATACATTGGATCTGTAAAGTTGGTGAGCAACAGAGAATTTCCCGATTTATTTCAGTTTTTGCTAAATAAAGACGATAAACCTAATGAGGTGAAACAATATGTAAGAATATTCGAGAAAGATAATACCGAGTTAGTTTCAATAAAATCTACCATTAACTACGGTAGTTGGAATAATAGTGCATTAGGGATATTCCAAAAAGATAAAGACAATACTTATAAATTAATTTTTAAAAAAGCATTTAAGGATAATTCAGGCAGATGGGTTAACATTGAATTTGGAGAGGATTATTCAACTAAGGATCCATATTTTTATCTAAATTACCCCGGAAGTGGAATTTCAATATCTGGAGACATAGGGTATTTGGGCTGTTACGGCGCTTGTCGCATGCTATGGTGGGATTACTATGATTGGGATTCGGAAAAGAAAAGCTTTGTTCTGGTAAATAACAAACATCCTGAGGCATTTAAGAAATTATTAGAGAACTATGAGCAACTTGATAAGAATAGTTGTTTAGATGAATCAAGCGTAACAGATTCTATAACCGACTTATACCCCACAAGAAAAGATAAGGAAAAAATATGCTCAGACGATGCGATTGTGCCATATACCACATCTAAACAAGCAGAAATGTTATTAAAAGGTAAAAAAGCGATACAGTCGGTCATTAATGGACAAAATATTTCAATCTCAGAGGTAAATAAGATAGTCCTAGATTTATAACGAGGCTATTTATAATACGATTTTAGCCTTGAAGTAATTATATTTTGCTTGGCTTTAAACACGACTTTGGTTATTGCATCTACTATCTGATTAAGATGCTCTTTAACCAAAGGGTTCGGTATATGGAGTGTGTGGTAGCCTTTTCTGTCTGAATAGTATTCTCTATGAAAATCACGCTCAATTTGTTCTGGGTCCGTTAAATGCTGAAGACCGTCTACTTCTATATTGATTTTTGCCTCTGGTAGATACAGATCAATGTGCATATATCCAGTAGATTTCTCCTTTTCAACCTTAATTCCTCGCTTTTCCAGAGCTTCCTTTAAGAGATTTGCTTCATAGGTCTCATAACCCTGCTTAATAGCCATATAATAAATGTAACAAATTCTCCATTTAAACTATTACTAATTTTTATAAGAGTATAATTTAGTAAATGCTAAAGAAAAAGAACTCATATCTGCGCTTAATTTTTTTCTTGGTTATTGCGGTAATATCCATTCTACTAGTTATCAGTTTGTATAGTAGAAAAAAACAAAAAGAGCCAATAATCCAAAATAACGCTTCTGTTAATAATAAAAACGTGGACTCAAGTAAAATTGGTTGTACTCGAACAACTAGATTAGGAAATGACCCTCAATACGATAGAGCTTTAAGTCTTATCCAACAAAGATTAGTGCTTAACCAAAAACGATTTAAATATAATAATAGAGCGCTATTCACATCTTTTTCTCCAGAATTAACGAATTGTATAAAAGTTGTAGAAAGACCATCAAAAAAAGATGATGATTTTGAGGGGTACTTTACTTTTAATGGTGAGGATATTCAAAATGATTATTATCCAATAGTTGTTCAACCTTGAAAGTGATGCAATACGAGGTCGGATAGGAAACGCGCTTGAAAATATTGACAATAAATTTTTACAACGTCCATTTGACGATCAACTTCTTATGCTTTATGCCATTGGAGAACTATCTAATTCCCCGTTATCTATATGTAAAAAGCCAACATTCAATGGGGCAATAGATGAAGCACATATGGATGCAATAGATAGATGGACACATTGTCTTGATTTAGAAAAACCAATACTGTTAAAAAAATTGCTTGAAAAAGATACTTACTACAAAAAACAGTGCCATTTACAGTAAGAGAGAATATTTTTTATTTACCATACTAAATTTGAGCGTAGAAGGTTCTGACATCCTTCATGAG
>Ga0209835_1000776_pt1 | contig 19563 bp, 19 predicted proteins | sample LakKivwa52mmetaG_FD_184138 | JGI IMG/M metagenome (GOLD analysis project Ga0209835, IMG submission 184138) | Anoxic lake water microbial communities from Lake Kivu, Rwanda to study Microbial Dark Matter (Phase II) - Lake Kivu water 52m metaG... | ecosystem: Environmental > Aquatic > Freshwater >...
ATCTTTGTCAAGGCAACGAATTAACGCATTCCTGGGATGTTTTTTCAGGCACGCACTAATTGGCGTACCTCCTCGCTGGAGGTACAAACCAGGCAGCGTTCAGCCAGTTGGCGCGATGCTTCCTTTGTTATCGAACGAATGATAGATTTGACGCGCGGAATTCCGGATGAATTTAAGCTTAGTTCGTCTATTCCTAATCCCACCAAAACGGGCACCGCTTCGACGTCTCCACCTAATTCGCCACACAGGCCAACCCATTTACCGGCGTTGTGTGCCGCCCGTATAACCAATTGAATTAATTGCAACACAGCAGGGTGCAAACCATCAGCTAGGTAAGCCAGTGCCTGGTTGCCGCGTTCAGCGGCCAGGGTATATTGCGTCAAGTCATTAGTTCCAATACTAAAAAAATCAACCTCGTGAGCCAATTCTGGGCTGAGTAGTGCAGCCGAAGGAATCTCGACCATAATGCCTACTTCTACCGGCCAGGCATGGGGTAAGTCCTCGTCTACCAGCGACTGGTGAGCGCGCTCTAAAAATTCGCGAGCCTTGCGCACTTCATTAATCTCTGCCACCATGGGGAACATGATACGGCAAGGTAGCCCATAGGCCGCGCGCAAGATGGCACGCAGTTGGGGCAGGAACAACTCGGGTTGCGCAAGCGAAAGCCGCAGGGCGCGCACGCCCAGAAAGGGATTGGCCTCTTTTGGCATTTGGATATATGGCAGTTCTTTATCACCGCCCACGTCCAAAGTCCTGGTGGTTACTGGACGATCAGGCCCCATTGCTTCGTAAATTTGGCGTAATAACAAATATTGCTCTTCTTCATTTGGCGCGGTTTCACGAGTCAGGAAGAGGAATTCGGTGCGCAATAGCCCGCAACCATCAGCGCCGTTTTTTATTGCGGTGGCGACATCGGCTTGGCTACCTAAGTTAGCAAATACTTCCACACATTTGCCGTCTTTTGTTACAGCCGCATCCTGACCGGATATGCGTAGTGCTTCTTGTTGGGCTAGCCATTCAGCGCGACGCGTCAATAATTCCGAGGCAACTTCAGGTGACGGATTAACCCACATTTCGCCACTTGCACCATCTAGTCCTACCGGGGTGCCATTCGGGATTTGATTTAACCGTGTGCCCGCACCGGCCACTGCCGGGATGCCCAGCGCACGCGAAAGGATGGCGCTGTGTGAAGTGGGGCCGCCCCCACTTGTGATGATGCCCCACACGCGCTCCATATCCAGTTGCGATGTTTCAGTTGGAGTCAGGTCGTCAGCTAGCAGGATGACCGGTTCATCGAAAACAAAGGGGGTTTTTGCCGCTTTGCCTGACAGGCAAAACAATACCTGGCGGCCCACGTCCTCTACATCCATAGCGCGAGATTGCAGGTAAGAATCGCCTAGGTCGCGGTAGTTTTGCGCGGCTGCCTGGATGGCTGTGTGCCAGGCAAGGGCAGCATTTTCACACACTTCGAAAATGCGCGCGCGGGCCGCGTCCAACAGATCTGGGTCATGCAAAATGAGCAGGTGTGCATCAAATATGGCCGCTTCTTGCGCGCCAATGCTTCGCTTCAACAGGTTTGCGCGGCGGGCAATCTCATGACCAGATAATTCCAGAGCTTTTTGAAGGCGTTGCCACTCAATCTGCGGGTATTCGGTTAAGTCTTCGGGGATGGGCGGCAGGGGCGGCTCATAGCGAAAGAGTGCGGCCAGGGCTATGCCTTCGGAAATGGGGATACCTACGCTCGACCCGGCTCCACTGCGCTTATGGGACTTTACGGTTGCTGTTTCTTCGAACAGGAGCGACGAGGCGGCACCATCAGACGTTGGTTCTCCAAAACTGGATTCAACCAGGGCGCGTAGGGCTTGCAGGGCACGGTTGGCATCGGGTCCAGACGCAGTGATGACGACCTGATGGTTCTCGATAGCGCCCAAGGTAGCCAACGCATTCAGGCTGCGGGCCGAAACCGGACCTTTCCCCAAGGTTTGGTTGCTGACCTTTACTTCCGCATCGAATGCGGCTACTGTCTGCACAAATTTAGCTGCCGGCCGGGCATGCAATCCGTGTAAATTGGAGAGCGTAAGGGTGATAGCAGAAGCATCCTGAACCGCAGCAAGTGCTGGGCCAGCCGGGTTTTCATCAGGGATGTATCCCAAGTGCTGGCGTTTGGGGTTGAGCGCTGCGTTGGCTTCACGACAAACATCATCCAGGTTGCCCCCCAGCCCGACTTGCACGGCCGCCGCAATGGCGCCTTCGACCAATGGGGCACCGCAAAAGCGGACTTTGCTACTCAATTCGGGCGGCAGTAGGTCGAGGGCTGTTTCTGCGCTGAGTATCGCACTGCCCAGGTCCATAAGAACCAGTACGCCATCATCTGAAAAGACGGACTGGATGGCTTCCATGATGTCTATCGCGTCGGTGCCAAGTTCGTGACGACCCTCGCCGACGCCTGCCGCCAGGGCGACAGGCAGGGTGGATTGGGCTACCTGTCTCACCAATCTGACAAGAGCCTCGGCCAGGGCGCGGCTGTGCGAAATGATTACTAATCCAACCATAATTCCCCTCAGGTTATAGGCCTTTGGCAGCGATGACCAGGGCCAACCATATACCATAGCCAATAGCGGCTGCGCCCAGCGCAACAAGGAGTACGGTAACGGCATTCAACGCTGGGCGTGATGGGTTCATATCCAGCACGATGCCGCGAAGCCCGACCAGGCTGTGTGTAACGACGGCGGTGACAAAGATGATTTCAATGGCCGGGATGAGCGGGTTTTGGAAGTAGGCAACCACATCGTCATAGGTCATCAGCCCTGAGGCGGTGCTACCGAGGTAATGGTTGACGACCAGGTGCAGAATGAATATGAGAAATAATAAGGGGCCGGTGACAATTTTTACCAGCCACAGCCAGGCGGTTTCACCAGGCCGTGGACTGGAAACAGGTTTGAAGGTAGAAGGTGTAGTCATGGTTTATCCTGCAAACATGCGAATTGTGAAAACGAGTGTTCCAACAATGGCCAATACTATAGACGCATAGAAAAGCTGTGCCTGGCGCGTAACACCGATTCCAAAGCTGGTAAGCACAATGCGTATGCCGTTGAGTCCATGGTAAATGACTGCGCCAATGACAGCCAGTTCGCCGATCTTGACCACCGGGTTTTCGGTGAGCGCAAGAAATTCCTGATATGCCTCAGGTCCTTGAGCCAGTCGACCAAGTACGATGAGGTGCAGAAACAGGTATAAAGTAAGTCCGAGCGCCGTAATGCGGCTGATGATGAAGGCCCAACTGCCAGGGTTACGCCCAAGCGGGTTGAACCAGCCCAAAAACTTTTTTGCAGAGGGTTGATTATTCATGACAACAGTGTTCCTTTGTTATTTGCCGAACAGTTGACCCAGTTTTGCGCCAATGACTTGCTTGCGCAAATCCATAATGCGCCTGCCGGGGTCCACAAAAGATGGACACACGGCGGTACATTCAAATGCGCTGTGGCAGCGCCATAGGCCATCTTCGCTATCCACAATGTTGAGCAGTTCAGGATTGCGCCTTATGCCGCGGTCTTGGGCGGCAGCCAATGGGGCAGGTCCCAGGTATTCGGACGTGGTGGCTGCTACCGGACAAGCACTGATGCACATTCCACATTCCAGGCAGTCACTCAAGCGGATATACTGCGCATCGTTTGGGTTCCAGGCAGATGACGGATGTTCAATTTCGGCTTCGATAACAGGCAGCACTGCCCGGGCGTCTACCATTTCATTTTTTTTGTAGAAGTCGCCCATATCTACAGCCAAGTCACTGACTACCGGGAAGTTGCGCAGCGGCTCCACTTTGAGCGTAGCGCCATTTTGGGTGACATCCCGAAGGATGGTGATGCAGGTTAGTTTTTCAACACCATTCACGCGCATACCGCAAGCCCCACAGGTACTGTGGTGACAGGCATGCCGAAAGCACAGGCTACGGTCATGAAAGGCCCAAACGCGTTCAACAGCGTCGAGGACGTATTCGTCAGGGTCCACGTCCAGGGTAAAATCGTCGTAGCGGGGGGCTTCGCCTTCTTTTTGACGGTAAGTACGCAGGGTGATGGTCCATTTTTCGCTCATGGCGCTTCTCCTAATTGGGGATGGTGTAATACTGGCGGTAAGAGAGAAGCGGGGTTTCTTTGGTGACACATGACATGTCGATTCCCAGCTTGGCACAGACTACGTCGGCGGTTTTTTCAGCCATGATACGCAGGGTCGTGGCTTTGCCGCCGGTGATGGTGACCAGCCCGTCAATACCATGGGTCTCTTTGTGGTCGAAACATTTGAAGGTGCGGGCTATGCTGCGCCCCGACCCACCGCCCACCAGCGGGCGGGTCGCCATGTAGATGCCGCGCGGCTTGGTGTTGCGAATGCCCGGAATCAGTTCGCTGCCGCGTTCGAGCATCAGTTTCACCTGGTCTTCGGTGACGGGGATGTAGTCCACATTTTCGGCGTCGAAGGAGGTCGTGCCAACCACAACCATGCGGCGCTGTGGCAGCACGATGTCGCCATCGCCAGGTACGTTAAGGCGGTTGACGGCCCGCTGCACCAGGCGCTGGTCGTAGGCAACCATAATGCCCGGGGTGGGTTGTACGGGTGCATCCAGCCCAGCCATGCCAGTGATTTGCCCGGCCCAAGCCCCAGTCGCATTGACAACAACGTCGGCGCGCAATTCCAGCAGACGGTTGGCGGCCCGGTCCAGCACTTTGACGCCGTTCACATTGCCCTGTCCATCGGTCAGAAGTCCTTCCACCTCGGTAAAGGTGCGAAAGCGCGCTCCATTGTGCTTGGCCGTGCCGGCAAATGCCAGAGCCAGGCGCAGTGGGTCGAAGGTGCCGTCTGGGATTATGAAGGCGCTAAGAAGGTTGGGATTGATGTTGGGCTCCAGTTTGAGGGCCTGCTGCGGGGTAAGTTCGTCGATTTGGATGCCGCACTCTTCACAAGATTCGATGAACTGCTCGGCGTAGGACAGGTCGCTTTCTTCAATTGCAATGAATAGTCCGCCGTTGGGTTCAATGACTTGTGGAACGATGCGGCGCAGTATCATGTTCTCTTCGATGCACTCAACTGCTGATTCTTTGTCTTTGACAGCGTATCGCCCGCCGCTATGCAAAAGGCCGTGGGTGCGGCCCGATGTGCCGTTGCAGATATCACCACGCTCGATAACAGTCACATCGCAGCCGCGCAGGGCCAGGTCATGGGCGGTGGCTACGCCGGTGAAGCCTGCGCCGATGATGATGATGTGGGGTTTGGACATAAAGAAGGCTCCAATCTTGCGCTTGCGCGCCAAAACGGGGGTTGCCCGTGTATTTGCCTTTGGGGTGGAAAAACTAACGTTTTGCCTGTTGGGCCTGGGTTTCAACCCGGTCCTCGTGTTTCGGAGCATGGGCCGGGCTGGCAATTGGGACAACCGGTCACTTCGGCTGCGGTTTCGAACATATCCGGGGTGAGCAACTGAACCGGACCAGGCTTGAACCCAACCGAGCCGCATGCGCAGGCATAAGCGCCCATATCGAGTTGCTCATAAGCAACAGGCAACGCTGTCAGGTCGATTGCTTCGACACCCAGGCGCCAGCGGGCGTTGGTAATCAGCCGCCTGGCGCCGCTTTGCTTTAGTTTTTGGGCATATCGCTCAAAATGGGTGCAGTGACGCATGAGCAACACGCCCACGCCTATACCGGGTGGAAAGGGCCAGGTGAGTGCGTTGGCGCGCACGAGGTGCAGGTTGGCGGGGAGCGGACTGTCACTGCTGGCGCGGGATAGCAGGTCTGGCGCTATCTCGATTGCAATCACTCGGCGCGCAATGCATGCGGCCTGGCGCGCAAAGCGCAGATCGCCAGCGCCAATGTCTAGCACGGCGTCGCCGGGTAAAATGTGCGCCAGCGCGGTCTGGTAAGTGGCCGGGTCGTATGGCGCAAAAAGTCGTTCCCAGGCGGCGTCAGGGTATGCCGCAGCCATGAGCGTTTCAGCGTCCCCGGCGTAAAACCTTGTTGATGAGGATATTGCCAAAAAAGATGGCCCAAATGAACCCACCGAACAGCAAGCCCCATAAGATTCCTTCCAGCCAGCCGCGCTGGGGAATAACCTGCCAGGCGGTCAACACGGCCATGACCAGGCTGGTGATAGTGATGATGACCAGCCCGCTGCGCATGGAGATCCAGGGTTGGGAGAGGTCAGGTTGTTGTTGCTTTTTTTCTTTGGCAGGATTATTTTTAGGAACCACGGTCAACTCCAGAAGTGGGTAACAGGTATAAAAGAAGGGGTGGGTGAGCGGCTTGCTCATGCCCACCCCCTGTGTAGAGGGTCAGGTCAGGCGGGGCCTACTCAACCCAGTCGAAGGTGCGGGTGACAGCTTTCTTCCAGCCCTTATAGAGTTTTTCGCGTTCACTGGCGTCCATCTTGGGTTCCCACTCGTGGTCTTTACCCCAGTTGGCACGCAGGTCTTCGACCTTGCCCCAGAAGCCCACAGCCAAGCCAGCGGCGTAAGCCGCGCCCAGGGCGGTGGTTTCGGCGACGGTGGGTCGAATGACAGGCACACCGAGGATGTTGGCCTGGAACTGCATGAGCAGGTCGTTGAAGACCATGCCGCCATCTACCTTGAGCGCGGTCAGCGGCACGCCGGAGTCGGCATTCATGGCATCGAGCACTTCGCGGGTTTGGTACGCGGTGGCTTCGAGAGCCGCGCGGGCGATGTGGTTCTTGGTCACAAAGCGGGTAAGGCCAACGATGGCGCCGCGGGCATCGCTTTTCCAGTACGGGGCAAACAAGCCGGAGAAGGCTGGAACGAAGTAGATGCCCCCACTATCGGGTACTGCTTTGGCGTATTCTTCGACATGCTTCGAGAAATCGAAGAATTCCAGATTGTCGCGCAACCATTGCACCAGCGCGCCAGTGATAGCGATGGAGCCTTCGAGGCAGTACACGGCTGGTTCGTTACCAATCTTGTAGCCCAGGGTAGTGAGCAGTCCATTCTTGGACTGTACGGGCTTGGTGCCGGTGTTGAGTAGCATGAAGCAGCCAGTGCCGTAGGTGTTCTTCGCTTCGCCGGGGCTAAAGCAGGTCTGGCCGAATAGCGCGGCTTGCTGGTCGCCCAGGTCTCCGGCTACGGGGATGCCGCTCAGAGAGCCGACAGCCTTGCCGTATACATCCGCAGAAGCGCGGATTGTAGGGAGCATGGCCTTCGGGATACCCATTACCTGGAGCATGTCGGAATCCCAATCCAAGGTCTCCAGGTTCATGAGCATGGTGCGGCTGGCGTTGGAGACGTCGGTAACGTGCACACCACCATTGGGCCCGCCAGTCAGGTTCCAAATGACCCAGGTATCGATGTTACCGAACAACACTTCTCCTTTTTCGGCTTTTTCGCGCACACCGGGTACATTGTCGAGAATCCATTTGGCCTTGGGTCCAGAGAAGTAAGTAGCCAGGGGTAGGCCAACCTTGCTACGGAAGCGGTCTTGTCCACCGTCTTTTGCCAGCTCGTTGCAGATGGCATCAGTGCGGGTGTCTTGCCAGACAATGGCATTGTAAACCGGTTTGCCAGTGGCGCGTTCCCACAGCACGGCGGTTTCACGCTGGTTGGTAATGCCAACTGCTGCAATGTCTTTCGGGTCAATGCTAAATTTCTTGAGCGCGCCGTCAATCACTTCCTGGGTGCGCTGCCAGATTTCGATGGGGTCGTGTTCAACCCAGCCTGGCTTCGGGAAGATTTGCTCATGTTCTTTCTGGTCGACGGCGACAACTCTTCCGGCGTGGTCAAAGACCATGAATCGGGTGCTGGTTGTGCCCTGGTCTACTGCTGCTGCATATTTAGCCATTTTAGCCTCCTAGAGAAGAATGGGGTATTTGCGGGCTTGTGCCCGCCAGGATATCAGACGCTGTTTTTCCAGGTTTTTGCGGCGGCGTTGATAATGAAGTAGGAAGATGTTGCACCTGGGTCTTGGTGACCGGCGCTGCGTTCGCCCAGGTAGCTGGCGCGGCCTTTTCGGGCCACCAGTGGAATGGTGGCCTCCATGCCTTGCCTGGCTGCCTCCGCCGAACGATTAAGCGCAATGTGGACTGGCTGGTTGTCAAGGAGCGACTGTTGTAAGGTATTGAGGGCTGGAGTTAGGGCATCCACCATGGTTTTATCGCCAAGTTCAGCTTTGCCGCGCATGATGACGCCATTAATAGCCGCTTCGAGCGCTTCCGCCCAATCTGCGCCAGTCAATTCCATTTTACCAGCCGTTTTCATGCCCGCTTGCAAGAATAGTGTTCCATAGAGCGGACCGCCGGCCCCACCGACCGTTGAAAGCAAGGTCATGCCCACCGTTTTGAAAATAGTGCCGATGTCTTTGTCGCTGATTTCGGGCATCTTATTCATAACGGCCTTAAATCCGCGATCCATATTAGCACCGTGGTCAGCATCGCCGATAGCAGCATCCAACTCGATCAGGTAGGATTTGTTCTCTGATATAACGTTGGCGATTTCTGTAATCCAAGCAAGAACGTCATCGCGAGAGACTGGCATAATGGGGTTACTCCGAAAGTTACGCCAGGGCGGCGAGCCGCCGCCCTGGTTGGTCAATACGAGATTAGATGCCCCAGCGCAAACCGGGAGTCTTGACGGGCGCATCCCACAACTTTAGCATGTCGGCGTCCATCTTGAGTATAGTTATGGAGATGCCGGCCATCTCGAGGCTGGTGATATAGGAACCAATCAGGTTGCGTACGACTTTGAGCCCATGTTTGGTGGCAATTTCGTAGGCTTTGCGATACACAATGTACTGTTCGATGAGCGGTGTGCCACCCAGACCATTCACAAAGAGCAACACTTCATCGCCAGTCTTGTATGGGATGTCGCTAATGATAGGCTCCATGAGCATCTCGACTATCTCATCCGCCGGCTTGAGCGGCATACGCACGCGCCCTGGTTCACCGTGAATGCCAATGCCGATTTCCATCTGGTCTTCGGGCAGGTCGAAGGTTGGCTTGCCAACATGCGGCACCGTGCAGGATGTCAGTGCCATGCCCATGCTGCGCCCCAGGTCTTTGGCTTTGCGGCAAACATCGGCCACTTCTTTGAGCGAGCGGCGTTGTTCGGCGGCCGCGCCGCACAGTTTTTCGGCCAACACTGTTACGCCCACGCCACGCCGACCGGCTGTGTACAGGCTGTCTTTTACCGCCACGTCATCATCGGTGACCACTGCTTCGACTTCAATGCCTTCAGCGCGCGCCAAGTCTGCGGCCATCTCGAAGTTCATAATGTCACCAGTGTAATTCTTGACGATGTGCAGGACGCCTGCGCCGCCGTTGACCGCTTTGGTGGCTTCGAGCATCTGGTCCGGTGTAGGTGAGGTGAATACTGCCCCTGGACAGGCAGCATCAAGCATACCCATACCTACGAAACCGCCGTGCATGGGCTCGTGTCCTGACCCACCACCCGAAATGACGGCCACTTTGCCCTGTACAGGCGCATCGGCGCGTACAATGAAGCTAGGGTCGTAGTGAACTTTCACCAGGTCACTGTGAGCGTAGGCAATGCCTTCCAGTTCTTCACGGACAACATCTTCGGGTTTATTGATTAGTTTCTTCATTGCACATCTCCGTGCTTTACAAACGAGGGACAGATAGGGTTTACTTTTCAGGCAGATTCTTGCTGACGAGCAGGTCATACAGGAAGATGCCAATCACGCCGCCAATGATGGGCGCGATAATCGGAATCAACCAATAGCCATCGGCAAACAGGCCTTGTGTGCCGACCAGGGTGCCAAAGATGCGCGGACCCAGGTCACGAGCCGGGTTGATGGCGTAACCGCTGGGGCCGCCCAGGCTCAGACCCACAGCCAGAACCGTGCCACCGACCAGGAATGGGCCAAGGTTGTGCATCAGGCCGGTGTTTTTGCTGTCACCGCTGGCCAACACACCCCACAACAAGACCGCTGTGCCGAAGATTTCGGCGATGACGGCATTCGTGAAGCTGTAACCGCCAACGGCTGCGCCGCCTGCGCCACCCCAAAAAGCGTTACCAAATACTGAGCCCGGACCGGTGCACCAGACATTCGGCATGCCAGCCGCTACCAGGCCATCCATGTAGACCAGGTAGACGCCCAAAGCGCCCAGGAAAGCACCGACCATCTGCGCGCCAATGTAGGGGAAAACGTCTTTCCACGGGAAGCCGCGCTTAAAGGCCAGGGCTATGGTCACAGCCGGGTTGAGATGCGCGCCAGAGACACCCGCCGACACATACACGGCCACAATCACCGCAAAGGCCCATCCGATGGTGATGGTATTCCAGTTATAGGCCTCAGCCGCCAGACGAGGAGCCAGTCCAACATTTGCTACCACGCCGTCACCCAGCAGGATGAGGATGAAGGTACCGAATACTTCGCCGATCAGTTTTCTGAACATGAGAACTCTCCTTTGATTTTTGAACGGGGAAACGAATGCAAGATATTGCTGTTATGAGGGAAAATAAAATAAGGCAGGGGCCTCCTTTCTGGTATGGCTGGCGTTAATCATCAATACAAAGTGACTCATCGTATCGTGTTAGCGATAAGTTTCAGCACGCCTTGCAAACCAGTATGGGATGATGTTGCGCGAGAAAAGCAACCGATAAGGGAGGGGCTTCAAAACATACAATCTATATTCTATGAGATTCTCCAGAGAATCCCAAACAAAACCCCGCAAGTGTTCCATTACGGAACACTTGCGGGAAACATAGTGTTTCATAATGAAACACTATAGATTGCGTCACAATTGTCACGAAACGCGCTGGCGATACTCTCGAATGTTTATGGCGAAATGTTTGATTTTTCGCCAGGCGGTGGTGCGCCCAATGCCCAGTACTTCAGACATGCGTGTCAGGTTGCCCCGGCATGTTTGCGCTACCCGCAGGATGGTCGCGCGCTCGGCTTCTTCGAGTGAGTTGAGTAACTCTGGAGCGTTGTGATTAATGGCCGACTCGGTTGAATAGCGCACATGGGGCAGGATGTGTTTCAGTTCTATCATTCTATCCGCTGGGGCCAACTGAGTGGCAGCCCGCCCCAGCACCGCTTCCAACTCGCGAATATTTCCCGACCAGGGATATTTTTTGAATACCTCCAAAACCGCAGGTTCCAGTTCAACCGGGTGATCCAGTTGTATCGAAAAGCGGGAAATGATGCGCTCTACGACAAGGTCAATATCCTGGGGGCGTTCACGCAGCGGCGGCAGGGTGATGCTAAAAATGCTCAGGCGGTAATACAGGTCTGGGCGGAATACGCTCTGGGCAATCAATGTTTCGATATTGGCCGAGGTGGAGGCAACAACGCGTACATCAATCGGAAGGGCGCGACGACTGCGCAGGCGCTGGATGATGCCTAACTCGAGGGCATTGAGTAATACAGCCTGGGCTTCCAGGGGTAGGGCATCGACATCCTGAAAAAACAGTGTGCCTCCACGCGCTAGCTCAAATTTGCTGGGGCGCCCGCTGCCCTGCTTGCTTTCAGCTTCGTCATAACCCAACAGTTCTGAAATAGCCAGTTCGTTTGGCACGGATGAACAGGCAAAGACAACAAATGGGCCGCCCCGCCGCGGGCCGGCATTATGGATAGCGCTGGCCAGGGCGTTTTTTCCGGTTCCCACCTCGCCGCGAATGAGAATACTGGCCTGAGCTGCCGCCGCCGATTTGACAAAACTGCGCACTCGCTGCATTTGCGGCGATTCGCCAGGAATGTCATTGAGAGTCAAAGGCGCATGCGCGCCTACCTGACGCTGAACCAGCATGCGCACTTTATTCTCCGCGCGCAGGGTCATAATGATCCAGCGCAGGCGTTCAGGGCTTTGGTGAACAAAATCGACGCTAATCAGGCAGTTGATGACGCGTTCGCCTACATACAGCAGGCCTTCCACGTCGGTAATTGGCTTTCGCCGCGCAATGCTTTTCGCCACCGAAGCAGGTATGTTGAATACTGTGTGGATATTGTGCCCAAGCATGGCCTGGATGGGTATGCTCAAGATTTGACTCGCAGCCTGGTTGGCATGCAGCAGAATTTCATCTTCGCTCCACATCATAACGCCATCCGACATGGCCGAGAGAACTGCATTCATTTGTGCCAACTGGCTGTTCTGCTCTTCCAACAACATATCAGACTGGCGTTGGCTTTCAATGGCGCGGGCCGCCGCCGAAACCAGTCCCAGGGAATGAACATGATATTTCGTGATTGGCATCACCAATCCTAGCACCCCCAACAAATGCCCGCTCATGTCAAAAATGGGCGATGCTGCCCCGGTAACCACATGGAACTGACGTACGAAGTGCTCACTGCCGGCAACCTGAACGGGCATGCGCTCCGAAAGCGCCAGTCCGAAAGATGATGTGCCAATCAATTCCTCGGATAGGATGCTGCCCAGCCCAACCCCCCATTGCTCCATGATTTCCAAAATCTCTGTATCGCCTAACAAGTCGAGCACGCAGCCGACATTATTCGTCAGAATCAGGACGGTGCTCGAGCGTTCGACGCACTGGTACACATCTTCCATCACGGGACGGGCGACGGCTATTAAGTCGAAACTGGCGGTTTGCGAAGACAGCAGGTACGATGGTCCCATGCGCGCAAATTCAACATTCTGGTGCGGGTTCACTTTGCCCCAGCACCGTCGCCACGAAGCCGCAATAACCGGCGGCACGCACGGAACAATTTTTTTGCTGCTGGTGAACAACTCCCAAGCAGATTGAATGTCGCGCGGGTAATTAGCAGGCGCAGCCAAGTTTTCATCCAGGATAGGGAGAGATTCCATCCGTTCGCTCATCCGGTCAACTCGACTAGGGCCGCCACTAGTTCCCGGCAAAAGTCTGGAATATCCGCTACCACACGCCCCCACACATGGTTGCCTTCGCGAAAAGCGGCTTCGTCTACCCAAATGGCGCCAGCATTTACCAGGTCATCTCTGATGCCGAGGGAGCCGGTGACGCGCCGCCCCGAGACAATCTTTGCCGAGATGGCCACCAGCCCGCCATGGCAAATGACACCAATCACTTTATTGCATGCGTTCATGGTGTGGACCAGGTTGGTTACTTGGGCATATCGGCGCAGTTTGTCTGGCGCCCAGCCGCCTGGCAAGATGATGCCGTGCAGTTCATCGGGGTTTAGCGCATCTATGGTGATGGTCGGGATGATTTCCAACCCATTCTTGCCGCGCACAGATTTCATATCCAGCCCGGCAACCAAAACCTGCGCGCCCTCTTCCTGTATGCGCATCATCGGCACATAGAATTCCAGGTCTTCGACACCATCGGCAATGAGCACGGCGATTTTTTTTCCAACGAGTTTTGACATGTTTACATCTCTACCAGTGAGGGTGATAAAACACTGTTTATGGTGTGCTTGCAAAGGGCTGACACGATGACCGAACCAAAGGCGACAATATTTGTACCATGATGTTAATGCCAAACTACAGCATTGAAAATCTTCTCCAAATCATCAATCTGATTGCCTGACAAGGGTGCGTTTGTTAATATTCGTCATAGCTCGTACTCCAGCAGCAACCATAAAATATGAGGAGGCTTGTCACAGTGGCATAATTCAGGATTGAAAAGCGGGGAGGCAGCCCGCGACCACATCACATCATGTCACAAGACAGGCCACCGATACGTATTGAGTATACACCAAGATAAATCTCGGTGGGTGGCTAAACTGAGGCGTGGTAGTGTATCTTTGGTTCAGGAAATTTGTGAAAGAAAAGGCTTGAACAACCTGTAGAATTGTTTTACCAAGACAAACCCAGGAGGTTCAAGCCAAGATGATTGTACCCGTAGGAAATATTGTGTTGCAAGGTATCCGGGCAGACGCGCCGGATTTTGCCAGGCAGGTGCTGGGATGCATCACGGAGAGAATTCCAGGCTTCATTGCCCAGATCGTGAATGGGTATTTGGATGCAGAAGTGACAGAATTTTTGGGTCGAGAGCATTACCAGAGACGCAGGCATGTGAAATCGAAAGAAACAGGGACGCGGTGCAGCAAATGTCACAGTCAGGAGCGGCAGAAATTTCGTCGTGATGGACATTATCGGCGTAATCTGGCCACCTGCTACGGGCAAATACAGGTTGGCGTTCCGCAGATCGAATGTGAATGTGGCGGCAAAGTACGCTATGCTTTCAAGACCATCAGCACCCGCCAGCGTTTTTGGATCGATGTGCAAACTTTTGTTCAAATTGCCTCTGCGCGTGGGCAAAGTTACCGACAGATCAAAGCGGAATTGGATGAGCGTTTGCGCAGTTCGGTGGGTCTGCAGACTCTAAATCGCCAAGTCCTGCCATTGGGATCAGAAACGAGTGGTTGCCAGGTCTGGGAAAAGGGTTTTGCGCCTCCCGTGGTACGTGTGGATGGGATTTGGCTAACCATCCTGTTTGAAACTGGCAAAGTTGAACGCGACCAATCCGGGCGTTTGCGTCCGGTCAAACGCGGCAAAAGGATACCCATCCTGGCTGCCCAGGGTGTTTGGCCTGCAACCGGCGAGACGCGCCTGATTGCCTGGATGCGAGCGGACGGAGAAGATGAAAAAAGCTGGCAAACCTTCCTCGAAATGCTCTGGGATGCCGGGTTGACCCCGGAAAACGGTCTCAAGATGTTGGTTTCGGATGGCGGTCTTGGCTTTGAAGCGGCCTACCAGAATATCTACTGGTCAGTTTGGAGACAGCGTTGCGTCTTTCACAAACTCAAGAACGTGGCGCGAGACTTGAAATTTTCAAGCGAGACCGACAGAGCCGCCAGGAAAGAATTCTCAACCAGTTTTCTCCGCTCGGCTACCCAAATTTGGCAAGCCGAAAACAAAACCCAGGCTGTTCGCCTTTACAACACCTTCTGTGCTGCCTGGCTGGAACAACAACCCAAGGCGATCAAAACGCTCCAGCGAGATTTTGAAGCTACCTTGACTTTCTATGATGCGCTGGAATACGCTGAAGCCCGGGGTCAACGTTGGCCCGCTCACCTGCTCAGAACTACCAGCCCGCTCGAGCGCATGTTCCGAGAATTCCGCAGACGGTTTCGTCAAGCTGTCTTGTTCTACTCAACCACTGGAGCACAAGCCGCCGCTGCTCAACTCGCTTCTCGTTTTTCCTGAACGAAGGATACAGTATCGGCTAAGCAGCAACCGCAATCCGTGTTACCTGTCGCTTGGGGCGAAAACGAATCAGGTCATAATTGGTTTGAAGGTTCAGCCAAAACTCAGGGCTGGTACCAAAAGCCTCGGCAAACAGCCAGGCTGTCTCAGGCGTAACCCCCCGCTTGCCACGCACAATTTCATTGACCCGCTGAACGGGTACACCAATATGCCCGGCAAAGGCTACTTGAGATAGACCAAGCGGGTTCAGAAACTCTTCCAGCAAGATTTTACCGGGATGAGTGGGGAGACGATTTTCAGGAAGCATAATGCACCTCTGCCGATAAATTTCCGTTTCGTTGCCGAAAGATTGCCGATATACCAGATTTCATGATACCAAGCCAGGAGGCCAAGCCGTCAACCCTGCTTTTTGACCAGCCAGCCACAGTTCACGGTCATAGGTTGCCAGCGTGACAGGTATTTCCAAGGTTTCCTGCCAGTGCAAAGCCGCCGCCAGGTGGACGGCATCGTATCCGCGCAAGCCATATTCCCAGGCCAGGCGCGCAGCACGCTCGGCCAAGGCCGGGGTCATGGATAGACGAGCAAAAGACTGCCAGTGCGCAAGAAAATCATGCCAGGCGATTTCCGCCTCCCCGTTCTCCACCCAGTTCATCCGGACAGACTTGGACAACGCGGCAGCCATCTCGATGCGGGTCAGAAGAATGGAGCCTACCGTCTCAGCCTGCTCAACCAGGTCAGTAACTTCGTTCGATCCAGCTTCAACTACGTAGCGTTTGATCAAGGCACTGGTATCGAGATAGATAATCATTCCCTATCCTCCACAATCAAGTCGGAGAGTTGGCGTTTCCCTTTATTGACCGCCTTTGGCCGATAAGGCATGAGCTTCTGACCATCCCATTCGGCTTGTCCAGCTGCCACCATAGCCTGAATACGCTCCTCCACCGTTGGCTTGACCGGGACAATCTGACCAATTGTTTTGCCATGTTCGGTAACGGTAATGGTTTCGCCCGCTTTGACACGGCGCATGTATTCACTCAATCTGGTTTTCAATTCTCGCGTTCCAACACGCATTTCACTCATCAGAACCTCCTTCCACAGGTATAGCGGGGCAATTTTTGCAACCACATTATATCAAGTGTAGCCACTTCTTGCAATGAGTGGAAAAATCACTGCGAAAGCCGTATAGATTATCCATCTGGCTCCGATGGTTCCCATTCCTGGGCAGCCTACACGTTGTTTTGTTTTTGTGCCCAGCCCTCGATCATAGTGAATTCCGAGGGCATGCGTTCATCTGGCAATCGGTTGAGAGCCGACTGGATTGCATCAGGGGAGAGAAACTGCACAAGACGCGGGTTTTTCAACAAAATACCACGAGCCACAGGCACCGATACGGGTTGGGTAAACACGCGGCGTTTGAGCGAGATGGTTAATCCCATCTCTTGTAAGCGGTTATACATGGAATACATGGACCAGGTTTCCTGCTGAGCCCATTCCCAGGCCGCTGGCAAAACTTGATAAATCCAATGGGCCGGGCTGTCCAGGGGCAAGAGTTCCATGAAATACCATACTCCACCCGGACGCAAACGGGCAGCCAACTGGCTTGCCAGACTTGTTTCCGTACCCCAAAGCGCAAATTGCGAAACCAGCAAATCCAGGCTGGCGGGCGGCAAGGACAATAGTTGATCCTGGTTCAGGAAATCTCCATGCACTTGCGGCCATTTACGCAGGTCCATTGGCAGGGGTGGTTGATCATCGAGGATTAATTGAGCGATATCCACCGCCACCCGTTTGGTTCGCGCACGCGCCCGGCGCAAGGCATCCGAAATCCCGGGGGTATTGCGCGTGCCCTCACCCGGCATTAATGGATTTTTCTCGAAGAACGGCAAGGTCAAAGAGGAAGATACCGGCTCTACCAACGGCGATAATACCGTCAGAGTGGATGGCACAGGAGTAGGCGGGTTTTGCCAAATCGGCACAAACTCTCCAAACTCGAGTTCGCGCAAGACGGGTATTTCCCGAAAAATCGGTAAAAATACGGCCAATGGGGAAATGGAAGTAATCCGGCCATTCGGTACGTCAACCTTGACCTGGTGCAACATCAAGCGTAATAAGTCGCGCTGATCCCCGGCGTCTGCTTTGTTCCAGATTTGGGACAGGCTGGTAATGGTACTGGCCGTTACCCGTAATGTTTCAATTTGGTCGTAGGTGGGCAGGCTGGCAGTCTCACGCCGGATGCGGTCCATTTCCTCGTGGTAGAAATCCATATTGTGGTCAAAATCGCCCTCGATGCGCATTTGTTGCAGGCGTCGGCGCTCGGCTTCGAGACGGTCACGCTGGCGGCGCAAATTGGCAAGTTCGACATCATCCCCCACCCGGCTGGCAACTTCTTGCAGCCAGTCGTCTGGCAACTGGATATATTCAATCAGGTCGCGCATTTGTTTTTCGATAATTTCAGCGCGCACCCCCAGTCGTTGGTGAGGGCAATCGACATAACCGCGCTCGTAAGACATTTCACGATAATAGGAGCCATTCTCTGAGCCTTGGGCGCGCAGTGTGCGCCCGCAGACATCACAAACCGCCAGTTGGGAGAGCAGGTAATGACGATAGTTCTTTTGGATGCCGCGGGATTGGGTGCGTCGGCTGGCGCGCACCTGCTGGCATTTTTCCCAAATATCCATGCTAATCAAGGCGTCATGCTGCCCATCGAAAACTTCCTGCTCCCCGCTGGCGTTGTTGCGATAGGTGGTCATCCCGGTGTAAAACGGGTTATTGAGGATTTGCGTCACTGCGTCTTTGGGAAACCGGCGACCGGAGCGGGTGCGAAATTCCTTTTGGTTCAACAGGTCGGCAATATCCTGGTCTGAAAAACGTCCCGTGGCATAGTTCTCGAAAGCGAATCGAATCACTTTGGCTTCGCCTTCGTTAATCACGGCTGGTTTACGGGCATCCCCGGACAAGTCATATCCGTAAGGCATCAGGGAAGCATTGTATAAACCCTGCTTGGCGCGTTCGCGCTTGGCTTTGCTGGTATGTTGGCGCAACAACTCGATGTAATATTCATTGATGGCCGCCATGATGGTCAGGAAAAAACGTTTGCTCGGATCGGCAAAATCGAAATCCGGGTCCCTGACCGAGGCAAAACCAACCTGGTACTTTCCCAATAAATCAAAGATGTCCAGCGTGTGATAAACCGAGCGGGAAAGACGGGAGAGTTCATGCGTCAGGATGATGTCACAGTCGCGCCTGCGCGCAACATCAAGCAAGGCATTCAATTCCGGGCGTTCTCGTTTGGAACCCGAAATGCCTTCATCGACGAATTGACCGATGACGGCCCAACCTTCCCGTTCGGCAAATTCGCGCATTTCGTTCAGTTGCGCTTCGATGGAATAGTGATCTTCACCCGCTTGCTCTTCGGTGGAGACACGGGCGTACAATACCACCCGGCTTCCGGGTGCATTTTTCGAACGTTTCGGCATGGTTATCGCTCCTTCAGATTACCTGGCGGGCTTTTTTGCCCGCCAGGTACAAGGTAAACGTATTTTAGCCGAAAACTACCCTGGTTTGCCTCCTTTCGATGAAGGCTGTTTCTCCTTATTCTCCTTACTCTTCGTAAGAACTTCCGCCAACTTTTCGATAAAGTTTTGTTTTTGACGTTCGGTTGTTGCTTCTGACGATTTGGTGGACATTGAGCAAATCTCCGTGAATTGGATTTGCTCACCGGTGAGCTGGATGACTGAATCCCGGGGGCGGTTGTAAAACCGACCTTCATCCGGTAAAATCAGCCGCTTGGATTTCACAACGTTGTTGTGCTGGACGGCCGAGTGGGATTTGACCGCCAACAACGTAAGGATACCCACAGGGGCTTAACAAAACTACCCCAAAACTTAACACAAAATCGTATGCCTTCAGAAGAGCTATCCCCTTTTACTCGTATCTTTTCGCAGCGCCTGCGGCATATCCTGGATGTCTGCGACATCCGGGAAACCGAACTCGCCAGGGAGTACCTGGCCCGGTACCAGGTCCGCCTGAGCCCGGCGCTGGTTTCGTATTGGTTGAATGGCCGGCGCAAGATTGCCCCGCATCATTATTCGCGCGTAAAGGCCCTGCTGTCCGCCCACTTGAAAATGGCGGCCACCACCCCCGAATACGGCCTGGAACAAGAACTGTGGGACTGGGATGGGCTGGTCTATAACGATGAGCAACTGAAACGGGAGAAACAGCGGCCCAGGCCGGTCATTCTTGGGAATCTGCCCCGTTCCAGGCCCGGAGCGGGGCATTTTTATCGCAAGGCCATCCGGGATGAAGCCCTGCTCAAGCTGCTCAACCCTGATCCGGCAACCGGCCTGTTCCAACCTGGCCGGGTCATCCTGACCGGCCTGCCGGGCAGCGGGCGCACCGAAATGGTGGCGGAAATCTTGGAGCGGGCCGCCTGGTTCTTTGGCGGCGGCATCCTGTATGCCGATCTGAACC
>Ga0209835_1000777_pt1 | contig 19559 bp, 5 predicted proteins | sample LakKivwa52mmetaG_FD_184138 | JGI IMG/M metagenome (GOLD analysis project Ga0209835, IMG submission 184138) | Anoxic lake water microbial communities from Lake Kivu, Rwanda to study Microbial Dark Matter (Phase II) - Lake Kivu water 52m metaG... | ecosystem: Environmental > Aquatic > Freshwater >...
CTCTGGATGCTGCAGACCCGTAATGGCAAACGCACAGGTGCTGCCATGGTCAAGATCGCCATGGATTTCTTCCGGGAAGGAAGGATCGACGATAAGGAAGTCCTGAAACGGATCGAACCCAACAAACTTGATGAACTGCTCCATCCCGTCTTCACCAAAGATGGTCTGGCCAATGCCAACAGAATAGCCCAGGGCTTGCCCGCTTCTCCCGGTGCAGCGACTGGTATTATTGTCTTTTCGGCTGACAGAGCTGTCGAAGTTTCTCAGAAGGACATCAAGGTCATTCTCGTCCGCATTGAGACCTCTCCGGAGGATTTGCGGGGCATGAATGTGGCGGAAGGAATACTAACCGCCAGAGGTGGAATGACTTCCCATGCTGCAGTTGTGGCACGTGGAATGGGCAAATGCTGCGTTTCCGGAGCTGGAGCACTACAGATCGACTACCATGCCAAGACCATGAAAGTTGATAACGTTATATATAATGAAGGGGACTGGATTTCGCTTTATGGCTCGACCGGAGAGATATTCGAAGGAAAAATCGAGACCCAGGATCCGGAACTCAGTGGTGATTTTGGTGCCATCATGGACCTTGCCGAGAAATACACCCGCCTCAAAGTCCGCACCAATGCCGATACCCCCAACGATGCTCAGGTGGCCAGAGATTTTGGAGCTGTCGGGATTGGCCTTTGCCGAACCGAACACATGTTCTTTGAAGGCGACCGCATCAAAGCCATGCGGGAAATGATCCTGGCCGATGACGAAGCCGGACGCCGCAAGGCACTCGAAAAACTCCTGCCCATCCAGAGAGAGGACTTCGAAGGTATTTTCACAGCCATGACCGGACTTCCTGTCACCATCCGGCTTTTGGATCCACCTCTGCATGAGTTTGTTCCAAATGAAGAGAAAAACCAGCACGAAATGGCCAAAGAACTCGGAATCGATGTTTCGGTCGTAAAAGAACGGGTCGAACAACTGCATGAGGTCAATCCCATGCTGGGACACCGTGGCTGCCGTCTGGGAAACACCTATCCTGAGATCACAGAAATGCAAGCCAGAGCGATAATTGAAGCTGCTCTCGATGCCAAAGCCAAGGGCTTTGATCCAATTCCTGAGATTATGATTCCGTTGGTAGGCACTGAAGCTGAATTTACCATGCAAGAACAGATCATCCGTCAGACCGCTGAAAAGGTCTTTGCCGAACGCAATGACAGGATCAACTACTTGGTGGGCACTATGATTGAGATCCCCAGAGCTACCCTGATCGCAGATAAGATCGCCCGGAATGCAGAGTTCTTCTCCTTTGGCACCAACGACTTGACCCAGATGACCTATGGCTATTCTCGGGACGACGTTGCCAAATTCCTGCCCATCTACCAGGCCAAAGGTATCCTGAAAAACGATCCTTTCCAGATCCTGGACCGGGAGGGAGTTGGGCAGTTAGTAAAATTGGCCACCGAACTTGGCCGCAAGACCAATCCCAAACTCAAGGTCGGTATCTGCGGTGAACATGGTGGAGAGCCCACATCGGTGGAATTCTGCCATCTGGTTGGTATGGATTACGTTAGCTGCTCACCCTATCGGGTTCCGATTGCAAGAGTAGCTGCCGCCCTGGCTGTCTTGAATAACTAAAATATACTCCTGGCGACATAGGCATTGCTGGATGTTGCCGGAGAAATACTCTTGAACTGGATGCGGACGATGTTTGTATCCAGTTCTTTTTTTTGCCTTCTTGAGAGTATAAATCGGATTTGCTATTTGTCAAATGTGGACGGCTGGTCAGTTTGAGGTTCATAAGGCTTCCCTTCAAGCATCTTTAACCCTGAACTATCTCCAAGTATTATAGTCACCTGCGGAAGTGTGAGGAAAAATTGATCTGAATTGTTAAGATTATCGTTGACTGATTCCCTATATTACCAAAGCTTGATATTTGTGGGTTTTGAGCCCCAAAAAATATAGTGTGATTATTGTAAATCAATGAGATAGGATTTTGGTTGATTGTGGTGCACAGATTGAATATACCATGCTCCAGAAGATACATTATCCTGATGGTTTAGTTGTTCCGGATCAATCCGGATTTTGATTTGAGATCATAACAAAATAAGCAAAGGAGAAAATGATGCTTAAAAAGATCTTTCTACTTATCTCGGTCATGCTCATGACGGTTATGCTGCTGGGTCAGACCCAACCAACCCCGCAGACATTGCCCTACAGCCAAAGTTTTTCTGATTTGGCGCATGCCACCACCACCTATCCTGCTGGATTGCAAGGATGGACGGTCTCGACTGCCCCCGGTGCTGCTTTCAACACATCTGCACCAATGGCGGACAGAACACTTACCGCCAACAGCACTGCTTCCACAACCAGTGGAAACGTACACAACTATAATGGTAAGATTGGATTTTTGAACACGGGTTCGCTTGATCTGAGTATTGCTCTGGCCTTGGATACCAGTGGTCGCGAAAACGTGACAGTAGTGTATAATATCATGACGATCCGCAATCCTTATGACGGTGGTTCAAACACCAGGATCAATGAAGTCACCCTCCAATACCGAATCGGAACAACGGGTTCCTTCACAACTCTCACGGGAGTCGAGTATCAAAATAACACAACAACACAAAACACTGCTATTACCACTCCCCAAAACCTTGTAAACAAAGTAATCAGCCTGCCAGCGGAATGTTGGGATCAGTCAATTGTCCAGATCCGGTGGATCTCACGTCAGGTAAGCGGAGCAGGAGCACGTCCCAGCTTTGCAGTAGATGATATTGAAGTGATTGGAGATCCCATCAGCAACGATCCCATGATCAATATAGTACAGACCATCTCGAGTTTTGCCACTTTTGTGGGGATTCCATCCGATACCCAGACCTATTATCTGAGCGGTAGCAATCTGGCACAGCCGATTGACGTTGCGACATTTGCCCCATTTGAGATCAGAACCTCAGAAGGAACCTGGGGTCAGACTCTATTGCTGGCAGCTGATTTCAGCGGAAATATCGAAGTCCGGATGAATCCAAGCACAGCCGGAACCTCCACAGTGCCAATCTCACATGTTAGTTATGATGCAGAAAGTAACCCAATTATTGAGAGTTTTAATGTTACAGGCACGGCAACTGAAATAACTCCCATAATAAATATAACGGATAACTTGCAACCCTTCACGACAGTTCTTGGCTATCCCTCTGCCCCACAGAGCTATACCCTGACCGGTCTGAACCTCAGCGAAGGCATCAGCATCACTGCACCTACCCATTTTGAAATCTCTACAGATGGCGGAACTACTTATGTCGCTAGCGGAAGCGTGGCCTCTAACTACAATGGCCTGATCTACGTCCGGATGACCGGAACCGTTGCAGGAAGTTTCAGCGGAAACATTGTCCACAGTAGCGCTGGAGCCACCACAATCAACACAGCCGTTACCGGAATTGTAAACGAACCGGCCGGGCCAGCAATTCTGCTTGAAGAGAATTTCGATTATGCTGATGGATCTCTTCTGGTTAATAATGGCTGGACTTCACATAGCGGTGGAGATACAAATGCTCCGTATGTCTCGAGTCCGGGTCTAACCTATCCGAATTATCCACTCTTTTCAGGATTATCAGCTTACTTGCGCAGCTCCGGCCAGGATGCCCACCGGACATTCACCGCAGCCACAGAAGGCGCAGTGTATGCTTCCTTCCTGGTCAATGTTGAATCTGCAGGAACCACAGGTGATTACTTCTTCCATCTGGGACCGGATCCAATATCCACCACTTTCCGGGCTCGGGTTTTTGTGAAAAGTGATGCCTCAAACAACCTGGCCTTTGGTATTTTAAAAGGAAGCACTACCGCCTCCACTACCTGGACTGGATTTGATTATGCTCTCAATACCACCTACCTTGTCCTGGTAAAATATCAGATCATTCCCGGAGACAGTAATGACGAGGTATTTATGTGGATCAATCCGGTCTTCACTGGCACGGAACCTGCTCCACAGCTTACAACGACAGACAGCGGAAGCGATATAAGTGTCGCCAGTGTGGCTTTACGCCAGGGAACTTCTGCTAATAACGTCTCTTCCAAAATCGATGGTATCCTGATCTCCAATAACTGGGATATCCACTGGCAACAAACCGGTGTCGATGGAGATATTTTCGTTACTGGTGAAGTCGAGCCCTTCGTTGCCATAGCCGGAGCTCCTTCCGAAAGGCAGTTTTACAACATTCAGGGCAGTGAACTCACATCCAATATTACAGTGCTTGCACCCGCTGGATTCCAGTTGTCCGAGACCGGAAATGATCCCTGGACATCAACTTTGACACTGCCACCGACCTTTAGTGGGGATGTTTTCGTCCGGATGTATGTTATGACCTCCGGGCTCTATGCCGGAGATATAGTCCACACCAGCGGTGGAGCAGATCCAGTTAATTTCTCAGTCAATGGCGAGGCCTTCGATCCCATGGGTGAAATCCTTGTCAATGAAGAGCTTGTGCCATTCTATGCAACTACATCAAGCTCATCCGGGACCCAGACCTATCTTCTGGAAGGAAGTGAGCTAATTGGTGATATTTATGTCACTGCCAGCGCACCCTATCAGATCAGAACCAGCGGTAGCCCTGACTGGCTTTCAACTTTGCAGCTTGCTCCGGATTTCAATGGAACAATAGAAGTTCAGCTTCCTGCCACAACCTCCGGAACTTACAACGGAACCATCACCCACGAAAGTGCAGAGACCTCAAATGTTGTTATTGATCTGACTGGATCTGTCACGGTTGGGGTAGCCGATATCGCAGCCCTGCGTGCCTTGGAAACCGGAACAACTGTCTATACTCTTACAAGTGAGGCGGTATTAAGTTTCCAGCAGGTATTCCGCAACCAGAAATATATCCAGGACACCAGTGCTGGAATTCTTATTGATGACTTCAATGGAGTTTTGGCTACAGTATATAATGTGGGAGATGGAATAACTGGATTAACCGGAACTCTCGGTGAATATGGTGGAATGAAGCAATTTGTTCCAACCCGGGTTGGTGCTCCAGCCAGTTCTACAGGAAATGTAATAGCTGCCCAGCCAATCACACTCTCTCAATTACAGACAAACTTTGAGGATTATGAGTCTGAACTTGTCCAAGTGTTGGGAGTCTCCTTTACTGAAACGGGCAACTTTGCCAATGGTATGATGTACACGCTGGGAGATGGAACCACAACTTTCCCATTCCGTACCACCTTCTATGATGTGGATTATGTCGGGACGGAAATCCCAACCACAGCCAAGGACATCATCGGAATTCCCAACTCCCGAGTAACCGAAGGCAATCTCTTTACTGCCAGAATGCTTTCCGATTTCTCGGATCCCATTCCAGTTCAAGCCACCCGGCTTGCTGTTACAACCATTGACCCGGCAAGTCCTTATGTCAATACTGCTTTCAGCGTTTCAGTCCAATCTCTCGATGATGATCTTTTACCCAGAAGCGTTACTGAAGACACTCAGGTGACCCTATCCCTTAATACCGGAACCGGTATTCTGAGCGGAACCCTGACCGGAACAATACTTTCCGGAACAAACTCTGTGGTCATTACCGGAGTGCTTTACAATGTTGTTGAAGCCGGTGTAATTCTGACAGCCACTGCAACCAGCGGAATGGTTCTTCTGCCTGCTAATAGCAGTGCCATCACCTTCGTCAATCTTCCCGCCACCCCAACTGTGACCGTTCTTGCTCGTCCAGCACAGATCGATATTGCACAGGCCAACTCTCAAAGTGCAGTCCTGATGCAACTTCAGTCATATCCCACCGATGATGTTCGTTATCGCCTTTACAATGGTGGAAATCAGTATTACTGTTGGGATGGAACTCAATATGTGAGTTCAACTTCATATTCAGCAGGACCGCAACCGATCGGAACACCAAGCACTTCTGCAATCTGGTGGATCATCTTCGAACGAGGAAACAACAGCAGCACCCTTGCCAGCTACCGTGACCGTCAGGGTCCTGGATATACCTCGAATTATCAGACCCTTGCCCTTCCGGCAGCCACTGCGATTGCTGATCCATTTGAGATAAACATGACTGTTCCAATCAATCCTACCCGTTATGAGTTGACCAACAAATACGTCGCTCTGGCTTATGATCAGGAAGTCGGTGGAACATTGATCACAGCTACTTCCACTGATCTTGGAACCGGATACTTCTCGCTTAAAGTTGAGAATGGTACAGTGATCCGCAGGATTGAAGTTCGAGCCCTTGATAATACTTTGATGGAAAGCCTAACCGGAGAATGGGATGGCCAGGGTGAAGACGAGTATTATGCAGACGTCGAAGGCCTCACCGGAGCAGCTCTCAGAGCCGGACTCAGAACCGTTACATCCACCGGTCAAATCAACAATAGCTGGGATAATACCCGCTATCATATTTATGCGTCTCTTGATAACGTAACTGATACTGTAACCTGTGTTTATACTGGAGAGGTCTATGCCCACCCCGCTGGTGGATTATTCACCCCAACCGGTTTGAGCGCTGAGCATACTTATCCACAGGAATGGTTCTCCGGACATGCAGAACAAACCCTGATGGAAACTGATCTCCATGCTCTCTTCCCTGTTAATCAGGCTGCAAATTCTGCTCGCAGTAACTATCCCTATGATTATGTAACTTCCATTACCTCCACCTGGGGTAGTGGCAGCATCTTCTCTTGGGGTGGCCTTAATTCCGATAGCAACAATGCCTTTGAAGTACCTGATAACTTCAAGGGTGATGCAGCCCGTGCCTTGCTTTATATGAGCATGCGATATTATGATGATGATTCAAATCTTACCCAGTTCAGTGTTCCCCAGCTTCCGGTCCTCTTGCAGTGGCATGCCCTCGACCCAGTGTCTCAAACCGAGCAAGACCGCAATGATGGAAAGTATGCCTTCCAGGGCAACCGCAATCCATTTGTGGATTATCCGGAATGGGTCAGCGAGATTTGGGGTGATATCACACTGGCAACTCCGGTCGCAACTGCTGCCTCCAGTGTCGGTGAACACGAGTTCACTGCCACTTGGGATGCCGTTGCCGGAGCCTCTTCCTACCGCCTGGATGTTTCCACAACCAGCACCTTCACATCCTTCCTGAATGGATACAAGAACAGAGTTGTAAGCTCAACCTCGCAGACAGTTTCAGCACTTGATCCCGCTACCGTTTATTATTATCGGGTGCGCGCAATCAGTGCCAGCGAAGTCAGTTTGCATTCAAACACCATTACGGTGAATACAACTGCTGGCGGAACCGTCTCCTTCTATTGGAACTTCAACGACAATGTCCCAGCTTCCGGTGTCAACTGGACACAGCCAATACCTTCCCAGATCGGAAGTGGACAGATCACATATAACCTCACTGCCGCAGTCTCATTTGCCGGAACTACCATCAATGGTGAAGGTGCTGAAGTTAATGGTGGTTCTTTCTGCCCGCAGGGAGGTATCCTCGAAGTTGAAAATAACGGAAACTACTTCGAACTTGCCATGCCAACCTCTGGATTGGAAGATATCATTCTTTCCTTTGCCACCCGCAGAACCAGCACTGGTTTCAACTCACAGCAGGTACTCTATTCTCTGGATGGAGAGAACTTTACTGAGAAGACAACCTTTACCGGAGCCATGGAAAACAACTGGCTCGTATCACAGATCCGTTCCGTTGACTTCTCTGATGTTCCAGGTGCAAACAACAATCCGAACTTCAAAGTCCGGATCGTTCTGGATGGAGCAACTTCCATCACAGGCAACAATCGTTTCGATAATATCAAGGTCTTTGCCACTCTCGCGGGAGGAACTCTTTCCGTTCCGGAGAACGTCCAGATCAGCATCCAGGACTCTCAAGTATCCATTACCTGGGATGAAGTTGATGGTGCCAGTTCCTACCGTATCGAACATTCAAACGATCCCTATAGCGGGTTTACCACTGCAGGAACAAGCGCAACAACTTCCTGGCAGTCACCCACAAATGGGATGAAATTCTTCCGTGTTGTAGCAGTCCAATAACATAAAACAAACTTATATGATAAGAGAGCCATCCTGTGATGGCTCTCTTTCTATTTGAAAAGAATGCAATTGTCTCGCTTCCAGCAATATTATATCAGGGACCGTTGAGTAATGTACGAATCTAAGAGAACAACTATTATGCTTAGCATCTGTAACATGGGATAATTCCCGTCAGTGTTTGTCCTCAAATAAACCATTGACGGGAATTATCCCATGTTACAGATGCTGCGCATGGCCGATATCATAATGTTAAAAAACAGCCCGTACTTCACCTCTTATTCTAACATCCCTTTTCCAAAGCGTTAGTCAGGTCTTAATCCCCTCTTAATCAAGCGTTAATTATTAACGCTTGATTAAGAGGGGATTAAGACCTGACTAACGCTTTGGAGCGGGAATTGAGTAAAGACATTAGCAATTGAAAACCCCTACGCAGAGACAAGTTAAATCGCATTGCCAGTTACTGGCTTTGTGCGAAAAACGTTGTTACTGTGCTTGTTATATCACACAATTCATGAAGTTATCCAGGACTGGTTTATTTCATCAGTAATGGTATGCAGTGCATAGATGCTTGATATAATATAAAATAGGCATCATGATGTTATGCTTGATGAGCACAATATCTGGTCACAAACGATTTATTTCCTGTTTCGGCTCTCTATTTGCTTTATACTTTGTAGTAACGAATTTCGCATATTCATAATGATAGATATACTAAGGAGAGAACATGAGAAAGCATGTTTTGATCGCATTGTTCCTCGCATTGGCGACTATGGTATTCGCCAGTCAGGGAACGATAAAACTAAGTAGCGGAGAAACCTCCGTTCAGTTGACCCGCCAAACCGAAGATGGTCTCGGTATCCAATACAAGATCAGCGAGCTTGGATTCAAAGCAATGGACACCAAAGGTGGTGCCTTCACCGAGATATTTATCAAGCACTATGCCACAACCAACAAAACCGGATACCCACAGCTGCCCCTGATGCGCCAAATCATCCAGGTTCCGGTTGGTGCAACTGTTATTCCGCATGTAACATACAAGGATGAGAGAGTTATTGCCTTATCCGATCATGGAATCAGAACTCCGCTTCTACCAAGGCAGGAGTCCATAGCCAAAAACGTTGAACCGGCCACGGTACCCTTCCTAAAAAATGCCGGTTTTTATGCCGGATCGGATTGGACTGATGAGCCAATGGTGCAGATTGAGGATTTGGGATATATGCGTGGAGTGCGGATGGTTGCGGTGGACTTTGTTCCAGTGAGATATAATCCTGCCACCCAGGAGCTTCGTGTGATCTCGGATGCCGAGATTGGTATCGACTTTGTTGGAAGTAATCATCTTGCCACACAGGAGCTTAGAGAACGCACATATTCTCCTGCCTTTGAAAGTATCCATGCCAAAACAATACTGAATTATACCCAGCCGAGAGCAACTTTGAACCGCTATCCTATGGGCTATGTCATTATAACACCCCAGATGTTTGTTGCAACTTTGCAACCATTTATCGAGTGGAAGAAGCGAGAAGGATACAACGTGATCCTGGCTACCACTGAACAGGTCGGTGCAACCACCACAGCCATCAAGAGCTATCTCCAGAACCTTTGGGATACTGCTACTACCAATAATCCTGCCCCCTCTTTCCTACTTTTGGTGGGTGACACACCTCAGATCCCGGCTTATACTGGGACAACGGGAACCGGGCATGTAACCGATCTAACCTATGTGCGTTTACAGGGAACGGATTTCGTGCCGGAGATGTATTACGGACGCTTTTCTGCCACCAACGTTGGAGAACTTCAACCCCAGATAGACAAGTCAATGATGCATCAGCAATACACAATGCCGGATGATTCCTATCTTGGTCAGGTTGTCATGATCGCAGGGGTGGACAGCTCTTATGGCAATTCTCACGCCAATGGCCAGATTAATTATGGCACAAATAACTATTTCAATGCCACCCAGGGTATCACTTCAAGCACCTTTCTCTATCCTGGTTCAGGTTCACAAGCCGGCGCTATTGTTTCTGCCGTTTCCCAGGGTAAGGGCTATGTAAACTACACAGCTCACGGAAGCGAAACCTCCTGGGCTGATCCATCGTTTACAATATCCAATGTCAACAGTTTACAGAACGCAAATAAATACCCTGTCGTCGTTGGAAACTGCTGTGTTACCAATCATTTTAACACTGCTCTTTGCTTTGGCGAGGCCTGGCTGAGAGCAGCCAACAAAGGTGCAGTCATCTACATCGGTGGAAATAACAACACCTACTGGGATGAGGACTATTACTGGGGCGTTGGTTACAAACCACCGGCTGTCAGTTCCGGTTCTCCTTTTATTCCCAACCGGACAGGGGTTTATGATGCAATGTTCCACACTCATAATGAGCCATTTGAGGATTGGACAAATTCCGCCGGTGCAACGGTATTTATGGGCAACATGGCAGTTGTGCAATCCAACAGCACCCGGATAAATTATTATTGGGAGATCTATTCCATTATGGGGGACCCCTCAACAGTTCCATATCTGGGAATTCCTGAAACGAATCCGGCCGACTTTCAATCCACTCTTTTCCTGGGTTTGAATACTCTTCAAATCAATGGAGCAGCACCCTACTCCTATGTTGCAATATCTATGAACAATGTATTGCACGGAGTTGGCTTGGCCGATGCTTCTGGAAACCTGATCCTGTCCTTCGTTCCTTTTGAACAACCTGGAACCGCCCAGCTTGTCATGACCCGCCTGGATTATAAGCCACTCATCACAAATATCACGGTCGTTCCCAATACCGGTGCCTACGTATTGGTCAATGCTGTCACCGTCAATGACGGAAACAACAACATCGCAGAAGCCGGTGAAACCATAGGTCTGGATGTATCTTTCAACAATGTCGGCAGTGTTAATGCAACCAATCTTACTGCGATAGTCACAACTGATAGTCCATATATTACAATAGTAAATGGATCTGCCAATTTTGGTCCCATCCCTGCCAATGGCACCATCAATGTGGAGAATGCCTTTTCCTTATTGATCTCACCCATGATCCCAGACCAGACTCAAGTGAACTTCCAGATAGAAATCTCGGATGGCTCATCCACCTGGACTTCAAATCGAAGCATTGTGGTCAATGCACCAAACGTCGTAGTGAGCCAAATGATAGTTCAAGATGGCAATAACAACGGCTTCTATGAAAGCGGTGAGACCGTAACCGTCAGTGTCCTGCTGGAAAATACAGGAAGTATGAGTGCAGATGGTGGCTCTTTGATCATCGTCAACAATTCACCTTATGCCACCCTGACCAATGAAACCTTTGTGTTACCTGGTCTTGCAATTGGAGGGATTTCCAGTGTGAACTTCGGAATAATCCTAAGCGATGATATCCCTGATGGAACTGTTATCGGAATGGGTATTGCCATCACTGCTGGTATGCAGATGATAAATCATACACTTCTGCTTCCCATCGGTATCGTGGGAGAGGGATTCGAAAGCGGAACATTTACTTCCTTCCCCTGGATCAATAACAGCAATGCTCCCTGGACTTTGGTCACCGGAGCTGATGCCTATGCCGGAACTTATGCAGCAAAGACGGGTACCATATCTCATAATGGAAGCACAACTTTGCAGCTTACCCTGAACGTTGGTGCTGCCGGAAACATCAGCTTCTACCGCAGGGTATCATCCGAAAGCAATTATGATTTCCTGAAGTTCTATATCGATGAAACCGAGATGGGAAGCTGGTCTGGCAATCAGGCCTGGGCACAATTCACCTATCCGGTTAATCCCGGAAACAGGACATTCAAATGGACATACTCTAAGGATGGATCTGTCAGCAATGGCAGTGACTGTGGCTGGATCGATGAGATCGTCTTCCCAGCAGCCGGATCTGGTAACGTGGCAATTGTCTATACTCCCACGCAGGAAATCGAGTTCATCGATGTCCCATACAACTCTACTGTCAGTGCAGATTTTGTATTGCGGAACCTGGGTAACGTTCCTCTAACGGGTGCGATCTCAAGTCCCAATGGTTTCACGCTGATGCAAGGACAGATTCAATTGCCATCCACTCATAATTACAGTATCCCGGCTAACGAGTATGTCATCTACACCCTTTCCTATTCAACCGGACAAACTCCTGTAAACATTGAAGATATGCTGACCATCACGAGCAATGACCAGTCCAATCCCGTGATAGCCATCAATGTTACCCTCAATACCATGACCAGCAATGAAGACGATGTCATAACCCCGGTTGTCACAAAACTGCATGGAAACTATCCCAATCCATTCAACCCAGAGACCACTATTCGCTTCTCACTGAAAGATAGTAGCCCAGTCAGGATCAATATCTACAACATTAAAGGCCAGTTAATCCGGTCTTTGGTAAATAATAACTTGACAAGTGGCAATCACCAGATTGTATGGAATGGAAAAGATAATGACGGTAGAAATGTCGGAAGCGGCATCTATCTCTATCGAATGGAAAGCACGGGTTACAACAAGACCCTGAAAATGATGTTAATGAAATAGATTACTGTTCTTTGGTTTGGGGAACGGAGAATTCCGTTCCCCAGCTGAAGAAAAGGAGAAATAATGAAACTAATCACCACATTTTACTACTATGAAAGAATTCTCAGGAATAACTGGAGGAAAAAATGAAACGCCTGCTACTTGCGCTCTGTCTGATCATGGTCTTTGGCCTGAGCTTTGCAGAGCAATTCACCGTTAGTGATCACCAGAATGATGTTCGCCTGATCACAAGCAACCAAAATGAGATCGTAATGGAAATGAATCTGGGACACTTTGAACGCGAAGCTGAACAGATCAATGGCTCCACCTACTACAACCTGCATATCAAAAAGGAAGGGCTTGCGCTTGAAGCCGGATTACCCCAGGTTCCGGTCATTTCCCGCAGTGTTATCATCCCTGCCAATGCCAAAATGGAGATCTCGACTCTGAATTCGGAATATATCGAGATCCCGATGGCAGTTGCTCCTTCCAAGGGAAACCTCTTTCGTGATGTCAATCCTGCCGATGTTCCCTACACTTTTGACAACTTCTACAACGGCAACGAGTTCTACCCAAAGGAACTGGCTTTAAACACTGAACCCTTTATCATCCGTGACTTCCGTGGAATGACCGTCCGTTTCCAGCCCTTCGTGTATTATCCCAAGACCCAGACCTTGCGGGTTTATACCACTATCCGCATCGCTCTGTATAATACCGGAACGGATCTAACCAACGCTCTTCCTCAGGAAAGGAACGCATACAACGCTCATTTCTCCGAGATCTACAAGAGCTTGTTCCTGAATTTTGAGCAAACCAGATACCCGATTCTGGAAGAAGAGGGACGCATCCTCGTCATAACCCACAGCATGTTCAATACTGCCATCCAGCCCTATGTGAACTGGAAAAGACAGATGGGATACACCGTTGATGTGGTCGATGTTGCAGTAGCAGGACCAACTGCCAACCAGATCAAGACCTATATCACAAACCAGTATAATCAAAATGATGGCCTGGTCTTTGTCCAGATCGTGGGTGATGCTCCTCAGGTGCCGACCCTCAGTTCTGGTGGTGGTGGAGCTGACCCTATGTATGCACTGATCACTGGTAACGATAACTATCCAGAGATTTTTGTGGGAAGATTTTCCGCCGAGAACGTTGCCCAATTGGATACTCAGGTGCAAAGAACCATCCATTATGAAAGAGATATCCAAGCCGGATCGGACTGGCTCCAGAAAGCCATGGGCATCGCCTCAAACGAAGGTGGTGGCAGCCAGGGAGATATGGGAGAATCAGATCAAGCCCACATGGAATTGATCCGTACCGACTTGCTTGGTTATGGCTACACCTCAGTAGATCAGATGTATCAGGCAACCGGTGCAACCGCCACTCAGGTTGCTAACAATCTTAATCTTGGCCGTGGCTTTATCAATTACGTAGGTCATGGTTCAAACACCACATGGGTTACTACCGGTTTCAGCAATACCAATGTCAATAATTTAACCAATTCAAACATGCTCCCGTTTATCGTCTCAGTGGCCTGTGTCAATGGCAACTTTGTCTCAATCACATGTTTTGCCGAAGCCTGGCTGAGAGCCACTCATAACACAACTGGTGAACCCACTGGAGCTATTGCCCATTATGCATCCACTATCAACCAATCCTGGAATCCGCCCATGCGTGGCCAGGATGAGATCACAGACCTGCTGATCGCAGAAGCCAAGCAAACCATCGGCGGTCTTTACTTTAATGGTTCTTCCAGAATGACTGAGGTCTATGGCACTGCTGGTGCGGATATGTATAAGACCTGGCATATTTTTGGTGACGCTTCCCTCGTCGTTCGCACCAAAGATCCACTTCCAATGACTGCCAATTACACTCCTGTAATGTTCCTTGGTATGAACAACTTCGAAGTTGTTACAGTTCCCGGAGCCAGAGTTGCTATTAGCAATGCAGGAGTACTCATGGGCATGGCTATTGCTGATGCTTCTGGTATTGCCAGTATCGTATTCAGCAATCCACCTCAGGAACCGATGGACCTGACCATCACCATTACTGCTTTCAACCGGGTCACTCATATTGGAACCATCCAGGTTCTTCCCAGCACAGGACCCTATGTCACAGTAGCCAACGTCGTCGTCACCGATGATAACAACAATACTCCGGAATATGGTGAAATAGTTAATCTGAATGTCAACCTGAATAATGTCGGTGCTGTTGCGGCTTCTGATGTCACAGTGTTTATTACCACTACAGACCCCTATCTTACCATTCTGACCAGTGAAGAAACGATCGGAAACATCCCTGCCAATGGAACTGGTGGAACAACAACCGGTTTCAGCGTCCAGATCGCTGACAATGTCCCCGACCAGCACGCAGCCCAGTTCGAGATCATGATCTCCACAGATACCGATGAGGTCTGGAATTACAGCCGTGGTTTTGTGATCAATGCCCCAGCGCTTGGTTTTGGTGGTTTGTCTGTCAGTGAAGTTGTTGGTAACAACAACGGCCGCATTGATGCCGGAGAAACTGTCATCCTATCCTTCCCAATTCTAAATACTGGATCTGCTCAGGCAATGAATGTCCTCGGATCTATCCTGATTGATGGTGTTCCATATCAGTCAAGCCCGATGGTCACGGATTTTTATGCCATTCCTGCCGGTGGAGATGCCAGCATGCTCTATGAAGTAACCTTCAGTTCCCAGATCCCGGTCGGAACCAGTATCCAGATCATGGCCCTGCTTTCCTCGGGTGGCTATGCCGCAAGCGAAACCTATAACGTCACAGTCGGAATGGTTATGGAGGATTTCGAAGCTGGCTTCAACTCCTATCCCTGGGCCTTCACAGGTGGAAACTGGACGATTGATCAGCAGACCTTCTACAGCGGAACCCGCAGTGCCAAATCCTCAGCCATCTCACATAATGCCACTACTTCTATGGCTGTGACCATGAACATTCCTGCCAATGGTACAATAACTTTCTGGAAAAAGGTCTCTTCCGAATCGAATTATGACTTCCTGAAGTTCTATATTAATAATGTGCTCAAGGGATCGTGGTCGGGCGAAGTCAACTGGAGTCAGGAGTCCTATGAAGTAGTTTCCGGCAACAACACCTTCCGTTGGGACTATGTGAAAGACAACATAGTCTCCAGTGGGAGTGACTGTGCCTGGATCGATGAGATCATCTTCCCCGCAGTTGGTGGAACAACTGGTTCTCCTTCAGTAATGGTCTCGGTTGATACCATGGAATTTGGTGAAATTCCTCATTATGAATTCGTCAACCTTCCCATTACCATTACCAACGTCGGTGACGCAGTCATGCTTGGTTCCATGACAACTCCAGAACCCTTCTTCATTGCTCCCATGGGTGGAGACCTGATCAATTCCTTCGATTTCAACCTCCAGCCCGGAATGTCACTCGAAATGGACATTTCCTTCTTCCCGAATATGCAGGAAGGTGAGTTTAGCGGAACCCTGATCATCAATACCGACGATCCCACAAACATGGTTACCGAAATCCCCCTGCATGGCACTTCTGCTACTGTTGCAAACGACGACCAGGTTGTTCCTTTCGTCACAGCGCTCAAGAGCAATTATCCCAATCCCTTCAATCCCATCACCACCATCGAATATTCGATCAAGGATAGCGCTCCGGTCTCCATCGAGGTATATAACATCCTCGGACAACGGATTCGCACTCTGGTCAACGAACCCAAAAAAGCCGGGAACTACTCTGTTACATGGAATGGAACCGACAACAATGGCAGAGCCGTTGCCAGTGGTATCTATTTCTACCGGATGCAGTCCGGCAAGTTCACCAGCACAAAAAAGATGATCATGCTGAAGTAAAACTCGGCAATCTAATAATATACAACAAAGCCCTGCTGGATAGCAGGGCTTTGTTGTACTAATCTTGGTTTGAGATTGACAGTTTTGGAAGATATCGAACTATGGCACCGAAACAAAATTTGATTGCAATTGAGCGGTTCTGGTTGTTCTGAACTGAGAACAAATAGCTGGTTGACAAACATAGTACCATAATAATGAAGATAAATGGAATGCTAACTTGAAAAGGATCTTTGCATTCCGGAAATACTGGAGACGAACGTCCATGACAGCAAAGAGAATATTGCTTGTCCTCATGATAATGAGTCCCATTCTCCTGAGTGCTTTCAGTAGCTGGAAAACACTATCAACCCAGCACTTTATGATCTATTATCGCAAGCCTATGGAGCTTGAAGCCCATCACCTCCTTCAGACTCTCGAACATTACCGACCCTTCGTTGAAGAACTCACCGGCAACAAAAGAAAGAACATTCCAATCCTGATAGAGGATATGGGAAATTCTGCCAACGGTTTTGCCAATCCCATTGGTAATACCATCGCCGTCTTCAGTCATTTCCCAACTGATGGAGAATTAGCTTTCATGGAGGACTGGTGGACGGAGGTCGGTGTCCATGAGTACATCCACATAATGCAAATGACTCGGGAAAGCGGATTGCCAAAAGCCTTGCGGATTCTTTTTGGCAACGTGATGCACAGCAATATATTTATGCCGATGTGGATGATAGAGGGAATCACCGTCTATGGAGAATCCCAACTCAGCGAGCATAGCGGACGCCTAAATGGTGGTGTCTATCCTGCCATCAACCGCTCTCTGGCCAAATTCAACAAACTGCCATCTCCTGCCAAAGCAGCATATTACAGCCTGGATACCCCTCATGCGCATTACTATATATTTGGAGGGAGCTTCTTTGACTATCTATCCGAGACCTATGGCGAGCAGGAATTTTCCCGCTTCTACGAGATAAATGGTGGACTTTTCGGTGCTTACTTTTCTCCTTTTTTTCCGGCCTGGGGCATAGACCGCAGTGCCAAAAAGGTCTATGGCAAATCCCTTCCCATGCTTTGGAAGGACTGGATCGAGGACGAAAAATGGTTAGCAAGGGACTATCGTCTTCCCCAGCAGTATCTTAGCAAAGATGGCTGGAATAAGCGATGGCTGCAAAAATCTGGTGAGAACCTGATCTATGAAGACAGCAGAGTAATCAAGACATCATTGGATAACAGCTTCTATGGCAGTCGGTTGATCCGGTTTGATCCAAAAACTGGCAGGAAAGAAGTGCTTCTCCGGCAAAGCGAAGAGTTTCCAGCCGGTTATCAATTGCAGGGAGATCTGCTTTTCTATAGTCGCCGGGAACAGAAATACGGCTATGGAAACAACAACATGATGGGTTATGGCACCTATACCCAGCTCATGATGAAGGATCTTAACTCCAAGGGCTCCAGAACGCTTTTCCAGGGAGATCTTCGAGCTTTTGAGGTACGTCACGATGGCAGAATTGTAATAGCCAGGGATCTTGAGCATGGAAGAGGTTCGGAACTTTTGTTATTAAATACTTCCAAAGAGGGTGCCGTTCCAACATGTTTACTGAAGACGGACTACCTGATCCATGGTATTTTCCATTACGGGGAACGCCTCTTTGTGAATGCCCGTAAATACTGGCAGAACAGCAGTATCTATGAAGTGGACCTTGAGGGACAAACGCTTACTCCTTTTTTGGACACTCCCAGGCGTGAAGCCATAACTTCCATCGATGATAAATACATCTATTTCACAGCCAATTACGATGATTTTCTGGCCTCCTATGCCTATGATCTGAACCAGAATGAGACCTTTAGAATCGACGGATCGGACTTTATGAGTGATGCAGTTCTTGATGAAACTGATAATGTGGCCTACTATCTTTCACTATCGGATAAGGGTTATGAACTTAGCAGTAACCGCAAGCAGCTATTTCCTTACAAACATAGACAGTTCACTGCATCAAGTCCACCACAACCCAGTGTCTGGCAATCAAGCTTCAAAACTGATACCAAATCAGCCGATGATTATATCCCAGGCCAAAATATCCGAAAGGGAAACTACTTCGACAATCTGAAACACCTGATAGTACCTCGCATGGGAAGATCGCCTATCATCCTTGCGGAAGAAGACAGCATTGCCGTGGGTGCCTCACTCTATGGCAATGATGTCGTGGGTCACTTTCCCTATTGGGAATTGAGCCTGTTATACGATTTTTATCATAAGGATTTCAAACTCGATGTGAGCCTGGAAAATACACTTTTGAAACCCTTGCATCATTCCTTATATTACACAAGTCTGAATGAGCATGTCTTGATCAGCGACCAATACTTATATCTCTTTAACCGCCTAAACTATGGCCTTTCCAGCATAAAGAGCGGTATATCCTTTGAGACAAGGGAAAGCTACACCAGAAAGATATGGAATCCCTATCTGGATTTTACTTTTAACTTTCCGGAACTCAAGAGTTTCCATCGTCTGATGGGAAAGGTGGAAAGCACTGATTTCACATCCTCAGACCGGAAAAGAAATGGAGTTCAAACTATTCATGACTTTGTGGTTCAGGTGTTTAACAGCGCAGACCTCCGTTCCCGAATCCACCTTGCCTATGATCCCGATGCGGACAAGGATGAAGTCTTTTCATCGCTGCGGGGATATTCCGATGGCATGCAAGCCAGATCTGGGCTTAAACTCCAAAACACGCTTTCCACAATCCTTTTCAAAGTCCGCAAGGGCACCTGGAATCCTCAATTCTATCTTGAGGACGTTGGTGGTGGATTATTCTTTGATTTTGCTGCCCCCAAAAAGGGGGAAGGAGAATCACAGATGTATTCCGCAGGACTGGAACTAAAGGCCGAGACCTCCTTTGCCTTCCTTGCATCTGTAAATATTGGCTTTCGGATTGCCATAAACCGGGATAAAAAGATCAGTCCCGGATTGTTCTTGAATAGTGGGATTTAAGGATTAAAACTTGGATCTTACATGGAACAATGCACGGCTTGAAATCCAAAGCACCTTAAAACTTCCGTAAATGCTGAGATGAAGAGGGTGCTTTGAACTCCAAGTGAGATCATTTCTCAAAAATAGAAACTAAAACTGAGGAAGTAAAATGGATGACTCAAATGTAATGCTGGCCTTTGCGCTCACACTGTTTGCCGGACTTTCCACCGGTATTGGTTCCCTAATGGCATTTACATCCAA
>Ga0209835_1000778_pt1 | contig 19558 bp, 13 predicted proteins | sample LakKivwa52mmetaG_FD_184138 | JGI IMG/M metagenome (GOLD analysis project Ga0209835, IMG submission 184138) | Anoxic lake water microbial communities from Lake Kivu, Rwanda to study Microbial Dark Matter (Phase II) - Lake Kivu water 52m metaG... | ecosystem: Environmental > Aquatic > Freshwater >...
CACCTGGAGCGCGCGGCTCGACCGTTTTCACGACGACCGTTTGCTGTTGCACGAACGCGGCTTCATGGCGATGTGGCGACGACTGTTGCGCCGCGAGAACGTCGTCGCGCGCGTGCTCGCGCGGCCGGACGGCGAGCGGCGTTTGACCAATTACCGCCATCTGGCCGAGTTGCTGCAGCAGGTCGAACAGGGCGCAGCGCCCAATGTCGAAGCCGAAAGCCTGGCGCGGTATCTCGCCCGCCAGCGTGAGACGCCGGAAGGCGAGGAAAGCCAGCTGCGGCTGGAAAGCGATGCGCGCCTAGTGCGTATCGTCACGCTGCATGCCGCGAAGGGCTTGCAGTATCCGGTCGTCTATTGCCCCTTCCTCTGGTTCGGGCGCGAGGAAAACAGGAAGGGCTGGCCGGTGCTCGCGCACCGGGATGGTCGCGCCTGCCTCGATTTCGGTTCGGCGGACATTGACGCCCTGCGCGCGGCGGCGGATCGCGAGGCCGCCGCCGAAGAGTTGCGGCTTGCCTATGTGGCGCTCACCCGCGCCGAGCATCGTTGCATCATCGCCTGGGGCAAGGTGAACAATTGCGCCCGTTCGCCGCTCGGCTGGCTGCTGTTCGGCCCGCGCGAGGAGATTGCGGAGGAGCCGCGCGCCTGGCTGTCGCGCTGGCTGGAGTCGCACGACGAGATGGAACATCTGCGCGCGCTCGAAGCGGAACTCGGCGGCGCGCTGAAGCTGATGCCCATGCCGGGCGATGGGGCGGCCCCGCGACTGAACGCGGAATCCGCGCCGACGCACCGGCCTCGCGGTTTCATGGGCAGGATTCCCGCGCCATGGCGGGTGCAGAGCTTTTCCTCGCTCGCCGCGCGCTTGGCCGAGGAAGCCGAAACCGCGGATCGAGACGCGATTGCGCCACAAAGTGCCGTCCCGCCAGCGCCGACTTTTACAGGGATTCAGGAGTTCCCGCGCGGCACGCGTGCCGGTTCCTGCCTGCATGCGCTGTTCGAGCGGATCGACTTTCAGGGGCATGCGCCGGCCGGCCCGGTCGCGGCGACGGTACTGGAGAGTTTCGGTTATGCGCCCGAGTGGCGGCCGGTGCTCGAACGTCTGGCGACCGACGTTCTCGGGACCGCGCTGAGCGATGGCGGCTTCAAGCTCGCCGACGTGCCGCGCACGGAACGGCTGGTCGAACTCGAATTCGCTTTTCCGCTGGGTTCGCAGGCCGACCGCGCGGGTTACATGAAGGGCTTCATCGACCTCGTGTTCCGTCATGGCGAGCGCTGGTACATCGTCGACTGGAAGTCGAACTGGCTGGAAGCTTACGGGCCGGAGGCGCTCGACGGGGCGATGCGCGCACATCGCTACGACCTGCAGGCGCGTATCTACGCGGCCGCGTTGCACCGTGCGCTGGCCGCGCGCGAACCGCATCTCGACTGGGCGAGCGGCTTCGGCGGGGTGTTCTATCTCTTCCTGCGCGGCATGCGGCCGGGCAGCACGGATGGCATTCATTTCGCGCGGCCGACGCTGGGCGAGATCGCGGAATTCCTGTCATGAACATGCCCGCCATCGCACCCATCGTCACTCATTTCGCCCGCTTCCTTGGCGGTGGAGATGCGCGGGGAGAACAGGCGGCGGCGCTGGCCGTGCAGGCGACGCAGGCGGGCCATGTCTGTGCCGATCTCGACAGCGAAGCGGGCTGGGGACCGTGGGCGTCCGCGCTCGATGCGCGCCAGCGCGAAGCGTTTCGCGCCAGCCTGCCCGGCTTGTCGATGGTCGGCGCCCCGGACGACTGGACACCGCTGGTCTGGGATGGCCGGCGACTCTACCTGCGGCGCTACTACGAGTACGAGCGCCGCGTCGCGGCCGATCTGCCGGCGCGCATCGCGACGCCCAAACAACTCGATGCGCACGACGAGAAAAAGCTTGCGGAGTGTTTCGCCGATCCTGGCCAGCGCGCGGCGGCGCGCATTGCGCTGACGCAGCGGCTGGCGTTGATCTCCGGCGGGCCGGGCACCGGCAAGACGCATACGCTGGCGCACATCATCGGGCTGTTGCAGGAAACGAATCCGCGGCTGCGGATCGCCTTGGCGGCGCCGACCGGCAAGGCGGCGGCGCGCATGGGTGAAGCGCTCGCCGCCGCGGGCGTGACCGTCGATGGCGGTGCACGGACATTGCATCGACTGCTCGGCGTGCGCGCCGACGGTCACGGCTTCCATCACGATCGCGATCGGCCGCTGGCGGCCGATGTGCTCGTCGTCGATGAAGCCTCGATGATCGACTTGTCGCTGATGGCGCATCTGCTCGACGCCCTGCCGGAAACGGCGCGACTGATCCTGCTCGGCGACCGCGACCAGCTCGCCGCGGTGGAGGCGGGGGCGGTGTTCGCCGACCTGTGCGACAGTCCGCGCCTGGCGGCCTGCGTGGCGCTGTTGAGCACGAGCTTCCGTTTCGGGGCGGAGAGTGGCATCGGACAACTGGCGGAGCGTTTGCGCGCCGGGGATGCCGCAGGGGCGTTCGACCAATTGAACGCCGATCATGGCGATCTCGACTGGCAGTCGCACGGAACAGCGTCAGGCTTGATCGATGCGGCGCGCGAGGGGTATCGCGATTATCGGGATGGCGTGGCGGCGGGGCTGTCGCCGGACGAACTGTTCGCGCGCTTCAACCGTTTCCGGGTGTTATGCGCACATCGTCAGGATGCGGCTGCCGTCAATCGTGCGCTGACCGGGGAAAGCCCGCGCCCGGCGGCGGGCACGCCGCTCATGATCCTGCGCAACGATCCCTTGCTGCGGGTGTTCAATGGCGACATCGGCATCGCGCTTGTCGATTCGGCGGATGGCCAGTTGAAGTGTTGCTTTCCGGGCGAACCAAACGAATGGCGCTGGTTGTCGCTGACACGCCTGCCCGCATGGGAGCCGGCCTGGGCGATGACGGTGCACAAGTCGCAAGGGTCGGAGTTCGAGCGGGTCATGCTTGTCCTGCCGAACACTGTGTCGCCGGTGGCGACGCGGGAGCTGGTCTATACGGGCGTCACACGCGCGAAGCGAACCATTACGCTGAGGGCGGATGAAGCGGTGCTGCGCGCGGCGATCGATTGCCGGGCCGAACGGATGTCCGGCCTGCGCGATCGGTTGCGATAAGCTTCAGCGGCCCTGCTGGATCTTGTTGAGCATGCGGGCGCGGCCAGAGGCTTCAGCCTGGTTGGCCGCCGAAACCTGCCGTCCGTAAGCGTCGCGATCTTCCTTGGAGCGCTTCACGGCCTCGATGCTCTTGATGCAGCGCCAGCGCGATCCTGTCTTGGTGACCAGCAGCTTCATCTCCTCCACGGGATGATGCGTGCGGCAGTGATAGCAGTAGCGTGTCGCGGGTTCTTTTTTCTCGGTACTCATAAGCCTGCGGATTATACCTGTTTCGACTAATTAGCTTAAGACCCCGGCTATGACGCCGATTGCAGACCGGTCGGCTTGATTTTCGAGGGCATGGCGTGGCCCTTGCGGGCACGCTGGCCGCGATAGGTTGCCGCGTCCTTGCCGGACAGTTTCCACTCGGCGGGTTTGCCGCCCCGGCCCGTGCCGGTGACGATGAAGCTGTCGCTACCGACGGCGACCGCGGCGAGTTCATCCTTGGCATCGAGCGACTGGATGATCGTGCCGCGGCCCTTGGCCATGACCTTGATGTCGGCCAGCGGGAAAAGCAGCAGGCGGCCACTGGAGGAAACCGCTGCTGCCGTCTCGCCAGCGCCGACTTTTGATGGAAGCAAGGGCTTCTCGCCCTTGTCCAGGCTCATGAACGCCTTGCCGGCACGGTTGCGCGAGACGAGGTCGGCGATGCCCGCGATGAAGCCGTAGCCGCCGGAGTTGGCGAACAAATAAGGCGCGTCGCCAGTGTCAGTAATCGCCTGGGCGAGTTTGCCGCCGTCCTGGAAATCGACCAGTGTCGTGAGCGGTGCGCCGTCGCCCCGGCCGCCCGGTAGATCGGCAACTCGCATGCTGTAGGCGCGTCCGTTCGTGTCGATCAGCACGAGCGGCCAGATCGTGCGGCTTTCCTGCACGAGCCAGGGAAAGTCGCCGGTCTTGTAGGAGATGCTGCCCGGATCGATGCCGTGGCCCTGGCGCGTACGCACCCAGCCGTTTTTCGAGACGATGACGGTGACCGGCTCGTCGGGAATCGCCACCTCGGCGGTGCTGACCGGGGCGACGGCTTCGATCAAGGTTCTGCGGTCGTCACCGAATTTCTTCGCGTCCTCGGTGATTTCGCGCACGACGAGCTTGGTCAGTGAATTGCGGTCCTCAAGGATGCGGCGCAGATCCTTCGCTTCCTCTTCGAGTGCCTTCTGCTCCTGCTCGATCTTGATGCCTTCGAGACGGGCCAGCTGGCGCAGGCGTATCTCCAGAATATCTTCGGCCTGGATTTCAGAGAGCTTGAACTTCGCCATCAATTCCGTTTTTGGCTCTTCTGCTTCCCTGATTGTCTTGATGATCTTGTCGATGGACAGGAAGGCGAGCAGGCGGCCGGCGAGGATGTGCAGACGGCGCTCGACTTCGGCGAGGCGATGCGCGGAACGACTCTCGACGGTGGCGTGGCGGAAGGCGACCCACTCATGCAGCATGGCCATCAGCGGTTTCTGCGCAGGACGGCCATCAGTGCCGATCATCGTCATATTGACCGAGACATTGGCTTCGAGGCTGGTGCGCGCGAGCAGCACGGCCATGAACTCGTCCTGCGGTACCTTCGAGGTGCGCGGCTCGAGCACGATGCGCACGGGGTCCTTCTCGTTCGATTCGTCGCGCACGGCATCGAGCACGCCAAGCATCACCTGCTTGAGGTTCTTCTGCTCCTGCGATACGTCCTTCTTGCCCGCCACGGTACCCTTGGGCTGCGGGTTGGTGACGGCTTCGATCTCCGAGAGCACCTGCGCGGTGGAGACACCGTGGGGCAGTTCATGGACGATGATGCGCCACTGGCCGCGCGCGAGGTCTTCAATGCGCCAACGGCAGCGCATGCGGATGCTGCCGCGGCCGCCCTCGTAGGCGGCGCGGATGTCAGTGGGCGTCGAGATGATCTGCCCACCGCCGGGAAAGTCCGGACCGGGCAGGGCGGCGAGCACTTCGTCCAGTTGCACGGTCGGCTTGCGGATGACCAACTTGAGTGCTTCAGCGACTTCACGCAGGTTGTGGGGCGGAATCTCGGTGGCCATGCCGACGGCGATGCCCGAGGCGCCATTGAGCAGCACGAAGGGCAGGCGCGCGGGCAGCAGCGCCGGCTCGGTCATCGTGCCGTCGTAGTTCGGCACGAAGTCGACGGTGCCCTTGTCGATCTCGGCCAGCAGCAGTTCGGCGATGGGTGTCAGGCGACATTCGGTGTAGCGCATCGCCGCCGCGCCGTCGCCGTCGCGGGAGCCGAAGTTGCCTTGGCCGTCGACGAGCGGATAGCGCAACGAGAAGTCCTGGGCAACGCGTACCATGGCGTCGTAGACGCTGCTGTCGCCATGCGGGTGGAACTTGCCGATCACGTCGCCGACCACGCGCGCCGACTTGACGTGCTTGGCGGTGGCGGCGAGGCGCATCTCATTCATCGCGTGCAGGATGCGGCGCTGCACCGGCTTGAGTCCGTCCTGAACTTGCGGCAGGGCGCGCGATTTCACCACGCTCATCGCATAGGCGAGATAGGCGCGCTCGGCGTAGCTGTCGAGCGGCAGGGCCTCGCCCTCCACAAAAGTCGGCTGTGGCGGGACGGCAGCTTGTTCAAACAAATCCGGAGTATTCATACGTCAGCCTCGGCAAGGTGGCCCTTGGATTCCATCCAGGCGCGGCGGCCGGAAGCTTCGCCCTTGCCCATCAGCAGGTTGAAGAGTTTGAGGGTTTCATCGTGTGCTCCCTCGTCTGGACGCTCGAAGACCGGCAGCACGCGTCGCGTCGCCGGGTCCATCGCGGTTTCGCGCAGCTGCTCGGGATTCATCTCGCCGAGGCCCTTGAAGCGGCCGACCTCGATCTTGTCCAGTGCGATGCTTTCCTTCTGGATGCGATCCTTGATCGCTTCGAGTTCGCCCTCATCGAGGGCGTAGAGTCGCTTGGCCGGGCGCTTCTTGCCGCTGGCCGGGACGTCCACGCGATACAGCGGCGGCTGGGCAATATAGACGTGGCCGCGTGCGATCAACGCCGGGAAGTGGCGGTAGAAAAGGGTGAGCAGCAGCGTCTGGATATGTGCGCCATCCACGTCAGCGTCGGACATGATGACGACCTTGCCGTAGCGCAGGTTGGCCAGATCTGGATTGGCGTCAGCGGCATGGGGCTCGATCCCCAGCGCGACGGCGATGTCGTGAATCTCGTTGTTGGCGAACAGGCGGTTGGCCTCGATCTCCCAGGAGTTCTGTACCTTGCCGCGCAGCGGCAGGATGGCCTGCGTCTCGCGGTTGCGCGCCATCTTGGCCGAGCCGCCAGCAGAATCGCCCTCGACGAGGAACAACTCGTTCTCGGTGATGTCGGTCGATTCGCAGTCGGAGAGCTTGCCGGGCAATACGGCGACGCCGGACTGCTTTTTCTTCTCGACTTTCTGCGCGTTCTTCTGGCGGGAGAGAGCCTGCCTGATCGCCAGTTCGGCAATCGCTTTCCCGGCTTCCACGTGCTGGTTGAGCCAGATCTCGAAGGGGTCGCGCACCATGCCGGCGACCAGCTTCACGGCCTCGCGGGAGTTGAGCTTTTCCTTCACCTGTCCCTGGAATTGCGGGTCGAGGATGCGCGCAGAAAGAACAAAACCCATCTTGCCGCAGATGTCTTCCTGTTGTAGCTTGACGCCGCGTGGGAGGAGGGCGTGGTGCTCGATGAAGCTCTTCACCGCCTCGAAGACTCCGGCGCGCAGGCCCGATTCGTGCGTGCCACCGGCCACGGTCGGGATCAGGTTGACGTAGGACTCGGTCGTTGGCGCTTCCGGCCACCAACCGAAAGCCCAGGCCGCGCCTTCTCCAGCCGCGAAGCTCTCGTGGTCGGTACCGGCGTAGTTTTCACTGGCGAATATCGGGGCGACTGCTTGTTCGTCGCCAGCAATTTCCTTGAGGTAACCCGCGAGTCCTTCGGGATAGCGCCAGGTCTTCTCGGCCAGCTTGCCGTCGGCTTGTTCGAGTGCGAGCGTGACCTTCACGCCGGGCAGCAGCACAGCCTTGGACCGTAGCAGGCGCTCCAGTTCGGCCTGCGGTACCTTGGGTGAGTCGAAATACTTCGGGTCGGGCATGACGCACACGCGCGTGCCGGTCTGTCGGCCGCAGTCGCCCATGATCCGGAGTGGCGAAATCTTCTCGCCGCCTTCGGAAAAACTCACCGCATGAATCCTCCCGTCGCGACGCACTTCGACATCGACAGAATGCGAGAGCGCGTTGGTCACCGCGACACCGACGCCATGCAGGCCGCCAGAGAAGGCATAAGCACTGTTGCCGGCCTTTTTGTCGAACTTGCCGCCGGCATGCAGGCGCGTGAAAGCCAGCACGACGACGGGAATCTTTTCATCCGGGTGCTCGCCGACGGGGATGCCGCGGCCGTCATCGGTAATGGTGACGCTGCCATCCTTCGCGACAAGCACATGGATGGCCTTCGCGAAGCCCGCGAGTGCCTCGTCGGCGGCGTTGTCGATCACTTCCTGGATGATGTGCGCTGGCGAGTCGGTGCGCGTGTACATTCCCGGCCGCTCGCGGACGGGTTCCAGCCCCTTCAGCACGCGGAAGGAGGATTCGTCGTAGGTCTGTTTCATGGTGGGGTGCTAGCTTGCCCCGTCGGGTGCGGGTGGTAAGACGGGAAATGAGGCCTTGAAGGCCCTGTGATTAAAAAATGTGGCCGCGGACTTTACGCGAAAAAGCATTTCCGCTATAGTGCGCGCCTCGTTCAAGGCGCCCGTAGCTCAGTTGGATAGAGTACTTGGCTACGAACCAAGGGGTCGGGCGTTCGAATCGCTCCGGGCGCGCCAGAACACAAAAGCCGCTGATCGCAAGGTCAGCGGCTTTTTCCTTTTCTGCGCTGTCATTGCGTTCGGCGCAGTTGGGCACGCTCGAAGGCTATGACGAGCGGCAACGAGATCGCCAGAGGGATCAGCAGGTACATCAGGCGCCAGATCAGCAGGGCGGCGATGACGTCGGAGGGCGGGACGGTGTGCAGCAACGCGAGGAAGACCGCTTCCATGACGCCGATGCCGCCGGGAGTCTGCGATACCAGTCCGGCGGAGAAAGAGAGCAGGAAGGCGCCCAGGACGATCAGGAAACCGGGATTGCCCGTGTCGGGCAGCACGAAGTAGATGATGCCGGCAGCCGCGATCAGTTCGAGCGGCGCGGCCATCAACTGGCGGGCAACCACCGGCAGCCGAGGATAGACGATATGCACCGAGCGAAAATTCACGGGCTTGAAGTGCAGCCAGGAACCGATGACGTAGAGGGCGCAGAGCCCGAGCATGACCGCGCCAATCCCTTGCACCAGCGGGGCCGGCAGCGCAAGGAAGGGGATCAGGTCGGCGAGCGGCTGCACGATCTCGGGCTGGATGATGAAAACGATGCCCATCAGCAACACGGTGCCGAAGGCGAAGGTGAAGGAGCACAGCGCGACCAGGATGGCGACTTCCACGGCCGTCAGGCCGCTTGCGCTGTAGGCCCGCAGCCGCACCAGTCCGCCGGAGAGCACGGATGCGCCGATATTGTGGCCGAGCGCGTAGGTCACGAAGGAGCACGCGGCGATGAAGGGCCAGGAAATTTCCTGATGCCGGTTCAGATGAATCAGGGCGATGCGGTCGTACCAGGCCAGCGCGACATAGGCCATCAGCGCGGAAAGACTGGCCAGCGCGTAGCCGGCGGCCGGGACGTTGCCGATACTTTGGCCGATCGACTCGGCGATGACTTTGAGGCTGACCCAGAAGCCGCCCGAGGCAAGCAACTCATTGGCCACCGGATCGGCAGCCACTTCCCCGCGCAGTTTCGAATACAGCAACCAGAGCGACCAGCCGATGACAAGGCCGACGCAGACGAGCCAAAGAACTTTCTTGGCGTAGTGCATCCAGCTGCGAGGAGTTGGGGCGGCGGTCATCGGCGCGGTTTTATATCACGAAAGTCATTGCACCCCTTTGATGTCTCCCGGATTCGCCGCAGTCATCAAGGGTCATAGGAGGTTTGAATCATTGGCTATCAGGCTTTCTTATAGAGTGGAATTGTGCTTCAATACCGCACCACGTCGCGAATAACTATACAAGGGGTTGAGACCATGGCTGATCGCAGGCTTCAGGTTTTTCATGCTGTTGCCAAGCAGCTCTCCTTCACCAAGGCTGCCGAAGTGCTGTTCATGACGCAGCCGGCGGTTACCTTTCAGATCAAGCAGCTCGAAGAGCATTTCAACACCCGTTTGTTCGATCGCGGCCACGGCCGGATTTCCCTGACGCCGGCGGGTGAAATGGTGCTTTCCTACGCGGAAAAGATTCTCGGCCTTTCCAGCGAAATGGATGTCCGACTCGCCGAGATGACCGGTGAAGTCGGCGGTTCGTTGCTGGTTGGCGCCAGCACGACGATTGCCGAATTTCTGCTGCCGCGCATCATGGGCGAATTCAAGTCGAAATATCCGAACGTGCGCCCGCGCCTGGTCGTCGCCAACTCCGAAAGCATCGAGACGCGCGTTGCCGAGCATACGCTCGACATCGGTTTCATCGAGTCGCCGACGCACCAGCCCAACCTGCAGACCGAGGTGTGCTGCGAGGATGAGATGCAGGTGATCTGCAGCCCGAAATTCCCGCTGGCGCGCCTCAAGGAAATCACGCCACAGAACCTCGTGGATCATCCCTTCGTCTCACGCGAACCGGGTTCCGGCACCCGTGAATTCACCGAGGTCTATATGCACAAGCATGGCATCGACACCGATCATCTGGTGCCGATCATGGAACTGGGCAGTCCACTGGCGCTGCTGGAAGTCGTCCAGACCGGCTTGGGCTATGCGATCGCATCACGCTCTTCGGTGCTGCAGGCCTTGCGCCTGGGCGACCTGGTTTCGATTCCGCTCAAGCCGCGCCTCGTGCGCAAGCTGTCGATGGTCTATCCGAAAGAAAAATTCCGCTCGCGGCTGGTGACGTGTTTCGTTACCTTCGCAGCCGAGAGACTCAAGGAACATAAAACCCGCTAAGCCGCGGGGCAAGGCGCTGTCACGCATGTCGCGCCCGATCCGCGCCGTCATCGACCTGTCCGCGCTGCGACACAACTTTGGTGTTGCCCGTCGTCATGCCGGCAAGGCGAAACTCTGGGCGGTGGTCAAGGCGAATGCCTATGGCCACGGCCTGAAGCGCGCGGTCAATGCGCTGGCCGATCAGGCGGATGCTCCTGATGGATTTGCCCTCATCGAACTCGAACGCGCCGTCGCCCTGCGTGAATCCGGCCTGCAACTGCCCATCCTGTTGCTCGAAGGCTTCTACGGGGCTGCCGAACTGCCGTTGCTGATCCGGCATCGGCTGATTCCCGTCGTGCATCGTCCCGATCAGGTACAGATGCTCATCGATGCGAACTGGCCGGCCGATCTGCCGGTTTATCTGAAGCTGAACTCCGGCATGAATCGGCTCGGCTTCGATGCCGCCGGGCTGGCTGCCGCCAGAAGAGCGCTGGCTGGCAAGGTCGCCGATATCGTGCTGATGACGCATTTCGCCGATGCCGATGGCCCGCGTGGTGTCGATTGGCAACTGGCACGCTTCGCCGCGATGACGGAGGGCTTGAACGAGCCGTGCTCGTTGGCCAATTCCGCCGCGTTATTGCGGCATCCGCAGGCCATCGGTGGCATGGGCGATTGGGCACGGCCGGGCATCATGCTCTACGGCGGATCGCCCTTCGCCGATCGCAGCGCGGCAGCGCTCGGTCTCAAGCCGGTCATGACGCTCCATAGTGAAATCATCGCCGTGCAGGATTTGCTCGCCGGCGAGAGCGTCGGTTATGGTTGCACCTTCACGGCCGACCGGCCGATGCGCGTCGGCGTGGTTGCTTGCGGCTATGCGGACGGCTATCCGCGCCATGCGCCGACCGGAACGCCGGTACTCGTCGACAGCCAACGTACGCGCACGCTCGGCCGCGTTTCGATGGACAAGCTCTGCGTCGATCTCACGGATATGAAAGTCGGCGCTGGCGGGACGGCACCCTTGGGTAGCCGCGTCACGTTGTGGGGTGAGGGGCTGCCCGCCGACGAGGTCGCGGCCGCCGCGGGAACGATCAGCTACGAGTTGTTCTGCGCGCTGGCGCAACGCGTTCCTGTTACCGTTCTGGATTGAACCAAGCGCGATCGCGGCGTTCATATCCAGATGCCCGTATCCATCGATCTGCTGACCAGTGACATTCTCTGGCCCCTGGCTTTGCTGTTGGCCTGGGTGGGGGGTGAGTTCGGCTATCGCTGGCTGGGTCTGCCGCGGATCAGCAGTTATGGCATCACCGGTTTCCTGCTGGCGCAGTCGCAGTTCGGTTTCCTGCCTAATCCCTCGGGCGGGCCGGTGGCTTCGTTGGCCGATTTCGCGTTCGCGCTGATTCTCTTCGAGCTGGGTTATCGCATCAATCTGCGCTGGCTCCGCGCCAATCCCTGGCTGGGGGTGACCAGTCTGGTCGAATCGGCCGCGACCTTCGTCGCCGTGTTTGCCGTTGCCCGGCTGTTCGGGGTGGAACTTGCCCCTTCCCTGTTGTTGGCTGCATTGGCAATGGCGACCTCGCCAGCCGCCATCCTGCGTGTGGCGAACGAACTGCACGGCGCGGGCCAGGTGACCGAACGCACCCTGCATTTATCCGCGTTCAGTTGTCTGCTGACGGTCGTCGCCTTCAAGGTCATCGCCGGCTACTGGGTATTGTCCAGCGCCGGCGGCTTCTTCGAGGCCATCTGGGCCAGCGTCGTGGTGGTGGCCGTGTCCGCGGGACTTGGCGCGCTCTTCGGCGTGCTCGTCGCCGGCCTGTTGCGGCAGACCGACAATCCGGGCCATGCGGCGACCATCGTGTTCGCGCTGGCCGTGTTGCTTTTGACCACGCTGACGACGGCCTTCAAATTCTCGCCCTTGCTCGCCGCAATTGCTTTCGGCATGGTGGCGCGGCACCGTCGCGTCGTTCTGACCCCGGCCCAGCGCAACTTCGGCGTGCTGGGCGACTTGCTGACCGTGTTGCTGTTCGTGTTCGTGGCCGCGACTATCGACTGGCGTCAGGTGGTGGTCGGCATCGAACTCGCCCTGGCCGTCGTCGCCGCGCGCTTGTTGAGCAAGACGGCCGCGACCACCGCGTTTGCGCGACTGAGCGGTATCACCTGGCGCAAGGGATTTCTCACCGGGCTGGCGCTGACGCCGCAATCGGTGTTCGTCATCCTGCTGCTTGAACAGTCGCGCCATCTGGACATCGGCTGGGTCAGCGACATGGCGGGACTGGCGGCGCTCGTCCTGCTGCTGGAAATCATCGGGCCGCTGGTCACGCGCTGGGCCTTGTTGCGCGCCGGCGAGGCGCATCCGGCGCGCCGGGGATAGTCGGGATGCCACTCGAACCCTTCAAGACGAGCGCCGCCCTGAGCATGGGCGTCGAACTTGAATTGCAGCTCGTCAATCCAACCGATTTCGACCTGACCGCCGCATCCTCGGACATGCTGTTCCTGCTGGAACGCGCCAGTTTTCCCGGCGACGTCAAGCCGGAGATCACGGAAAGCATGATCGAGATTGCCACCGACGTGCATATCCGGCACGGGGCCTTGCTGGAGCAGTTGCGCCGGATGCGCGACGCCCTCGTGCGGGCGGGGGACCGACTCAATGTCGGCCTGTGCGGTGGCGGCACCCATCCTTTCCAGCGCTGGTTCGACCAGCGCATCTTCGCCAAGCCGCGTTTCGAGGAAATCTCGGTGCTGTATGGCTATCTCGCCAAGCAATTCACCGTTTTCGGCCAGCATGTCCACATCGGCTGCCCTTCGGCCGACGAGGCGCTCTACCTGCTGCATGCGCTGAATCGCTACGTGCCGCATTTCATCGCCCTGTCGGCTTCGTCGCCCTACTCGCAGGGCGTCGATACCTTGTTCGACTCGGCGCGTCTCAATTCGGTATTTGCGTTTCCGTTGAGCGGCCGCGCGCCCTTCATCCTGCAGTGGGCAAAATTCGAAGCGGACTATTTCGCCAAGATGGAAACCACCGGCGTGGTGAAAAGCATGAAGGATTTCTACTGGGATATCCGTCCCAAGCCCGAATACGGCACCATCGAGCTGCGCGTCTGCGACACACCACTAAGCGTAGAGCGGGCGGCGGCGATCGCCGGATATTTCCAGTCGCTGTGCCGCATGCTGCTGGCGCGCGAAGAGCCGGCTCCGGTCGAAGATGACTACCTTGTCTATCATTACAACCGTTTTCAAGCCTGCCGCTTTGGCCTCGACGGCATCATGGTGCATCCCCGAACCCATCAGAACATTTCGTTGCGCGAGGATATTCTCGCCACGTTGCGCTGCCTTGCCCCGCATGCTGCCGTGCTCGACGCGCAAGCCGCGCTCGATGAGATCCATGACGTGGCGAGAAGCGAGAACCATGCGCAATGGTTGCGGCGCCTGGGGCAGGTGTCCGGTCCCGCAGGCATGGTAGAAGGCGCGGTGAGCCGTTTTCGTAAAGGAGCGGAAAAATGAGTTGGGGTCGTCGCCCGTTGCGCATTGGCCTGTCGGCGCGCATTTTTCACCCCGAGCCGGGCGCCGCGGGGATCAAGACGAAGACGCTGCTGGTGCTCGAGCAGTCCATTGCACAGTGGGTCCTGGCGCGCAATGTGTTGTTGCTGATGGTGCCCTCGGTGCTGCAGGACGGCGATCTGCTGCGCAGCCATATCCGCCTGCGCGACTATGCCGAATACCTCGACGGCTTGATTCTTCAGGGTGGCGCCGACGTCAGCCCCCGCGCCTATGGCGAAGAGCCGCTGCGTCCGGAATGGAGTGGCGATCCGGTGCGTGATGCCTATGAACTCGAATTGGTGCATGAGTTCATGGAAGCGGGCAAGCCGATTCTCGGCATCTGTCGCGGCATGCAGCTGATCAATGTCGCGCTGGGCGGCTCGCTATATCAGGATCTGCCTTCCCAGTGTCCGCAGTCGCTCGAACATGAACATGCCGCTTACGACAAGCACCACCACCGGATCGATTTCGCTCCGGATGGCAAGATGCGCCAGTGGTTCGGCGGCAGCGAGGGCGGCAATGTGATCTCGATCCATCATCAGGCGATCAACCGGCTCGGCAGGGAGATTCTGGTGGAAGCCAGCGCGCCCGATGGCGTGATCGAGGCGATCCGCTGGCAGGGGCGCAGTTTCGTCTGCGGCGTGCAGTGGCACCCTGAGTTTCATGGGCAGGCGGACGGCGCCCCCTTGCTTGAATGCGCGCCGCTGCTGGAAGCCTTTCTTGGAGCGGTGCGCGCATGAGCAAATCGAAATCGGTGTTCAGCTGCACCGAATGCGGGGCGACTGCGCCCAAATGGCAGGGACAATGCCCCGGTTGTGGACAGTGGAACACGCTCGTCGAAGCGCTTGCCGAAGTCGCAACGGTTGGCAGCAAACGCTTCGGTACTTCTTTCGCACCGCTGGCGCAAACGGGCAAGCCACAGGATCTGGCGGCCATCCGTCCCCGCGAGGAACCGCGACTGCCTACCGGCATCGAGGAGTTCGATCGCGTTCTGGGCGGCGGTCTGGTGGTCGGCGGCGTGGTGCTGATCGGCGGCGATCCCGGGATCGGCAAATCGACGCTGCTGCTGCAGGCGCTCGCCCGACTGGCCGAGGTCGGCCAGCCGGTGCTCTACGTTTCGGGCGAGGAATCGGCCGAGCAGGTAGCCCTGCGTGCGCAGCGGCTGCAACTGCCGGCATCCGGATTGCGACTGCTGCCCGAGATCAACCTGGAAAAGATCATCGCTTCGCTGCAGGAAGAAAAACCGGTCGTCGCGGTGATCGACTCGATCCAGACGCTCTGGTCCGATGCGCTGCAATCGGCACCCGGCTCCGTCGCGCAGGTGCGCGAGTGCGCCGCGCAGTTGACGCGCTTTGCCAAACAGACCGGCACCGGCGTGATCTTCGTCGGCCACGTGACGAAGGAGGGTGCGCTGGCCGGCCCACGCGTGCTCGAACATATCGTCGACACCGTGTTGTATTTCGAAGGCGACACGCATTCGAGCTTCCGCCTCGTGCGCGCCTTCAAGAACCGCTTTGGGGCGGTCAATGAACTCGGCGTGTTCGCCATGACCGACAAGGGACTCAAGGGCGTGTCGAATCCCTCGGCGCTGTTCCTGTCGCAGCATGCGCAGGATGTGGCGGGCAGTTGCGTACTGGTTACGCAGGAAGGCACGCGCCCGCTGCTGGTCGAAATCCAGGCGCTCGTCGATAGCGCGATGGGCGGCAATCCGCGCCGGCTTACCGTGGGACTGGAAGCGCAGCGCCTCGCCATGCTGCTTGCGGTGCTGCATCGCCATGCCGGGGTGATGTGTGGCGATCAGGATGTTTTCGTCAATGCGGTCGGGGGCGTGCGCATTCAGGAACCGGCCGCCGACCTTGCCGTATTGCTCGCCATCGTCTCCAGCCTGCGCAACAAACCGCTGCCGGCCAAGCTGGTGGTCTTCGGCGAGGTCGGTCTCGCCGGCGAGATCCGTCCCGCGCCGCGCGGGCAGGAGCGCCTCAAGGAAGCCGCCAAGCTCGGCTTCACACGCGCGCTGATTCCCAAGGCCAATGCGCCGAAACAGGCCATCAAGGGTATCGAGATCATCGCCCTTGATCGTGTCGAGCAAGCCATCGAGGTTTTGCGCTCGCTGTGAACACCCTGCGCCTGATGCTGCGCATGCTGGCGCGCGACTTGCGCGCGGGCGAGGTCACGGTGCTGTTCCTCGCGCTCGTTCTGGCGGTCGCGGCGCTGACGAGCGTCGGGTTTCTCGCCGATCGCGTACAGCGCGCGGTAGAACGCGAGGCGCACCAACTGCTCGGTGGCGACCTGCTGCTGACCGCCGATCACCCGTGGTCGGACGCATTCCGCGATGCAGCCCGGCGGCATGGCTTGCGTGTCGCCGAAAGTGCCAATCTGCTCAGCATGGTGAGTACTGAGGACGGGGTGCAACTCACCGAAATCAAGGCCGTCTCGGAAGGCTATCCGCTGCGCGGCGCGATGCGTATCGCGCCGCGCCTGAAAGTCGGCGATGGCGAGACGGCATCCATCCCGCTGCCGGGTGCAGTCTGGCCCGATGAGCGGCTCGCCGGTGCGCTCGGCATCGATACCGGGAGCCGCGTCCGCGTGGGGGAGCTTGCGGGTACGGTTGGCGCAATCGTCACGCTGGAGCCGGATCGCGGCATCAATCCTTTCGCGGTTGCCCCGCGCCTGATCATCAATCTTGCTGACCTGGCAGCGACGCGACTGGTGCAGCCCGGCAGTCGCATCAGTTACCGCCTGCATGTAGCGGGCGATGAAATCGCCGTGGACAAGTTTCGCCAATGGGCCAAGTCGCATCTCGGCCGGGGCGAAAAACTGGAAAGCCTTGACAACGCCCGTCCGGAAGTGCGCAACATCATCGAACGCGCGCAGCGCTTCCTGCGGCTCGCCGCTTTGCTGACGGTCGTGCTGGCAGCGGTGGCGGTCGGCATGGCGGCACGACGCTATATGCAACGTCATCTCGATGCCTGCGCGGTGATGCGCTGCCTCGGCGCGAGCGAGCGACAGATCCTGCTGATCCATGGTGGCGAATTCATCGTGCTGGGGCTGGTGGCAACGCTCGCAGGCGGAGTGCTGGGTTATGTCGTGCAAGGCATGCTGCATGCAATGCTCGTCGGGCTGGTGGCCAGCAATCTGCCGGCGCCCGGTGGACTGCCGTGGCTGCATGGCATCGCGGTCGGCATCGTGCTGGTCGTCGGTTTCGTCGTGCCCCCGCTGCTGCGACTGAAATCGGTGCCGACCGTGCGCGTGCTGCGGCGCGAATGGGGCAGCGTCGAACCCTTGTCCTTCGCTTCCTATCTGGTTGGCTTGGCCTGTCTGGCCGGCCTGATGTTCTGGATGGCGGGCGAAGTGCGGCTCGGTGCCGTCGTGCTCGGCGGATTCATGGTCGCCGTGGCCGTGTTCGCTTTGATCGGCCAGGCCTTGCTGGGCATGATGGCGAGCCTGTCGGCGCGACTGAGCTCGGGAGGATGGCGCATCGGCTTCGCCAGCCTGCGCCGGCGCAGCGGGGCGACGCTGGTGCAGATCGTCGCCCTGTCGCTCGGCCTGACCACATTGCTGCTGCTGACGCTGGCGCGGAACGATCTGCTGGCAGCGTGGCAGTCCAGGATGCCGCCCGATGCTCCTAACCGCTTCCTCATCAACATTCAGCCCGAGCAGTTGCCAGCGATTAGTGACTTCTTCGCACGCGCCGGATTGGCCGCGCCGCGACTTGAACCGATGGTGCGCGGCCGCCTGATGACCATCAACGACAAGCGGGTGGCGCCACGGGATTATGAAGATGATCGTGCGCGCCGCCTGGTCGAGCGCGAATTCAACCTGTCGAGCCGGGACGACCTGCCTGCCGGCAACAGCCTCGTTGCCGGACGCTGGCATGCCGATGGGGGAGCGATGCAGTTTTCGGTGGAAAAGGGACTTGCCGATACGCTCGGGCTGAAGCTGGCGGATACGTTGGAGTTCGAAGTTGCCGGACAGCGTTTTTCCGGTCCGGTGACGTCCTTGCGCAAGCTCGACTGGGATTCGATGCGCGTGAACTTCTTTGTCATCGCGCCGGATGGTGCGCTCGCTGGCCAACCGGCCAGCTATATCACCAGCTTCCACTTGCCCGGCGGCAGCGAAGCCGTGGTGAGCGATCTGGTGCGACAGTTTCCGAACATCACCGTCATCGATGTGGCAGCGCTGGTCCGGCAGTTGCAGGCAACGCTCGATCAGGTGGTCGGCGCCGTTCAACTGGTGTTCATGTTTTCGCTGCTGGCCGGATTGGTGGTGCTCTATGCGGCCATCGAGGCCAGCAGTGGCGAACGCAGCCATGAACTAGCCGTCCTGCGCGCCCTCGGCGGACGGCAGCGACAACTGCGCCAGGTGGTGCTGGCCGAGTTCGCGGTACTGGGCCTGCTGGCGGGGCTGCTGTCCGGGCTGGGCGCGACGGCGATTGGCACTGCTCTCGCACGCTGGGTATTCCAGCTGGACTATCTGCCGACTGCGGATTATCTGTTTATCAGCATTGCTGCGGGCGTGATCGGTGTCAGCCTGGCGGGCATGACGGCAACGCGACGCGCTTTCTCGGGGCAGGTAATCGAAAGGCTGCGCGGCACGTAAATCGGCTGGCAATAAAAACCGTCTTTGCCATAATGGTTATATGAACGAAACCACAATGTGCGGTTGGTATTGGGTTGTGTTGGGTGTGGCGCTGGCGATCGCTGCGTTGATGGGTTTCTTCTGGCGCATGCAACTCACCCGGACGAAGCGCGAACATCAATCGCTCATTGAACTGACCGCCAAACTCGAAGAGGTCGTGGCCAAGCGCACGGCTGAAGTCGAAGAGCGTAATGCCGCCTTGCAGCAGGAAATCGAGGAGCGTCGCCGTCAGGAGGATGCCTTGCGGGTGGCCGACACGGTGTTCGAAAGCGCCGCGGAGGCAATTATCGTCACCGATGCCGACAACAACATCGTGCGCGTCAATCCGGCCTTCACGGCGATCACTGGTTACCGACCCACCGAGGTAATGGGGCGCAATCCGCGCCTGCTCAAGTCCGGTCGGCATGGCCCCGAGTTCTATCGCGACATGTGGGATGACCTGAACCGGCTCGGTCACTGGGAAGGCGAAATCTGGAACCGCTACAAGAACGGCGACATCCGCGTCGAGTGGCTGTCAATCGCGAAAATTCGGGACGGTGATGGTGTCGCCCAGCATCTCGCCGTATTCCACGACATCACGCGACGCAAGGAAGCCGAGGAACTGCTGCGCTTCAAGGCGCACCACGATGCGCTGACCGAACTGCCCAATCGCGAACTGTTCAAGGATCGCCTGCAAGCGGCCATCAATCAGGCGCGCCGTTATCGTCGCAACTTCGCGCTCTTGCTGATCGACCTCGATCGCTTCAAGGAGGTGAATGATTCGCTGGGCCACACTGCCGGCGACCAACTGCTCGTCGAGGCAGCGCAACGTCTTGCCAGTTGCGTGCGCGAGACCGACACCGTGGCACGTTTGGGGGGCGATGAATTCGCGATCATACTTTCCGAGATGTCAGCCGATGACGAGGCCGAGCAGATCGCCCAGCGCGCGGTCGACCTGCTCAACGAACCCTACCATCTCGATGCCGGCACGGCGCGCATTTCCGGATGCGTCGGCATCGCGCTCTATCCGGTGCACGGACGCGAGAGCGACCAGTTGCTGCGCAACGCTGACAGTGCGCTCTACGCGGCGAAGGAGGGCGGACGCAATACGTATCGCATCTATGCGCCGCATGATCGCAACGGCAAAACTCAAGCCAATCTGATCTAGCCACTCATCTAGGGCCTGTTCTCAATCAAGCAAATAGCCGTATGCCAGGTGGAAGCGATGTTGAATAAATCGTTCACGTTCAATGACATGGCGAGGGGCTGTTCACAGCGGATGAAATATGGTCATATCCTGACT
>Ga0209835_1000779_pt1 | contig 19504 bp, 17 predicted proteins | sample LakKivwa52mmetaG_FD_184138 | JGI IMG/M metagenome (GOLD analysis project Ga0209835, IMG submission 184138) | Anoxic lake water microbial communities from Lake Kivu, Rwanda to study Microbial Dark Matter (Phase II) - Lake Kivu water 52m metaG... | ecosystem: Environmental > Aquatic > Freshwater >...
GGTTGTTTAACCTATAGGTAAACCGAAAGGTGAAGAAAGAATGAAGAAAACCCTCAAAGCAGTGTTCGCCGCGATAAGTGCACTTTCGTTGGCAATCACCGCTCTCGTGTCCGTACCTGCAGCGAATGCAGCTGGCGCAACGAGCATAAATGCTCAGCCAGTTTCAAAGTTAAAGCAGGGCGGCACTCTTACCCTCCCAATTCTTTATCCGCCAATTCAATACAACATCAGCCATCCAGATGGTAACGATGCGGATGTAAGCGGAATGATGGGAATGACGCTTCCAAGTTTGATTTTCTTTGATTCAAACGGAAAGCTTCAAATTGATAAGAACTACGTATCCGCATTTGAGCAGACAAAGGCTTCGCCACAAACTCTGCGCATTGTTCTAAATCCTAAGGCGATTTGGAGCAATGGTAAGAAAATCACACTTGCTGACTTCGTCGGACATTGGAAGGCCATGAATGGCAAGGATGAGGCCTACCAAGTTGTCTCTACCCAAGGCTACGAAGACATTAAGTCTGTCAAGGCTGGGGCAAACGCAAATGAAATCATCGTCACGATGTCAAAGGCATATCCAGATTGGCAATCACTCTTCTCTGGTTTGCTACCAACATCATTGACGAAAGATGCAGCGACCTTTAACGATGCATGGCGCACAAAGCCTGCACTTGGATCTGGTCCATTTATTTTCGAATCAGCAAACGCTGATCAGACCACCGTTGTTTGGGTTCGTAATCCAAAGTGGTGGGGCGCTAAGCCACTTCTAGACAAGGTGATTTACCGTGCAATTCCACCTTCAGCACAATATGCAGCTCTGGCAAATAACGAGATTCAGTACATGGATCTTGCAACAGATGCCAACTCGTTGAAGCTGGCTCGTGCGAATTCCAAGCTACAAGTACATGACGTCCCAGGCGTTGGTGTATGGGAGCACATTGACATCAACTCCAAGAATCCAATTCTTGCCGATGTAAATGTACGTCGCGCACTTATGGTGGCCTTAAATCGCCAAGTTATCGCAGAGGCAAACACAGGTCTCTTCGTTAAGAATCCAGTTGTTAAGAACAACCGCACCTTCTACGAAGGTCAGGCATGTCATGTTGACGCTTCAGGTAAGTACGGTAAGAAGAACACCGCTCTTGCCGATGAACTACTTGATAAGGCCGGTTGGAAAACCGCAACAAGTGCAACTGAAAAAGACTCAAATGGAAACAACAAGGTAGTCGGTATGCGTTACTACGCAGGCCCAGCTAAGGCTGGACTCGTAGCAAATCAACCAATGACTATTAAGTTCACTTATCCAACCAACTATCCAAACCGTGCAAATATCGCCACCCTAACTCAGGCGATGCTCCGCGCAGCTCCAATTGGTATCGATCTTCAACTTCGTGAAGTTCCACGTGCTGACTACTTCTCCAAGTATGTCGATGTAGAAATTCTCGACTTCGAACTCGTTACCTTCGCTTGGAGTGGTTCCTCATTCCCAATTGGCGGTTCGATGAATCTCTATGAAAAGGATTCAAATCAGAACTACGCCAAGGATTCAGTCACCATGGAAATGAATGAGCTAATCAAGCAAGCTGCTAGCGAACTTGACCCAGTGAAGCGCTGCGCTCTTGCAAATCAGGTCGAGAAAGCACTTTGGAATAATGGATACAACATCCCTCTTTATATGTGGCCAGGAACATCGGCTACTACAAAGAAACTAGCGAACTTCGGATCATTTGGTTCTACTTCGCTTGATTGGACCAAGGTTGGTTTCATGAAGTAATGCCCTAGGGCATAAAGAAGAATAAAGAAGGAGGTCTGCGAAAGCAGGCCTCCTTCTCTCTTTTTTGGTTCAATTGAGCGCTATGGCGTTCTCATTTGAAGTTTCTAACACGATCCCGGGAGAGCGCGGGCGAAGCGGTTCAATTCATACGCCGCATGGCGAGATAAAAACCCCAGCCTTTATTCCAGTCGGCACAAAAGCCACCGTTAAATCAGCACTTCCAGAATCAATTTCAGATCTTGGAGCGCAGGCAGTTCTAGCAAACGCCTATCACCTCTATCTACAACCTGGGCCCGATACTCTCGATGAGGCCGGTGGTCTTGGAAAATTTATGAATTGGAATAGACCAACTTTTACTGATAGTGGTGGTTTTCAAGTTATGTCGCTCGGGGTTGGTTTCAAAAAAGTAATAGATATGGTTGGAGACTCCCTTAATTCAGATGAGTTAATTGCCGAAAAGCGAGAACGACTTGCTCATGTGGATGATGAGGGAGTCACCTTTAAATCTCATCTTGATGGATCGACGCATCGCTTTTCACCAGAAATTTCTATGCAGGTACAGCATAAAATTGGTGCTGACATAATCTTTGCTTTTGATGAACTTACAACCCTTCATAACACACGCAAGTACCAAGAGGGCTCGTTAGAGCGAACCCGACTATGGGCGATTAGATGTCTTGATGAACATAAGAAGTTGACTGATGCAAGATCAAGTAAGCCATATCAAGCTCTATTTGGCGTGCTACAAGGCGCACAATACGAGGACTTAAGGCGAAAGGCCGCGAGAGATTTGGGCTCGATGTCATTTAGCGGAATTGAATTTGATGGCTTTGGAATCGGTGGAGCGCTAGATAAGTCAAAACTAGGAACAATCATAAGTTGGGCCGTCGATGAATTGCCTGTCAATAAGCCCCGCCACTTGTTAGGGATTGGCGAACCTGCTGATCTATTTGCCGGAGTTGAAAATGGCGCCGATACCTTTGATTGCGTAGCCCCAACCCGAGAAGCGCGGACCAGCGCGGTTTACTCACCTACGGGCCGTTTCAATGTTTCAGGCGGTTCTTATCGCCGCGATTTCTCACCAATTGATTCTTCATGCGCCTGCTACACATGCAAAAACTACTCTCGTGCCTATATAAATCACCTATTTCGAGCCAAGGAGATTCTCGGTCCTACCCTCGCCACAATTCATAATGTTTACTTCATAGTGAATCTAGTGGAGAAAATGCGCGGAGCGATTGAACGTAGTGAGTTTAAAGAATTTAAGAGAGAGTTTCTTGGACGTTATAAGGGATCTGAATAAGAGAATTACTGACTTAAGTATCGTTCGGGTCGGTTAGAACAGAACCTGATTAAGAGTGAGGCAATAACGGTTGTAAGAATCACATAAGTGATTGTTAAAGATTGTAAATCTTTTGCAAATGTGGCACTTGCAGCAAGTCCAGCAATCACAATCGAAAATTCTCCTCTTGGTATAAGAATTGCGGCAACGCGCATGACTCCGCGTTCTTCGGCTTCATCTTTCATGGCCCACCAAGCGGTAAGCCACTTTGAGCCAACGCCAATCACTGTGAGAAGTAGCGCGGGTATTAATACCGAAGGGATATCTCGCGGATCAGTTAGTAATCCGAAAAAGAGAAAGAAAATTGCTGCGAAGAGATCGCGTAGCGGTGCAAGTCGAACTCGAGCCACAATTGCAACATCACCGGTAAGAATAAGTCCCACAAGAAATGCAGCTACGGCGCCAGAAAAGCCAATGTAAGTCGCAAGCCCTGAAGCTAGAAGCGCCGCCCCAAAGACGGTAAGTAAAAGCGTTGCGGAATCGCCCATAATTTTGGGAGCGTGCGGAATATGGAGTCCGCGCGCAGCAAGTAGAAGCGCTCCCCCGGCAATCAATAGCGCAATTGAAATTGAAATCAATCCAGTAACGAGTGCCACTGAGGCGATAATCGCGCCGAGAATTGGAAGATAAACGGCGAGAAATAGGTCTTCAATAACAGTAACGCTGATAGCGAGTTTAGTTGAATGCAGACCGGTAAGAGAGCCATCTTTTATTAGCTGGGCAGCGATTCCAGATGATGAAACAAATGTGATTCCACCTAATACAAGCGCGCCTACCAAGCCCCAACCCATTAGAAAGCCGAAGAGAGCGCCTGGGACTCCGTTTAGAATCACATCAACAAATCCAAGAGATTTTCGTGCTTTGACTGTCTCTACTAACTCGCCCGCAGAGTATTCGAGCCCCAAAAGCAATAGCAGCAGAATTGCACCGATCTGAGCCCCTAGGTTTAAGAAATCATCACTCAGATTCAACTCAACTATTCCGCCATTACCGAAAAACAAGCCGGCACAGAGAAAGATTGGGACTGCGGAGAATCTTAATCTAGAGGCAAAGAATGCCGCAATCCCAAGAGCGATTAAAACTAAACCAATTTCGCCAAGAATTAAACCATCTTCTGGAGTTAGCTGGGCAGCGGGTTGCATTATCTAGTTCTCTAACCTTGCGCTGCTTTAACACCTTGATCAAGATGAGCGCGAACATGGCGCGACATCATTGATACATAATTGAGAATTGTGATCTGCTCGCCATTAGGTCTCGTTCCTGTTCTAGCTAGCTGGCTCTCACTAAGTGACTGAAGAATTTCAATATTGCCTCGCCTAAGTGAGGTGAAAGAATCAATTGAAGTCTTTGGATCTCTATCCAGCTTTATGACCGCAAAAGCATCTTCGTCCCAGGAGCTAAATTTGTAGCCTTCTGAAGTGAGCATCATCCGCATACGAAGCGCGAGTGATATTTCAGCATCGGCTAAATGTGCGAGGCATTGAGAGGCGGTCCAGCCACCATCGGCCGGTTTCTTATTCATGCTTAGTGAAAAGACCGCAGCGAACCGCTCGACTTCCTCGATATCAGATTTGAATTGATCTTTCACTTCTTTACTCATGCCTCAAATCTACCCGAGAATGCTTAAGGGCAATACGCTCTTCCCTGATGAAGACGCATCGTTCAGATGTCTATGCACGAAATGGCGTAGTTGCAGCAAGTCAGCCACTAGCTGTCTCGGCTGGACTGGAAATCCTGCGCCGAGGCGGAAGCGCTATAGATGCCGCAATTGCGGTTAGCGCGGTCCTTGCCGTTACTGAGCCGGGTGCATCACATCTTGGTGGTGATGCCTTCGTCATCACACATAACGCGCTGAAGAAAGAACAGGTCGCATTTAACGGAAGTGGCGAAGCGCCTCATCAAGCAACAAGTGATCAATTCAAGGGGAAAATCGATCATCACGGATTCAAAGCCGCAACCGTTCCCGGTCTGGTATCAACGTGGTTTGAGATTCATCAATACGGCGGCAATTTACCGATTAGTGATCTTATGCAGCCGGCAATCGAATATGCATCCTCAGGAATCCCAGTCACTTCTGGATTTGTAAGACGAATCGCACACCACCTTAAGCAATATCCCGAAACTTCGCTCTTTGAAGAGTTGAAGTTTTCTCGCTCCCTTAAAGCCGGAGAATTGTTGCTACAAGAACAACTCGCTAACTCTCTTGAATCAATTGCCCATGAAGGTCGCGCTGCCTTCTATCAAGGAGAAATCGCACAAGCTCTTATAAAGGCAAGTGGTGGTTGGTTTAACCCCGAAGATCTAGAAAAACATAGAACAAGAAAAATTTCTCCGCTAAAGGTCAACTATCGCGGAGTTGATGTCCATGGCCAACCTCCCCCAAGTCAAGGAATGATTTTGATGGAGGAGCTACTTATTACAGAAGGTTTTGATCTTGCATCGCTATCTGAAGCTGAACGAATTCATCTCATGGTCGAAGCTAAAAAAATCGCTTTCCAAGATAGATATGAAATTCTTGGTGATCCAGAGTTTGTAGATATGCAAATTGACGAGCTCTTTAGTCAAGTTTCGATCAAATCAAGGCAGAGACTTATTGATAAAGAGAGGGCGAATGTTCAACCCGTTAATTACAACCAAGAAGGTAGCGATACGACATATTTCTTAACCGCAGACCGCGATGGCAACGCTGTTTCGTGGATTCAGAGCGTCTTTCATGGCTTTGGAGCATCCTGGGCTATACCGGGTACAGGAATAATTATGAACAATCGATTAACTGGGTTTTCACTTGATGCGAAGTCCCCGAATTTCATCACTCCTGGAAAGCGCCCGGCACATACTCTTAATGCTTGGCTGGCTACTCGAAAAGATGGCTCATTAGCGCATGTCGGCGGCACCCCAGGTGCAAATATTCAAGTACAAACTAACTTCCAGTTAATCGTTAATGCGATTGATCTCAAGCTAACTCCTCAAGAAAACGCTGAGGCACCTCGTTGGCAACATCTAAATGGTCCTTCTTACTCAGATGCGGAAGAAAACTTCAACGGTGTGCTACAAATCGAAAAGCGATTTTCGCCGGATGTCATCAATCAACTCACAGAACTCGGACATGAAGTGCAAGAGATTGGTGAATTCGCACATGGCTCCTCAGTTCAACTCTTAGAGGTTCGTGAGGATGGCACTTATGTAGCCGGTTCTGACCCGAGAGCTGAGGGTCATGCCGCTGGCATCTAATAGAATCTGACTATGAAACTCTTTGATGAACTCGGCGGCCCCTTTGATTTGATTTTTGGTCTACCTGTTCATCCGCTTGTTGTTCACTCAGCAGTAGTTCTAGTTCCACTAGTTGCTTTCGCCGGTCTTGCGATGTCATATATTCCTAGTTTTTCAAGGAGATACGGGAAAGTCGTTTTGATCCTTGCGGTCGTTGCTCAAGTCTCACTTTTTGTAGCGAAACTAAGTGGTGAATCATTTGAAGAGAGGCTCGGCAAGGAAGTTGAGCGTCACGCTGAGTTTGGCGAAATTGCTCCCTTTACCTTTATTCCACTACTTGTACTTCTCTATCTTCGCTGGCGCCTAGATCGCGAAGGTGCAACTACTGGGTCTCCCGCTCTTCGCCGGCTCGTCTCAATCCTCCTTGTCGCCGCCGCTATTTTGGCGCTGATCTATATCTTCCTAACCGGTCACTCCGGCGCCGATTCAGTTTGGGGATTTGTTAAAGATCTTTAATTAACCCTTACTGATTCGAAAGAGCAAAACGCTAAGTAGTCCGCTTATGAGCGAGCCAAAAATTACTGCGGTTACAGCTAGATCTTGGGTAACGCCAGGATCAAAGGCCAATTTGGCTATGAAGATTGCGACGGTAAAACCAATACCTGCCGTGCTTCCAGTAGCGATTAGCTTTAAGCCACTTCCCCCTTCAGGTAGCTCCGCAATTTTCGCCTTTGCTGCACTCTTTGCGACAAGGAAAATTCCGACTGGTTTGCCAAGAACTAGGCCGGCCATGATTCCCCAGGCGATTGGTGAAGTGAGAGCATCGCTGATTGATTCGGAATTAAGAATCACCCCTGAGTTTGCAAACGCAAAAATCGGTACCACAAAAAGGACTGATAAGTTATGAAACCTTGCTTCTAATCTCTCGACAATCGTAACGACGCCATCTTCATCATCACTCCAGCTCTTATCCAACACCGGAGTTGCGGGAGCAAGTATTCCCATTATCACACCGGCAAGAGTCGGGTGAAGACCTGCGCGATAGAGGCTGTACCAGAGCGCTAAGCCCACAAAGATATAGGCGGCCATATTCATAACCTTAATTCGCTGCAAGAAGAGAACTGCAATTATTGCGAGTACCCCACCTGCCAACCAAGAAAAAACAACTCCAGTTGAATAAACGATGGCGATAATGAGAATTGCGCCGATATCATCGATTACAGCAAGTGCCAACAAAAAAGCTTTTAGCCCTTGTGTTACTCGAGTACCCATTAAAGACAAAACTCCTACTGCCAGAGCAATATCAGTCGCTACCGGAATTGCCCAACCTTCTGCGGCAACATCACCGGCGATTGCTAAATAAATTAGCGCGGGTATCAGCATTCCACCGAGTGCAGCGAAGAAAGGTGCGGCAGCTTGGCGTAGCTTTGATAGGTGCCCCGATGAAATCTCGCGCTTTATCTCTAGACCAACTACGAGGAAGAAAATTGTCATCAATCCATAATTAATGACTTTTAAGATAGTCATATCTAGATAAATTCCAATTGCATCGACCTTGAAATCGATACTCAAGAGATCAAAATATCTCTGCGAAAGCGGGGAATTAGCGGCAACCATTCCAAGCACCGCTGCAATGATTAACAGAATTCCAGAGGAGCTCTCACGCTTTAAAAAGTCTCGAAGTGGCGATATCCGGCGGCTCATGTGATAACTATGCCAAATCGCCCCCTACTAGGCTTGGAATATGGCCTCTCTATTCGAACCTCTCAAGATTCGTGGCGTCACATTTTCAAATCGCATCTGGGTCAGTCCAATGTGCCAATACTCAGGAATAGATGGAGTCGCTACAGCTTGGCATGATGTTCATATCGGCTCATTTGCAACTGGTGGCGCTGGGTTGATCATGATGGAGGCAAGTGGAGTTGTACCTGAGGGGCGAATCTCAACCGCCTGCCTTGGACTATGGAATTACGCCCAAACTGAGCGGCTAAAACCGATTGTTCAATTTGCTCATTCGATGGGAACAAAAATTGGAATTCAATTGGCTCATGCTGGAAGAAAGGCTTCTTGTCTGCCACCATGGAGTGATCATCCGATGGCAAGTAAAGAAGAGGGTGGTTGGGATTGCGTAGCTCCAAGTGCAATTTCATTCGGCGGCAAATATCCAGTCCCCAAGGAGTTAACTGAATCCGAGATCCAAGCACTAGTCACATCTTTCGCTGAATCAGCAAAACGTGCCGTGAAGGCTGGTTTTAATTTAGTTGAGATACATGCTGCGCACGGCTATCTCATTCACCAATTCCTCTCACCTATTTCAAATAAACGCCAAGACAATTACGGTGGTTCTTTTGAGAATCGAGTTAGATTCATTCTTGAAATCACCAAAGCAGTACGCTCGGCCATTCCAGATTCAATGCCTCTCTTCGTTCGTATCTCCGCATCCGATTGGCTTGAGGATGGATGGAGCATTGATGATTCGGTAGAACTCTGTAAGTTGCTAAAAGCAGCTGGCGTAGATCTCATCGATGTGTCATCTGGTGGTACGAGTCCGGGAGCTCCAGTTCCAGTTGGACCAGGTTATCAAGTTCCCTTTGCTACCCGAATAAAGCAAGACGCAAATATTCCTACTTGTGCCGTTGGGTTAATTACTGAACCTAAACAAGCAGATGAAATTGTAAAGAATGGTGAAGCCGACGCCGTCATGATGGCTAGAGAATTCCTACGAAATCCGAGATGGCCATTTCATGCTGCAAAAGAGCTAAATGCTGAGGTTTCTTGGCCAGTTCAACTACTTCGCGGCAAGGCTTGAGGACGCCTCGGCGAGTAACTCCTTAACCCTAGGAACAACTTTTGTAGCATAAAGCTCAATTGATTTCATCAACTTGCTATGTGGCATCGGGCCATTTGCATACTTGAAATCAAAGCGATCAGCGCCGACTGAAGATATTGCATAGGCAATCTTTCGAGCCACAGTCTCAGGGCTTCCGACATAAAGTGATCCATAGCGAACTTCATTTAAGTAATGCTCTTTCGTAGTGGGACCCCAACCACGCTCACGACCAATTCGACCAAACATCGAGTAATAGTGCGGCCACTGCTCCTCAATTGCACTCTCATCGTCATCACTAATGTGACCAGGCGAGTGAATTGAAATAGTTAGCATTGGTTTGTTGAATTCAGCCAACGCTCTTCCATATAGATCCGCAAATGGTTTGAAGCGAGCTGGATCTCCGCCGATAATTGCTAACGCTAGATGTGCTCCCATTCGCGCAGCCCGGACAACAGATTCAGGAGTTCCTCCAACTCCTACACGAAGAGGAATGCTTCCGCGCTCAGTTTTCGGATAAATCTCCTGATTGTTTAAGGGAGCACGAACGCTTCCTGACCAAGTAACGGGTCTCTCTTTTAAAGCTTCCGCAAGAATCTCTAGCTTCTCTTCAAAAAGTGCTCCGTAGTCAGAGAGTTCATATCCAAACAGTGGAAACGACTCAATAAATGACCCTCGCCCAGCTGTAATCTCAGCTCTCCCATTTGAGAGCGCATCAATAGTTGCAAACCTTTGATAGACGCGAATCGGATCATCACTTGAAAGAACAGTTACTCCAGTTCCAAGACCAATTTGCTTGGTAACGGTTGCAAGGCCAGCAAGGACGGTGTCAGGCGATGAAACTGCAAAATCATCTCGATGATGTTCGCCCACATTAAAATTACTTAGCCCTAACGAATCAGCCAAGACCCCTTGTTCGATCACATTTCGGATTGTCTGGCCAGCGCTGATTGGCGCCCCAGAATCATCGTTTTGCATATCCCCGAAGGTGTCGAGGCCGAAACGTATCGCGCTTAAATCCATAGCGTGACCTTAATCGAGATTAGTTGAATCTTCAACAAATAACTATGAGGCTACATCTCGACGTTTAAACATGAAGCCAGTCACAAGAGCGGCAGCGGTAATCATCGCCGAAACTCGGATAAATGCTTCCGAGTAACTCGGAACATCTGTTACGCCGATCGGAGCTCCACCACTTGCGACTACCGAAAGAAGTGACCCTGGAAGCCAATTACCTGAGGGGCTCCAAGCGATAGAGAGGATGGATTCCACGATAAACAACCAGCCAACTCCGATTGAAATCGAACTAATTGGCGAGCGCAATAGAAGTCCAAGAACCATTCCAATCGTTCCGTAGCCAAAAGTTGAGACCAGTACATTTACAAACGTCTCAAAGAGATTTGTCCAAGCCTCACTTGTAGTCCATGCATCCGTAGAAACTTTCGCAATTCCTGATAGCGCAAATGCGAGAAGAACACTCGTGATGGCACTAAACATCACGGTGAAGAACGCGAAGAGTCCCATAGACAAATATTTTCCAATTAGTAGCCAAATTCTTCTTGGTTCACGAACTAGAAGGCTTCGCAAAGTACCGTAGGTGTATTCCTGAGCAGTTTGAGCTGCAAAGACACATAAGGCAACGATCCCAAGTAACCCTGCTGAGCTACTGAAACCTATAGAAATTCCGCTTGGTAGAGCCAACACATCCCGAGTAATCCGTTGGCCACGATCTGCATTGCCCATGTCGGAATCAATCAAGAGAAATAGGAGCGAAACTACTAGCGCCGTGACTGCAACGACCGCTCCCATACTTCCAAAGAAAAGAGTAGGCCGGCGAAGCTTTCGCCATTCAGCACGAAAAATTCTCATTGCTCCTCCTCCGTCATGGTGAAGAAGGTTTCTTCCAATGTTGGGCGAACCGGCGTAATCTGCTTCAAAACAATCTCGTTTTCAAAGGCCAATTCATTTAACTCTGCGCCCCACTTTTCATCCGCATCAATTCGAAGCTCATCTCCTTCTAGGAGGGCTGGATGCCCCACTTCATCAACTAACTTCTTGAGGCGCTTTAAATCACTTGCTTTAGTGGCTTTTACGACGATAGTCGGTCGTGAGCGGTGCAGGAGCTCCTCAGTCTTACCGAAAAAGATAACTTCCCCTTTGCGGAGCATCACTAAATACTCAGAAATCATCTCAATTTCAGATAAGAGATGCGAGGAGACGAAGACGGTGACGCCCTCTTTCGCTAACTTGGAGAGCAAATCTCTAATCTCTTGGATTCCTGCAGGATCTAAACCATTAGTTGGTTCATCAAGAATCAATAATTTTGGGTTTGGCAGAAGTGCTGCGGCAATGCCCAGCCGTTGTTTCATTCCCAGCGAATACGTCTTGTACTTATCATCTCCCCGACCAGCAAGTCCGACAGTTTCAAGAAGTTCCGGAATTCGCGAAAGTGGAAATCCACCTAGTGTTGCAATCACTCGAAGATTCTCAGCACCAGTAAGAGCCGGATAGAAAGCAGGCCCTTCAATCATCGCTCCAACTTGAGATAGATACCTCTCAGGATGCGAGATTGGTTCATCCAAAATCTCACCACTACCCGAGGTTGGCGAGATGAGACTTAGCAACATTCGAATAGTCGTGGTTTTACCGGAGCCATTTGGTCCAACAAAGCCACATATAGTTCCAAGCGGAACTTCAAAAGTCGCATCTTTTACGGCAACTAATTCACCATAACTCTTGGTTAGTCCCTTTACTGATATTGCCGTCATCAGCTCAGTTTGCCATTGTTTGAATCTATGCCCAAATACTTAAGCACAGCTAGCAGGTACAGATCTGCTCTGGCTTTAGGCCCTCAAGTGCAGATTCGATGTGCTCGCCGCATCCAGACCAGGTGTACTTTCCACACCTGTTACAAACTACTCGGCTACACATTCTTCCTCGCTTCACTCAATATTTGTTAAGACCTTAAATCTACTATCTCCGGTACGGTGCAACCATGACAAAGCGGCCCGGCGAATGGGTTTCTCCTTTGACAGCAGCAGATATTTCAAAGGCTGGCATTTCCGCATCTTGGCCCTCAATCGTCGGAGATGATGTTTGGTGGCTCGAAACACGGCCGGAAGAGAAGGGTCGCAAAGTCGTTGTAAGTAAGAATCGAGGCGACCTTCTACCGGCTCCATTTAGCGCAAGCCATTCTGTTCATGAATATGGCGGACGCAGCTATCTTGGAATATCAACCGAAAACGAATTCGTTCTTTTTTTCTCAAATAAGTCTGATCAACGCATCTATCGAATGACACTTAATCAAACTCCAGTTCCAATCACTCCTGACACCAAAGGCGCTCATAAGTATGCCGAGATGATTTTGGTTGGAGATGAAATTTGGTGTGTTAGGGAAATTGTCGAAGACCACTCATGTAAACGAGATCTTGTTGCTATTTCTAAAGCTGGAGAACTTAGAACTCTAGTTTCAGGTCACCATTTCTATATGAATCCGAGAGTTTCACCTGATGGCAAGCACTTGATATGGGTTTCTTGGGAGCACCCGCTGATGCCGTGGGATGGGACCGAGTTGTTTCTTGCTGAAATAATTGATGGTGAAATCAAAAACAAGCGTGTGATTGCCGGAAATAAGAGAAATCCAGTCCTATCGCCAGAATGGCTTGATAACGAAACCATCATCTACATCGATGAAGAGAGTGGTTGGTGGAATCCCTGGAGCGTGGATGTACATGGAAAACGCAAGCAGATTATTAATGAGCGCTCCGAGTGGGGCTTTCCCGCTTGGCAGCTCGGTTATCGAGCAATATCGATCCTGAATAGCGGAAAATTTATCGGTGTTCATGGCCCAGTTGATGCTCGCAAAATAGCCTTGGTTGATCCACAAACCGGAACATTCAAAGACTTTGATACTGAGTTCACTCACTTCTCCTCAACTTTTGCATCAGATGGAGAGCGATTAGTTGCATTTGGCGCAAGCAGCTCGAGTTTTCCGAATCTTGCTGAGCTAGACACCGAATCTTTAAAAGTTAAGTCTGTGATAAGACCTAATCCACTTCCAATAGCAAAGGGATTTGCGCCCGAGATTAGAGAGGTAACTATTAAAGGTGGCGAGCGTGATGTGAAGGTGATTCTTCATCACGCAACCCATCCTGATCACCCAAATCCAGGCGCAACTCCCTTGCTCGTTCAAGTACACGGTGGCCCTACGGGGAACTCATCTGCCAATGTTCAACTTGATTACCTCTATTGGACAACTCGCGGTTTCACAATTGCTGATGTCAATTACGGCGGCTCAACGGGGTATGGCTCTGCATATCGCCACTTGCTCAATGGCAAGTGGGGCATTGTTGATTACGAGGATGTTGTCGCTAGCGTTAAGTTCTTAATCCAAACCGGCATAGCAGACCCTAAGCGCGTTTTTATCTCTGGAGGTAGCGCAGGTGGATTTACAGTATTAAATGCTCTTATCCATTCTGATCTATTCGTTGCTGGCGGAGATTATTACGGTGTGGCTGAATTAACTGGTCTTGCTACCGACACCCATGATTTTGAATCTCGCTACTTGGATTCAATGATTGGACCATATCCGCAGCGAAAAGATCTCTACTTAGAGCGCTCCCCTCTTACCCACGCCGAAAAACTAACTACGCCACTAATTATTTTCCAAGGCCTTGAAGACAAAGTAGTGCCACCTTCCCAATCTGAAGCCTTTCGAGATGTCTGTGTAAAGAAAGGAATTAAACATAAGTATTTTGCTTTCGAAGGGGAAGGTCACGGTTTCATCAAATCCGAATCAATCATCACAAGCCTTGAGGAAGAACTTAAGTTCTTTGGGCAAGCAGGAGGATTTAAGCCCTTCGTTCACTAAGGCAAGTTAGTTAGGCTAAAAGTATGAAACGTAAATGTCTTGTTACCGGAAGTGCATCAAAGATCAATGGGCAAAGTCAGGAATACCTATGAACGCTGTTGGCCCAGGAATTGTGAAAACTCCTATGGTTGCCGAGATGATTGCAACCCAAGAAGGCCGTGATGGATTAGCAAAAGTTGTTCCGATCCAGTACTTCGCAGTGACGATATCTGGGAAAAGGCTTAATTAGCGCGACACCTTTAAATGACTGCCTCTAAACTCTGGCTATGTCGTCCCGTTTCACAAACCTAAGAAGCAGATATTTCCTGCTGCCGATTGGTGCATTGATTTTGATGGGTGTCGCCTGGAGTCGAACCCTCCCAAATCTAACTTTGGCAATTCTCGGGCTACTACTCGTAGCCACAGTTTTCACTGCGGTGCATCACGCAGAGGTAGTTGCTCTAAAGGTCGGAGAGCCCTTTGGTTCACTCATCCTTGCCTTGTCCGTGACAATCATTGAAGTCGGGATGATTGTTGTCCTAATTCTTGAATCTCCTGAAACTAATCAAAACCTAGCTCGGGATACGGTATTCGCCGCGGTAATGATTACAACTAATGGAATTGTTGGAGTTGCTATCTTGATAAAGGCGCTCCGTCAAAGAGTTGCAATATTCAACGCTATCGGCGTTGGTGGGGCTTTGGCAGCGTTAGCAGCTTTGAGCACTCTTAGCTTGATACTTCCGTCAGTAACAACGTCTTCGCCCGGGCCAACCTTCACCAATATCCAGCTAACTTTTGCTGCAATCGTCTCACTTGTTCTCTATCTAACTTTTGTTGCAGTGCAAACAGTTCGGCATCGCGATTACTTTCTTCCGCCTCCGCGCGATGATCACACTATTCCTCTTGAAGAGCATGTTGATCCTCCGACAAAGACTCAAGCCCTACAAAGCCTTGCAGGATTGATAATCTCCCTCGTAGCAGTCGTGGGTCTTGCAAAAGTGACCTCTCCTTTGATTCAGGGATTTGTTGATGATCGAGGGCTACCTCAAATGATGGTCGCTATTGGTATTGCGATTGTCGTACTTCTGCCTGAATCAATTTCTGCAATTAAGGCAGCAAGATATGGAAGAACTCAGACTAGTTTGAACTTGGCTTACGGATCTGCGCTCGCCAGCATTGGATTGACTATTCCAGCGATTGCGGTCATCTCGATTCTCTTCTCCTACGAAGTAAATCTTGGTCTCAATTCTGCTGAAATTGTCTTGCTGGCTCTGACTTTCTTTGTGTCAACGCTAACCGTCGTTTCCGGAAGAGCCTCTCTTCTTCAGAGCGTGATTCACTTGAGTATCTTCGGCTCATTCATAATGTTTGCAGCAACTCCTTAGCAACTAATTCAGCTTCGACTCTAATCTCGGGAATCGCGGTTGTTTCAAGTAGTTCTCCCACAAGAATGGGTCCAATTCCAAAAATTCGCTTATGCACTTCACCCTTATTGTCTTTAAGTGCGAGTGACTTTGGATCACAAGCAACTCCGAAATCAAGAGGCCCTCTCGCAAGAAGACCTTTATCAATCAACTTTTCTAATAGCGGATGAGTTGCAACGAATTGGTTACCGCAACAATTGATTAGTTGATCTACCTCGAGGGCTTTTCCAGAACTTAACTGAAGGCCAATCTTTCCGCCTTTAAATTCAGCTTTATCTACTCCAGCCTTGTGAATAACTATTTTGCCTTCCGCTATCGCACCTTTTATCCGTTCATCGATCTCAGGTGCCGAGCGATGTCTAAGTGTGTTCCACCAGCGAAGGTGCTCATTAACAAAGCTCTTCTTCTCGGTTTCAGGGAACGCTGCCCAAATTTCTTGGAGGTCATGGCGAATTCCATCTTGCGCCTCGCGCCACTTGTCCCCCATGGAAGTCAAATAATTACGAATTCCTCGAGCGCTTTCTCGCGCTTCTTTGGGGACAGCGAGAGGAGGTACTCGATGCTTCAAGTGAGGTCTTGGAAGTAGACCATTTCTTGAAATTCCATGAATGACGGCGCTAGATCGATCACGCAAAATTGAGAGTGCAATGTCATAAAAAGTAAGACCGGTTCCAATTACGGCAACTTCATCAAATGAGGAACTTAAGCCTTCACGCCAGATATCTCTAACAACTTGATCTGATGTTGGGAGCGCATCAAAGGTGTCGGGAACTATCGAATCACTGTTTCCAAGAGCGAGAACTACGGCATCAGAATCAATGCTCGCTCCATTTGAAAGGATGCAAGTGTAGGAGTCCTGATTTTTTACTACATCTATAACTTTGGCTTTGATGTGATTAAGTTTCTTGCCCGATTTCAATTCGCGTTGAAGCAAGAAGTCGAGATACTCGCCATATTTCCTGCGGGAGATAAAGTCATATTCATTAACTCCAGCCCATTCACAGAGGCACTTTGGTTCTTCTACCAATCCACTCATTCGCCCGGCGGGCACGTTTAGCAAGTGATCCGGATCCGAAGTTGAGTATGCAAGTCCGAGACCTAGCTTCTCACTAGGCTCAATGATTATGACCTCGCAGCTATCACTCTTGCGAAGAAGGTTAATAGCGACAAGTAGCCCACTAGCACCGCCACCAACAACATTTATTTTACTCACTGTCTTAATCCCATCTCATTTATACAAACTTAGCTTCAACTAGCCCTAAATCTCCAAAGTCAACACTTACCAAGTCACCAACTTGGACAAAGCAATGCCCCGTACATGTTCCAGTGCTTACCCATTCGCCCGCAAATACTGGCCTTCCGCGCTCTCGCACCCAATTGACCATCCAGGTAAGGCTAGTGACGGGATGTCCCATTGCTTGATAACCCTGACCTGACTTGATGTAGTTATCGTTGACGTAGAGATCGATATTTGATTTGGGAAGGTCAATGTCAGCCCAATCTTTTGTTTTCTTTCCAATTACAAAGGCGGCTCCTCCTGCGTTGTCATACATTCCACCAAAATATCCACTCAAGCTATACCAATCTTCAAATACAGAATCCCCGATCTCTATAACTGGCGCTAAATATTCAATCCCGGCTCGCAAGTCAGCCTCGGTATATTCCTTATCGCGGACAGGAAAATCTTGACCAAGCTGAAATGCAAACTCGCACTCACATAAGCGGTAATTTACGAAGAACTCAGAGGGAACTTCTGCTGGACTATTCATAATTGATCTAACAAATAGGCGTCCGGGCGAAGGGCTCGGAATATTCTCTGCTCTTCGAACATCAAGACTTGCTGCTCCTACTTTCCAGCCAGCGCCTTCCCACCCAAGTGAATATTCAAGGCGAAGAATTACTTCCTCCATTGATTTCCAAGAACGCGCACGAAGCCGCTCTGGCATTACAACAGGTGTGCGATGGCGTCTACCAGTCGAAATTAATTCAAGCACTTCTTCAACTTCTTCAGGGGTCAAATCACTCTCTCTTGGAGAAGGTTTTGATCCTCCCGGCGGAGTTGGGCCGTGAATAAGTCGACCACGGTCACTTAAGTAGTCAGCTCTTGGTTTATCCTTATTTGAACGGAGTGTCTTAAGTCGATCAGATTCAGTATAAATTTCAAAACTCCATAAATCCAACTCATCTAAATCCACTGGCTTAAAACCCTTAGCTTCTAAAGCAGATGCAATCTGGGCGCGATGCTCGGTTGCGTGGTGCACAGCCTGTGACAAAATTGTTGAGCGCCAGCGCTTAACTTGATTACCTTCATTGTTTACAAACTCAAGTTGGATATCTTCAAGTTTTACGCAATTCAAGAGGGCCTCATCGATTGCATTGGCCTGGGTCTTCAACAGTTTCAGATCAGAAGAAACTTTTGGCTCGTCAATTTTCTCGCCTGGAACATCACAATACTCCCCAGTAATGCGGTAAACGTAAAAGTCAGCTGCCTCCACAATGTGATGAATTATCTCCCCAACATGCCAATTAGGATTTGTGGCAAATGCTTTAAGCGAATCCTCTGGGAGGGTCTGGAGATGTTCAATTGTCTTTTGGTTTGCCCACGCCATATGCAAAAGCAATCGCTCAAGTCCAATAGTCATGATGCGAGCCTAACCAATAAACACTCTTTCACTGCTGGATAGCTGTTGGGTTGGTAAACCTTTGAGAATATGAACCTTAGATTCTCCAATAACTTCCCAATTCTGCGCGCCACTTCTTCGTACTAAAGCGGTTAGCTCATCAATTCCTAGAAGCACTGAATCTCCTGGGGTATCCAAGAGTATTTTCGCCGCGCTATCTGGAATCCATTTAAAGAACTTATTGAAATGCGGGATCACTCGAATGTCAGCCAGGAGACTAAAACCTTCGGTTGGAGCACTTCTTGAGATGCGGAAATTTGGAATCTTTGAACTCAGAACCATTGCTCCTGCACTGCATCCAGCAAGAGAGCTCCCGGAATTCCAATTCTCAACTATTGCATCTAGGACCGGCGTTCCTCGGAGCGTATTCGCTAGATAGTGAGGATCTCCTCCCGACAGATAGATAAGGGCGCTATCTCGTAGATGAGAGACAAATTCTGGATTATGGGCTGATTCGCGATCAAAGATTGGAAGAAAAACTTGTTCAACGCCGATAAGTGCGGCTTGGGTTCTTCCAAGTTCTTTCCAATAAAGAATTCGATCGCGACTCTCTCTACCGGCAGCTGTTGGGATCTGAACAAACTTCGGAGCTTTCTGATTCTTCAATCCATCTTCAATAAGCGACTTCTCAAACTCGGCCATTGATGGCAAATATTCTCCAGAACCAACAAGCGCTACCGAGCCAATCATCGAACAATCCTAGGACTTTAAGTGGGTTCATCTAATTTGAACCCACTTTGGCCGTCAACCACTTGAGCCAAGACTGTAGCAAAGAATTAGATCGATTTCAGCGTACATTCAAAGGAAAAATGGCTCCATCACTAGCAATGGAGCCAACTTCTTATATTCATAAATTTCGGATGGCACTTAATTACTCTCCGTATACATGAATCCGAAAAAATAGTGAAGAGTCGCCCTATAAGCCGGATTCTGTCTTGCTATTTCTAGCGAGATCACCATCCATCTAGATCTGTAATTGCTTACAGATTCAAGCAACCTACCCACCAGCATGAGCGAGCAGCTCTTGACGCTGGCCTACGTGGTCTTGCTCCAAGTGGGGTTTTCATAGCTACCGATATCACTACCGGCACTGGTGGTCTCTTACACCACCGTTTCACCCTTACCAATATTGCTATTGGCGGTTTACTTTCTGTTGCACTACTCCCGCGGATTGCTCCGGGTGGACGTTATCCACCACTTTGCTCTTTGGAGTCCGGACTTTCCTCGGTGCTTAAAAGTTAATTAGGCTCTTAAGTAACGCGGTGATCCGGGCGACTCTTCGTCGCGAATTTTACCCTTGAATTACAGGTGAGCGTTAATCAGTTTGAGCGGACGAGAAGAAGCCGCAGGCAAGGTTTTCTCGCGTGAATAGCCCAATTCATCGAGAATCTCCAGAG
>Ga0209835_1000780_pt1 | contig 19502 bp, 10 predicted proteins | sample LakKivwa52mmetaG_FD_184138 | JGI IMG/M metagenome (GOLD analysis project Ga0209835, IMG submission 184138) | Anoxic lake water microbial communities from Lake Kivu, Rwanda to study Microbial Dark Matter (Phase II) - Lake Kivu water 52m metaG... | ecosystem: Environmental > Aquatic > Freshwater >...
GGTTGCGGGTTTGCGGGTTACGGGTTGCGGGTTTGCGGGTTGCGGGTTGCGGGTTGCGGGTTGCGGGTTAATAGTTGATTAATGAATCTGGTTCTGATAAGTTATTCCAGTTTTCTTCAACATAGTTTATGAATTTGTTGATCTTTCTGCCCAAATGATCATATCTGGGGAGATATTCACTGAATTCAGATATTTCAGGGTATAGTTGTATGATCGTTGATAGGTGATTAATTGTTTCGTCGCATGAAGAGTGGGCATAGACAAGGAATTTTATGAAGTCCTGTTTGTATCTCCTCCTTCCATAGCCTTCAACAATTGCATCCTTAATACTCTTTGATGACCGCCTCAGTTGTGATCCCTGTTCATACATCTCAAATTGAGGAAGTTTCAACGATAGCCTGTGGATGTCTAATGACATCTCAAAAGCCATTTTGAAAATATCAAGATCCTTAAACGAACTCATATTCTTTGTCCTTTTAACCCGGACCTCGCAACTCGTAACTATTTAACAATATATAATCTCTCCTGTCTGCCGTCGACGAATCGCGCCTTTCCGTCAATGAAAATTATGTTTTCTTCGGAACCAAGGCTTACCCGCTGGTTGCCCCATTCGGGAATATCGGCAGCCACGCTGAACTCGAGGGCATAGGTTGTATTTTCATACAGAGGGTGCTCGCCCGTGCCCGGAAGAAACACCTGCTGTTCGGTGCGGCCTATGGTCATTCCGGAACCATGGCCAAAGTAGTTGACCGGATGGGAATACATCACCGGATTGAGTCCCTCGGCACGGCCCCTTTCAAGAACCGCTTTGAGAATCTCGTTTCCGGTGCGGCCCTCTTTCATCTCTTCAAGTGATATGTCCTGGAACCGCTTGTGCTTTTCAAACAGAGCCTTCAGTCCGGCCGGAGCATCGGTTTCACCGTGACGCAGAACATATGCATTGTGCTGCATGTCGGTTGTGAGTCCCATGTAGCTGATGCCCACATCGCAGTGCAGCATGTCGCCGCGACGGATGACGTTGTCGGCAGCACCGTATATTGCGCGGTCGGCATCCGATCTTTTGATATTAACTGACGGGAAGAACCAGTAGTCGAGTTTCTTCTCCTTAATGCGCTCTGTTATCCACCACTGAACATCGGCACTGGTTGTAACGCCAGGGGTGATAACGGCGTTGCTGAAGAACTCCTTAATCAGGTCGTGCCCAATGCCAACCATGTGGCGAAAGAAATCTACCTCCCACGGAGTGCGGGTTTCGAACCATCCTATAACCACTTTTTTTGCCGACTCAAGGCGTTCGCGGTATTTTTTGTCGATGGCATTATAGAGGCGTTCGTAGTACAGGTGCGACAGCCCGTTGGCGTGGCTGAAATCATCAATAACCCCAGGATCGTAGTTTATGCCTATGCGCTTCGGGTCGGCCTTGCGTATATAGTCGGCTACTGCTGTGAACTGAGCTTCGGCGCCGGAGGCACGGTCGGTGAAGATACCCTCATACATGTAACCCGATGCACCTGCACCGTGCCATGTAGCCGAAAGCTTTTTGAATCCGGCCGGCGAGTCGTGGAATATAAGTATTGAGAGGCGGCGGGCTCCGTCTCCCGGCCATGTGTTAAGGGTCTGATATACCGGGTCTTCTGTATATTCGAAGTTGATTATTACCCACATCTCGAGGTTTTCGCGCCGCATAATTGGTGGGAGCACGTTGTCGAGTTTCCACTCAAGGTTCTTGTTATAGAGTTCTGCCTGTTGCCTCTGCGTGAGAGTCGGCTTGTCGATGTCGCGTGTCTGGGCTGTAGCCGTAAGCATAAAGCCGGCTGCCAGAATGGTAAATATCAGTCTTTTCATAGTTGTAATATCTAGTGCTTAAAACTACAAATTTTGGAGAGAATACCTTACCATCTGTACCAAAATTAAGGGGATAGTCATTGCGAAAGTTTTCGTTGCGAACTTTTTCGCAATTCAAAAACATGGCGTATTATTAAAGATGCAATGTTTAAATATACGCCACTATTGTACATAACTTATCGAATTGGGAGGGTAGTGTCGTGCCTCCGGCACCAAGGAGAGCGTAGGGCGCCCGGTACCCGACACCTGATACCTGACACCTACCCAATACCTATTTATTCCCGTTCATAATCATCGCCTTCAGCGCCTCAACCTCGGCCTTAAGGGTTTGCAATTCCGATTTTAAAGATGTACATTCCTGGTTCTGCTTCTCAATTAGATTGCCCTGTGAAACAATTATCTGCTGTTGATCCTGAATAGCCTTGACAATAAGAGGCGAAAGCCTGCCATAGTCCACTTTCCATAATCCATCTTCATTGGTTGAAACGGTTACAGCATCGGGATATATCTCTTTTAGTTCCTGGGCAATAAACCCTGTTACCCGAGTCCCTGAAGGATCATTTATGAAGTTAAAATCCCTGACTCTTATTGACATCAGATGATTCAGGGAGTAAAGAGTGTTTCTGATATTCTCTTTTATTCGTGCGTCTGATGTTGTGTTATATACAACACCTGAGCTCAAAGAATTCTGATCAATTGATCCAATATCTGTCCCGCTATTATTCTGGAACTGGATGTACTGCCCGCCTGCATTTGTAATACTATTCCCACCTGCTCTAATTAATAGCCCATGTGCGGTGTTGCCCACTAGGCTGTTCTCAATTTTACCGGCAAAAGTTGTCTCTGATGTTTTAATATGAAGTCTGTAAGAAGGTGCTATCCCAACTCCAACACTTCCAGTTACATAACTAGTCCCAGCGACTGTCTGTCCCGAACACCATAAACCGCCATTTACCGCCAGCTTTGAGGACCCCGGTGCCTGGCCTATTCCGACGTTACCATTATCCAGGTTCATTAATAAGCCCCATGAAGAACCACTTCCGTAAAATCCTGCAGAATTGTCATCATTCATGCCAATAAAAGCCCTGTTCAAAGTGTTTCCCTGATTCATTAGCCAGAAACCAGCAGTCTCTCCATTATATCTGATCCTTATCCTTCCTGCTACATCAAGTTTGTGGGCCGGGGAAGCTGTACCAATACCTACGTTTCCGCCGTTAACCGCAGCATAAAGAGGACCATTAACCTGAAATGTTGGGGTTGTGGTAGAACCATAACCGCTTGCCGCCTCCAGATAAAGAACCCCACTTGTGTATCGTAATTGGTGAGCAACAGCGCTGTGATGATGAAGAAATATTGTTGCGTAACGATTTGTTGCTGAAGGGGAAGGCCCTCCAATTTCGAGACTATATCCGTTCATGCTTCCAGCTCCTCCTGGATAACCAGCAGTAGTAAGTCTCCCATACAATGAAGCGTTGCCATCAGCATATATTTTAAAGTGATCCACGGCTCCAGTTCCGTCATAACCAGCATGAAATGCCAAATATCCAGCAGCTCCGCTATTAGAATTGTTTCCACCTGAAATCCGGCCGTAAAAATGTTGCGGCATATACCCCCAGGCTGAGTGACCAAATACAAGTGACACCCTCCTGTCCGTAGTACTGGCATCATCGCTGTTTCTCATCAGCATAAGTGCTATTCTATGGTCTGGTGCAACATCTCCGGTTCTGATTATTGCTGTTGTGCCTGAAGGCTTATCGGCAGGCACCATTAAGTTACCAGTTCCTGAGCCTTGAATATCTGTAAAGGAACCCGGATTTGGAGTACCTATTCCAACATACCCGTTTTTAAGAACCGTAAAGGCATTTGAGAGAGATTCCTTTGAGGCACCGTTCCCAATAACGAACAATGGATCAGTAGATACCCACGAACTGCGGTTGCCACCGATAATGTTATGTCTGCCAAAAGCGGCTGAGGCGTATGCCTCAGCAATAGGGTAATAACCTGCAGCAATAGAATAGTCGCCAGCAGCTCCTGAAAGGTATCCCATAGCAGCAGAGCCATAACCTGACGCCTGCGCTCCATTGCCTGCAGCAAAACTACAGGTTCCGCTGGCTACAGAACGTCCTAAAGCAACAGAAAAATCTGCAGTTGCCATTGACCTTGCTCCTGCTGCAAATGAAGCATATCCATTTGCGGTTGTTTTATAGCCAAATGCAATAGCATAATACTTTGAGCCTGTAGTGGATTCAGCACCAAATGCGAAAGAATATGGCGAATTGGCATAGCATTTGGTTCCAATGGCAAATGAACCGATTCCATTTGCTTTTGATCCCATTCCAATAGCAAACGACCAGTCCCCAATGGCCTCGGTATTATATGTTGTGTGCCCTGCCGAATCTCTTCCAATAAAACCCATTGCAAAACTGCCTCTACCGATTGCTGCTGTTCCGGTCCCCATGGCATAGGAGTCTTCTCCCCGGGAAAGACTATTGAAACCATAGGAATGACTACCTGTTCCTTCGGCTTGTGCACCGTTCCCAAAGGCAAAAGAGTTTTCACCCTTGGCTACTGAATTTTTACCGATAGCCGTTGAATAATTCCCTCTTGCAATTGGTTTATAACCCATTGCCTGTGAATAGGCACCCTTTGCCTTTGACTCAAAGCCGCTTGCAAATGAGTTCTCACCGACACTGTCGGGGTTTTCAACCAGTATGCGACCTGTAAGAAATGCATTTTTCAGAGGGTACCAGAGAATGCGGTTCTCCGACGGTGTTATGATTCCGGCTGAACTTGTGTTAACATCGAAGAAACTCTTTCCTCCTGCCTTTGATTCGTCAAAACCTCCTATCCCGAATCCTCCCTTCACTGCCTTGGCCTGATCATCGATATAGATCCTTACACTGTCATTTGTAACCCTCAGGTATTCCTGCCCCATTGCCTTGCTCTCATCAAAACTGCCGATGGCGAAGCCTCCCTTAACCGCCTTGGCGCCAGCCTTGTCGATGTACATCCGTATACTGTCGGGACTGACAAGCATGTAGTCGTTGGTAATCCCCTTGCTCTCGTCGAAACCGCCTATGCCGAAGCCCCCCTTCACTGCCTTGTTGAGCGGGTCGTCATAGATATATACCCTTACCGAATCCTTGTTGACAACCAGCAGGTTCAGCGTGTCGGCCTTCGATTCGTCGAAGCTGCCTATGGCAAAGCCTCCCTTGACAGCCTTACTGCTACCGTCGCCAACGTATATACGCACACCTTCATTGTAAACTGCAAATACCGTCTGCCCATTCTTGTTCTTAACCTCAAACAGAGCCTCATCCATGGCTGTGGCCTCGCCGGCCACCTCGAGCTTCTTCAGCGAGCCGGAAATGTCGCCTGCTGTCATCGCATAGGGTACGCTCCACAGACGCGACGAACCCATGTTCTGCCAGGTGCCGTTGTTGATCTCGGTTTTAATGAACTTCGGCGTTACCGACCAGTCGATATCGGCAAAGGTGGTAGCTGTACCCGATATCTTCGTGCCTTTTCCCACAACAAGAGTGAAAAGCCCAGTTGAATTGGTCATTACCCCACCGTGCTCCTCGAACCAGAAGATGGTTCCGCCGAGAGTGTCAGACTGAATGGTTATACGTACAGGCAGTGCCTGATTGCGGATCGGTTCTCCCGATGAATTCATTGCCAGTGCCTGGTAGGTGAATCCCTGGGGGTCTGGCACAGGGCACAGGGCGCAGAGCTCAGGGCAAGACAGAAGACAAATGGAAAAAGGGAAAAGTGCATGATGTGATGCATGCGACCGGAGGGGGAAATAGTTGTTTTCATAATAGATGAATTGGTAAGGGCTGTTTGTTTGGATAAAAATCTACTAGAAATTTACGAAGAGATAGGATTTCGGCCAAATATTTTTGACGAACGGGTGAAATCCGGAGGCCGGAGGCCGGCAACCGTCGTCCGGCGCCCGGAATGAAAATCTGCAACCGATGATTGAATAAGGATTGAACAGTTGTTTATTCATTGCCTATATTTTCATAAATTTGATATAAAGAAACCTGATTCATGAAAAGATTTTTTCTGTCAATTGTCGCTGCATGCTCTTTGGCTCCGCTGTTTTCGCAGAATGAGACTGCTATTTTCACAAGGATTGAGGAACCGCGTGAGAAGGCACTAAGCTTTCTTGTTCCCAAAGGCTGGATAACAGAAGGGGGTGCCATACGGATACTTGACCCGGCAATTGCCGGAGCAAATAACATGGTTGACTGCAAGTTTGACCTTGCAGTTAAGAAGGATAGTGAGGGAAGTGTAATGATACGGTGGCTGCCCGAAATGCTGTGCATTGACCAGGGTCAGGCCTGGGGAAATCCCGAGGGAGCCGTATTCAACAACACCCTGGTGAGAAGGAAAAGAGACCCGGTATCATTTATCATGCAGGTGGCAGTGCCTTATGCTCATCCGGCTGCACAGAATATCACCCTTAAAGGCTCAAAGCAGCTTCCGGCACTGGCTTCCGCATATGCCGCCGCGGTTGATCCCGGCGTAAAAATTTTTATGAATCCTGTATATACTGCTGCAATTGCTGAATATAGCTATGTTGAGAACGGCAGGCGATATTCCGAAAGGATGGTAACAGTCATCGAAGACCTGGGGAGGAATGCCGGGGGGCTCTGGAAAAACAGGGGGACCATGCTGATAAGGGCGCCCGAAGGCACGCTGCAGCAATGGGAGCCTCTCTTCAGCGTTATCCAGAACTCGGGCATCTGGAGTATAAAGTGGGTTGAGGGCGAGATAAACGGACAAAGGCAGCGGGCCGGCCAGATAGCACTGACGCAAAAGGAACTTCAGGAGATTGACAATGCCATGGCCGAGAGCCGCAGAAATACCAACTCCGAAATCAATAAGGATATTTATAACACCCTTACCGGTCAGGAAGTATTTACCAATCCGTTTACGGGCAAGCCCGAGACCGACACCAACAACTGGCAGAAGAGATGGGTAAACGCTTCGGGCGACATTATCTATACCAACAACCCCACCTATGATCCCAACCGCGACCCGTCACTTCATGTGCAGGGATACAAACTATCTGTACCAGGGAAGTAGGGGGCGTAATGAAGTAGTGACGTAGTGGCGTAGTGACGTAGTGACGTAGAAAAAAGGGCGTAGAAGGGCATAAAAGGCATAAAAGGCGTAAGGGACGTAGGGGGGGCTTAGGGGCGTTTTTTGCCACTACGACATTATGCCACTATGTCACTGAGCCCTGAACCCTGATACCTGGCACCTGATACCTGGCACCTGATACCTGATACCAATTTTTTAAATCTTAAATCGTTAATCCTAAATCGTTAACCGAGCACCGACTTGTCGGTGCGAGCTCGCCGAAGGCAATCTTATATCTGAAATCAGAAATCGTAAATCAGAAATCAGATATTCCTGAACCCTGCGCCGGATGCCGGACGCCCTAATTCACAATCTCGTTGCGGAGTTTTGCAACGTAGTCGCGGATGTTGTTGAGGGTTTCGACAGTTATGGTCATCTCTGACCCTGACGATACGAGTGCCTGACGGTTTGTATCAATTTCGAGGTCTCCCTTCCGGAAGTAGATGTCGAAGGTGTCGAAGTATCTCTTCAGGAACAGCAGTTTCTTGGTGTAGAAGACCACCATCGGGTCGTCGTAGTAGTTTTTCATAAGGCTGAGCAGCGAGGTAAGGGTGTACTTCTGCTCAGAGATCTTCTGAACCACTTCGGGATCGGGGTTTGCGGGATCGTAGGCAAGAGAGGTGGCTATGTACATTGCTTCAATCCAGCCGCCCATAAGCATCAGTCCCACGGTTCCCTCACGGCCGTCGGTACGCAGGTGGTCCTCAATCTGCTTATATGCCTGGTTCATTATTACTATGATGGAGTCGGGATTGTCCAGGTCGGCTTCGACTCGCTTTATCGGGTCGGTGATATATGATTCGGGAATATCAAGCCGCCCTGCCAGTTTCCTGACGGTAAGCATATAGTTGAACATGTCCTGGTTCTTACGGAAGATTTTCAGGTAGCCCAGGTCAACACCATAAACTCCAAGGTTCAGGGCTGCCCTGGAACTGCTGAGGTAGTTTTCGGCGTTAATAACAGGATTAAGAGAGGCTTCGTTATACGGAACCCCGAGACGGTTGAAGATATTGGTAACTTCAACCGGTGTCAGTAATCCGTAAAATATCTCTCTCTTTTCCGGGGGAACCGGTTCCTCTGCCACCGGCCGGGCCGTGTAGGTCGAGAAAGAAGGAATTATTTCCTTCGTCTGTTCCGCTTTCCGGCCGCAAGAAAACATGGCAATGATTACCATTATGGTAAACAGGCTGCTGATGACTTCCCTCTTCATTCCTCTCCGGGTGATGTTTTAACGAAATAAAAGTAATAAAAAAAACATATTCAAATCATAACGTTAAAGAACAATCCTTCCGCCTAGGTCTTTCGAAATACCCAGAAGCAGTTTATTGAGAGCATTCACCTGCTTCTGAAGGTGGCTCAGCGTCTCCATTTCGCCTGCGGCCGAGGCGGCAGAAATCTTCTCAAGCAGGTTCGCACGCATCTCCTTTATTTTGGAACTCTTGAACATGAGCACCGCATCCTGCACCAGTTCGGTCAGCATCCGGTCTTCCGACTCAATATATGACTGGCGCTCGCTCCATATGCGTGCAGGCTCGTATGAATCGGCCAGCAAATCGACCGACAGCTGCGATATTTCAGGGTCGGGATGCCTTACAAAATGCTGGTCGCCAGGGAAAATACCCTGCTCCACATGAAACCGGAATTCCGAGAAAATTTCGCCAAACACCTTGTTTGACATGCTCAGGTCATCGCGTACAATCTCATGCACAATGAAGTCGGCTACCATTACAACGGGGTTGTCGCCTTCCCCCGCCTCACCGCTGAAAACCCTGTCGCCATATTTAAGAAGAAGCCGTACAAGCTCCTTCTCGGAATAGAAGGATGGAGCCCTTTTTTCAATTATTTCGCGGGGAACACGTGGCTTTGCAATCTGCAGATCGCCGGCGTCGGGATAGCGGTTGCGGTCGCGGAACTGTTGCTGACCCAGCAGTTTTGTGACCTCATTATGCAGGACCGCCTCGCTGAGGCCCATAATCGTACTGCATTCCTTGATGAAAACCGTTCGGGTAATAACCTCGGGAATTACTGCTATGCTGCGGACAATGTCGCGGATTGCCTCGGCCCTTTTTACCGGGTCGCTGCCGGTATCTTTCAGAAGCAGCTCGGACTTGAACCTGATGAAGTCGGTCTCGTGTTCCCCCAGAAAGCGGGTGAACTCCTCAACACTCAGCTTCTTCGAAAAGGAGTCGGGGTCCTCACCGTCGGGCAACAGTACAATGCGAACATTCATTCCCTCCTCGAGTACAAGGTCTATTCCCCTCAGTGAAGCCTTTATCCCCGCCTCGTCGCCGTCGTATAGTATGGTAATATTCTGTGTGAACCTCTTAACCAGCCTTATCTGCTCCTGGGTAAGGGCGGTGCCCGACGAGGCCACCACGTTTTCTATGCCTGCCTGATGAACCGATAACACATCGGTATAACCCTCAACCATGAAACACCGGTCTTCCTTAATTATGGCCTTGCGGGCCTGGAAGATACCGTATAGAATCCTGCTTTTGTGGTATATGTCCGATTCGGGCGAGTTCAGGTACTTGGCCGCTTTCGCATCGCTCCTGAGAATCCTGCCGCCAAAACCCAGCACCTGACCTGAAAGCGAGTGTATGGGAAATATCACCCTGCCATGAAAGCGGTCGAAAATCCTCTCTTCCTTCTCGACTGACAATCCGCTCTTAACAAGATATTCCCTCCTGTACCCATCGGCCGTTGCCGCTGCCGTGAGGGCGTCAAATGATGAGGGACTGTAACCAACCTCAAATTTCTTCAGTATTTCGTCGCGGAAACCCCGCTCGGAAAAGTAGGTCAGCCCTACCGAAATACCCTCGTCACTGTGGTGCAGCCATTCTGAGAATTTCCTTGCAGCATACGATGTGACCACCAACAGACTGTCGCGTTCTGTCTGACGCTGTATCTCCTCTACGGTAAGCTCCTTCTCCTGTACTTCAATGTGATACTTTCTGGCAAGGTACTTAAGCGCTTCGGGGTAGCTCAGGTGCTCGTGCTCCATAATGAAGTTAACCGAGTTACCCCCCTTTCCGCACCCGAAACACTTGAAGATGCCCTTGGCCGGTGACACCGTGAATGAAGGAGTCTTCTCATTGTGGAACGGACATAACCCCAGGTAGTTAACCCCTCTCTTTTTCAGGGTTACATACTCCTGTACCACGTCAATTATCTGTGCAGCATCGAGAATCCGTTCAATAGTGTAGTGATCAATCATAGGTCAAAGATATGGAAAAACGGCGGCCGGCATCAGGCGGCCGGCATCAGGAAATGGAAAAAATGGAAAAACGGCGGCCGGCATCAGGCGGCCGGTGACCTGACGCCGGATGCCGGATTTTGATTATTTTTGAAACAACCTTCCTTTAAATTGTTATGATTATATGAAGAAGCTTGTTGTTCTGTCGGGCGCAGGTATGAGCGCAGAAAGCGGTATAAGAACCTTCCGCGATATGGGCGGTCTGTGGGAGGAGTATGACGTTACGGAAGTTGCTACCCCAATGGCATGGGCAAAGAATATGGAACTGGTACTGCGTTTCTACAATGAGCGGCGGCGACAGCTCGAAACCTGTGAACCCAACGAGGGACACCGCATAATGGCCTCGCTCGAGAACCATTATGATGTACGCATCATCACCCAGAATGTCGACAACCTTCACGAACGGGCCGGCAGCACTAAAATCCTTCACCTGCACGGCGAACTCACAAAGGTGCGGAGTACCGCCGACCGGAACCTTGTTTACGACGTTGGCTATCGTGATGTAAATCCTGGCGATCTGTGCGAAAAGGGAAGCCAGCTGCGGCCTCATATCGTATGGTTCGGCGAGGCGGTGCCGTTGATGGACGAGGCAGCGAGGATAGCCGCCGAAGCTGATATATTCCTGGTTATCGGAACATCACTGAATGTTTACCCTGCAGCAGGACTGGTGGGATTCGCACCGTCGAAGGCGCCGGTGTGGGTCATCGACCCGCAACAGGTTGTGGTACCGATAAGCAGAAGATATGAGGTGATACGCGAAGGGGCATCGGAGGGGATGAAACGGTTTGCGGAAATGATATCAGATATCTGATTTGATCTAAAAATTTGGGGCGTGATGGAAAAGAGGAAGATAATAGTTGCGGTGACGGGGGCGAGCGGGGCAATATATGCCAGTCTGCTTCTTGAAAAACTGGGTGGTGCCAATGCGGAGGTGGCTGTTATATTCTCAGACAATGCCGGTGAGATATGGAAGTATGAAATGGGCACTCCTTTTGTTGTACCGGAAGGGATGCAGCACTACTCCAATAACGACTTTTATGCCCCGTTCGCATCGGGATCGTCACTCTGGGACACAATGATAATATGCCCCGCCTCAATGGGTATCGCCGGGCGAATTGCCGGAGGAATAAGCAACGACCTTATCACCAGGGCTGCCGATGTAATGCTGAAGGAGCGCCGCAGGCTTATTCTAGTCCCCCGCGAAACCCCTTACAGCCTTATCCATATCAACAATATGAAAACCCTCACCGGGGCAGGCGCAATTATCTGTCCTGCCACACCATCATTCTATCATAAACCTCAGACTATCAACGACCTGGCCATGACAGTCGTGGAGCGGGTGCTTGACCTGGCCGGAATAAAAGGCGATTATAAAAGGTGGGGAAAAGAGGCGTAGTGTCGTAGTGACATAATGTCGTAGTGGGAAAAAAAGGGTGCAGGGAAAAGAGGCGTAGTGTCGTAGTGACATAATGTCGTAGTGGGAAAAAAAGGGTGCAGGGAAAAGAGGCGTAGTGTCGTAGTGACATAATGTCGTAGTGGGAAAAAAAGGGTGCAGGGAAAAGGGGCGTAGTGACGTAGTGACATAATGTCGTAGTGGGAAAAAAGGGTGCAGGGAAAAGGGGCGTAGTGACGTAGTGACATAATGTCGTAGTGGGAAAAAAGGGTGCAGGGTACAGGGTGCAGGGATATTTGATTTCTGATTTAAGATTTAAAAATTGGTGTCAGGTGTCTGGTATCAGGTGTCTGGTATCAGGTGTCTGGTACCAGGGGATTGACGGCCGGCGGCAGGCATCCGGGAACCAGTAACCAGTAACCAGTAACCCTCCTGCGCCAAGGCTTCGGAGGGCAAAGCCCGCAACCCCTTATGTCCCCTAAGTCCCTTACGCCCTTTTTCCTACGTCATTACGTCACTTCGCCATTATGCCCTTTACGTCTGCTCTTCAGCGTCCGGCGGTATTCGGCCAGGGATCCCTTTTCCGATGCACGGAATGCCCTGTACAGCGAGTTTGCCGAACCGAACCCTGAAGAATCTGCCAGCTCTTCCGCAGAACTATCCTCGCTTTTGTCGAGGAGCCTTTTCGCACATTCAACCCGGTGATTGTTTACAAATGCCGAAAAAGTGAGCCTGAAGTCTCTGTTGATAATCCTTGAAACATAGGTCCGGTTGGAGCCCAGCCTTTCTGCAACATCCCAGATTGTAAGATCTTTTTCGAGGTAAACCTGTCTCTTTTCAAACAGGGTGACAAGCTCATCCTTAAGCCTTGGGGGCATTTTCGCGTCAATTACTTCAGCCGATTCACGATTGTCATTTGATTCCCTGATAATTACCTGTTTCTGCCTGTTGCCAAGAACTCCTAAAATAAATACCAGTACCGATATTGTCAGGGTTGGTATGGCAAGCTTCAACGGGTTGTCAACAAATGAAATGCGGCCCATAATCTGAAACACCGTTGTTGCCAGAACCGAAATGAAAAGGGTATAATTCAGTCCCTGAATCCATTTCAGGGTCATGTGCTCTGTTGATGAATATCTTTCCCAAAGCAACCGGTGATGCCTGGTGGTCTTCACTGCTATGAGAGAAACATAAACAGACGCCTGAATGACGAAGATGATCCTGTCGAGTTTCAGAACAAACTGCATATATCTGAAAACCTGCTCATGAGAATCTGATCCGTACAATAGCTCCGAAACGTAGTAGAACGATTTTTCGTGGCCCATTATGATATGCCCGGCTGACAGGGCAAGAAAAACAATAAGCGGGGCGATAAAATACCTAAGGTGCTTTCTGAAGGATGGCCTTTCATCGCCTATCAGCAGTAACGTGTAAACATAAAACATCGGATATAGCGAAAGGCTTCCAAGGTGGTAAATGCAGTCGAGCCAGATATAAATATCATACAGCCGGTGAAAAAAGAAGAAGTGTGACATGTAGGTTACAAATGCCACAATCATGAATTTTCCAAGGAAACTCCTGGCCCTGTTCTTTCCTTCTTCCCGAAGATTAAGTACAATTGACCAGAATAGTGCAACGTAAACCGGATTCAGCAGCAGGATGGTGGTTATTGTCCGCTCCATTTTATTTATCACTGACTTGGCTGCAACAATGTATGAATTCTTTTCGGAATTCTGCCGCACCACCAAAATATCATCACGGAATAAATAAGACGGTTTTTTTACACTTTGAAACTATTTTTTTACACTTTGAAACAGCCGGCAGCATCAATAGCGGTACTTTTACCCGTATAATAATGACGATTCTTTCAATTCCCCTTTCTCTCTGTGGGCGGCAGCAGAACCTTCGGTTCAGGCCGCTCACTTCATTTAACCTCTGTCAGGTACTCTCTTTTCCAAAAAGTTCATCTTTGCCATTAATTATCAATTCCCGTTCCGTCAATTTTTCATATGTTTGAAATAGATTTATACAATTCCCCCTGAGATATGAAAGCCCGTACCTTATTTCTGTTATTGCCGGTTGCGGCAATACTGGTTACATTAAGTTCATGCAACAGAAGAGGCGCCGCCGACCCGGCTGCCGAAATCACTGCCTTTTCGGGTGAAATGGCGCCCGATCCGGCCTTCGGAGAGTTCATCTCGTCGTATACATCGGGCGTGATACCCGCAAACGGCACCATTGAGATCAGCCTCACTCCCGAATTCGCTGCCAAAGCATCAAAAACGCGCCCGTCGGGGCTCTTCAGCTTCAACCCGGCAATAAAGGGGTCAGTTACCTGGAAAGATGACTTTACAGTTGTATTCACACCTGCCAGGGCACTCAGCCAGGGGAACATATGGAACGGCACTTTCAGCCTGGGAAGCCTGGGTGAGGTGCCTCAAAGACTGAAGGTATTTCCATTCCGCATACAGACTCTTACGCGCGACTTCAGGGTAACCATAACCGGTATTTCGCCCGAAATGCCCGAAGCAAAAAGCTATATCGTTTCGGGCGAGCTGACAACCTCCGACTTCATGGAAGGAAAGGAGGTTGAAGCCCTTCTTGCTGCCGCAGTTGGCAGAACAACCATGGCTGTTGAGTGGGAACACCCCGAAACAGGCAACACACATTACTTCCATATCAGAAATATTGACCGCCTTGCCGAACCGGGCGAACTCGTCATAAGCTGGGATGGCACCAGGGCCGACATGAAGGAAAAGGGCTCAACAACAGTAACCATTCCGGCAGCCGGAGAATTCAAACTGGTAAAGGCCGAAGTATTTGCAGGAGAAACCCAGCGCTTCGAACTGCTCTTTTCCGACCCTCTCGACCCTGACCAGGAGCTCGAGGGGCTCATATGGCTTGAACCCCGCCGCGCAATTACCTTCACCCGCTCGGGAAACATGATCACCGTATACCCCATCGACCGCCTGCAGGGTGAGATAAAAGTCAACATCGAAAGCGCAATCAGAAACAGCACCGGAGGTCAGCTGGGCACTACCAGCGTGCAAACCTTCAACTTCACAATAATTAAGCCCGGCCTGCAACCCGTGGGCGAAGGGGTAATACTGCCGGCTTCATCAAGCCTGGTGTTCCCGTTCAGGGCAGCCAACCTGCGTGCAGTCGACCTCACCATCATAAAGATCTTCAGCAACAACATCCCATACTTCCTGCAGATGAACAACATCGACGGGGCAAGCTACCTGAGGCAGTTCGGCCGGCCGGTATACCGCGGAAGAGTCGACCTGCTGACAACGCCCGCAATCAACCCCAACAACTGGAATATCTTCACCATCGACCTTTCCCGGTATGTTACGGTGGAACCGGGGGTAATATACCGGGTGGAACTGGGCATGCGCAGATCATACTCACTCTACCCCTGCAGCGGCAATGAACCGCAGGGTAAATATGAGGAGATGCTTGACCGGCTCGACGATGCCTCATTCTGGGACGATCCTGAAAACTACTGGGAAGACGGAAGCGAATCGTCACTTTTCTATGAGTATGCCTACAACTGGCGCGAACGCGAAAACCCCTGCTCCGACGCCTACTACGAACCCTCCAAAAAGCTGCGCCGCAACCTGCTGGCAAGCAACATCGGACTTATTGCCAAACTCGGCAGCGACAGCCAGCTTCACATTATCACAAGCAATATTGCCACGGCGGAACCAATGGCCGATATAAAACTCGATGCCTACGACCTGCAGATGCAGCTTATCGGCTCGGTGTCGACCGACAGGGACGGGTTCGCCACAATGGCCGTGGTTCGCAAACCATTCCTGTTAACAGCCTCAACAACCGGTGACCGTAACTACCTGCGCCTCAACGACGGGTCTGCCCTCTCATTGAGCTCATTCGATGTTTCGGGCAGCACTCCGCAAAAGGGCCTTAAGGCTTTTATTTACGGCGAACGCGACGTGTGGAGGCCGGGCGACTCAATATACCTCTCAGTGTTCGTAAGGGAGATGAACAAGGATATTCCCCAGGACCACCCGGTGCAGTTCGAGCTGCTGAACCCCGACGGACAACGGGTTGATTACCAGGTACAGACAATTGGCGGAAGAAACCTGCTATCATTTATTACCCTGACAGCCGAAGCAGCCGTAACAGGAAACTATACCGCCGTGGTGCGAATTGGTGGTGCAACCTTCAGTAAACGTATAAGAGTTGAAACCGTTAAACCAAACCGTTTGAAAATCAATTTGTCGTTCGACACTGAGATTCTCGGCGGCGAAAGAAGGGAAAACAGGGCCACCCTTAACGCCCGCTGGCTGAGCGGCGCCGTATCGGGAAACCTGAAAAGCACCGTTGATCTGCTGCTTAAACCGGCCGGTACAACCTTTGACGGATACAGCCAGTATAACTTCGACTGCCCGGTTACCGAATTCTGGTCTGAAACACAAACCATTTTCGACGGAACCATCGACGACAACGGTAATGCAACGTTCAGCATGCAGGCCGGAAAGGATATCAGGGCCGCAGGTATGCTGAATGCACAACTTACAACACGTGTATTCGAAAAGGGTGGCGATGCCAGCATTACCCAAACCACCATGAAATATGCCCCTTACCCCGTGTTCGTGGGCATTAACTTCCCCGGGCTTAGTGGCAGCAGCCGTATGCTCTTTACCGATGCCGAGAACGAAATCAGGCTGGTAACGGTGAATCCCAACGGAAAACCGGTACGCTCGGAGGTTGAAGTCAAAATCTTCAAGCTCTCATACCGCTGGTGGTGGGAATCGGGCGAGGAACAGCTGGGCTACTATGTTTCAGGAAACTATTACAAGCCCGTGTTCACACAGAAAGTTACCACAGGAGCAAACGGAGAGGGGGTGGTTAAGTTCTCCATCCCCAGGGAACAGTGGGGTCGCTACCTCATACGAGCGGCTGCACCAACAGGCCACGGCACAGGAAGGATACTACTTGTCGACTGGCCCTGGGAATATGGCATGAAGGCCGGCGGAAGCACCGAAGCAACCATGCTGGCGATTTCGGCCGACAAGGAAAAGTACGCCCCCGGCGATAACATACAAATCACCTTCCCGGCCCCTGAGGGCGCCAGGGCTATTGTAACAGTGGAGAACTCAACAGGGGTGACCGACAGGTTCCGGACAGTCACAACATCGCCCAATACAGTTGTAAACATCAGGGCACAGCCGGGTATGGCGCCAAATGCATACATATACGTGTCGGTAATTCAGCCGCACCAGCAAACTGAAAACGACATGCCGGCGCGCCTCTACGGGGTCATCCCGGTGATGGTGGAGGACCCGGGAACACGACTACAGCCTGTCATTGACATGGCTGATGAGGTGCGATCGGGACGTACCTTCGAGGTAAAAGTGAGCGAGTCGGGCGGTAAGGCAATGAGCTACTCGCTGGCAGTTGTCGATGAGGGTCTGCTTGACCTTACGGCTTTCAGAACACCAAATCCGTGGAACTATTTCTATGCCCGGGAGGCCCTGGGTGTGTCAACATGGGACCTCTACAACTATATACTCGGGGCTTACGGCGGAAGGCTTGAGAGAATATTTGCCACCGGTGGCGATGAGGCACTCCCCGACCAGTCGGGCCAGAAGGTTAACAGGTTCAGGCCGGTAGTGAAATATATCGGTCCGGTTACCCTGGGTGCCGGCAAGACAAATACCCACTCCGTTTCAATGCCGCAGTACACGGGTGCTGTACGCGTTATGGTGGTCGCCGGCAGCACGCATGCCTATGGTTCCGCCGAAAAGAGCGTTTTTGTACGCGACCCGCTTATGCTCCTGGCTACCGCACCAAGAGTGCTGAGTCCGGGTGAAACAATTACCCTGCCTGTGACTATGTTTGTGCAGGATGAAAAGATAAAGAAAGTTACCGTTACCGCTTCGGGTAATGAGCTGATTAAGTTTGCCGTGGGCAGACAGGATATTGATGTTGCGGGAACCGGTGAGCTCGATCTCGAATTCAGGCTTACTGCCGCCGGCAGGCAGGGCCGCGGCGAAATCAGGATTGCTGCCGAAGGTGGCGGCGAAAAGGCCGGATATACCATCGAACTTGAGGTCCGCAGTCCCAATCCGCCCGAAACACGCTCTGAAACGGCAGTGCTGAAACAGGGAGAAAAGTTCTCGGGAAACATAGTGCCGTTTGGCATTGAGGGAAGCAACAGCGCAACCATTGAGGTGTCGGCCCTGCCGTCGGTTAACCTTGAGAAAAGACTCTCATACCTTACAGGGTATCCGCACGGATGCAGCGAGCAGGTTACATCGGCCGCGTTCCCGCAAATATACCTTAAGGAGCTGTATAGCGACAGGGCTGAGGTACTTGCTGCTGCTGCCACAAATGTACGTCAGGCTATCAATACACTGGCTTACAGGCAGATGGCCGGGGGAGGCATAGCCATGTGGCCCGGATCGGCCTATCAGCCCGATGCATGGATTACCTCATATGCGGGCCACTTTATGGTAGAAGCAGGCAGGGCAGGTTACGGAATGCCCCAGGGGTTCATGAACAGGTGGACGGAATTCCAGCGCAGGGAGGCACAGCAGTGGAAGTGGGATGCCGCATACAAACAGACAGCCACGGTACAGGCCTACAGGCTCTATACCCTGGCCCTCGCCGGATCGCCTGAGAGGGGAGCAATGAACAGAATGCGTGAAATATCAGGTATGCCAGGGCTGGCTTCATGGTTCCTGGCCGGTGCGTTTGCAGTGTCGGGAAGGCCGGAGGCAGCAACCGGTCTGATAGACGTGCGGAACATAACCACCGAACCTGAATACTCAGCATACTATTACGGAGGACAGCTGCGCGACAAGGCTGTAATACTTCATACCCTGCTGCTGCTGAAGCAGGAAGAACAGGCCATGCTGATGCTGAAGGAGATATGCGACGAAATGTCGGGCCAGGGATGGCACAGCACCCAGTCGACAGCCTGGGGTCTCTATGCATATGCCAGGTTTGCAGCCTCGCATGGCGGTGCATCACGTGGCGATGTGCGGTTTACCATCGATGCCGGCGGCCGCAAAAGCGACCAGAGGCTTACGGGGAACTCAACATTCAGACAGGATATTGCACTTACAACACAACCATCGGCGCTGCGGGTTGAAAACAGCTCTCAGGCTCCGCTATATGTTACAATTGTAACAAAGGGAACCCCTGCCGCCGGCGATGTGACAAGCGTAAGCCGTAACCTGACAATGAAGGTTGAGTATACCGACCTCGGTAACCGCGCCATTAATCCGGCCGAACTGAAACAGGGCACCGACTTTATGATGATTGTAAGGGTTACCAACAGCGCCTATACCACTGTCGACAACCTGGCGCTGAGCCAGATGGTGCCGTCGGGCTGGGAGATTCGCAACACCAGGCTCTTTGAGGCAGTGACATCGGTACAGGAGAGTCCTTTCGACTACCGCGATTTCAGGGATGACCGTATCTATACATACTTCAGCCTTAAAGCGGGCGAGACGAAGACGTTCGTGGCGCTGCTCAACGCCTCATACCTGGGCGACTTTACACAGCCGGCCCTGTGGTGCGAGGCGATGTACGACGGAAACTTCTTTGCTCGTGTGCCGGGGGTAAGCGTGAGGGTGGTGAAATAGTGGCTTAGTGGCGTAATGACGTAATGACGTAATGACGTAATGACGTAATGGAGTAGTGGCGTAGTGGCGTAAAAGGCACAGGAGGCGGCGCTCCCGCCCTTTTCCCTGAACCGAGCCCCGACTTTTCGGGGCGAGCTCACCGGAGGCGCAGCCGAAGGTAACCCTGAACCCTGAACCCTGAACCCTGAACCCTGTACCCTCCATATAATGAGCAGATTATACGCCATAACCATCTCCC